>Ga0335075_10003798_pt1 | contig 23756 bp, 18 predicted proteins | sample Lox_Sample_24_FD_206723 | JGI IMG/M metagenome (GOLD analysis project Ga0335075, IMG submission 206723) | Soil microbial communities from Loxahatchee National Wildlife Refuge, Florida, United States - Lox_Sample_2.4 | ecosystem: Environmental > Terrestrial > Soil > Wetlands | place: USA...
GACTGCAGCGGTCCCATGTCATAGCCCGCACTCGCCGCAACCTGCGCATCGCGCAGCCGATAGAGAGCCGGCAGAAGATTGAAGAGATTCGTGCGAACGGTGACCGGCGGCGTGCTCATGACATCACCCCCAGCGTGACTTGGGTTGGATCGGGACTGAGGACGAGAATCTCAGCGGGCAGCGGCAATCCCTGGCTCGTGGGTAGAGGGATGTACGGGCAGATGCGCGTGCTCGTGTCGGAACTCGGCCGCGGTACGTTCGCCACCTGCTGCGACATCCATGTATTCCAATTTGAAACCGTGAAGCCGCCGGAGAGATTGGCGAGATCGCCGCCCGTGCTGCTTTGCAGCGGAGTGAGTCCGGTCACATTCACCGCGACCACCCCCGCGACACCCTGGATCACCGTAGCGATCTCGTCGGCCGAGACACCCTGCCCAAACGTGCGATTGGCGAAGCTGAATTCTGTAACCACCGTCTGCCAGATTGCCGACTGAACCGCAGGCTGGCTGTAACTGGGGTTGTATTTCACGTCGGCCGAGAATCCAAAGAGCGTTTCCATGAACGAAACCGCGCTGACCGGAATGAGTGGATTGCTGTAGGTCTGCAGCGCGCTGATCAGATTGGCCAGAGTAGGACTGCTCGGCGCAAGGTCCGTGCCGCCATCGGCCGCCACGGTGATGTAGACGCCCCGTGCCGTTCCGCTGGGAATCCAGATGGCGTACGCTTCGGCGATACCGGCAAACGTGGCGGCAAAATTCTGGTAGTCCGTGACAGAGACGGCGCGGCCCAGCGTGAGCACGGTTTGCGGAGCGTTCGTGCGCACGTCATCGATCGATTCAGCGTCCGCGCCTCCAGTCGCTTGCTGCGGGTTCGTCACCCCGCTCACGCCCAGCGGACGCTGCATGAGCGTCGTAATCGCGCCTGCCGGAACATTGCCCGCAGATCCCGAGCCCGTGCGATAGTAGCCGATGATGTTGTTTTGCCCGGTGGGCAGCGTCGCGCCTTCGACGCCATCGCCGAATATCACGTCGCTGGAGCCGTCTGATTCATTGGCGATCGTGTACGCCTGCGCCGTCGCCGGTTGGTCGTAGAGCGTGGGAACCGCGCTCCAGGCCACGCCGTTGGCACGAACCATAAGCGTGCTCTGGCGCCCGTTGGGCGTGTTTGCCTGCACGTAGGTCAGCGGCTTTTGCCTGAGCGTGAAAGTCTGGTTCGTCGTCGCCGCGCTTCCATTGCCCATAATCTCCGTGACCGATGCGCCCACGGTCGCCAGCGCCACATTGGCGTTCGCCGTGGTGGTGGCGCGGCAATAGCAGTTCACCGTGGGATACGTGAGTTGGAACTGCGTGTGCGGTACTGAACCGTTGGGAGCGGTTGTTCCCGGCGGCATCACGCCCACCGTCTGCGTCACAAGCACGCACTCCGAAATCTCAGGATCGCTGGAGGAAGGCGCGGTGAGGGTGAAATAGCTGAGGTAGAGCGGATAGGTCGTCGTCACAGTCTCCACCGGACCGTGGCCCCCGCCGAATCGCCCGCCGAAAAACAGGTCTCTGTACTCGGCTTCGAAATGCTTCGTGACGGTTATGCCCTCCAGCGTTCCCGTGCGCCCGCTTGCGTCCATCACTTTCAGCGTCAGCGCGTAGGTCGACGCTGACCACGACGGGATCGATCCGTCCGGATTGAAGGGTAGAGGCGGCGGCTCGATGAGCGTGAACGTGTCGCCCGGATTGATCGGAACGGTCGCCTGCCCCTCCTGGTCGGGCACAAACTGTAGATTCGGATACCCCGGCTTGAGCGTGATCTTCTGTGCTGTGCCGGAGATGGCGATGACGCTCGCGTTGAGCAGATCGGGCCGCAGCGTCTGAATGTCGATAATCGTCCCGTAGAGCGGATAATCGAGCGGCTGCACCGCCGGCGTCAGCAGATCGGTCTGGGCAAACACTGCGGTCGTGCGAGCGTTGTAGTTGGTGAGGTCGCTTTGGGTATCGGGCGTTACGCGCGTGATCTTCGCCGTCATGCCGCAGTCGTTTCGCGTAACCGTGGCGACGCTGCTTACCTGATACAGATCGATAATGCTGCTGACGCTGTAAGTGGCGACAGCCTCATCGCCTGAGCCGAAGGAGGACTTGCTGCGTGAAAGCAGGAAGGATCGTGCCTCATCGACGAAGGTGCCGGCTTTGGACTCGAATGAATTGGTAACGATCGTCGTCTGTAGGAGCGCCACCCAGCCGTTCGTGACGACCTTCGAATACGTCGAGTCGAAGTCGATTGTGACTCCGGGCGTCGTTGCGCCCGGCTGAAGTCCGGCCCAATCCGGCGGCGTCTCGTCGTTGAGCAGACCAGAGGGAATCGTGATGCCCGTGTCGGGCTTCGTGTCGATCAGCCACGGTTGGATGGCGTTGTACGCGAAGAGCGCGGCGCGCTGGCGGAATGCATAGATTTGCGGAATCACCGTGACCAGCGGACTGCTGGCCTGTATCGGTGTATCCCACGCGATCCAGGTGCGGTTATTGGCCGTATCGACCGTCACCGTAGTGAGGAATTGCACCGACCAGTCGGTGTCGGGCGTGCTGGTCGTGCGCCCCGTGCCGAGCATCAGGATGAGATCGCCGGGATTCAACTGCGTCGCCGTGCCCTGCAGATACGTGCCGGTCGCGGCGCTGTTGGCCCACGGCAGCGCGGCGAGGATCGGCAGCGCATTCCAGTCCGGCTTCGCAGCAATGGCTGCGGAAGTCTCAAACGTTTGCGGTGTCTGCCCCTGCGCGGCCACCGATTGCACCTGCGTGCTGGCGGGGATGGTGATCGGCGGCGTGGTCGGATCGGTCGGGGCGTTCGGCGCGGCCTTGAGCGTAAAGGCGAGATAGACGGAAGCGGCAATCCCTGGCGCCGGCTGATAGCCAATCAGCCGCGAAAGTTCGGTGAGCGACTGCAATTGCTGCGCGGTTGCCAGGTAGCTCTCGTTGGCGAGGCGCTCCTGGTAAAACGAGAGAATGTCGAACATCACCGCCGACGCGTCAAGAAATGCAATCGTGAAATCGTCGTTATCGCGCGTTTTCAGCCGCGAGAGCGCGGGATAGCTGGCCGACGACAGCCGCGCCAGCATCGACTCATTGAATTGCGCCCACGTGCCCGTGCGGTACGCAATTGCAGGCTGTCCCGGCGGATTCGCAATGGGCTGCGGAGTCTGGACGCTGGTGCCGGAGCAGCAGCCGCAGGTGCAGCCGGTCGAGCAGGAGCAACTGGCGTCAGTGCACATGTGCATGCTCCCTTCGTGCAAGGCTGGAGATCATTTGCCGCCCTCCATGTTGAGGGTGAGTTGCCCGTGATCGGGGAAGCTGGGATTGTTCTCGAGGCGCGCAATCTGCAGCGGGCCCAGCGGAATTTCTCCGTTGGCGAGAAACGTATTGTTGGTCACGCCCTGGATCTGGAACGTCGTCGCCGTCACGGCGTTCACTCCAGGAACCGCGCGCACTGCAGCATAAATGGGACTGAGATACACGTTCTGCCCGAAAGTGAAATTCGCGGAGTTGAAGAACCCGCCCGTGCCGCTGCCCAGCACCTGATTCAGCGCTTCCTGCACCTGCACATTGAAGTAATCGGGATCGACGCAAACGCTCAGCACAATCTGTAGCGAGACGTACTCCGGCGAATCGAGCTGAATATCCTCGCCCGCGAGGCGGAACGAATTCACTGTTGCTGTCACGCTCTTCTGCTGCGTGGCCGTCAGCGTGCCCCCGGTTTGTGCTGCCCCCGTCTGCGTGGAGGGCTGTGGTTCAGCAGCGATGAAGACCGTGTACCAGCTCCCCGTCCACCGCTGCGAGGCGACCGCGTTGCGCACCAGCGAGTTCGATTCCGCCGCGACGACGTAATCGGGCATCGTAATGGCGCGTTCCTGCGTGAGAAAGGCCTGCGGAGCGCGGCGCTGAATCTGCGCGTTGGATTCCGGATCGGTGCCGCCACTGGCGGGCATGGGATTCGAGCAGCCCGTGATGCGGCCGTCGCCGGCGGCCAGGTAGGTCAGGCTCTCTGCGCCGACGTTGCCCTCCTTGCCGTTGCCCACGCGATAGATTGCCGTGAAGTCCGTGCCCGACTGCGGCTTAAGGCCGTTGGTGTTGTCGCCAAAGCGCAGCGCCGCCGAGTTATCGGCCTGCACCTCCACCACGAAGTTGGTATCCTCGGCGCCGCTGCCGAGCAGGTCTTGCAGCGGTGTCCACGTTGACGTGACGTCGTTCAGAGTTCCCGACAGCGTAATGGCGGGGATCGCCGTCGATGCGTCCAGGTTCATCAGATCGGAAGCAGCCAGGGTGGGATCGATCGATTGCGCGAAGCCCTGCACCTCCACCAGCGCCGACTCGGAGTCGATCTCGTTGGCGGCCTCGGCGGGGGACAGGTTCGTGAACTGCTCCACTGTCACGGGGAATGGCGATACACCGACGGCGCCAGAGGCGGGATTGTAGACGATCGCGAGATCGAAGTACGCAGGATTCGCGTTGGGGCTGGCTTCCACGGCGAACGCCGCGGGCCAGCCGCTGACGGAGGTGGGCTGGACCGTCAGATACGTGACGGGCGTCGCGCTCGAGTCCTGCAGGTTCACCGAGCCGGTCGCCGCAAGCATGGTGGGCGCGGAAGGAAATCCCGCGGGCGCAGGAGCCGCGGCTGGCTGCGCAAGTCGAATGAGCTGAGACTTCCCGTTCACCGTCGTCACCGCATACGACGGATCTGCCGAGTGCAGCGAGAGATCGGTATACGCCTCAACGGTAATGAGCTTGTCGAATCCGGCGGCGCCTCCCGGAGGATTGTAGACAACCGAAAGATCGATGTTGCCTGGACTACCCGAGTTCGCTCTGACGACGACCCCGAAGAACGCTGGCCACGAAGAACTGTTCGTGATCTCCAGCGTGAGCGCGACAAAGCCGCTCGAGCTGAGCAGCGGAATACTGACGCCCGTAAGCGGAACGGGGTGTCCCGCGGATGTGACCGGATTGCCCACATCGGCCAGCGCGACGGCGGTGACCGGAATGGCCTGAGTCAGAGGCGTTTCAGGAACCGCGGGATTGTAGCGCGGGGGAACTGGCGTCGCCGCTTCAAGAGAGCAGCGATCGGCGGTATTCGGATAATAGATGGTCGGTGGCGGAACGCTGCCCAGCGGCGCTGCCGGCATAGTGAGCCCGTGATCGGCCAGCACAATGTTGCCCAGCGCAATGCTCACATTGGCGACCGGTTGCGACTCGGACTTCTCGTCGAGAAACGTCGACGTCACGCAGACCGGGAAGGGAAGCGCGTCATCCTGCGCCCACTGAATCTCGGTGATCTGCTGCGCCGTTTGTCCAACGCTCGTAATTGGATCGCCATGGATGTCAATGAGCGGATCGACCAGAGGATTGCCGCTCGAGTCCTTCGAAAGCACTGCCGTCAGCCGCACCGCGCAGCGATGCCGCATATCCGCATCGGCGGCGTTGCCGGTGAGCGGACCTTTCACTTCCTGAAAGATCAGCACGTCGCCAACCTGAAGATTCTTCAGATTTCCCACCAGCGTCGCTTCCGTGGCGCCCTTCGGCAGACAGCAGTTGCTGTTGCCCCATGTGTAGAAGTCCAGCGACGCGAGTTCTGAGAAGAGCAATGCATCGGCAAGCGGCTCAAATACCTGCACGCCGGCGATCAGCGCGTTCTGCTCCTGGTTCTGCCCCACCTTCAGCGTGCTCGGCATGCCCGGCGCATAAGTGTAGAAGCGTGTCTGCGTGCGATCGAGAAATACCGGAGTCTCGGCCGGCGCATTCGTCGTCACCTGCACCCACGCGCGCGCATTGCAGCCGTCATGAACGTGGTAGTCCACCAGCAGCGCGTGGCGTCGCAGCGAAACCCGCTGCCGCGCCGTCTCAATGTAGGCCTCGGTCGCCACTGCATCCTGGTAGTAGCTCAGGCGGTCACCCACGTACGCCACCACTTCGGCGAGCGCAATGCCCATATCGGCTTCGCTGGTCGCGCCCCAGTCCGGCAGCAACTGGTTCAGCCGGTCCAGCATGATGGTGCGGAAGCTGCCGTAATCCTTGGCGAGATAGTTGATGGGCGGCGGCGTCGGCAGCTCCGGCGCGCAGGGCGGCGTTTGCGGCTTGCAGTCGAAGTCTGGTCCGCACTCCACCTTGAAAGAAAAGCAAATCTGCGTGAGCTGCGGGTCAAACCCGCTGAGCGCCGCGCTCAGCTCGAATTGCGCTCCGGCTGCCGTCGCCGCATCGTTCACCAGGCTCAGTGTGTATGTCGAGAAGTCTCCATTCACGCTCGTGCCCACGATGATCACGTTGGCTGCGTCGGAGAGGCCGTTGAAGTAGGTCTGCGCAGCAGAAGTCAGCGTTACCGGCGGATTGAAGGGCAGGGTCGAGGGCAGTGTGGACGGCGTCGCAACCCACGCCGCCGTGATGCCGGTGATACTCTCGCCGCCGGTGATCAGGATGTTGTCTGTCGTCAGCGTCGGCGCGGCATTCAGACAGTGCAGCACCAGCACCTGCTGGCGGGGCAGGCCCAGCGGCGGAGCTTCCGTGTCCAGGACCTCGAGGAAGTTGAGGCCGTTGATCAGCGGGTTGCCCAGCACGTATTGCGCGCGATGCGATGTGCAGCAGGAGTAGATCATGACTTAGCTCCCGGTCGGGCCTCCGTAAACGAAGGTCTGCACCTGCGAGACGTCCGTGGCCAGCAGCACATAGCTCACCGTGACGGTCAGCGTCGCTTCCTGCGCGCTCGCCGTCACCGTTTGCACCTTGATGTAGTTCCCCAGCCACTTCTGCAGCGCGCCCTGCACCGCGAACTGCGTCGCCGCGGCCATCTCCATGCTGTTAGGCGCGAATGGAAGCTGTAAGAGTCCGCTGCCGAAGTCGGGCAAATTCACGCGCTCGCCCGGCGACGTGAACAACACCTGCTCCACGAGCTGGTAGACATAGTCGGCGATGTCCGCCTCGGCAGTGCGGCCCCGTCCGTCGAACTGGTAAGGAAACGCGATGTTCAATGTAGCCATGGTCAACCGTTCTCCTTGCGTTGCTCCCCGGTCTCCGCGAATTCCTTCACGTTGCAATCACCCGCATCTGAGCGGAGACGGGAATCAGCGGCGTGCCCGTCGGCACGCAGGTGGCAAGTCCCGTCATGATCAGCAGAGGCTGGCCCAGCGAAGTCACGCGCACCGCGCCGATCGACCACATCGCGGTCACGCACGGTCCGTTGCCCGCAATCGGCGGCGGCATCGCGCATCCGGCAACCACCCACGGCGCGGCCAGCGTCGCCACCGGCATGCCGCTCACCAGCACCCGTGGATCGGGCACCGTCGGCATCGCCTGCCCGGCGTGCGAGCAGAGCACCGTTGCTCCCATATGCAGAACTGGCGCTGGCATATCAAATCACCGTGAGTGCACCGAGATTCACATCGGTGGTTGGGCCCAGCAGCGTAATCGTCGCTCCCTGGCCGTTGCTGATGTAAATGCCCGTGTCGTTCACCACGAGCATCGCGCCAGACGTTGACTTCAAAATGATTCCCCCCGTCACCGGCGTCGGCGCCGAGTCGCTCAGCAGAATCATGTTTTGCCCCGTGGTCTGGATCACGATATTCTGCCCCGGCGGAATCGCTGGCGGCACCGTCGCGAACACAGGAACCTCCGCCGCTGTCCCCCAGAACCCTCCCGTCCACACCGGATAATCGGGATCGCCCTGTTCGTAGTCGATCCATACCTGAGAGCCGATGGGAGGAACGATGAAGAGGCCCGCCTGGATTCCGGCAGCGGGCACGCACGGCATCGCCCACGTCGACGGCAGCTCCCCGGCCAGTGCAGGAACCTGCGCCAGCACCCGCCCCGTCTGCAGCGGATCGAGATTGTCGATCACCAGACCGCGGTACTTGCCGTAATAGCGCTTCTTCTGTGCAGCTGCCGGGCTCATGCGAAATTCCTCATACATTCACTGAATTGACCGTCGAAACCAGTCCGTTGCGGGTGAGCGTGAAGCTCTGCTTGTATTCGCCGCGCTTGATCTTGTGCGTGACGCTCTTGACGTAGTACAGCCCGTCGAAGGCCGGCCCCGCGCCGCGCACGCCCACCAGTTGCCGCGCTTTCAGAATTCCGCCGTAGCGCGTCACGTCGAGCGATCCCTCGCACGTCACGCCCTCGGCGTTCTCCGCGGCCTTTGCCAGCCCCTGCATAATGGCCTGGGGAATAGGCAGCTTGGGTACATCGTCGCTCCACGGCTTCAGGTCCGGCGGAATCAGATTCGTCGGTAATCCCATCACCGCTCCCAGCGGCGGATTCAGTGGCGTGATCGGAGGAATCGGAATCGGGATCGTGATTCCCGATTCCTCGTTGTAGATGTAGAGAATCGGAATCTTGTTCTTTTCCTGATCGAACGTGAAGCTAAGGCTCTCCACGTTCGTGTAAGCATCCATATCGATGCTGAGCGCCGGCTGCACCGGTCCCACCTTGATCTGCGGTCCCCAATATGCTTTGCTCATGCCGGGTTGAGGGCCGGGATCGATGTAGAACACGTAGCCCACGTCCGCCGCCAGTTGCCGAATGTACTGGTAATCGGTGCCCTGATGCGTGGGTATCTGTTCAATGGGCAGTTGTACGTCGATCATGATGCTGGGAATGACCAGCGGAATGATCCCGAAGATCGCATACTTGGCAACGCAGATCGCCACGCGCGCCTCCGGCGGGCAGGCAGGGTAGGGAAATCCGCTCCAGTCCGACTGATCCATCAGCGCCGTCAGGTCCTTGCCTGTGATCGTCAGTGTCGAATTCGACCCCTTGTCGCCCGGCGCAAGCTGGTTATTGGTAATCACACCGTCAATCAGCACGTTGGCCACGCCATTCACCGTGGCGACCAAAATCACGCGCATGAAGAGCAACGGCACCGCCGCCGAAAGAATGAACAGCGTTTGCAGCGGCGACTGCTTGGTAATGCTGAACGTGAGCTGGAATCCGCTCTGGCCCACATCGTCAATATGCACTTCGGCCGAGGCCAGCGACTCGATCACGTCGCTCGACACGGGGTTGGGCACAATCGGGCCCATCATCAGCGAGAGCTGAACGCTGCTGAGGGAAGCGCTAGACACTCGGCCCTCCCGGAATGCCCTGCGGCATCGTGATGATGAGCGTGCTTCCCGGCGTGGAAACGAGATCGATGGGACGCATCGCGCCGTTCGCATCGCACAGCAGCCAGAAGAGCAGCGGATCGCCGAGATACTTCGCAGCAATCAGGTCAAGCCGCTCACCCTGCACCACGGTGTGAGTCGCCACCGTCGTATAATTCGGCGCGCCAGGCTGCGGAATAATGCGCCGCGCCAGGTAGCTCACGCTCACGCCCGCCGCCGTCGTGTAAGTCAGCGTGGAGTAGCCATAGTAGCGGCTGTCCGTCGGAAACGTAACCGGCGGCACCAGCCCGAGCTGCAGAAACGCGGTGAGCGGAGAACTCATGACAGACCTCCGAGGCCGAGTACGGTGAGCGCGGCAGATCCGGCCTGCGCCGCCATCTGCTCCTTGTTGCTCAGGTACGTCAGGAATATATGTCCGCCCGGATGATCGAAGCCCAGGTCGTCCACGTTGAGCACGCGCATGCCCAGGCTGACCTTGGCGCGAATGGGATTGAGCGATGGGTCGAACATCTCCTCCGTGACGGAGAAATCGGTGAGCCGCACCGGCACCACGCGGCTTTTGCTCCACACAAAAAGCGTGAGCGGCTGCTCGAGAGGAATGATCTCGAGCGCGCCGGAGTTCGCCAGGGTGTTGTCCGAGTTCAGCGTCTCCACCGTGGGATTTACCAGCATCTCCAGCTGCGCGAGCTGGGGCTGCAGTCCCAGCTGTACGGCCAGCGGAAACTGATTGGGAAACTCAAGCTGGTCCGTCGCGTCCAGCTCCGCTTCCACCTTGATGGTCTCGACTGCGGGGCCGCGCAACCGCAGCGCATCTACCCGTACCCCGTCCTGCCCGCCGGACACAGCCTGGATTTGCAGCGTCCGCGTCAGCGTCTCCGGGTTGTACTGCAACGCGATCACGCTCTGGATCGCCGACGTGTCGGGATCCATCGTGACAATGCCGCCTCTTACCAGGCGCGGCGAGATGGGCGATGTGGTGGCCATTCCCAATACCTTCCTTACGGCTGTGCTTTTCCTGGCGCCGATTCGATCGGGCGCTCCACGGGATATAACTCGGCCGGGTTGCAGGGGTTATGCAAACCGATCACTTCGTCTGCGCGAATCGTTCGCACCTTCATATCGACATCTTTGTTGCACTGGTACCAGTCCTTGCCCTGGATGTGGTACTCCCTGCCCGCCGGTCTCACGTTCGGGAAATGGGCTTGGAGCTCCGCGTGCCCCGCGGCTGCCGTTGCCTTGTTGCGCGATTGAGCCTTGGTGATCGAGGGCATTGCTTTCGCGACGACGGTGTTGAATTCGGAAGCCAGTTTGTTCTTCATCTGGCCGCCTGTGAGCTCGCCCGAACCGTGGCCAAGATAGACATTCTGGCCGCCCCTGTTCGCGATGAAGACCGCGTTCTCCAGGCGCCACGCATTGCCGACCCCGGCGTTCAGCAAATCGTAGGCAATGTGATTGAAAAACTTGACATGATCGCCGATGACCAGATCCTTCTCCGTCTTCGGCACGTGGGATTGCGTGCTTCCGAGGCCCGAAATCGCGGGCGCGACTTGCTGAGCGCCCGAGTTCCGCATCCAGGTCACGAGGTGCAGGTCTGTGAAGGTGTCCGCCTTCAGAACGATCCTGTTCACGCCAAAAGCGGCGATGCGCTGGTTGAACCGGACATTTCCAACCGAGTCTGCAAACGAGAGGAGATTAACCAGCGAGATCAGATAGTCGCAGTGGATCAGCGTGCGATTGCGCGCTTCCGCCTGCGGCGTAAACAGCAGCTTGATCGCCGTGTAGGGATCGGCTTTTCCCTTGTCGGTCAGCTTCCAGAAGTAAGGCCCCAGCGGCTGATCGCCGAACACTGTGTGCCGGTTGTATCGGGAAAGGCTCATGGCCAGTTTGATTTTGGCTTTGTCCGTCCGCGCTGCGTAGTTGTCCGGGACCGGAGGTGTCCAATAGTCCCTGGCCGCCAGGTTCACCCGCGGCCCATAAACTTCGGCTCCGGGATTGAAGGGGTATCCGAATGCCTTGCGCAGATGCCCGGGAACGCTTCCAACCCCGTCCTGCGACTCCTTCATGTGCGACACAGTGGAGATGCGCTTTACGATCTCGGTTTTAAGCTCGCCGTCGTCTTCAAAGTCAAAGTTCTCGTCCGCCGCGGCCATCTCTTCCATAAGTTGCGAGGCAAGATGCTGGCTGTGTCCCCAGTCGCGGGCGTGGGCGGTGAGGAAGTCGTGACGATCCTTGTCTTTCATCTCCGCGTGTTTCAGGATCACCTTGCGCTGCACCGCGCGTGGCGCCTTCGTCACTGCGCCGCGCCCGCCCGTCTGCTGCACCACATGCGTTAGCTCGTGCGCCAGCAAACTGCGGCCTTCATGGCTGTGCGGTGCGTATTGCCCGTTGTTGAAGACGATGCTCTCGCCAACGGTGTAAGCACGGGCAGCCATCTTCCGCGCCGACGCTGCCGCCGCCGCGCCGGAGTGGATGCGCACGTTGCTGAAGTTGAAGCCGAAGCGAGGCTCGAAGAAGGCTCTTGTCGAAGTATCGAGCGGCTCGCCGGAGCAGCGCACAACCGCGTCGGCAGACAAGGGCACGGAATTCGCCTGCGCTTGCCTCCTGTCTGCAACCCGCAGGCCGCCCGTCATGCCCAGCACCTCATCGGCGACGCGATCGGCTTCGCGTTCCAGAGGATCGCTGACGGCTCCCGCTTCCAGTTTGGGCTGAACGGTCGGTCCTGGCGAAGCCGCCGCAGGCGCCGGTGTCGCGGGAGTCGGCGTTGCCGCTGCGGGAGTTTGTGTCGCCGCCGCAGGCTGTGCACTGCAGATGGCGGACGTGAAGCCCGTTCCCTGAAGCTGCTCGTCGGTAGGCAGTCTTCCTGGTACGCTGCAGTCGCCCGCGCGGAGCGCGAAGTCGCCGGCGCGGTGTTGGTAGTCGACAATCGCTGCGTGATATTGCTGGATCGCGTTGTTCAGCTCCGCGGCGGTCATGTTCTGTCTTCCCGCAAACTGGGGCGGAGGATTCTGCGTGACGAAATCAATCCATCCTTTACCGTGGGCTCTTTCGTGTTCGCGCAGGGTCGAGCCCGCGCCGTAACCGGAGCTGCCGCTCTTTGACTCTTCAGACGGAAAGTTCGTCCAGATCTCGAGTGTGATCGTCAGTGGAGCTGTCCCGTCATACGTATGGGGCGCATCGCCAGGACTCTCGCTCACCGGGGTATTCTCAGCGAAGGAAAACTGTCCATAGGTCATCGCGTGGTTTCCGAGCGATGGATCGATTCCGTCAGGCCGAAAAGTGAGGGCCACTCGGTTGATCGTGACCTGCGCCTGATTGTTGCTCGCAACGTTGGCGCCCACGGGAACCGGTGCGGTGATCTTGCTTAGCGCCGTGGCTCGGCGGACGGCCTCGAGCACTGCCGGGTCGCTCGTGTTTTTCGTGTAGTCCTGCAGTTCATCGGGCGAGAGATCGCGCAGCCGCGTTACCAGAGCATCGCCGGCGTCGGACGCGGTCAGGGTCATGGCTTCGATCACGCGCCGGTTCTCGCCGCTGAACTTCTCCCACAGATGATCGCGTCCCACCGCCTTGACGATCTGCTGTATGTCCGCGGGCGAGCGGCGAAGCAGCGTGATGATGGCGCCTTCGTCCAGAGGGCTGGTCCAGCCGTCGAGCATGTCCTCGATCAGCCAGGTCTTGGTGTCGACATCGTAGGGCCCCAGCTCTTTCTCTCGCTTCACGCATGCACGCGCCTTGTTGTCGCTGAAGAGAGAGCCAACCGGGCCCTTCTTCTTCCGCAATTCCCCCAGGTAATCCTTCAGTTGTTCGGCGGGGAAGTATTCGAGGCCGAAAAGTCGCGGGATGAACAGCAGAACATCGAGAAGCCCGCTCAGGAAAGATCGTTGCACGCGCGGTCCGCCTGCCATCCTCGATAGCCGGGGAACGGGCTTGGCGGCAGCGATTGCTTTTCTGCGCAGTTGCGCGGTGCGCTCGAGCAGCGCGCTTGAGCGAGCGCCGGTAGCTTGCGGCAAGTCGGACGCCGGTCTCTGCTGCACAACGTGGGCGAGTTCGTGGGCGAGCAGCTTCCTGCCCGTGTCGGAATCGGGCGAGTACTGCCCCGTGCCAAAGACCACGTCGTTGCCCACGGTGTAGGCCTGCGCGCTGACGGCACGCGCCGATGCAGCAGCTCGCGCGCCGGCGTGAATCTGCACCTTGCTGAAGTCGTGCCCAAAGCGCGGCTCGAAGAAGCTGCGTGCCGCGCGATCGAGCGGCGTGCCCGAGGAGCGCAACACATCATGCACAATCGCCGGCGCATGGGCCGACTCTGCCTCGCCGGTGGCTTTGCGCTGCAGCTTCCCCTTCTCCCTGCACTCTTCGCATTCGCCTTCCGATCCGCCCCCGCACGAGCACTTGCGCTGCACTGGCGGCCCGATATTCATGTGCGAGATTGACCAGGGCGCAATCCGCCCCGTCCCGCTCATCACCTCGTCGGCGGCGCGATCGGCCTCGCGCTCAAAGGCATCATCGGCCCGGCCGATCTTCAGCTGCGGCGCCGAGGATGGAGCCTGCGCTCTGCGCGCGTAGGTCATCGCCTTCATCGCGGCGCCTGCTTTCCTGCGGTGAGAGGCCCGATCGATTTGTGCGGCGCGTTCACAATCGTTTCCCTTGCTGTTTCACTCCGTCAGAACTTCCACTGGAACGGCTTGAACGGAGGATTAATGGGCGGAATGCCCTTGTCGTTTGGGTTTTGGTTTTTCCAGTCCTGATTAAATCGGTCGAGCGTGTTCGGGTTATCGCGGCTTTGATCCTGCCCCACCGTCTTGCAAACCTGAGAATTCGCCATCTTCGCGGCCAGGCTGTCTCCAAGCTTCCCGCGGTACTGCATGAAGATCTTGGCCCATGTGGCGCGCATTGTGTCGTCGATCTGCGACGGACTGCCGTGGCTCGTGTACGCATCGTTGCAGTCGGAAAGATCCATGAGGTTCCATGGAATATCCGAGGGGAGAGCCTGTGTGGCCCCAGGCGGCGCGGGATGTCGTTCGTAAGGCGGTCCATCCTTGTCACCCAGGCCGCAGGCCTCCGGATTGACGGTGCAGAGGTGCGAAGGAAACAAGTCAGGCTTCTTGATACCCTGGTCCACGACGCTGTCCCCGCCCCCGAATCCCCCCTTGCCCGTTGGCGCGTCCAGATGCGAAGACATCAGTCCGGGGAACTGCCGCGCCGGCTGGAAATGCACCTCCACGCGCCGATTGCGTCCGTTGCCTGCCTTCGTTTTCACGAGCAGGTTCGAAGCGCCACGGCTCTCCGTCTGGATCGCTTCGGCCATCACGCCTTTGTCGGCCAGCGCTTTTTGCACAGCATCCGCGCGACTCTGCCCCAGCGTCTGGTTGTCCTCGTCTTTCCCCACCGCATCCGTGTGACCCACAACCTGAACCTTCGATCCGGGATATTGCTCCAAAAGGCTCACGATGTACTTCGCGGTTCTGTCCAGCTCTGCCTTGTGAGCAGCGGGAATGTCGGATTTTCCCGTGGCGAACTGATCGATCGTGATCGATCCAATCGCCGCCGCAATCATGGGCGACGCGCCTGCCGCCGGATCGAGTTCCGGAAGAGAAGTCTGATTCGGCTGGCACTGCACGCTCAGCGGGCTGCGCCCCTGGACTGCAACGCGGCCGTGGCTGAACGCCGACGACGCAGCGCGATCGGCTTCCTTTTCGCTGGCATCGCCACGCGGTCCCATCCGCAGCTCGCCTGCGTGCCCCGCGCCATTCTGCTGCACGACGTGCGTCAGCTCATGCGCCAGCAGCCGCCGTCCCCTCGGGCTGTTCATCTCATACCGGCCCGCATCGAACCCGATATGCTCGCCCACGGTCCAGGCCGCGGCATCCATCGAGCGCGCTGCCTTCGCGGCTTTCGAGTCCGAGTGAACGCGCACGCGGCTGAAGTCAAATCCAAAATGCGGCTCGAAGAATGCGCGCGCCTCCGCGCTCAGCGCAACACCGGGCGTGTTCACCACCGGACGCACCGCAGAAGGAACGGAATGTCCGTACGTGGGACCGGCCGGCTTTGGCGCATGCACTCTCGCGGTCATGGCTTCATGCTCCTGCCCACGGCGCGAGCAATCTGCGAGCCGAGCGCGCGGCTTCCTCGCAGTCCCGGCACCTGCGAGACGCCTCCCAGGCGCAGCACCGGCCTGCGATGCGATTTCCATGCGGCGCGCGCCTCGCGATCGGCAAGCGTCCGCTCCAGCTGGCTGCGCAGCCCGTCGATGAGCGCGGTGCGCTCCGCGGGATCGAATCCCTGCAGCGCGATGCTGTCGATCGTGAGGCGAATGCGGCTCATACCCACCCCCTCGTCTCCGCATCGGCCAGCGGACGATCGTTCTTGCCCGCTTCCAAACGCGCGGCCTCGAGAATTTGCGCCATGCCCACGGGCCGGTTCGCCGCCGCGGCAAGAAATGCTGCGTTGAGCGCGATGTTGCGGATGCTCCCGCCGGGAACCTTGAGCTGCGCCAGCGCTGTCGGATTGATCTGATCGGTCGGCGTGGCCGCCGGAAACGCACGGCGCCAGATGGCCTCCCGCTGCGCAACGTCGGGGAAGGGGAAATCCACCATGAAGCGCAGCCGCCGCTGAAATGCGCGGTCGAGCGAAGACTTCAGATTGGTGGTGAGAATCGCGAGCCCCTGGTACGCTTCCATGCGTTGCAGCAGATAGCCGACTTCGATGTTCGCGTAGCGATCGTGGCTGTCCTTAACGTCGCTGCGCTTGCCGAAGAGAGCGTCAGCCTCGTCGAACAGCAGCACGGCGCCGGCTTCTTCCGCCGAGTCGAACGCCTGCCGCAGATTCTTCTCGGTCTCCCCGATGTACTTGCTCACCACCGACGCGAGATCGACGCGATACAGATCGAGCCCCAGCTCATGCGCCAGCACTTCGGCTGCGAGTGTCTTGCCCGTACCGCTCTCGCCGGAAAACAGCGCGCTCACGCCCAGGCCGCGACGCCCGCGCGCGGCGAAGCCCCAGATCTCGTAGACCTTCATGCGATGCTGAGCCTGCGCCGCGATCTGGTGCAGCGTCGCCTTCTGCGCGTCGGGCAGCACCAGCGCATCCCACGTCGCCGCCGGTACAATTCTCTGCGCCAGCTCTTCCAGGCGCGGCTGCGTCGCTGCGCGGCAGCTGCTCCAGATGGCGTGCGAGCCGGCATCAGCATACAGAGAGCCGGTTGCGTGGATCGCCCGCGCGCTCAGGCGAAACTGCCCGGAGAGATTGTCGAGAAAGCCGTTAAGCGAATGTGCGGCCGGCCCGAGCGATGTTTGCCAGAGCCGCTTCTGCTCGGCGGGAGCCGGCTTGTTGACCTCGTAGCGTGCCACAGTCCGCGATGTCGCAAAGATTTCCCGGCTGGAGACCACGACGGGGCCGCCGAGGCGTTCGATCAGGCTGCGCACTGGAACCGTCAGGTCGGCCGTGCCGCATTCCACGAGCAGCGCGGCGTGAATCAGCGTCGCCTCGCGGCTCACCAGCAGGATCAGTTGCTCCACGCCCGCAGGATCGGTGGGCACTTCCTCGGCGCGCAGCGCGAAGAGATGGCGTCCGGCCTGTGCCGCTGCCAGCGCCGCAGTGTCGCGCTGCCCGTCCGCATCGTCACCAAAGAGATGCATAAGCAGAGAAGGAGCAGATCGTTCACCAGGGTGCGCCGCAAAATACGGAGCGAGGATTCCAGCCAGTGCGTGATGCTCCTCCGCGATCGCCTCCGGCGGCAGAGCCGGAACCAGGATCGAAGCCAGCCGCGGATCGAGCAGGTTGATGCCGGCGATGTAATGCAGAATGCGCTCGTCGATGCGCAGCGCCGCCGTGGTGAGGCTGCGCGACGCATCCATCTCAATCAGCCGGTAGTGGCGCAGCGGGCTCGCCGGCGTGAGCGCGCTCCAGTGCGCATCGGCAAGCGATGCCAGAGCTAGCCCAAACGTGGGTGCAGCGCGCTGCGAGTTGCCCTGCGCGTCGGCGCACTGCGTCGCCAGCGCGGAATCCATTTCCACGCCTGCGCATAGCAGCAGCACGTCGCGCTCAAACGCTGTGAGCCCGAAGACCGCGGCCAGCCGGTCCACGGCGGCGGGCGAATCTGTCGCAGGCGCGGCTTCCGCTGGGTGCTCCTTGCCTGCCAGCCTCGCGCGAAGCCGTGCGAACTCCGCGGCGAGCACAGCCTGGTTCGCCTCGGGCCAGCTCACCTGCGGATCCGTCTGCGGCTCTGCCTTCGCTGTCGCCTGGCGAGCTTTGCGCTTCGTCGCAGCAGTCATGGCAGCACCGTCAGACCGGCAGGCGGCGTGAACTTCCAGTTCTGCGCAACCGGCGTCACCACGCCGTCGACCACCAGGTACGCAGAGTACGTATCAGCCGGCAGGGCAACCGGCAATTGGAAAGTGAGGGATGCGGCGGGCCCAGTGAATGCCTGCGCCGCTGCGCCGGCCGAGGTGCCTCCGGTTGTCTGCGAGATCAGCGAGAGCGAGACCTGCTGCTGCGTCTGCACCTGCGGATCGCACGAGAGCGTGACCGTGGTGACGCTTCCGCTCACCGAAGCCGTGGGCGCGGGCGTGGAAGCAATCGTGGTGGCGATGCCGAGAATCAGCGTATTGGTCTGCGCCGTCACGTTGTTCGAGGCGTCCGTAAATTGCAGGCACACCTGGCAAATGCCGCACGGCATCTTCGCGGCGACATCGGGAATCTGGAGGCTCAGCATCGTGTTGGTGAGCGCGCCGGCCGGAACCGCAAACGAGTAGCTCACGTTCGTGACAGGGTTCGTGAGCACAATCGTGCTCGCGCCTGTGAGCGACTGGCCCGTGATCTTCACGACATCGGGTGGGATCGCGCCCGACTGATCGTAAGGCGGCCGCACCGCGAGCAGCTGCGACACGCCGCCGGCCTGCACCGTGATGCTCCGCGTCAGCACGGGCAGCGAGTAGGCCGTGGGATTGTCATTGCGCATCAGCACGACTGAAGCCTGAAAGGGAAACGTCGGCCGGTAGTCAGATTTCAGAGCCGTCCATAGCCACGCCATCTCTTCGCGCCCCAAAGTGTCAGGCACAATCTTGATCATCTCGATCTGCGACGCGACGCCGGCGTCCTGCAGTGCTGTGTTGTAGGCATTGCTCGCGAGCGTGGCCAGCAGATCGGTGATGATGGTGCGCGGGAGGATCGGATTCTCGTGCAGCATCAGAATCGCATAGCCCAGCAGTGCTTCCGCCTCGGCGTCGGCGGACGCGTAAGCCGTGAGCAGGTAGTGCAGGTCGAGCGCCAGCGGCGGATTTTTCAGCCGTGTCGCACCGTCCGGCCCCAGCGAAGGCAGATCGATGTTGCGCCATGCCGCGTTGGGGGTTACCTGGTGGAGAAAGAGATTCACGACCGGGTCGCTGCCGGTGCCGGTGCCATAAGTGGGATCAACGAGATCCGGCGCGATCGCCGCAACATTCACCGTGCCCAGCACCGAGCTCTTGTAGAGAAACGTCAGCGCCGTTTGCAGCGCGGTCGTAACGGCGGCCAGGGCCAGAGCGGAACTCATTGAGGCCTCCGTTCGCGGCGCAGATACTCGCCCAGATCGAGCGACTTGGGCGCAGGCTTGGGCGCCGCCGGCTGCGCAGGACGCGGCGGAGCGGCCAGCACCTCGATCCGTCCAATGTGTATCTCGATCGAGTCACGCTCGTCCGTGGGCAAGTTCGCGGGCTGCTGACGCCGCGGCGAAGCCGCCGCATCAGGCGCTCGCCGCCCGGCAGCGGATATCGCCGAAGTGTGAACCGGTGGCGCCGGCACGAGGGGCTGCACCGATTCAGTCGTCTGCACCGGCAACACTCGGCTTCGCTGTGTCGCCGCGACGGTGGGCTCCTGGGCAGTCATCGCGGCCACGCTTTGCTCGGTCGCTGCATCGGCAGGCGACGCGCGAAGCGGAGTGGCGATAGGTCGCTGAGCCGTGACCAGAGGATGGAAAGCAACTCGCTCGACGAAGCCTGGTTCTTCTGCATCTCCCTGCGACAGTTCGCTCGGCTGGCTCGAGCTGCCCGGCGGTTCCGTGAGCGGCCGCGCTTGCGTCGGCGCCTCATGCGACTCCCGCGAAGCAGGGTACGGGGACGGAGGAGCGAGAACTTCAGCCGAAGTGTCCGGGGCGAGTGGTTCCATCATGGCCGGCGCCTTCGTCGCCGGCGAGGACCAGAGGGTTCCCACGCTCGGGTGAATGGCCGGCTGCGCGTGCAGCACGCCCGATGCGATACGATCCAGAAAGCTCCTCATGCCTGCACCATTTCCAGATACAGTGCGCGGCGTGGCTCGCTGAGCGAAAGAATCTCGCGCTCGGTCCACCCATACGCCGTAGCCAGGGTATGTACGTCGTGGAGCAGCCGGCGAGCCCGTGCGTCTACCTCCGTCCACAGCCACGTTGCGATATCCAGCGGCTCCTGCCACTGGTGCTCGCACGCAGCGCAGCTGAAGCCGAGCAGCGTTTCGGCCAGAGGATCGGCTTCGGCGAGCAGCTCGCCGATGGCGCCCAGTTCCTCCTCGCCAAATTCCGCATTCTCTGCGCAGCTCCGGCGCAGCAGTTTGCGCGCTGCGTCGCGCTCGTCGCGCTCGGCTGCGATGCTGGCCAGATCGCGGCTGGTGAGCGGCCGAAACCTTCGGCCATCGACCACCAGCTCTCTGCCCGCGTCATTGGCTTCTTCGAGCAGCATTCCCGTATCCATAGAGAATTCCAGCCGCTCGCCGCATTGCGGGCATGCAACCCATCCTGCAAGCGCTGGGCCGAAGCACGCGCGCCGCAGTCGCGCGAGTGCGGCGTTGCGACTGCCCAGCGACCAGTCGGCGAGAGCGTCGTAACTCGTGCCTGGCTCGGCCGCGGCAATCGACAGCAGGGCGCGGTCGAGCGGGTGCACGTTGCTACCGCGCTCCCACAGGTCGAGGAGGCCGGAATTGGTGAGCGCTTTCATGGGCCCTTGTGCCTAGGTGCTGACCGTTGAGAGCGTGGGCTCCAGCGGCTCGCTCACACTCGTGTCGCGCTCCCAGCCTTCGTTCTCGATCTTGATGTGCTCGATGGCGATGGCATTGGCGTTCGCGTCCAGGTCCGGCAACGCCTGGTATTCCGAAACCCAGCAGCGGTAAATGTTGTAAGCGATCACCAGCTGCCCGGCCTCGTTGTAGAACTCGAGGTAGAGATTCTTGCGGAAGTTAGCGAGCGATACTTCCGCGCCCAGCGCCGCGCCGTAGTTCCACACCAGGCCCGCCCAGTCATGGAAGGCCATATCCATGGTGAGTCCCCGCTCGAGGGTGATGGCGTCGTATTTCACCAGCCCGGGCGACTTGCGCTTGGTGGATTGGTCGCCGCCGGCGCGATGCTCCACGACTTCCGTCGTGCGCTTCAATGCGGAGAGCTTGCTGCCCCCGTACACGTACTTGCCGTCCCACTTGATGCGGAACTTGAAGTTCTTGTAGGGGTCCAGCCGCGTTGTGTTCACGGAAAATGGAGGCATAGCCTGGTCCTCTCCTTTTGCGGTTCAAACTTTTGTGGGTTGCGGGCAGCGGCTCAGCAAAAACGGGACTCATGGCTGCGAATTCTGTTTGCGACGGCCCGGCACGGCTGAGGCCATGCCGGGATCCGTACAAATGCAAAGCTGACCAACTACCAGGTTTGGGCGCGTCGCGCTCTACGACGGCGCCATTCCGGCCATCTGCTGAATCTGAATCACGACGAACTCAGCCGGATACAGCGGCGCGAAGCCGACGAGCACAGTCACGATTCCCTGGTCGATGCTGGCTTGCGGGTTATTCTCCGCGTCGCACTTCACAAAGTAAGCCTGCTGCGGAGTCGTTCCCGCGAAGGCACCCTGCTGGAACAGCCCCTGCATGAACGCTCCGATGTTCAGCCGCAACTGGCCCCAGAGCGTCTCGTCGTTTGGCTCGAACACCGCCCATTGCGTGCCCTGATACAGGCTCGACTCCAGAAACAGCGCGAAGCGCCGGATCGGAACGTACTGCCACTGCGAGCCAACTGAACTGTTGCCGTCCAGCGTCCTCGCTCCCCACACTACGTTGCCGTACACAGGGAAATTGCGCAGGCAGTTCACCGCCAGCACGTTCAGCGTGCCATTCTGCGAGTCCGACAGCGTGTACTGCAAACCGCTCACGCCCGAGAGACCTGCATCGATGCCCGCTGGTGCCTTCCATACGCCGCGGCTGGCGTCGGTCGCCGCGTAGATGCCGGCAACAAAACCGCTCGGCGGAAAGAGTGACGGCCTGTTGCCCGCCAAAGGATCCGGCGCCGATACCCACGGGAAGTAGTACGCGCTGTTCGAAGATTCCGGCTCCGCGGTGATGGAGCCCGACGAACTGCCCACCGGCCCGGTGCCGCCGAGACCGGAAACCGTCGCGCTCTTTGGAGGGTCCACGATGTAGAACGCCCGGTTGTCCGGGCTTTGGCAGAAGGTCTGCAGCTTCTGGATCGTCGGAGCGTCCGTCATTCCCGGCACGGCCAGCAGATTGAAGAAGACGCCGTCGAGAAGCGGGATGCCGCTCTGCGCGGGAATATGCGCGGCGCCCCAGACATTCAGCGCGTCTTCAAAGGCGCCCGTCGATCCCGCCGTCGGATACAGAACGTCTCCGTCTTTTCCTCCGCTCAGCTTCGTCGCCGTAATGGCTGCCGGCGATCCTGTCGGACCCGTCGATGGCCCCGCACCCGTTGATGGATCGATGAACGAAATGTAGTTGGAGTCGTTGTCGATCACGGCGACGACGTAATTGCCCTGCGGGTCCGAAGGGTTGAACGACAGATTCGTGAAGTTTTCGAGCGTTGTCGTCGTGGTCGTGCTTCCGCTGGTGATCACCTGCTGCACCAGGATGCTGAAGCGCGTGTGATCGGCCGGCGACAACGTCAGCGTCACCTGGATGTTGTCTCCCCACACGCCCACGCTGCTCGCATAAAGGGTCAGACCGCCTATTTTCGTGCCGAGCGACGCTGGCGCACATGGCGTGGCGCTGGCGTTATCCACGATGCGGATGATGTATGCCTGCGAGCCGCCGTTGCCGAAGAACTGATTCACGGCGTAGCCCAGGTAAACGTTGGGGTACAGTCCGCCGAACTGCGCCTGATACTCCGACCAGTTCTGCACGAGCACCGCTTCATCGGTCGGGCCCATCGGAGCCCAGCCCACAAAGGCCGCAATCGATGTGGCCACGCCGGTGATCGTATGGACTGCGCTGGGAAGCTCCTGGACGTAAACGCCAGGATAGGTGTAACTGGACATACCGCTCCCTCCTTGGTTGGGTGGGGCCCCAAACGCGAACGGGGAAACCATCGCAAGTCAATGGACGAGCGAGCGCGGGCTCGGCCGGGAAGTGGATTGGGGAATCGGGGAGTCCAGGACGGAACTGATCGCGGGGGAGGACTTTGGCCCGATCGCCTTACATCTCTGCGTGCAACAGATGGTGAATGTAAGGCTGGATCCGTTTCAGCAATAACTCTGCATCGGCCGGTTGTTCCGGCCGGATTTTCTTATCATCCGCGGAATCAGCCGCGGCCATTGAAAGTGGTTGCAACCCTACTCCGCGGTCGCGGGCTCTGTCCAGAAAAAAGTTTGTGAATAACTTTTCCGAGCGCGATGCGTGAAGTCCTCAGCGCGTCTCCTGCAACCTTTGATCGAGGCGCTGTCGCAGTTCTGGAGGCTGCGGAACATGGTGGTCTCCCGCAGTGAGCGAATCGATGAGATGTCGCTCTTTCCCGCCATCGAAGACGGCATGCGGCTCTTATCGACTCTCGGCAGCATCCGTATTGCGCCCGGGGACAACGGAAGCACAGAACCTCAATAGGACGCCCCGATAAGACACAGCCTGCGTGTGCCGCCCACGGCCAGCCGAGCCGTTCAGCCATGGCGAATTCCTGCGCGATGCGCCTCGCGGATGACGTTATCGTTTTTCTTTCTTATACGGAATATTGTGTTGACTACGATAACTCGATTCAGAATGCTATATCGGACGGGGTGCAACCGGAAGAGAGCAAAACCCCGGACCTGAACCTGTTCACGGTACTCACGAAGGAGACTCGGGGAGATCAGGAGCCGGCCGGCCTGCCTCAATGTCTTCAGCCCCCTGTCGTAATGAGCCGTCAGGAGCAGGTAGTTCTCAAAAAATTTTGACGCAATTCAAAATTCAACGCGTTTCCGTGGCTCAACGGAAACCAGGGGACCCCGCCTGAAGACAACGTCGACTTGTCTGACATGTCATTTGAACTGGGCCGCGGAGGTCAATCCTCATGTCCCGGAGACTATGTCTTGGAGTGAGACCGAGGGCCCATCGAATCCACCTGTGCCCACGAAATCCCCCCAAAGAAGGGATCGGTGATCGGATCTCGATTTGCTCTCGGAATATGGCGGGGACGACGGGGCTCGAACCCGCGACCTCTGCCGTGACAGAAGTGCTTTTGGACGTAACTCATTGAAAACATGAGCACCCTTGGCTACCAAAAGCACTGTAAGTCATTGAAAAAATCCGTAGGCAATGTTCCAACACCCTCGCCAGCACCCTCGCCGACCTCTGCTTTTTGGTTACAGACCTCTGCCTTCGTCGGCAAAAACGGACCTGTGCCGTTGCTCGGCAGAGGCGACGCTGCCATGTTCCCTGATTCTCGCCAAAG
>Ga0335075_10003800_pt1 | contig 23749 bp, 20 predicted proteins | sample Lox_Sample_24_FD_206723 | JGI IMG/M metagenome (GOLD analysis project Ga0335075, IMG submission 206723) | Soil microbial communities from Loxahatchee National Wildlife Refuge, Florida, United States - Lox_Sample_2.4 | ecosystem: Environmental > Terrestrial > Soil > Wetlands | place: USA...
GGCGGCCGACCTGGACGAGGCCATCGCGTGGGCGGCGCAGATCCCGGCTGCCTGGCGGGGGAAGATCGAGCTTCGCCCGGTAGCGCCGGCCCACGCCTAGGCACCCTGGTATGGACGCCACCGGCACGTTGGTCGAGGTGCTGAAGGGCGAAGGTCCCAGGGTGCTGGCCACGCTGGCCAGGACCATCGGCGACCTGGCCATCGCGGAGGACGCGCTCTCCGAGGCCACGATCACCGCCCTGGATGCCTGGCCCAGAACGGGGATCCCTGACAACCCGCGGGCCTGGCTGGCCGTGGTTGCCCGCCGCAAGGCGCTTGACCTGCTGCGACGCGAGTCAGCGCGGGCCGCCAAGGAGGCCGCTGCGTTCCGGTGGGGAACCGGGGCCGCGCCGGACCAGATCGAGGAGGCGATCGAGGCGATGGAGCCGGACACGTCTCTGCGCGACGATATGCTGCGCCTGATCTTCACCTGCTGCCACCCGGCGCTTAGCCGTGAGGCTCAGGTGGCCCTCTCGCTGCGCACGCTGGCCCGGCTTGAGGTGCCGGCCATCGCGCGCGCCTTCCTGGTGCCCGAGGCCACCATGGCCAAGCGCCTGGTGCGGGCCCGCGCCAAGATCGCAACGGCCCGCATCCCCTACGCGATCCCCGCCGACTCGGAGCTTCCCGGCCGGCTGGCCGCGGTGCTGGCGGTGGTGTACCTGATCGCCACCGAGGCCCATTCCCCGACCGGCGGGGACGCGGTGGCCCGGGTTGATCTCGAGGCCGAGGCGCTCCGGCTGGCTCGCTTGCTGGCTGGCCTGATGCCCGACGAGCCCGAGGCGCTGTCCCTGCTTGCCCTGTTGCTGCTGACCTCAGCCCGCACCCGCGCCCGCACCGACGCCGACGGTAATCCGGTGACCCTGGCCGACCAGGACCGCACCCGCTGGAACCGAGCCGCGATCGCCGAGGGTTCGGCGTGGCTGTCCGAGGCGGTGACCCGGTCCGGCGGGGTGGCCGGGCCTTATCAGATCCAGGCTCACCTCGCCGCGGCCCACTCGACCTCCGCCAGCTGGCAGGAGACTGACTGGGACCGGATCGTCGGCCTCTACGACTTGCTCGGGTCGATCACGGCCAGCCCGGTGGTGGCGCTCAACCGGGCGGTCGCGGTTACCGAGCGCGACGGCCCCGAGGCGGGGCTGGCTGCCCTCAAGGCCATCGCCGGCCTGGAGTACTCCCATCTGTGGCACGCTGCCGTGGCGGACAACCTGTGCCGGCTTGGCCGCACGAGCGACGCGGCCGGAGAACTTCACGCCGCGGTGACCCTGGCGCCCAGCGAGGTCGAACAGCGCCTCCTGCAGGGCCGTCTGCGCAAGGTGCGGTCCGAGCTCGGCTGACCGCGTTCTGGTTTTCTCGCTTTCCTTGCCTGGGTTTCTCCCCGGATATGTCCTGCGCCCGCTTCACCGTTCGTCCTTTCCCTGCAAGGGGTCCCCGATCTCGCGGATCGCCCAGGGAAGGAAAGCAGATGACTGGCAACAGCACCAAGCAGGCCGGGGCGCCGGGTGTCAGATCCGGTACCCGGCTGAGTTCACAAGGAGGCACCACCATGACCGACGAAACGATCAGCGCAACCACGATCATTAACGCCCCAGCCGAGGCGATCTTCGCCGTACTCGCCGACCCCGCCAAGCACGCCGCGATCGACGGCACCGGCTGGGTCCGCGAGCCCCTCGACAGCCAGCACCTGACCGAGGCGGGTCAGGTGTTCCGCATGGCCATGTACAACGACAACGTCCCGGGCGGGCACTACCAGATGGCCAACCGGGTGCAGGTGTTCGACCCGCCACGCGCCATCTCCTGGGAGCCAGGCATGGACAGCGGCGATGGCAACCCGCGGATCGTCGGCCACATCTGGCGTTACGACCTGGCCCCTGTCGGACCATCCAGAACCAAGGTCACCCTCGCCTATGACTGGTCGGCGGTCTCCGACTCCCTCCGCCAGCGACTCCCATTCCCATTCCCCCCGTTTGCCGCAGATCATCTGAGCAACTCTCTGGCTCACCTCGCCGAAATGGTCACCGGGTAACCGGCCAGTCCCTGCCTCTGGCCTGGCCAGACCGGGTGGCTGTATACGCGGTCGCCGGAGCTGGCGGAGCCCGGCGCCGTCCGGGCTCCGGCCGGCTCACAGGGCCGCCGGGCGGCGCAGGTATGTATCACTGATGTGGTATCACGTAAGTATGACAAACGCGATGACAGTCCGGCTCGACGAGGAGACGTCCCGCGAACTCGCCGAACTCGCCGGGCACTACCCGAGCAGGTCCGCTGCCATCCAGGACGCCATTCACAGCGCGTGGCGGCGACTGCAAGCCGAGAAGCTGGAAGCCGGGTATGCTGCCGCGGTCGCCGACAACCCGCACTACCCTTACGAGTCGGCCGAGGAAGCCGCCGTGCTGCGTGCGCGCCGCCGCGCCCGGCAAGAGCACGACACGCTCACGTGACCGCCAGCCCGCAACGAGGCCAGGTCTATCGCTGCGACCTCGGCTACGGACTCAAGCCATGGCTCGTGGTATCCAACAACGCGCGCAACCGCCTGCTCGATGACATCATCGCGATCAGGCTCGCCACCACAGCCCGTGACCTGCCGACCTGGGTCAAGCTCTCCCCGGCCGACCCGCTCGCCGGATACGCCAACGCAGACTGCATCGAGCAGCTGGACAAGGGCGAGCTCGGCGACTACCTCGGCGCCTTGTCACCGGCCTCCATGCAGGGCGTGAACCAGGCCCTGGCGATAGCACTGGCCCTTACCTGAGGACGCGACCGACGCAGAACGAGTCGGCGCGCGTTCTCCCGACCGTGCCCCGTCGCTGAGCGTCACGCTGCTGACCCGCATCACCTCGGGACCGATCTTCAATCCATCATCGGCTGGCTGCAGGCTCACGGGTCGCTGCTCGCGACCCTGGTCTAGTCGTCGCTGGTCTCAAGCGGCCAGGCCATGCGGGCTGGCGGCCACCCACGGTGCCGGCCATCGCTGTACGCTACCGGCATGGCTCAGCCTTCTGACCTCGAAAGCCCGCGTGGCCGCGTTGGAAGCTCGCGTGGGTGAACTCGCCGGGGAGGCTCGGGCCGCTCGTGAAGATGCCCCTGCTGCCCGGCACCTGGCCGCCGCGAACGACCGGGACGTGGCATCGAACAGGTCACCAGCCTGTTGAACACGCTGATAGCCCAGCAGGGCGACCAGCCTGGCCAGACAAGCTGATCATCGCCGTCTCGATAGAGGATCCGCTTACGACACTTCGGGCGATGATCTCACATCCGCGACGACGCCTTCATGTAATGGTGGCTCAACACGGCAAGGACTCGGCCCACGCCCTGCCTGCATTCGCCGAAGTGCAGATTCGACCACCGGATGAAGCAGGACCCGCGGTGGCGGGCCGAGAAACTGCCCAGCGGCCACGTCCGGTGGACCACGCCATCGGGACGCCAGTACCTCACCGAACCCACCCGCCACCCGATCTGACGCATCCGGCGGCGTGGGCTGGCCGACCGCCCTGCCAGTAGCTCAGGAGAAACGGAACACCGGCGGCTTCACGCATGGCCGCAAGGAACGAGACCTTGACCGGGACCATCCGCCACGACCACGGCTAGGTCGCTGCGGGCTGCCAACCGGGCGCCATCAGCAGGCTTCAGCCAGGGCTATTCGTTCCTGGCCGGTACCGTACTAAAACATCGACACCGGGTTCACTGCGCTGCTCATCCTGCTCGCCGTCGTCGGCGAAGGGCTCGGCGTCGTGTTCTTCGGTACCGCGCCGGAGATCATGGGCAGCTTCCGCGCGCAATATGGCGTCCCGGCGGAGTGGACGCCGATCGGCGCCATCGCCATCGGCCACCCCGACCAGGATTCCGACCCTGTGCCACCCGCGCGGGCCGGCGACCGCAAGACCCTGGACGAGCTGGTGCACCGCGGCCGCTGGTAGCTCAATCCATCCCAGGAGCGTTGGCCTGGCACCGTTCGAGTGTGAGCAGGGGCTCAGAAAGCGCAGGCGCCAGTGCGCCGGGATCTGCGGCAACCGCCTGCTCCAGGCGGCGGAAGCCGACTTCCAGCTCTTCGGGACTGAGGTGAGCGAAGAACGAAAGGGTGCGCAGGCGCAGCCGTTCGAGCATGTCATCGCAGGTGCCGTAGGACGGCTCGGTAACCGTGCCGAAGCTGGCAACGCGCCAGCCAGCCGACGTGAACATCGCGATGACCTCGTGCAGCGGCTGAAACAGCGAGCCGTCCACCTCCAAGCCGCGGGGAAAGTGCTCCAGCCACCACGGCCTGGGATGGTGGTCGCTGAAATTCGCGCGCAGCAGCAGCCGCCCGGCGGGCCTGAGCACCCTGGCCAGCTCCCGGGCCGCCCGCGGCTTGTCCTGGACGTGGTGCCAGGACAAGAACATAAGAGCGTAGTCGGCACTGCCGGACGGCACTGGCATGTCCTCGGCCGAGCCCGCCATATACCGGACACCGGGATGCTGGGACTGCGCCTGCGCTATCTCGCGCATGCGGACCGACGGTTCGACGCCAGTGACCGGCCCGAACGCTCGCGCCAGGGCTGGGGCGAACCTGCCGGTCCCTGAGCCGACGTCCAGCCCCGCCAGCGGACGCCGCTCGGGCAGCACCGCTCCGAAGGCGCTGATCCATGCTCGCTCCTGCTGCTCGGTGAGCGCACGGCCACGCGCGTAGTCCTGATACTGCTCGGTGTCGTAGTCGATCCGCCTCATCGCAGCTCCCGCGTCGGCCGGCCCACCGCAATCCATCGTACCGATATATCGAGTAGATATATCTGTACGATATTAGATGTCGCGTCATGCCGCAAGCCGGGCGTGGCGGTCGGACGTGTAGGCAACACGGTGACCAGCGAGGTCAAGCCCAGGTACGACTAGCGAGCTCACTGGCCCTACGATCGCGTTGACGAGGCTTAACGAAAACCGCCGGGCAGTGCCCGGAGAGGCGGGAGGACCTGGTGGAGGCGGAGTCGGAGCGTCAGTTGGCTGACCCGCCGGCCACCTGGCAGGAGCACTGGTTCGATCATCGCCAGTTGCTCGGGCTATTCCATAACGATGAGCACTGCGCGATCTACCTGGACCCAGACGTGCGCCGGGCCGAGGTCGGGTGGCTGCCCCGGTTCATCAACGTGACCTGGCAGTACTCCAAGGCGACGTACGGCGACGCGTTCGGGTCCGACCCGCGCATCTACTCCATCCACCACGCCGGCCGGCACGGCGGCGGCCATGCGGGCTACTACGTCAGTCCGGTCCACGACTACCACAACGTCAGCGACTGCGGGCTGGACACCTGGCGGGAGGGTAACCCCCTCGCTCGCGAGTTGCCCGCTCATGAGATCGGGCATTCCGTGGAGAGCGCCAACAACGGCGTCCACGGCTCGCCGGCGTATGAGATCTGGGGCGACAGCAAGTGGGCCGAGTTCTACATCTACGACCTTTATACGGCGCTGGGCATGGATCGCGAGGCGAAGGGTGTCTACCGCCGGTTCACCGGCAACGCCGACGATTTCCCTCGCCGGAGGACCCACTGGTTCCGCGACTGGTTCTACCCGCTATGGCGGGACTGCGGGCGGGCAGAGGTCATGAACAGGTTCTTCCGGGAACTGGCCAAGCACTTCCCACGCGACTCCGGCGGCACGTACACGCGGCGGATGAACTGGGGCGAGTACGTCCACTTCACCAGCGGTGCCGCGGCCGCGGACATGAGCGGCCAGGCCGCCCGCGCGTTCGGCTGGCCCCGCGAGTGGGCCGGCCAACTGGAGCGCGCTCGCGAGCAGTTCCCCAGCATCACGTACTGAAATACCTGGCGCTACCGGGCCCTGGCCAACGGTCGCTCCTAGCGGACCAGGGCGAAGATCTCAGGGCCGCGCGTTATCAGGCGGTCCTCGGCGGCGCGACTTGACCGCAGGCAGAGCAGCACCGCCCAGCCGATTCCGGCTGGCACCGCGAGCCACCTCAGCGCCGGCTGGTGCGCCGTGGATCCAGCGATCAGCAGGGCCAGTGCGGGGAACAGCGTGAGCGCCGGGACTGCGATCAGTGCCAGGTGGGTCTTGAGCACCCGCTGCGGGGTCGGGCCGCCATCGGGAGCCGGGCCCTGGACGGAAGCGACGGAGATCAGTGCCAGCAGGCCGGTCGATCCGATGACCAGGGCTGGCTCTCCAGCGAGCACCCAGGGCCAGGCCCATGTCTGGCCGCTGACGGCGGTGAGCACCACGGTCAGCAGCAGGCCGGCCGGGCCGACCACGAGAAACCAGGCCCACTGGCGGCCGCGGATGTCGGGCCGCTCCCCTCCGGGCACGATAAGGGTCAGCCACATGGCGGAGCCGTCGTCGCCATAGAAGTTGGTGAAACACGCCGCCGCAATCGTCGTGAACAGCAGCCCGCCGAACGGCAGCCCGACGGTCTTGCCGCCGAACGCAGGGATGACGGCAACCAGAACGCCTACCAGGAAGGCGATCATCGTCATCACGCTGCGCAGCACCGATCGCGAGTACAGCCGCAGTTCCTTCCCGACCGCCGCTCCGAGCGGGGTGAGAGGCAGCAGCGGACGGCCCGAGGCAGAGCCGGCATGCCGCGCCCTGGAGCGGCCTCGGGGCGGCATGGTCAGCCTGCGGGCCAGCAGCGGGGGCCAGGCCAGGCACATCACGACGATCAGCGCGGCCAGGCCGCCCAGCGCCAAAGCGGCGAGCCTCCAGTCGGACCGGCCCGCGGCGTCGACGGCGACCGCGCCCCACCCAGACGGCAGGATGCGGACCACGCCGGCGAGCGCGGGCGAACGCCCGTCGGTGAGCCTCTTCGCGACGAACGGCACCAGGCCGGAGGCCAGTGACAGCAGGGTGATGACGAGCGCGAGCACTATGGTGCCGAAGTCACGGCCGCGACGTGAGCTGATGGCCGGCCCCAGCACCGCGATCGCCACCGTCGAGGCGATCACGGCGAGCACCAGGTCCAGCAGCACCGCGGCCACTCCCGTCAGTGCCGCGGCCGCACCGGACTGGGCGCCGTAGCCGATCAGAGCGGCGAACGCGATCAGGCTGAAGAACAGTGACGGGTTGGCGAAGGATGCACCGAGGATCCCGCGGGCGAGCCTGGGGGCCGGGATGGGCAGCAGCTTGAAGTAGTCCATCCGCAGCGTGCTGTCGTCCCCGGTCAGGAGCGGGCCGGACACCCAGCCGAGCAGCCAGCCGAGGCTGAGGGTGGCGATCACGTTCGCCCCGGCGCCCGCATAGTGGTAATGGACCAGGCCGGTCAACAGCGTGCTGACGGCGAGCAGCATCACGAACAGGGCAAGCAGGACAGAGCCGATGATCCGCTTGCCGCTCGTGCTGCGGCGCAGGATCGCCGCGCGCATCTCGATCAGGACGCCAGCCACGACAGCCCTTCCGCACCGCCGGGACGGGCGCCGACGATGTGCACGAAGGCGTCCTCGAGCGACTGCCCGGCACGGACCTCCTCCAGCCAGCCGCTGGCCACCACCACACCCTTGGCGATCACGGCGACGTGATCGCACAGTTGCTCGACCAGCGCCATGACATGGCTGGAGAACACCACCGAGCCGCCGCCGGCCACGAACCGCTGGAGGATGGTGCGGATCGTGGCTGCCGACACCGGGTCGACCGCTTCGAAGGGCTCGTCGAGGATAAGCAGCTTCGGGTTGTGCAGCAGGGCCGTGGCCAGCGTGATCTTCTTCCGCATGCCGGTCGAGTAATCCACCACGGCCGTGCCTTCGGCCGTGTCGAGTTCAAGCACGCGCAAGAGCTCGTCAGCGCGTTCGGCGACCGTGGCGCGCTCCATCCCGCGCAGCAGGCCGAGGTACAGGAGGATCTCGCGCCCAGTCAGCCGTTCCGGCAGCGCCATCCCGTCTGGCAGCACGCCGATCAGCGTCTTCGCCGTGACCGGGTCGGCCCAGACGTCCGCCCCGAAGATGCGCGCGGTGCCGCCATCCGGACGGAGCAGGCCCACGGCCATCGACAGGGAAGTGGTCTTCCCCGCGCCGTTCGGGCCGACCAGGCCGAAGAAGGAGCCCCGCGGCACCCGCATATCGATGTGATCGACCGCCACGTTATCGCCGAATCGCTTGTACAAGCCGGAGAATTCAAGCGCCGCCGTATCCGTCCCCGTAAGGTCGGCCACGTCTACCTCCTGCTCGCGGCCGGGTGCCCCTCCCGACCGTGCGGCTCCTAGCCTGTCATGGGCCGCTTACCCGGCCAACCTGTTATTCCAAGCTGATGACGTGGAACCGCGGTGCTCAAACACTGAGGGGTACCGAGTCACCGCGGCGGCCGCTGCCTTCTAGATTCTCAGTCCCGCAGCACCCACAGGCACTGCGCCTCGCCGTCGCCGACGTTGCGCGAGCCCTCGATGCGGCGGCGGGAGGCGAGCAGGGTCTCACCCCGGCGAAGCACCGGGCGGCCGGACCCGAGCAGCACCTGCACCAGGCCGGTGACCCCGGCGGCGAGTTCGGTGCTCTTGTGGGTGAAGGGAGCCTGGACGGTGGCCGATGGTGGCATCAGGACCAGGTAGGCGCGCAGGCCCGCCTCCGCGTCGTCCAGCAGGGGAAGGACCGCTCCCGCGGGCACCTCGCCGAAGCTGCGCCGCCTGCCGATCCGGTAGTCGGGTGTGACCTCGCCGCCGAGCAGTTCGTCGAGGGTGACGTTGAGGCGGCCGGCCAGGCCAAGCAGCGTCTCCAGGGACAGGCCCCTTTCCCCGCGCTCCACCTGGGAGATGGCGCTGGGCGAGACGAGAGCAAGCCGGGCGAGGTCGCTTTGGCTCAGCTCGCGGCGCAGGCGGTAGGCGCGAAGCGCCGCGCCCACCCGCGCCGCGGCCGGGGCCGGCTCCAGCCGCAACGTGCCGTCCTGGACCGAATACCGGAAAAGCTGCCCCTGCACCCCTGGCGGGCGGCCCTCGGCCTTGCTGATCCGGAGGCGGCCCTCACCCACGACGATGACGCACTGGGTGATCTGCTCGATCTCGCGGTTCAAAGTCCGGTACTGGCGAGCCCCGGGGACCGACCAGTAGGCGATGGCGCCGAGGTCGAGCAGCATTGGGCAGCATCGCCCGAAGAAGTCGCTCGCGCCGCGCATTCCCCACCGGCTCGCCAGCGCCTCCAGCGAATCGAACAGGAGCAGCGGGCGGCGTGCCCGCGCACAGAACCTGCGTACCGCCTCGAGCAGGCCGCGCGGGCTGGACGCCGGCGTTCCGGCCCGGGCGTCGAGAATCTCGATCCACGGCCACCGTGCCTTCACCTCGGCAGGGTCGCTTGAGGTGACGATGTAACCGGTCTTGCCGAATTCCTCCCGGTGCCGGGCGATGGCGTCGTAGAAGAGCCCCTGCGATGAGAACTGGCCGCTCTCCCACACCCACACGACGTTGTCACCCCAGTACAGACCGCCAAGGGCACGGTCGAGCTCGGCAACGCCGCTGCCGACGGATTCATCAGCCACGCTTCAAAGCCTGGGGCGCTCTGAAAGCCACAGCTTGGTCACCGGATGCGCAGTATCGGCACCAACGCGGGCCCGCGCAGGCACGGCGGCCGCGGCGTTGATACAGCGATGCTTTCAACGATTAGCCTTCCTATTGCTGTTGCTTTACGGTTATATCCATCATGCCCTGGCTCCGTATCGGGCGAAGCGGGGCAGCCATAAACCATTACTCCTAAGGTCAGGAAGGAGCGCTGCGATGTCCGGCATCAGCCGGGTCATCGTCGGCGCGAGCGGCTCGCCGAGCAGCCTCCAGGCCCTGCGCTACGCGGAGCAACTGGCCCGCGCCCACGATGCCATCTTGATACCCGTCCTGGCCTGGGTACCGCCCGGCGGGGAGCTCGCCGACCGGCGTGCACCCAGCCCCTACCTTCGCCGGGTCTGGGCCGAAGACGCCCGCCAGCGGCTCTGGGAGGCGCTTCAGCTCGCCTGGGGCGAAATCCCCGCCGACCCGCCGGTCAAGCCGTTCGTGCAGCGCGGCGAAGCCGGCTGGGTGCTGGTCAGTACCGCCAGCTGCCCAGGGGACCTGCTCGTTGTGGGCGCAGGCCGCCATGGAAGGCTGGCCCGGGTGATCTCAGGCAAGGTAAGCCGCCACTGCCTGGCCCACGCCCAGTGCCCGGTGCTGGCCATCCCACCGCCGGCCTCAGCCCGCGACCTGGCAGGGGGCCGGACCGGGCGGATGCACTGGCACCGGCTGCTGAGCGTCGACGAGCTACTTGGGGACCGCGGCACGGCAGCATAGAACCAGACGCCCGCACCGGCGCTATGCCTCCATCTGGCCCGTACCGGTCCTGGTCCATCCACTCCGGCCCGCGGTGAGCGCTTTCGCCGCGGTGGGAAATACGGTGAACTGCCGGTCAGGCCCGGTTATCTGCAAAATCCTTGCCACGCCAGGCCGGGGAGCAGCCAGCACAAGTGCCGTGCCGTGTGCTGCGGCTCGCCGCTCGATGGCAGCCAGAACTCGCACGGCTGCGCAGTCCACCAACGTCAGGCGGGAAAGATCCAGGACCATCGCGGGTGCACGCACACTGAGGACGGCCGATAGGCGCTGGTTCATGACTGGCGCGGAACCGTAGTCAACCTCGCCGCGGACCTCCACGATGACTGGGGCGCGGTTACATGGCGTCACCTGTTTCCGGTCGTCGCTGGTTACCCAGTCGTGGTGGCGGACAGCCGGGCGCTGTCGTGGTGCCAGCGGGCGGTGGCCTGGTGCAGCCGGCGTCGTAGTGACCGGCGCAGCGTGAAGGCGAGCCGGGCGCGGCCGTCACGCTCCAGACGAGGAGAACGGCTGAGGCCCAGACCGGCAGGACGGCTTCGGCGATATCTGCTGGCCTTCCATAGCTGAACCACCAGTAGGGCGCGGCAACCGTCAGCGCGATGAGCCCCCAGAGCATGACCTGCACAGATCGCGGTATTCCTGACGTGCGATGACGGGGCATCAACGCGGGGATCAGCAGTACCCAGATCCAGTGATGGGTCCAGGAGATGGGGCTAGCCAGCAGGCCGGCCAGGGCGGTCGCGACCATGGCGGGCGCCTTCTGCCCGGCGTTTACGCACCGCCAGGAGACGAAGGCTGCCGCGGCCAGCGCCATGAGTGACAGCAGTACCCAGGCGACCTCAGATCCGCTGGCGGGGAACGGCGGCCTGTGCAGGATCGCGTACCAGCACTGGTTGCCGCCGTAGGCGACAGTCCCCACCCGGCCTGGGTCACTTACGTCGTGGAACCAGAATACGCGGGACAGCCCTGGCCACAGCAGCCAGGACAGGCCCGTACACACGAGGAACGAGGTTGCGGCGCGGATCACCGATTTCACGTCCCTGCTGGCGGCAAGAACGATGACGAACGCAAGTGGGGTGAGCTTCACCGCAGCGGCGACGCCAATCCCGATCCCGCGGCAGCGAGACGGCGCCGCCAGGAGCTCGGCTACCACGATGACCATGAGGATGAACTCGATCTGCCCGTACTCGGTCGCGCTCCTGGCGGGCTCGAACGCGATAAATGCGATACACGACCAGGTAAAGGCCTTGCACCACAAACGCTGCGTAACCGTTGCGCCCGCGTCGCGAAGCACCAGGACGACCGAGACCGTCGCGGCGGCAAGGCTCGCCGCCCGCAGGAGCCACTTGATGACCAGGAAGGGCGCCCAGGTAAGCGGCGACAGCGCCAGCAGGGCAAAGGGCGGGTACGTGAAGGACAGGCCGCTGCTGGTGAAGGTCAGCAGGTAAGGGTTCCGCCCAGATATCCAGGAGTTGACCGAATCCCGGTAGACCTCCAGATCCAGTCCATTTCGCCGCCCCCATACCAAAAGGTAAGCAATCAGGGCAATTGCCGCCGCAAGAGCACTCACGTACGGCCATGACGCTTCCCGGCGGCCCTCGACCACTTCAGAGCGTTCAGATATGAGCATCTGATTCTCCTCTGGACGCCTGCGGTCACTCGGTGCGCAGTGCGGTCGCCGTGCGTGCCCGCGCCGCCCAGGTGGCCGGGGCCAGGGCGCTGGCCACGGCGATGAGCAGGCCGGTCAGTGCCAGCAGCACCAGCTCCGCCGGGCTGTAGACGTTGTAGATGGCCGGGGGGAAGCCGGTCTGCGCGCCGTTGCCCATGATCGGCAGGATGGCGTGGTGCAGGGCGATCCCGGCCGGGACCGCGATCAGGCCGGCGATCAGGCCGGTCGCGGCCACGGTCGTCACCACCATCGTGATCGTCTGCCGCGGCGTCATGCCGACCGACTTGAGCACGTCGAGGTCGTGTACGCGTTCCCGGGTCATCAGGACGACGGTGTTCAGCACGCCAAGGCCCGCGACGATCACCAGCAGCAGGGTGAGGATGAGGACCAGCCCGCTGATGATCTGGAGCAGGACGCCGCTGCCCGAGCCGAGCTGGTGGTAATCACCCGGCCCCAGCTTCGCGAAGACGGCATTCTGGTAGCTTTGCGCGTTTACGCCTGGCCGCAGGGCGACGTAGAACATCTGCGGGCTGGCGCCGGACGGGTCGAGTGCCTCCACCGAGGACAGGTTCGTCAGGATCTGGGGATCGTTGCCCGGGAGGAAGACCTCGCCGGCGATTTTCAGCGTGACGGCGCGCCCGTCATCGGTGAGGGTGAATGTGTCTCCTGTCCGCTTGGCGGTCGCGTGGAGGAAGGAGGTGTTCACCACGGCCCCGCCGGTGCCGTACCAGTGCCCGGAGATCAGGGCGTAGCCGATCCAGCTGGCGTCGCCGGCGAAAGCGGTCACCGAGGCCGTGCCCGCCATGCCGGTGACTCCGGACCGGTCATCGGATTGCGTGACGTAGTGCAGGGTGCCGGGCTGGGTGCGGATCACCGCGGCCATCTCGGCTTGCTGCACGGCCGCCGACGGCTGCCCCGGGGACGGCTGTTGCCCGGATTGCCCGGCCAGGCCGATTTGCACGTGCCCGGTGCCCGCCAGCGCCATGTCGGTCCCTACCCGGTTGAGCGAGGCCCCCAGGCCGGTGCCGAACGTCACCGCGACCGCTCCGAACAAGATCGCCGCGAGCGTCACCAGCGTCCGCCCGGGCCGCGCGAACGGCCCGGCCAGGCCGAGCGTCACCGGGCGCGGCAGCGGGAGAGCCCGGCCGAGCAGCCGGTGGGCGGCATAGCCGTGCGATGGCCGCGGCGCCCGCCCGGTGGCGATCGCCGCCGTGGCGCTCAGCCGCCCGGCGCGGGAGGCGGGCACCAGCGCGGCGATCCCGGCCAGCGCGAGCATGGCCAGCGGCACTACCAGGTCCACCCACAGCGGGATGGACTGGGGAGCGACCTCGAACACCTGCGAGGTCTGCCCGAGCACCGGCGCGGCCAGCAGGTTCGCGATCACCGCGCCGCCCGCGACGCCGATCACGCCCGGAACGGCTACCTGCAGCACGTAGACCCAGACCACTTGCGCGGGGGTGAAGCCGACGGACTTCAGCACGCCGATCCGGCGGGTGCCCGCGGTCACCGCGCCGCTGACCACGTTGACCTCGATCAGCACCGACATCACCAGCCCGATCACGCCGAACGTGACAAGGAACGGCACCCACGGCAGGATGCTCTGGTTTTCCTGCGCTTTGACCGCAAGCCAGGACTCCGCGCCGAGTACCGCCCCGGCCGGCAGCGCACGGCGCACGGCCGCGACGCCGGCGTTCACCGCCGCGCCGGAGCCGGCGCTGGCGAACCGGTAGAGCATCTGCCCGTCCGGCGGGGACCCTAGCGCGGTCATCTCGGCGGGGAGCACCCAGCCGTCCGCCGTGTTGGTCACCGAGACTCCCACGCCGACAACGGTCAGCTTCGGGCTGCCCGGCACGCCGGTGAGCGTGATCACCGTGCCGGGGCTCATGCTTGCCCCTGATCCCGTATCGGCCAGATCGCGGGAGACAACGACCTGCCCGGTGCGTGTCGGCCAGTGACCCGCCGTCAGCACGATGTCGTCCACCGGCCCGTCCGGCGAGGAGCGGCCGACCAGCGTGAACGCCTGAAACACCACACCAGGGGTGTCGGGGATCGCGGCCGACACGGTGACCGTCGCCTCGGCGAACGGCCCGGCAGCCGCCGTCACGCCGGACAGCCGCGCGGTCGCGGCCGCTTCCCCGGCCGAAGCCTTCGCCGCGTTCACGGTGAGCGCGGCATCCGCGCCGTGCTGCGCCGCGAACGCATGGTCGAACGGCGCGTTCGAGGCGGCCAGCAACCCGGCCGCCAGCTGCGAGGCCGCAGCCGATGCCAGCAGGACCAGCCCGATGGCCAGCGCCTGCACCCGCCGCCCGGCCAGCCCGCCGCGCAGAGCGGTCCGTATCGCCCTCATGCCGGAGCCACCGCGGCCGCGATCTGGCCGTCCATGATGCGGATGACCCGTCTGGCGTACCGGGCGGCCAGTGCGGGATCGTGCGTGACCAGGATCAGCGTCTGCCCCGAGGAATTCAGGTCGAGCAGCAGCTCACCGATCTCCGCCCCGGTTGCCGAGTCCAGCGCCCCCGTCGGCTCGTCCGCGAGCAGCAGCGGCGGCCGGTTCACCAGCGCCCGCGCGATCGCCACCCGCTGCCGCTCCCCGCCGGAAAGCCGGGCCGGGTAGGCGTTGCGGTGCTGCTCGATCCGCAGCGAGGCAAGCAGCTCGTCCAGCCGGGCACGCGCCCTGGCGGCCGACACCCCGGCCAGCTGGGCGGGCAGCAGCACGTTGTCCGCGACCGTCATGTCATCGAGCAGGTTGAAGAACTGGAAGATGATCCCGACCTGCCGCCGCCGGAACCGCGCCGCACCGGTCTCGCTGAGCTTGCTGATCTCCTGGTCGCCAACCCGGACCGTCCCGCTGGACGGGCGGTCAAGGCCGGCGATCAGATTCAGCAGCGTCGACTTCCCGCTGCCGGACGGCCCCATCAACGCGACGGACTCACCGGGACCCACCTCCACGGTGACATGCGCCACCGCTGGGCTCTTGCCGTCGTCGTACCGTTTCGTTACGTCTGATAGCTGCACCAGCGCATCCATTGGCAGTCAGGGGCACGGCGCAGACAGCCGTCTCCCTATTCCCCTTCCAGTCCGCAGTCAGCCCCTGCCCCGGCAGGGGTTCTACGGTTATCCTGGCTGGCCTGGTGTGGCGTCTTTGTGTCCTGCGGCGGGCAGGTCCACCCTGACCGCGAGCCCGCCGCTGGCCGGTGCCCGCAAGCTGAGCTCGCCGCCGTGGGCGGCGACGATGGCCCGCACGATCGAAAGGCCGAGACCGGAACTTGTCCCGGTTCGCTGCCGTCCGGCCCGGCGGAAGGGCTCCAGAAGGCCGTTCAGGTCCGTGCCGGCGATCTTCTCGCCGCTATTGGAAACCTCCAGGACCACGCGGTCGCCCTTGCTGCGGGTGGTAACGGCGATCCAGCCGTCCGGGCAGTTGTACGTGACCGCGTTGGTGACCAGGTTCCCGGCCAGCTCGCCGAGCAGCGCCGGGTCGCCGTATGCCCGGGCCTCATGCAATCCGGGATCGATGGTCAGGCCCTGGACGCGTGCCGTCTCCGCCGCCGCCGTCAGTGCCTGCTGCGCGATCTGGTCGAGCGGCACCGGCTCCCGTTCCCCGGGTCCGAGCATGCCCTGGGTGAGGATCAGCAGCCGCTCAAGCAGCCGCTCGCAGCTGAGCACGGTGCGCCGCAGCGTGACCGCGGTGTCGTGAACCTCATCTGGTGACGGTGGCGGGCCGGTCAGCAGCAGGTCGAGCTCGGCACGCATCACGGCCAGCGGGGTGCGCAGCTGGTGGGCCGCGTTGGCGGCGAACAGCTGCTGGTCGGTGAACGCGGCTTCGAGCCGGGCCAGCATCGCGTCGAAGGTGTCGCCTAGCTCGGTGAGCTCATCGGCGGGACCATCCAGCGCCAGCCGCTCGTGCAGGCCCTCGCCGGTGATCCGCTGCGCCGTGTCGGTGATCTGGCGCAACGGCCGCAGCATCCGTCCCGCCACCAGCCACGCCAGCCCGCAGGCGATCGCCACCAGGACCGGCAGTATGACGCCGTACTCCACCAGCAGGCCCGTGGTGTCCGGTCCGTGCAGCGTCACCGAACGGTCCTGAGGGGCCGCGGGCGTGCCCGGGCCTGAGACGATGGTGCGGATGGCGGTGACGACGAGCAGGTAGCTGACCGCCAGCAGCACCACCCCGGTCGCCACGACCAGCGCCGCGAGCAGCAGCGCCAGACGGGCCCGAACCGTCGGGCGGACCGGGAACCTCACTGCACGATCCGGTAGCCCGAGCCGATCATGGTCTGGATCGGGTCCGGCTCACCCAGCTTGCGGCGCAGCTTCTTGACCGTGGTACGCACCGCGGTGGTGAACAGGTCAGCGTTCTCATCCCACACCTTCTCCAGCAGCTCCTCGGCGCTGACCACCCGCCCCCCGGCGGCCAGCAGCACCTCAAGCACGCCGAACTCCTTGCGCGCCAGCTCCAGCGGACGGCCGAACCGGCTCGCCGACAAGGTAGCCGCATCCAGGCGGATCCCGGCCGACTCCAGCACCGGAGGCCGCACCCCCGCGGGGCGGCGGGCCAGCGCCCGTACCCGGGCGATCAGCTCAACGAAATCGAACGGCTTGGCCAGGTAGTCATCCGCGCCCAGCCCCAGCCCCTCCGCGGCACGGCGAGGCCCGCCCGCCGCCGTCAGCATCAGCACCCTGGTCCCCGCCCCGCGGGCACGCAGCCTGCGGCACAGCTCATCACCTGGCAGCACCGGCAGGTCCCGGTCCAGCACAACAACGTCGTAATCGGACGCCTCCAGCTTGAACCAGCCCTCGCCCCCGTCCAAGGCGACGTCGACCGCCATCCCGTCCCGGCGCAGCCCGCGCGCCAGCACGCCGGCCAGGTCCTCATGGTCCTCGATCACAAGCACACGCATACCGTTCAGCCGCCCGGGATAACCGCCATGCCGGTCACCTCAGCACATCCTCCTCCGGCCTGATCACGACCCGTTCCATCCATCATCGGCTACCGCGTGTGGCCTCCTCGTGTCCTGCACGTAGAACCCCCGGCGATGTCCCCTGGGCCTGCCTGCTTGTCCACCGCAGGCCGGTTCTCAGCCGGCGCCCGACCCGGCCGCTCTGCGGAGGGACTGCCCGCTGCTGACCCGGACAGCCGCCCGGCCGGGTCCGCCCGGCCGGGTCCGGCCGGCCGGGATAGGACGGGCCGAGCCTCAAAGACCCGCCAGCCATGCTCGCCATCCGCTCTCGATAGAGGACGCCGAATAGAAGGTGAGCGTTCCGTTCTTGTTGGAGGCAAGGACGTTCCCGAACGGGGTGTTGTCGTTGGTCGTGAGCAGTACCGCGGCCGCGAACATCTGGTTCATGCCGTACTTGAGGGCGATGTATTCGTAGGCGCTGCCAGCCACCTGGTACCAGTCGTAACCCACCGTCTGCGACTCGTCGTAGATCTGCTCGGTGCTGGGCAGGCTCCCGTCGCGGTAGGTCGAGGGCAGCCCCTGGACCGCGTTGGTGAGGACGCCGAAGTGATACGTGGCAGGCGCCGGGTCGCTGTCGGAGAGGTAGAGGTCCTGGACGGCGACCGCTATTCCCTCGTTGGCCCAGGCCGGGACCGCATTACTGCCGTTGTAGAACCCGTTGACGTCGGGAAACAGGATGTCGTGGATGAACTCGTGCACGAGCACCGCGGTCTCGGTGTGCGGGGTCTCGCCCGCCTGCTGATACGGCACCACTATGACCCGCGCGCCGCCGACCGGGTCACTTGAGATCTTGTTCGTGATGCTCGAATAGTCCGCGTCCGCGCCCGGGAGGGGGAACGTGAGGCCTCCGTAGGCGTCGCCGGACCATCCCGTCGGCTGCGGGCCGTCGCGGAACCAGGCATTCCTGGTGGCCGGGTGGCTTGACACGAACACCACGAAACCCGACTGGTGCAGGTCCTGCGGGTTGATGTTGTCGAGCAGCTTGATGTCGTATTCCGCCGCTGCCTCGGCCAGCGGCAGGGTCTGGTTGACCAGCGCGCTGTCGTCCGGGTCGCCCGCCACCACCACGTGCGCTGCCTTGCGCACGTAGAGCTGGATTCCCTGGTCCCATGGCGCGTTGTCGATCGGCTTCCAGGAAGTGATCTCTCCCGTCGCGGTCTGGCTGGCAAAGTGCAGCCCCACCTGGTATTGCTCGGACGGCACGTCCGGAAGCCCGTCGCTGCCCGCCGGGTCGAACGGGTTGTGCGTGCCCGCGAGGACCGTCATCGTCGCGTCGCCCGAACCGTCCAGCGTCACCTGGTCATCGTCGGTAGCCGGGATGATGGCGCCGGTGGTGAACCCGAGGGCCATCTGGTTTGCCCACCAGGACCGCACCGCGTGTCTTGCCGCAAGAGCCACCACGCTCAAGAACGCGGTCTCGTTCTTGTCCTGGATATCTCGGGTGAGCTTGGCGAACAACGGGTCGGGGGTTACCGGCAGCTGAATCCGCTTGGCCCGGGCCGTAGGCGGGGCGGCGGAGTCCTGAGCCGATTCGTGTGCCCCGACCGCCGCCGCGACCACGAGGAACACGCCGATAAGCAGCACCGCCGTTCCGGCGGCGATGAGGGGAACGAGCCAGCGCGGGCGCGGGCGCCGGGGCGGCGGGCCCGCCGGTGGCCAGCCCGGCTGCCAGGTCCCTTGTCCGAAGTTCCCGTATCCCGGCGTCATTGCCTACCTTTCCCATGACAGGCTGTTGCGGGGCTACTGTCGCATCACGCTGTTGAGTTCACGTTGCATCCGCGTGGCATCTGGAATCACCCATTGTGAAGCTCGTTGACGGGGCAGGCCGCGGTCTACACAATGAACGAGTTAAGGCTGAAACAACCCTTTATCGTCATAAGTGGTGAAGCGGTCGTGGCAGATAACGCATCCGGATACCGCCAGAACGGATGGTGGCGGGACCAGACGTTCCTTGACGACCTGCGGCGCGGGGCGGCGCGGCACCCCGAGCGGCCCGCGCTGATCACATACCGAGCCGACGGCGCGCGGACACGGGTAATCGGCTATGGCGAGCTTGCCGCGCTTACCGACAGGTTCGCGGCGGGGCTGGCGAGCCTCGGCGTCAAGCACGGCGACGTGGTGGCGGTCCAGCTGCCCAACTGGTGGGAGATAGCACCGCTGGGCATGGCCTGTGCCCGGGTGGGCGCCCAGCTGTGCATGCTGCTGACCATCTACCGACGTTACGAACTCGACGAGATCCTGCGGCTAACCGGCGCCCGGGTGTGCGTCACCGTGGCCGAATGGGGCGGGGCGCGGCTCGGAGACATCGTCGCCGACCTGGCCGGCGAGCTGCCGTGCCTCGAGCACGTCGTCGTGGCCGGCGAGGACCGCCCGGCGGGGACGCTGGGCTTCGCCGACGTGTTCGCAGACGGCGAGCTGTCCGATGTCGCGGATGCGCACGAACTCGGGCCCGACGAACCGTTCCTCATCCTGTTCACCTCCGGCACGACCGGCGACAGGAAGGGGGTCGTACACAGCCAGAACACGCTTTACGCGGGCTCCAGGTCCTACGCCGAGCCGCTCGGGCTTGACAGCTCGTCGGTCATCTTCGTCGCGCACGCGGCCACCCACTACACCGGCTTCGTGCTCGGCATGCTGCTTCCGTTCATGCTCGGCGGCACCGGCCTGGTCCAGGACGTGTGGGACGTGGACGTGCACATGGGCCTGGCCGAGCGGCACGGCGTGACGAACTTCTATGGCGGCCCGTACGTCCTGGCCGACCTGATCGCCGCGCAGCGCGCCGCCCGGCACGACACGCGCCGGCTACGCGCGATCGTCACCGGCTCCGCGCCAGTACCGCCCCACGTGGTCGAGGAGGTGGGGACGCTGCTCGGTGCGCGGGTCTTCGCGCTGTGGGGCATGACCGAGAACGGCACGGTCACGATCACCAGGCCGGACGATCCGGTGGAGTGGGCCGCGCACAGCGACGGGAGCCCGGTCGACGGCATGGAGCTGCGCATCGACCCGTCCGCCGTACCGGGCAGCGGCGACGGCTCAGGCCAGCTCTGGGTGCGCGGCGCGAATCAGTGCCTTGGCTACTTCGGGCACCCCGAGCTGTACGCCGAGTCGGTCGACAAGGACGGCTGGTTCGATACCGGGGACCTGGCCCGCGACGACGGCCGCGGCGGCATCCGCATCACCGGCCGGGTCAAGGATCTGGTCATCCACCAGGCCGTCAACGTCCCTGTGGCCGAAGTCGAAGGGGTGCTGGCCAGGCACCCGAGCGTGGCCGAGGTCGCGGTCATCGGGGTGCCCGACGACCGCGGAATCGACGAGCTGGTCTGCGCGGTCATCGCGCCAGCCGGGTCGCCTCCGACCCTGGCCGCGCTGCGCCAGCACCTGGCCGACACCGGAGTGGCGGAGCTGTACTGGCCCGAGCGCCTGGAGATAGTGGGCACGCTGCCCAAGACCATCACGGGGAAGGTCAGGAAGACCGAACTGCGCCACCGTTTCGGTACGGGATGACGACGCGGCCGCAGCCGCGCCGATGGCAGGTGCTCAGCGCGGTCTGCGCCGGCGTGTTTCTCGCCGCGATCGACTTTTACATCGTCACCGTGGCCGTGCCCGACATGCTGCGTGACTTCAGCCACGCGGGGATCGCCGAGATCTCCTGGGTATTCAACGGCTACACGATCACCTTCACCACCGCGCTGCTGCCGGCGGGCGGCCTGGCCGACAGGTTCGGCCGCCGCAAGATCTTCATGATCGGGGTCGGGGCGTTCTCGCTCAGCGCGCTCGCCTGCGCGACGGCGCCCACGGCGGCCGTCCTGATCGCCGCCAGGCTGGTGCAGGGCCTGGCCGGCGGCACGATCACGCCGCTCGCGCTGGCCCTGATCCTGCCGCTGTTTCCCGCCGAGCGGCGCGGCTACGCCATCGGCCTGTGGAGCGCAACCCAGTCCGCGGCGGTAGCCGCCGGACCCCCGCTTGGCGGCATCCTGGTGTCCGCCATCGGCTGGCGGGCGGTGTTCCTGCTGCAGCTGCCGATCGGGCTGGTCGCGCTGGCGGGCACGGCCTGGCGCGTCCCAAGGGACCAGGTGATCAGCAGCCAGGCCGGCGGGCACCGGGCGGCTGCAGGCGGATCACGGCCACTCGATCTATACGGTTTGCTGCTGCTCGCCCCCGGCATTGCGCTGCCGTCCCTGGCGATCGTGCAGAGCCACGCCTGGGGCCTGCTCGGCTGGCGCACGGACGTCACGCTGATCGCCGGGTTGCTGCTGGCCGCGGCGTTCGTCCGGCGCTCGCTGCGCCACCAGGCGCCGATCGTCGACCTGCGGCTGCTTGGCATCCCCGCCGTCCGGCGGGCGAGCCTCGTCATGCTGCTCACCGGCTTGGTCATGTACGCCCTGACCGCCGCCGCGGTGCTGTTCCTGACCGGCGTGTGGGGCTATTCGGAGGCGCGGGCCGGCCTCGCGGTCACTCCCGGGCCCGTCATGCAGGCGGCCGCGGCGCTCGCCGGCGGCCGGCTATGCGGACGATACGGGCCGCGCGCGGTGGCTGTGCCCGGTGCCATCGGGCTGGCCGCGAGCACGCTTGCCTTCGCGGTGGCCACCGGTGCGCGCTCCCGTTACTGGGCGGTCATCTTCCCCGCCGTGCTTGGCAGCGGGGCCGCCGTAGGCCTGCTTGTTACCTCGCTCAGCGCCGCCGTGATACGTGAGGTGCCAGCCTCCAGGCTCGCCTCGGGAACGGCGATATCCGCAGTGACGCGCGCGGTCGGCGCGGTGGTGAGCCTGTCGGCGCTGGCCTTGGTGCTGGCCGCGGTGCCCGACGGCACCAGTTCGGTCCGCGCATACCATCTGGCCTGGACCGGCATGGCAATCATCGCCGTCGCCGTGCTTATGTCGAGCTTTTCTATCGGGAAAGCCAATATAGAAGCCCAATCATTTGCTGATTGACATCGACACCATTGTCATAGACCTTAAAAGGGATGTCCGATGTCCTGAATTGTGGAGACTATGACGGTTTGCGCGGGACGATCTCCCGTGCAGGCGCCGCGACCGCTTACCAAAAGTGACGGTCACAAAGAGGGAGTCCCACGGTGAAAGCTGGCAACGAACCCGGATCCGGCCAGCAACTGGTGCGGAATGAGCAGGAGCGTCCGGCGATCCTCGGCGGTGACCCCGTCCGGCGCGAGCCATGGCCGACATATGACAAGGGCGCCGTATTCATCGACGCCGAGGACGAGAAGGCGGCGCTACGCGCCGTCCAGAGCCACCTCTACTTCCGTTATGACTGCCGGCCGCATGCGCAGACCGAATGCGGCTGTCTCGAGGCGCGGCTTTGCGAGTTCTTCGGCAGCAAGCACGCACTGGCCACATCGAGCGGTACGACGGCGCTGGCCCTGGCGATCATGGCGGCGCGGATCCCGCCTGGTTCCGCGATCGCGTGCCAGGGATTCACGTTCGCGGCCACGCCCAGCGCCATCATCCTCGCCGGATGCAAGCCGTTCCTGGTCGAGGTAACCGAGGACCTGCACCTGGACCTCGACGACCTGCGCCGCCGCTGGACGCCCGACATCAAGGCGATCATGGTCGTGCACATGCGCGGCTTCGCGGCCGACATGCCCGCGCTGACCGCGTTCGCCGAGCGCATGGGCGTGCCCGTCATCGAGGACGCCGTGCCCGCCCTTGGCGCCGAGCTCGGCGGGCGCAAGCTCGGTACGTTCGGCCTGGCCGGAGCGTTCAGCGCCCAGTCGGACAAGTCGCTCAACTGCGGCGAGGGCGGTTTCCTCGTCACTGACGACAGCTCCCTGTTCGCCCGGGCGGTCGTGCTGTCCGGTGCCTACGAGGGACGCGTCGAGAGGCATTTCCCCGGCGGCGGCGCGCCGCTGGCGACCGACCTTGACCTCCCGCTGTTCAGCTTCCGGATGGACGAGATCCGTGCCGCGCTGCTTGGCTCCGAGCTCACCCGCCTGCCCCTGCGGCTCGAACGCTTCCATGCCAACTACGACTACGTGGCGACGGCGCTCAAGGACGTCACCGAGATCGCGATCAGGCGCCCGGTGCTTCCCGGCGCCTATCTGGGCGAGGCGTTCATCTTCCGCGTCCCGGACGGTGACGCCGGATGGTTCGCCCGCGCCCTGTGCCGCGAGGGCATCGACGCGCGCAACCTGGGCTCCCCGCGGGACAGCAACGTGCGCGCGTTCTGGAACTGGCGGTTCCTGTACGGCACGGCGGAGGAGGCACAGATCAAGGCGCTGCTGCCGAACACATCGCGCTACCTCGAGCAGGCCGTCGACATACCGCTGTCCTCGACGCTTTCCGAGCGGGACTGCGATCATCTGGTCACCGCGGTCCGCAAGGTGGCGGCCGCGACGCCATGACCGCCCCGCCGCTCACGATCTTGTGCGTCAATGGCTGGTGCCGTAATGGCAGCACGATCATCGGCAACGTCCTCGGCGAGGTTCCCGGCTTCTTCCACGCCGGCGAACTGCACTTCCTCTGGACGAACGCGGCAGGCGCGGGCTCGAACAACCTGTGCGGCTGCGGTACCGAACTGACCAGGTGCCCCATCTGGTCGCAGATCCTGCCGGTCGGCCGGCCTCCCGGGGTCAGCGCGGACGCCCACGCCGCCACCGTGGCCGGCCGGCAGCGGGCCTGCGTTCGGGCCAGGCACACCTGGCGGGTGCTGCGTCACGGGCTGGACAACGCCCAGATCCGTCAACACGCCGAGCTGATGACGGACGTCTACCGCGCCGTCGCCGAGCGGACGGGCGCGCGGGTGATCGTCGACACCACGAAGATCCCGGGCGAGGCGGCGCTGCTGCCGCATCTGGACGGCGTGACCCCCTACTACGTCCACCTCGTGCGCG
>Ga0335075_10003801_pt1 | contig 23740 bp, 19 predicted proteins | sample Lox_Sample_24_FD_206723 | JGI IMG/M metagenome (GOLD analysis project Ga0335075, IMG submission 206723) | Soil microbial communities from Loxahatchee National Wildlife Refuge, Florida, United States - Lox_Sample_2.4 | ecosystem: Environmental > Terrestrial > Soil > Wetlands | place: USA...
CGAGAACATCCTCTCGGGGCGCTGACGCGACCCCGCTCGCCGATCACAGCGCGATCTCGGTGAGCGCATCCGTCAGGCGATCGATGTCGTCCGCCGTGTTGAAGGGACCAGGACTGACGCGGACGGTACCTTCGGGAGCGGTGTCGAGCGCCCGATGGATATAGGGAGCGCAGTGCAAGCCCGGTCGAACCGCGATGTCGAAGGCCTGATCGAGAATGCCTCCCAGCTCCGCTGCCGGCAGCGCCGCATTGCGGAAGCTCAGCGTGCCGACGCGTCGATCCGGATCGCGATGGCCGAACACCTCGTATCCCTTGATTTCTTCCAATTTGCTCCATAAACGCTCGACTAAATCCACTTCGTGGCGATGGATGCGTGCAAGTCCCTGCTGTTGCACATAGCGAATGCCCTCGACCAGCCCAGCGACGCCAAGGACGTTGGGCGTGCCGCCTTCGAGGAAATAAGGCAATTCGCGCGGCTGCGTCTCGCTGGACGAATCGCCGCCGGTGCCGCCCTCGCGCCACGCCGCCACGCGCGCTCGCGGACCGGCGTACAGGAACCCTGTCCCTGTCGGTCCCAGCAGCGATTTGTGTCCCGGAGCGGCCAGCAGATCGATATGCATTTCCTGGATGTCGATGGGCACGACGCCGGCCGTCTGCGCCGCGTCCACCAAAAAGATCAGATCGCGTTCGCGAGCAATGCGGCCGACCTCGGCGATGGGCTGCACGGTGCCGAGCACATTGCTGGCGTGCGTCAGGGCGATCAGGCGCGTTTGCCGGGTGATGGCCTTGCGAATGTCGTCGGGGTCGATGGTGCCGCCGCCGTCCGCCGCGATGCGGGTCAGCGTGATACGTCCGGCCAGCTCCAGGGCGCGCAGCGGCCGGCTGACGCTATTGTGCTCCAGGTTCGTCGAGATGACGTGATCGCCCTCGGCCAACACGCCCTTGAAGGCCATGTTCAGGGCGTCGGTGCAGTTGAGGGTGAAGACGAAGCGCTCCGGCTCCTTGCCGTGCAAGAGCTGGTTGAGCAGATGGCGCCCCTCGTCGAGGGCGTGCTCGGCGGCCAGGGCCATCTTGTGTCCGGCGCGTCCGGGATTGGCCAGGCTCTGGCGGGCGAAGCGATCGAGAGCTTGATAGACGGCTTCGGGCTTGGGGAAGCTGGTGGCGGCGTTATCGAGATAAATCGTCATGAAGGAGATCCTGATGACTGCGATTTACGAGAGAAAGTGCCGAACTGGGAGCGTTCCAACCTCGCGCCCCGCGACGAGGATAGGCACTCCGTATTCCACACCGAAGTCCTCGCGATGGCGATAACTAGGTGACTTACCGGCCCGTGGTTGGGTATAGATCTCTACCTGTTGTTCGACCAAATTAACGATCCAGTATATGGGGAGGCGCGCGCGGGCGTAAGCGCGTCCCTTAACGGTGCGGTCGTGTTCAACGCTGCTATCAGCCACTTCGATCACGATGGCGATGTCCTCCGGCGTCGGGTGGGCCGTCAGATACCGCTCTTCCGGGCCGGTGACAATCGCCAGGTCGGGCTCGGGCTCACTCTCGTCAAGTGTTATGGGAGACTGCACGCGGACTATCCATCCCTTGGGAAGTTTCCCTTGCAGTTTGGCCAACAGAACAGAAATCGTGCCGGCGTGAGCAGGATGTTGGGGCATTTTATCAACGATCCATCCTTCCAGGAGCTCGACGCGATCATTTTCCGTAAGCACGCCGGTGGCGATCATGCGATGATACTGCGCGACCGTAAACCGATGGATGGGGAGCAGCGGCATCGGGAAGACGACAGGTTTCGGCGAAACAGCGGCAACCGAGGACATAGCGAATCTCCTCTCTTGTTCCGGGTGCGAACCGGACCGTCAATGCCCAATATACTTCGCATACAGGGTCCGCGCCTTGTCCACGTCGGCGGTGCCCTTGATGATGGCCCGGCCGTCGGGAAACACGGTGAACTCGTAGCTCTCGACGTTGAATTTCAGCAGGAAGCGGTTGTAACTTACCTCGCCCATTTTTTCGAGGTGCGACGCCATCTCTTCGAAGTTGAGCTTGGCCGGCGTGCGGTGCGACACCTGCACGGCGTTGCGGCCGCACAAGCTCGTCGTCTGCGAGCCGTGGGCGCCCTCCAGCCACTCGAAGCGGCGGTGCTTGCAGCAGGGACAATCGACCTTGCCCAGAAGCGGCGCGATCTTGATACGGCGCTGCACATTGTCCCAGATGTCGAAGTACAGCAGCTCGCGGTTGATCTTGTCGCGGCGGCCGGTCAGGATCTTGAACGCCTCGGTCGCCTGGAAGCTGGCGATGATGTTGACCATCGGACCAAGCACGCCGGCCGTCTCGCAGGTGCCGGCCTCGCCGGGCGTCGGCGCCGCCTCGAAAACGCAGCGCAGACAGGGCGTTTCTCCCGGAAGGATCGTCATCGTCTGGCCGTGACTGCCGATGCAGCCGCCGTAGACCCACGGCTTGCCCAGCTTGACGGCGACATCATTGATGAGATAACGGATCTCAAAATTGTCCGTGCCGTCGAGGATGAGATCGGCATCCTCGGTCAGCTCAAGGATGTTGGTACGGTCGATGTCGGCGACGACGGGATCGACGTGGACGCTGGAGTTGATGGCGGCGAGCTTGCATGCGGCGGCCTCGGCCTTGGGCAGATTGTCCGCGACATCGTGCTCGTCGAAGAGCACCTGTCGTTGCAGATTACTCGTCTCGATGAAATCGCGGTCGATCAGGCGCAGATGACCGACGCCGGCGCGAACGAGAGCGTTGGCAAGCACTGTGCCCAGGGCGCCGCAGCCGCACAGCGTCACGCGCGAATGCAGCAAACGGTGCTGGCCGTCCTCGCCGATGCCGGGGAAACGAATCTGCCGGCTGTAGCGTTCCAGAGATACATCGTTGGTCATGCTTCGCCTTTCTCGACAACGAAGAAGAAGAGTTAACCACAGAGACACAGAGGCACAGAGAAGACAAAAAAGTGCGGGAGCAGGAATCGCATCTCCCCTCTGCTTTCCGTTTATTTTCTTTTGCCTTCTCTGTGCCTCTGTCTCCGTGGTTAATCCCGATTTTCGATTCCGAAATCTTTCAGAAAATGTTGCAGCATGCGCACCAGCTGTTTCGGCCATTTCTCCTGTTTGGCAAACCCAGTCAAACAAGCCATGTCCTCGCGCGTCTGGCGCAGGAGCGGTCCATCGAGGCGTTGCAAGTAGTCGGCCAGATATTGCAGCGCCTCCTCGGCGGCGGCGGGATCGATCACCTCGTCATCGGATCCGGACAGGAACACGGTGGCGTGCAGCACCGCCAAGAGCAGAGGGTTGACGCCCAATTCCGGCGGAATCAAGGGAAAAACCGCGGCACCCTCGGGCACCTCGGACTCGCCGGCTTCGCTCATGTCAGCCTCCAGCGACCGCGGGGATAATCGCCAGCTCGTCGCCGTCCTTGACCGGCGTAGCGAGGCTATCGAGATAGCGAATGTCCTCATTGTTGAGATAGATGTTGACGAAGCGACGAACCTGGCCATTGTCGAAGATGCGCTGCGTGAGGGCGGGATGTTTTTCGCCCAGGGCGGCGAGCGCCGTCTGCACGTTCGTCGCCGCGACCTGGACGGACGCTTGCCCATCGGCATGCTGGCGCATCGGCGTTGGAATATGAATGGTAACTGCCATGAACAAACCTCCGCGAAACAAATTCTCGGTTAGCGACGCTTCGGCGAAGCGCCGCGAAACAATCCTCCATTACACTATAAGGCGGCGCGGCTTGCGGCTGACTCGGAACGCCTGGATCAGCAGGACGACAATGGCAATTTTCACCGGCAGACCGAGCAGCACCAGGCCGGGAGCCAGCAGTGCGTCCACGATCGACAGTCCCAGGTAGACGATCACTGCCGCGATGAGTGCCGGCACCGGCCTCCCGCGGGCCCACCAGCCCAGGGCGCCGAAGATCAAGAGGACGGCGACACTGACCAGCAACAGCTCCGGGATAAATTCCGTCTTGAGGTGCTCACGCGGCACCAGCAGCGGAGCGAGAACGACCAGGGCGCCGCAGCCGATGAGGTTCACAATGGCGGCGGTGAATAGCCAGGCCGACGCCGACTCCGCCGCCGTGCGTTCGATCTCGGACGGGCGAGCGCCGGCTCCCTGGTGCAGGACCGGCTCGTGGCGCCGGTGCGCCAGCGAGGCAGGAGGGAGTTTTTTGCCGCAGCTTTCGCAATAGCCTGCCGACTGGACCGCGTCATTCTCGACATCGCAATAGAGACAGCGTACCCGCGACATGGTGAGCGCCTCCTGGCGAGCGGGGGGCGTAAGCCCCCTGATTCTTCGTTCCAGCGAAAATCAGGGGGCTTACGCCCCCGCTCGCCTTGATTCACACCAACACCGCACTCGACGCCTCGGTGATCAATCCGTTGAACTCCTCAAGCGAGGGCGCGATCACGGCCGGCTCCTCCAGGTAATCCGCCACGGCATCCTGCGTTTTCAGACCGTTGCCGGTGATGCAGAGGACAATCTCCTCATCGCGCGGGATGCGTCCCTGCTCGATCAGCTTGCGGGCCACGGCAAGGGTGACACCGCCGGCGGTCTCGGCGAAGATGCCTTCGGTGCGGCCCAGCAGCGCCATCGCCTCGGCGATCTCGCGATCGCTGGCATCCTCGGCCCAGCCGCCCGAATCGCGGATGACCTTGGCCGCGAAGTAACCGTCGGCAGGATCACCGATGGCCAGCGACTTGGCGATGGTGTTCGGCTTGCGCACCGGCCGATGCGCCTCACGGCCGTTCTTGACCGCGTCGCTGATCGGATTGCAGCCGGTCGGCTGGGCGCCATAAAACTTGCACTCCGGATCGTCGATCAAGCCGGTGCGCTCCAACTCGTGAAACGCCTTGTGAATTTTGCCGATCAAGCTGCCGCCGGCCATCGGGCAGACGACGTGCTGCGGCGTCCGCCAGCCCAGCTGCTCGGCCATCTCGAACCCAAACGTCTTCGATCCCTCGGCATAGAACGGGCGCAGGTTGATGTTGACGAAGCCCCAGCCGTATTTGAAGGCGATTTGCGTGCAGAGACGATTGACCTCGTCGTAAGTGCCCTTGATGCGGATGACCTTGGCGCCGTAGATGCTGGTGCCGAGGATCTTGGAGCGCTCCAGGTCGGAGGGGACGAGAATGTAACTATCCAGTCCGGCGGCGGCGGCGTTGGCAGCGACGCTGTTGGCCAGATTGCCGGTCGAGGCGCAGCCTACAGTCGTCAAGCCAAGCTCGCGAGCCTTGCTCAGGGCCACGGCGACGACGCGGTCCTTGAACGACAGGGTTGGAAAATTGACAGCGTCATTCTTGATCCACAGCTGCTCGACGCCCAACTCCTGGGCCAGACGATCCGCCTTGACCAGCGGCGTGCCGCCAACCTGCCGGCCGACCGTGGCCTCGCCGTCAAGCGGCAGAAACTCCTGGTAGCGCCACATATTGAAGGGACGCATTTCGATCTTGGCTCGGTCGAGCGCGTCGGCGATGGCCTCGTAATCGTAATCGACTTCGAGGGGACCAAAGTCCTCGGTGCAGAAGTTGGTTGCCGAGATGGGGTAGGCCTGACCGCACAGGCGGCATTTCAGGCCGCGGACAAACGAGGAAGACACGGACAATTCCTCCCTTGCGGTTAGCGACGCTTCGTAGAAGCGTCGGAGCCGCAACGCTTCTGCGAAGCGTCGCTAACCCGATTTACGCTGGAGGTGTGTATCGTCCAGGGGATTTCTCCGCGACGGCGGAGATGAGAGCAAGAGGCGTGCGGGGCACACGATCTTATCTCTCCCGGTCAGACCGGGTAGGAGGTAGCACCAGCATTTTCCTTGCGGAAAACCGGTTGCTGTGGCTTCACAGGGCCTAATCCCTCAGCCACTCTGGATAAGATACCCACCAAGTTGTCAGAAGGTGATCTTAAGACAAAGTTGGGGCAGAGGCAATGGCGTCTCGGTGATTTTTCGCGAAAACCCGAAGCAGCTCGACGGCAAACCAGGAAACCAGAGCTGCTCCTCCCGAAGCCGACGCGATAGAATGGCGAGGAAATGATTCACCTGGGAAGGAGCTTGTTCATGCTACCCGCCGAGCTGCTGCAAATGCTTCGTGCTCGACCGTTTATGCCGTTCCGGATTTATCTGAATGACGGCACTCTCTATGAGATCCGTCATCCGGAGCTTGTCATGGTCTTCGTGGCCTCCGCGATTGTCGCTTTCCCCGATCCGGACCATCCAGGTCTCTATCGGTCCTGGGAGATCGTTGACCTCCGCCATATCGGCCGCCTCGAACGCATCGAGCCAGCCAGCCAGACCACCTAACCCCGAGCAACCCGCCATGAAGAAACACTGGCTCTGGCTTTGCGTCGGATTCGTGATCCTCGTGAGCGGAGGGATTGTGGCGGCGTTGCTGGAACCGACTCAGACAGTGCGAGGCTATTTCGCAGGCGATGCCTTTTACAGGGGTCGGCCTACTCGATACTGGCGGAAGTATCTGCGCGCGGATGGAGGGTATGGCCGCGTATCTTCCACGAATGTCAGCCGGTTTAGCGACACTCATGCGGCGTTTGCAGTCCTGCGCGAGTGCGCTTCGGACCCCCATTGGAAGGTGCGTAGGTCGGCGATTGCCTTGCTCGGGGCGGGCGAGGCACGGTCGGAAGAGATCCTTTCCGTGCTGGTTGGCGCTCTCGACGACGAGGACGAGGCGGTGCGCCTCCAGGCGGTCAAGGCACTGGACCATTGGGGGCCGATGGCGCGTTCGGCTGTTCCTGCCTTGGCCAACCGTCTGAAGAACGATTCGGTACTTCTCGTCGTCCATTACGCCGATATTGCCCTGTGGGACATCGATCCGTCGGCCGCCGTGGGGCTGTGCGGTTGGAGACGTTTTAGGTCCGACGAGGGGAAGTTTACCGTTATGTTGCCCAGCGAGCCGGAACATAGCGAGCCATTCATCCCTTTTGCTGATACTCATTCATTCGTGGCCTTGCACAAAATCGGCTCGCACAACGGTGATGTCGCTTATGGCATCTTTGTATCGGAGTTTCCTGCTGAGTTTCTGGAAGGCAAGAACAAAGAGGAAATCATGGCCAAGGAGCGAGACAGCACCCTTGAGAAATTTAGAGGGAAACTAATCGGCGAGCAACCGATTGAGCAGAATGGGTGGAAGGGATTAGAACTCCGCTTCGATATAGAAGAGGAAGGATTGAGTGTGCGCAGGCGATTGTTTTGGGCAGACAACCGCCTCTACCAGGTCTGGGTAACGGGCGTGCCCCAGTTCCTGAACATTCGGGCAGCGGATTACTTCATAGCATCGTTCCAGCCAGATCAGCGGGAACCGGAGCGAAGGTGAGGAGTGTGTTCAGAATATCCAAACCCACAAGAGCATCAGAGCAGCAAGCAGGAATGTCCCTCCCAAAACCAGCGCCACCGCCAGCAACAGCATTTTTGTCTGGATTGACCAACCGGCATCTGCCTTGACTTCCGAGGACAGGTCCACTTCCGCCGTGGAGTTGTTGGGCAAGCTATATTCCGCCGACGGTTCGGCGGATTGGAGAGCGGAGACGGCCTCGACGTACCACGGATCTTCGCGGCTATCCAGCGGCAACACGGCGTCTTCCGTGGCCCAGGCGCGCAGCTCCTCCTCGACGGCGACGGCCGAGGGTGGTCGCTGAGCGGGATCCTTGGCCATCATCCTTTCGATGAGCCGGGCGAAGCCGGCCGGCACGTCCGGGGCCAGCTCGCGCAGCGGTTTTGGCTCTTCCTGGCGATGACGGCGAACCTTGTCGCGGCCGCTGCCGCCAGGGAAGGGCGGCTGGCCGATCAGGGCGAAGTACAGGGTACAGCCGAGCGAATAAATGTCGGCCCGGCCATCGACGCCGGTGGAATCGGTGGTTTGCTCCGGGGCGATGTAGTCCATGGTGCCGACGATGTAGCCGTGGCCGCCGATCACGCTTTGCTCGGCCTCCTCGCCCTGCATCAGGGCCAGGCCGAGATCGAGCACCTTGGCGTGATCGTTCGGCGTAATCATGATGTTCGACGGTTTCAAATCGCGATGGATTAGCCCTTGATTGTGGGCGTGCTCCAGGCCGGAGGCCACCTCGGCCATCAAGCGAGCGGCGCGCGGCACCTTCAGCGGCCCTCCCTCCACGACGACCTTGCCAAGGTTTTTGCCGGGGATGTACTCCATCGCAATGTAGTAAACGCCGAGACAAAAGCCGCTTTCGTAGGTCCAGGCGATGTGCGGATGGGCGACGCGGCGGCTCAGCTCCATCTCGCGCTGAAAGCGCGCCAGCAAGCGCTCCTCCTTGCGCCAGCGGCTGGGCGTCAGCATCTTGAGGGCGACCAGCTCGGCGCTGCGGTCGTCGCGGGCCAGGTAGACCGTGCTCATGCCGCCGCGGCCGATCGGCGAGAGCACCTGATACGAAGCCAGCAGCAGTCCCTTGCCGTTGCCCTTGAGGATCTTGCTGGCCTGGAAGCGCGACAGCTTGCCCTTGCGAATCAGATGATCGGCCAGCGCGTTGGCGTCGTCGCGCTGGCCCTTGGGCACGTCGCGCAGCGCCTCCTGGAGCTGGCCGCGATCGAGCAGGCCGCTTTTGAGCACCGTTTTCAAAAAGCCCTCGACCGTGGGAACATCAGCAGCCGAGGGCGGAACCTGGGACATGCCTGCCCCTACTTGTCGCGGATTTGCGCCTTGAGGACGTGCTTGAGACGTCCCATGATCTTCTCGTGAGCTTTCTTCACTTCGTTATCTGTCAGTGTGCGGTCTTCGGCCTGGTAGGTCAAGGCGTAGGCGAGGCTCTTGTGCCCGGCCGGGATGCTCTCGCCGCGATACAGGTCGAACAGACGCACCTCGCGCAGTAACGTCCCGCCGGCAGCGCGGATCTCGCCGGCGACGCGCTCGGCCGGCAGCGATTCCTCGACGATAACGGCGAGATCGCGCAGCGCGGCCGGAAAACGCGGCACCGGCTGATAGAGATGCCGCGCCGGCAGAGCAGCGCGAAGCATTTCCAGGTCGATTTCGCAAACAAGCACCGCTTTCCCGCCGAGATGGAAGGCTTCCGCCACCTTCGGATGCAGCTCACCAAATTGGCCAAGGACGCGTTCGCCGACGACCAGCTCGGCGGCACGGCCCGGATGCAAGGCCGGCATTTTGACCGGACGATAGACCACGTTCGCCACGTACAAATCGGCGAGGAGCGATTCGAGGATGCCTTTTACGTCGAAGAAATCCAACGGCCGCGGCGGTGTGCCGGGAGTGTCGCCCCAGAACTCATGCTGCCGCACACCGCACAAGACCATCGCGAGGCGTCGCGGCTCGTCGGGCAGCTTCTTGTTGGGACGCGGCAGATAAACTGAGCCGATCTCGAACAGCCTCACGTCGTTGGTGTGCTGCAAGTTCGCGGCGGCGAGATCGAGTATGCCGGCAAGCAGGCTATGCCGCATGACCTCGCGCTCGCTGCTGATGGGGTTCTGCAAACGGACATGCTCCGCCGGCGGCAATCCCAACGGCTTCTCGTGTTCTTCCGTGGTCAGGGCGTAGGTGATGAGCTCTTGCAAGCCGAGGGCGACGAGGCGATCGCGGACGCGCTCCTCGAAGACGAGCGGCTCATTGGTCCGCTGCGGCGGCAGCTGATCGGCCAGCAACGTCGCCGGCAGCTTGTCGTAGCCGTAGATTCGCACCAGATCCTCGATGAGATCGGCCGGTCCCTCCTGAATGTCGTGACGGTGCGGCGGCGCCGTGGCGCGGAGCACGTCGGAGCCGACTTCCTCAACCTGAAATTCGAGCGCCCGCAGGATGCGGACACACTCCGAGTACGGCAGATCCATGCCCAGAACGCGGCGCACCTCCGACATTTTCAGCTCGATGACCTGCGGCGGCAGCGGCCGGGGATAAACATCGACGATGCCGCGGCAAACCGTGGCTCCCCCATACTGGCGCATCAGCTCGGCAGCGCGCTCGGCGGCGGGCTTCACCGTCTCCGGATGAATGCCCTTGCTGAAACGCACGCTCGCCTCGCTGGGGAGGTTGAGCGCCTTCATGGTGCGGCGGATGGAGATGAAATCGAAGTTCGCCGACTCCAGCAGGACGTTGCGCGTGGCGTCCGTGACCATCGTGTCGGCGCCGCCCTTGATGCCGGCCAGGGCGATCGGCCCGGCTTCATCGGCGATAATCAGCATCTCCGTTGTCAGCTTTAACGGCGTCGTCTTGCCTCCCTCGTCGAGTGTCGCCAGTGTCTCGCCGCCGCGCGCGGGGCGAACGATAATATGCGGCGGTTTCCCGCCGGCACGCTGCAAGAGCTTATCGTAATCGAAGGCGTGCAGCGGCTGGCCCCACTCCAGCAGGACATAGTTCGTGACATCCACGATGTTGCTGATCGGCCGCATGCCGGCGTAATTGAGGCGTCGTTGCATCCAACCCGGCGAGGGACCGATTTGCACGTCCCGGAGCAGCATCGCCGCGTACCGCGCACACAAACCCGGATCTTCGATCGAAACGCGCACCATTTCCGCGGTGGGCGGCCGACGCTTCTGCGAAGCGTCGCTAACCGAAGGCGACGGCAAGCGCAGCGCTTGCCCGGTCAGCGCGGCGACCTCGCGGGCCACGCCGATCATCGAAAGGCAGCGCGCCATGTTCGGCGTGATTTCCAGCTCCAGCACGATGTCGCCCATGAAATCGACAGCGGGCGTGCCAGGCGCGACCTCCTCATCGAGCAGGATGATGCCCGCCTCCTTGTCGTCGTCGATGCCCAGCTCGAACGCGGAGCAGACCATCGCATCGCTGGGAATGCCGCGGATCTTGGCGGGTTTCAGCTCTTGCAGCACCTTGTCGCTGCTCTTGGCGTGATGGCTGAACAGCACGGAGCCGGTCAGGGCGAGAATGACCGTCTTGCCCGAATCGCCGATCTTGAGGTTCGGCGCTCCGGTGACGAGCTGCTTGGTACGGCCGTCGCCAAATTCGACGGTCGGCAGCTTCAGATTGACGACGGCGGGATCGGGGTGCGGCTCGACTTTTTGCACGCGCGCGACGACGATCTTGTCCGCCGGCCACACCGGCCCGGCCTCGGCGGACTTGACGCGCAGACCTTCGGGGGGCGGCACGCCGATCAGGCGCACGCTCGATACTTCCAGGCCAGCCAGCGTCAGACGCTCTACCAACTCCGCAACGGGCAGCGTCAACGGGACATATTCCGCGAGCCACTTTAGGGGTACTTTCATCGGGAGATCTCAGCTCAATCCATAGCAACCGGCACAGAATTGTTATAGGGGGCATCCCTCGGGTAGGACAACGGCGGGATGATGCGGATCTCGCCCGAATGGAGAACAGAGCCGCGACCGTGAGGGGGCGGCTCGGCGCTGGCTTTCTATTTCTACTTGTGCAGCTCCAGTACCACGTCGTTTGGCCCCGGCTTGATCGTGGCCTTCAAGCCGGATGTCTCCGCCTTCGCGTATCGCTGCGGGAGCACATTGGGGCCCGGCTTGCCGGCGGCATCGACGAACGGCTTCCGCCATACCACCGTTATCGCGTAGTCGCCTTCCGGTACACCGTCGTTGGCCCGATAGGTACTCAAGGAGAACGAGCCGTCCGCCTCCACCATTCCCTCAGCGCGCGCTTTCCTCTTGGCCTTGCTGTCGATCTGTTCGAACACGACATACGCGCCGGGCGCCGGCACGCCCTCGAAGTAGAGCCGCCCGCGAACAGGAAAAGTCGGCTTCCGCTGCGCTGTCGAGACGCCCGGCTCGTTTGTCGCCGGCGTGCTCAAGCCCTCCGGCAACACGGCATCGAGCAGCACGTTCGCCAACACCGGACCGTCCTTCTTCATCGTCACCCAAACGATGTGATCGAATTCGCCATACGAGAGGCCGCGCATCTTGCTCCCACCGCCGGTTGTGGCCAGCTGGTAGTAGCTGCGGCCGTTGCGGACGAACTTCTGGTATTGGTGGACATGACCCACAAATACGGTGTACGGACGGTCGCCGAGCGCCTTTTCAACATCGAGCCAGCCGGACTCTTGCAGCTTCGATGCGGTCCAGATGGGTTTGTGCATGGAAACGATGGTCCAGCGCACGCCGCGATTGGCGGCCAACACTTTCTGCGCGTAGGCAACCTGTTCCTCGCCGAGGTGCCCCTTGCCGGAGCCGGGCGGGTCTTCGGTATTCAGGCACAAAAAGAGAACGCCCTTGTAGACGAAGTGATAGTAGCTGCGGCCGAATTTTTCCTTCCAGAGCTGGGCCGTTTTCGCGTGTCCGTAATCGTGATTGCCCGGCACGTAGAAGAAGGGCATACGCAGACGCTGGACGTAGCCGTCCAGCTCGCGCCACTCCGCCGTGAGCTTCTCGTCGTCCTTGTTGCCGCCTTCGATGAGGTCGCCGACCGAGAGGACGAATTCCGGCTGGAGCAGATTCAACTTTTCGACCGCGCGCGAGAAGATGTTGGCCCGGTGGCCGCCGGTGCGATCGCTGACGACGGCGAACTGAAATTCGTCCGCGGCGTTGTTGAGACTGGTATGCGTCCAGGGGTTGCGGCCCTCGACCTTCACGGCCAGCTCGCCGACCGGCTTCTCGCTCTCCGGCTTGCCCGGCTTGGAAAACGCCAACGCCGCGCCCAGCAGACAGACGACAACCAGGGCCAGACCAAAACGTCTCATCGCTCGCATCCCCCTCTTTGTTTAGTTGTCAGTTGTCAGTTGTCGGTTGTCAGTTGAAGAAGGAATGGGAAAGCTTGGCTACTGACAACTGACAACTGACAACTATTTTTGTAGTTCGAAGACGAGGTTGTTGTTTCCGCTCTTGATGACGGCCTTCAGCGGTGAAGTAGCTTTCTGAGCGTAGCGGGCCGGCAGCAGGTTCTTGCCCGGCTTGCCGGCCGCGTCGTACAGAGGCTTGCGCCACACGAGGGTGACGGCATACTCGCCGGCCGGCGCGCCATCGTTGGCCGTGTAGGTGCTGAGGACGAACGAGCCGTCCGCGCCGGTGATGGCGTCGGCGCCCGGTCCCTTGCTCAGCGAGAGCAACACCACCTGCGCCCCGGCTACCGGCTGGCCGTCGAAGAGAACCTTGCCCTGTGCCGGCTGCGTTGGTTTGCGAGCATAAACCGGCGCCCCCTCCTCACCCGTCTCGATCGCGTGCAAATCCTCCGGCAGCACACCGTCGAGCAGCAGGTTCGCCAGCACGGGACCGTCCTTTTTCATCGTGATCCAAACGATGTGATCGAACTCGCCGTGATCCGTGCCGCGCATCTTGCTGCCGCCGCCGGTCGTGGCCAGCTGATAGTAATTGTGCCCATTGCGGACGAATTTCTGATAGCGGTGAACGTGGCCGGCAAACACCGTATGCGGCCGATCGCCCAGCATCCGCTCCACGTCGAGCCAGCCCCCCCTCACCCCCTGCCCCTCTCCCCCCAAGGGGGGAGAGGGGTTGGGGTGAGGGGGGGCCGGCACCCACATCGGCTTGTGCAGGAACACCAGGGTCCAGCGCGCGTCGCGGTTTGTCTCCAGCGATTGCTTGATAAACGCCAGCTGCTCGGCGGAGATGTGCCCTTCGTTCTTGCCCGGCGGATCCTCGGAATTGAGCATCAGAAAGAGAACGCCCTTGTAGGTGAAATCGTAGTAGCGGCGGCCGAACTTCTCTTTCCACAGCTTTTCCTGGGCGACGTTGGAAAGATCGTGGTTGCCCGGCACGTAGAAGAATGGCATCTGCAAGCGCGTGACATATTTCTGAAACTCGCGCCATTCCCTGGCCAGACGTGCCTGATCCGTCGTGTAGCCCTCGATGAGATCGCCGACCGAGAGGACGAACTCCGGCTGCAACAGGTTCAGCTGCTCGACGGCCCGCGAGAAGACTCGCGAGCGGTGCCCGCCGGTGCGATCGCTGACGACGGCAAACTGGAAGGAATCCGGCTCATCGTTGGGCTGGGTCCGGCTGACGAGCTTGCGGCTATCGTCCGAAAGGCGGAACCCCGGAGGCGGTACTTGCGATTCGGACCAGGCCACGGCGGCGCACAGAAGACCCGCCACGCCGAGGACCAGAAGCAAGCGTCTCATGTCGTTCTCCTCTGTTCATGCCCAGGCCGTGTGGTCCTGGAGCATCCTGGAACTCTCAAAGGTTCGCCACGCCAGCAGGTGTTAAACCGAGCAGCGGAAGCGCCCCGCCGCCTCCTTCAGCCTGGCCACGAACTGTTTCAATAGGGCGGTGTTGTCGTGCCAGGTGCGGCCGCTGACTAAGTTGCGATCGACGACGCAATTGCGATCGACATACTCCCCGCCAAATTGCGTCACATCGAGGGCGCACTTGGCCACGGTGGTCAAGGTTCGGCCCTGGAGGACGCCGGCCGCGGCCGCGATCTCGACGCCGTGACAGACCACCGCCACCGGCTTGTTCGTCTCGAAGAAGTGCCGGGTGATGCGCAGCAGATCCGGATCGTAACGCAGATACTCCGGCGCGCGTCCGCTGCTGAGGAACAGGCCGAGATAGTCGGCTGGCTCCACGTCGCGGAAGGCGACGGCGGCCTTGATGTGGTAGGCGGGCTGCTCGCGCGTGATGTCCCACGGCACCCCATCGTTCGGCGGAATCTCGTGCATCACTCCGTGATAGAGCCGCGCTTCCGGCCCGGCGACCACAACCTCGAAATCGTCTTCCGGAAGGCGGAAAAAGGGATAGAGGGTGTCCAGCACCTCGGTGGCGTCTCCGATCGGCATGAGCACTTTCGGCATGAGGCTTCCCTCTCCTGGCTGCGGCTCTTCGGTTGGAATCATTGTCCGCGCCAGCCCCTTATTGTCCAGGGCGGCACGTTACGGCTTTTCGGTCTCCAGTTTTCCGCAACGGCGAAGAGGACTATCTTTCCCTTTGCGTCGCCGCCGACCTCGCGTTACCTTAAAATAACTGCCCGAGTGCGTTCGCCGCCTACCTTTATCGTGGGAGAATCCCTACCGATGTTGCGTCTTGACTCCGGACGCGGCGTATCTGTCTGCGATGGTTTGACGCGCCGCGATTTCCTGCACGCCGGCTCTCTGTCGCTGCTCGGCTTGACGCTGCCCGGCTTTTTCGCTCGCCAGGCCGCCGCCGCAGCGCCGGACAAGGACATCAACTGTATCATGCTGTTTTTGCTCGGCGCTCCCAGTCATATCGACACCTGGGATCCCAAGCCGAAGGCGCCGGCCGAGATCCGCGGGCCTTTCAAAGCCGTCGCCACCAAGGCCGACGGCATTCGCATCACGGAAATCTTTCCGAAGATGGCCCAGCATGCCGACAAGTATTCGCTCATTCGCAGCGTCTACCACACGGCGGCCGCGGTCCACGACACCGGCCATCAGATGATGCAGACGGGCCGGCTGTTCAGCGGCGGCATTGAACACCCCCACATCGGCTGCGTCCTGGGTTATCTGAAGGGCCAGCGCGGCGAGGTGCCGGCTCATGTGCTGCTGCCGCGACCGATGGGACGCACCGGCGGCAACATGCCGCACGGCCAGACCGCCGGCTATCTCGGTAAGCAGTACGATCCCTTCGTCCTCAACGCCGATCCGTCGGCGAAGGACTTCAAGGTGCCCGATCTGCTGCCGCCCGATTACATTTCTTCCGTCCGCGCCAGCCGGCGTCAGAAGATGCGCGCTGCCGTCGAAGGCGCCCTCGATACCTTTGAGAAGAATGCCCAGGCAAAGCAGCTCGACGATAATTTCAGCCTCGCGTATCGCTTGATGTCGAGTCAGCAGGCGCGCGAGGCGTTCGCGCTGGACAGGGAGCCGGCCGCCACACGCGATCGCTATGGCCGGACGCGATTCGGACAGAGCTGCTTGCTGGCCCGCCGGCTCATCGAGCGCGGCGTGCGCTTCGTGACGGTCAACATGTACGAAACCGTCTTCGACGAAATCACCTGGGACATCCACGGCTCCAAACCGTTCACCGACATCGCCGAGATGTCGCGCCTGGTTGCTCCGAACTTCGACCGTGCTTACAGCACGCTGCTGGAAGATCTGCACGATCGCGGCCTGCTGAAGAACACCATCGTTACGGCGATGGGCGAGTTTGGCCGAACGCCGAAGATCAACCCCGCTGGCGGCCGCGATCATCATCCGGGCGTGTGGACCATCCTGATGGGCGGCGGGCCGATCCAGGGCGGCCGCGTCGTCGGCGAGTCCGACGAGCTGGGTTACGCACCGAAAACGCGCCCCGTCACGCCGGCGATGGTGGCGGCGACGATTTACAAGGGACTCGGACTCGATCCGCACCGCGAGCTGCCGGGACCACAGAATCGCCCACTGCCGTTGGCCGATTATGATGCCCAGCCGATTAAGGAGCTGTTTTGAAATGGCTCTACTTGGCGAGAGAGGAGGCGGCGTTTGAAGACAGCACCCTTCAATTTCTGGAAACGACTTCAGGAGATCGATATGTTCTTCCAGAAAAACGATCCGGTTCATAAGTCGATGCGCCGGATCGTCAAGCAACTGGAAAAAGCCAAGATTTCCTACGCCATAGTGGGCGGAATGGCGGTGAATGCCCACGGCCATCACCGCACGACGGACGATTTGGACGTACTGCTTACCGCTGAGGGATTCACCGAATTTCGCACTCGTTTTGTCCCCAAATATTATGAGGGACACGCGAAGCGTCCGCACCGTTTCACCGACCGGAAGAATCAAGTTGTCGTTGATTTTCTCGTGACAGGTTTGTTCCCTGGCAGCGGCAGACCGGGACCAATCAGCTATCCCGACCCCGCCGCCGTCCAGGAAACCATCGACGACATCCACTTTGTGGATTTGCTCAACTTGGTGCAATTGAAACTGGCCGCCCGGCGCTATCAAGACTTCGCCGATGTCGTGTCCTTGATCCGGGCGCACCAACTTGACGAATCGTTCGCGGAGCGCTTGCATCCGTCCCTGCGGAGCGACTACATCGAGTGCCTGGAAGAGAAACGTCGGGAAGAGGAATACGAAGCCCGGCAGTGAAGCGCGGATGAAGTCCGGCCGGAATTGGTGTGAGGCAGAATTCTCGTAACCTGAGCAGAAAGGGATTGTCATGTGGGCACGATGGCCTGTCCTTCTCGGATGTTGCTGCGTTCTCCTGTCGGGTTGTTTGGACAACCATAAGACGTTTGCCCCCACGGCCGCCAACACTTCCAAGCTAACGCTCCCCTTTCATGCCCGCTTGCTGGAGATTGCCGCGACCTATCCCGAATATGGTCGTGTGGACGCTCCGATGCGCTTGGCCCCCACCGCGTGCGAGGCTGCCTCCACAGCTCCCCTGGCGGCGCTGCGTGCCAGCGCTAGCAAGGACACTCAGACGCATGGACGCAAGCTTTACTCGATTTTCGCTAAAATCCACACCAATGAGCTCTACGTGGGCCAGGTCGGTCAGATTGTTGTTAAGGAATCCTGGTTGCCGGAAGAGATCGCCGATAACGGTCAGGTCCTGCAAGCCGTCTCCCATAAGGTCAAGGTTCCCGCGAAAGGGGCCAAGGACAGCACGAAGACCGTCGAGATCGACGATTACTATGTGCCCTACGTCCGCAAGGATGGCCGCCTCTATCAGGCAGGCAAGAAAGGACCGCTGTTCATTATGTTCAAGATGGACCCCAAAACGCCGGACACCGATGAGGGCTGGGTCTATGGCACCGTCACGGCGGACGGCAAGGAAGTTACCTCGGCCGGCCGCGTCGAATCGTGCATGAGCTGTCATCGCAAGGCGCCGCAGCGGCTTTTCGGTTTGCCCAAAGAGTAAGAGGGATTGAGAACGCATCATGCTGAGATCCTTATACCGCTTCGCCCTTGTTGGCCTCGGTTTCACCCTATGTCTCGCTGCGGCCTCGGCGGCGGACCTGAAAATCCTCCCGGCCAGCGTGACGCTGACTGGCCCGCACGCCAGCCAGCGCTTACTGGTATTGGCGGAAGAAAACGGCCAGATCGTCGGCGAGCAGACACCGCAGGCGAAGCTCACCTCTTCGCATCCCGCCGTGGCTACCGTGGATGCCACTGGTGTTGTCCGCGCTGCCGGCGATGGCGAGGCGACGATTACCGCTGCGGTGGGCGGCAAGCAAACGACGGTGAAAGTGACCGTCCGCAAGACGAAAGCGCCGTTCACCTGGAGCTTCCGCAATCACGTCATTCCGATGCTGACGCGGGCCGGCTGCAATTCCGGAGCCTGTCACGGCGCTCTCGCCGGCAAGGGCGGACTGAAGCTTTCGCTGCGCGGTTATGATCCGGACAGCGATCATTTCGTGCTGACGCGGCAGGCACTGGGACGGCGCATCGATCGCAGCGAGCCGGCGCGCAGTCTTGTGTTGCTCAAGCCGACGCAGGCAATATCGCACGGTGGCGGCCAGAAGATCGAGCCTGGATCGACGGATTACCACGTTCTCGCTGACTGGATTGCCGCCGGCGCTCCGGGGCCGCGCGCTGAGGAGCCCCGCATTCAGCGTCTGGAAGTGCTGCCGGCCTCCGCCGTCCTGAAACCGAAAGACACGTTGCAAATCGTCGTCCGCGCCTGGTACTCCGACGGTCACTCCGAGGACGTGACACGCTGGGCGAAGCTCAACAGCAGCGAGGATCTCGTCGCCACCGTCAACGCCGACGGCAAGGCCGCCGTCTCCGGCTACGGCGAAGCGGCGATTACTGTGTGGTATTCCAATCTCGTTGCCGCGAATCGCATCGCCTCGCCGCTGCCCAACGCCCTCGATCCCAAAGTGTTCACATCGGCGGAGAAACATAATTTCATCGATGGATTGGTGCTCAAGAAGCTGGAAAGCCTGCGTATCCCGCCGTCGCCGTCGTGTAGCGATGGCGAATTCATGCGGCGAGCGTATCTCGACGCGGCCGGCATCCTGCCCAAGCCGGAAGAGCTGGAAAAATTCCTCGCCGACAAATCGCCCGACAAGCGAGCGAAGCTGATCGACTCGCTGCTGGAGCGGCCGGAATTCGTCGATTACTGGGCGTACAAATGGTCGGATTTGCTGCTCATCACCACGCGCCGCCTGCCGCAGCCGGCCGTGTGGTCGTTCTATCAGTTCGTCCGCCAGAGCGTGGCCGACAATAAACCGTGGGACCGTTTTGCCCGCGACATCCTCACAGCCAGCGGCGGCAGCCTCGACAACGGCGCCGCCAATTATTTCGTGCTGCACAAGGACATCAGCGACCTGACCGAATCGACCGCGGTGACGTTCATGGGCATGTCCGTCACCTGCTGCCGCTGCCACAATCACCCGCTGGAGAAATGGACGCAGGATCAATACTGGAGCATGGCCAATCTGTTCGCGCGCGTCGCGCTCAAGAACGGCGAGCGGGCGGGCGATGTCAACGTGCAGGCGCTGCCCTCCGGCGATGTGCCACACCTGCGCCGCGGTGTGCCGATGCCGCCGACGCCGCTGGATGGCAAGCCGTTGTCACTCGACAGCTCGATCGACCGCCGGGTCTATTTCGTCGATTGGCTGACGGCGGCGGACAATCCGTATTTCGCCAAAGCGTTGGTGAACCGCGTCTGGCGCAGCTTCATGGGCCGCGGACTCGTCGAGGCCGAGGACGATCTGCGACAAACCAATCCGCCGACCAATCCCGAATTACTCAACGCGCTGGCGAAGGACTTCATCGCCCACAAGTTCGACGTGAAACATTTGATGCGCACCATCATGAATTCGGCGAGCTACCAGCGTTCGTCGCGGCCGCTGCCGGGCAACCGGAATGACGATCGCTTTTACTCGCACTACCTGATTCGCCGATTGTCGGCGGAGATCCTTCTCGACGCTTATTCCCAGGTGACGGAGGTGCCGACGCCGTTCACGCAGATCAGCTCGGCCGCCGGTGACTCGGCCAGCAAATACAACGGCTATCCGCTGGGCACGCGGGCGCTGCAGCTGCCGGATTCGCTGGTGGTGTCGCGCTTCCTCGACGCTTTCGGGCGGCCGGAGCGCTCGCAGACGTGTTCGTGTGAACGACAGCAGGATTCCAGCGTTGCTCAGGCGCTGCACGTCAATAACGGCAAGACACTGAACGACAAGATTCGGGCGAAAAACTCACGCATCGAGAAGTGGCTGCGCGACAAGATAACGGATGAGCAGGCGGTACAGCGGCTGTTCCTGATGGCGCTGTCCCGCGAGCCGACGGCAACCGAGATGAAGAAGTTTCAGACACTGCTGGCCGAGGTTAGTGCCGATGCGAAGACGACGCGGCGGGAGGCGCTGGAAGATCTGTTCTGGTCCGTGCTGGCGTCGAAGGAATTCATGTTCAATCGATGAGGACCACGAAGGGGGATCTCATGCTGCGTTGGACTATTGTGGGATGTCTCGCCCTTGTTCTGGCCGGCTGCGGCGTCGGTTGCAAAGACACGGGAAACACTTCCCATCGCGGAGGGGGGAGCAAGGAATCGAGTCCGACGTATCCGTGGAAGCGGCCGCCGGAAGAATCACCGCAACCTCCATTGCCTCCGACGGAACCTGGGAAACGCAGCTCCTTTTAATTGGTCTCATCTGGAATGGCGACGATACCCATGCGACTATCTCTGCTGACCGGCTTTGTTCTGATGCTTCCTTCCGCGACAGCCGCGGCCGCGCCGCCGCCAAGCTACGCGAAACAAGTTAATCCGTTTTTCGCCAGCTATTGCCTCGAATGCCATAACCGCGAGGAACCGAAGGGCGGCTTGAATCTGGAAACCTACAAGTCACTCCTCGAGGGCGGCGATAAGGGCACGGTGTTGACGCCGGGCAAGGCCGATGTCAGCCGTATTGTCCGGCTCGTCGAGCACAAGGACAAGCCCTTCATGCCGCCGAAAAAGGCGAAACAGCCGCGGCCCGAGGAGGTCGCCCTGTTGCGGGCGTGGATCGACAGCGGCGCGAAAGAGGACGCGGCCGTTCGCATCGCGGTTCCGGAGATTCGACCGAAATCGCCTGTGTCGCCGCCCGTCGCCTCCGTGGCTTATCATCCGGACGGGCAAATCTTGGCGGCCGGCGGTCGCGGCCTGGTGTATCTGTTGGATGCGGCCACGGGTGATTTGCCAGGCAAGATCGAGGGGCTGCATCCGCGCGTCACGGCCCTGGCGTTCTCCCGCGATGGGAAGCTGCTTGCTGTCGCCAGCAGCAGGATGGGCGAAACACATGAAGTACGCCTCTTCGATGTCGCGAACGGCTCCGTTTCTGATTCGGCCAGCGCACGCATCGTCAACACGCATGCCGATGTTATTCACAACCTCGCTTTCAGTCCTGACGGCAAAATTCTGGCAAGCTGTGGATACGATCGCCTCATCAAGCTGTGGGACGTGGCTGCGAGGAAGGAGCTGCGAGTTCTGAAGGACCACAGCGATTCGGTGTACGGCATCGCCTTCAGCCTGGATGGCAAGCTGCTGGCCTCGGCGGCGGCGGATCGGGCGGTCAAGGTGTGGGACGTGGCGACCGGAACGCGGCTGTACACCCTGAGCGAGCCGACCGACTGGGTCTACGCGATCGCCTGGAGTCCCGACGGCCGGCACCTGGCCGCGGCCGGCGTGGACCGGAGCATCCGCATCTGGCAGGTTTCCGCTGACGGCGGCACGATCGTTCATTCCGTCTTCGCCCACGAAGGCCCGGTCTTGCAGCTGGATTACACAGCCGACGGCAAAACGCTGTATTCGCTCGGTGAGGACCGCATCGTCAAGGCCTGGGATGCGGAGCGCATGGTCGAGCGCAAGGTTTACGACCACCAGCCCGAAACGGTGCTCCGTGTCGCTGTGCGTCCCGACGGCAAACAGCTGGCACTGGGACGATACGATGGCGTCCTCGTGCTGCTCGATGCGGTCAGCGGCAAGCCGCAGGTCGAGCCGCTGCCGATCAAGCCGAAGCCGTCCGTCGGCGAGCAGGAGCCGAACGATTCGCCGCGCACGGGACAGACCGTCAAGCTGCCGGCGACAATCGACGGCAGCATCGGAAGGGCCGGCGACGTGGATTACTATCGCTTCGAGGCGAAGGCCGGCCAGGAAGTCGGCGTGCGGATTGAGCCGAGCGCCAAGGCCAAGCTCGATGTGGTCCTCCAGCTGATCGACGCTGACGGCCGCATCCTTACCGAGAGCACGAACGGTCTGCTGGGATACACTTGCCCAAAAGCCGGCGTGTACGCTGTCGGCGTTCGCGACCGCGAGTACCGCGGCGATCCGAGCTTGAAGTATCGTCTGCGGATCGGCGACATTCCAATCGTTGGCAGTGTTTTTCCGCTCGGCGTGCAGCGCGGCAAAGAAACGGAGGTTCACCTGGAAGGGGTCAACCTTGGTCCCGCTCGTTCGGTGCGCCTCAAAGCGCCGGCGGATGCCGTAGTCGGCTCGCGCTTGCCGGTGCCGCTTGCCGTTAAGGCGCTGGGCAATCCAACTGTGCTCGTCGATGAGTTCCCGCAGGTCGTCGCTCGGGGCGCTGACGCAGCCCCGCTCGCCGCGATCCCGATTCCGGGCACGGCCAACGGACGCATCGAACAGCCAGGGGCGACGCAGACCTGGCGTTTCCAAGCGAAAAAGGGGCAACGCCTTTTGGTGGAAGTGAATGCGCGACGGGCTGGCTCGCCGCTCGATTCCATGATCGAGATCCTCGATAGCAAGGGGCGGCCGCTGCCGCGCGCCACGCTGCGCTCGCTGGCCAAGACGTATCTCATCTTCCGCGATCACAACTCCGTCTCGACCGGCATGCGCATCGAAACGTGGAGCGAGCTGGCGATGGACGATTACGTTCTCGCCAGCAGCGAGCTGCTGCGCATCTGGGCGCTGCCGAAGAACCCGGACGACGATTGCCAGTTTTGGAGTCTCAGCGGCCGGCGGCGCGGCTACCTCGGCACGACGCCGACCTTCCACGCGGTGGGCCAGCCGCTGTACAAGGTGTCGATCCATCCACCCGGTACGAGCTTCCCGCCCAACGGATTGCCTATTGTCACTCTGTATTATCGCAATGACGACGGCGGCGGGGCGTTCGGCAAGGACTCGCGCCTCGTCTTCGATCCTCCCGCCGACGGCGAATATCAGGTGCGGGTCGGCGATGCCAGCGGACAGGGCAGCGTGCGGCACGCCTATCAGCTGACCGTGCGCCCGCCGAGGCCAGATTTTCGCGTCAGCTTCAACCCCACGACGCCAACCGTCAACGAAGGCGGCGCCCTTTCCATCAACATCAATGCCGACCGCCGCGACGATTTCGACGGCCCGATTGAGGTGCGGCTGGAGAACCTGCCGCCGGGCTTCCACGCTCCCGCTACGACCATCCCCGCCCACGAGAACAGCACCAGCCTCGCTTTGTTCGCCAGCCCCAACGCCGACATCCCGTCCAAAGCGCCACCTCTCAAGCTGATCGCTCGCGCCGTTATCGACGGCAAGGAAGTGATGCGCGAGGCAACCGGCGGAGCACCGAAGCTCATTAAGCCGGGAGACATCGTCACCACGACGGCACAGACGGAGGTGACGATCAAGCCGGGCCATGAAGCACGGCTGACAGTGAAGGTCGAACGGCGCAACGGCTTTACAGGACGGATTCCGCTCGAAGTCAAGGGCTTGCCGCACGGCGTCCGCGTGCTGGACATTGGACTCAATGGTATCCTGGTCACGCCCGATGCGACGACGCGGACCATCGCCATCTACGCCGAGCCGTGGGTGCAGGAAATGGCGCATCCGTTCGTGGTGCTGGCGCGCCGTGAAGGTAAGAATACCGAGCATGCGGCGAAATCGGTGTTGCTGCGCGTGGCGAAATGACAGCGTTCCCCTCTGACTCCAGGAACGCAAGGTGCATCCCCGGAGCTGCGTGGGCCTAACCCGATTCGTAGGGTGGGTGG
>Ga0335075_10003803_pt1 | contig 23729 bp, 22 predicted proteins | sample Lox_Sample_24_FD_206723 | JGI IMG/M metagenome (GOLD analysis project Ga0335075, IMG submission 206723) | Soil microbial communities from Loxahatchee National Wildlife Refuge, Florida, United States - Lox_Sample_2.4 | ecosystem: Environmental > Terrestrial > Soil > Wetlands | place: USA...
TTTTTTCGGACACCGAAGCGCTCTCCTTTGCTGCGAGCTTCGAATCAACTGCGGTCATTGAAGGCTCTCCTTTACGTGGCCGTAACTGATGGCCCGACCAGACGCTAGGGACGCCGTGTTGCCCGGGGGTCAACCCTGCGTTGCGCCGACGTTACGCGACTGCGCGGTTCGCCGCTCAGCCTTTCCCGGCCGTGGCAGCCATCACCTTATTGTGGGGTGATGGCCCGCAGCAACCGATCCTGGCTATCCGGCCCGGAGCCACTCGAATCGGGACAGCCGCGGGGATATCCCGGCGAAACCCTCGGCTTGCCCGAACGTGGGTCGGGGTCGCTGGCCCGGATGGGTCGCCGATTGGCGGCGCTGCTCGTCGACTGGCTGCTCGCCTACGGCCTGGCCGCTTTCGCTATGACGTTCGGGCTGATCTCGCCGAGACTGCTGTCGTCGGCGATCTTGGTGATCTGGCTGGTGTTGGGTTTGCTCGCCGTCCGGTTGTTCGAGTTCACCCCGGGCCAGTTTGCGCTGGGACTTCGGGTGGCGTCCGTCGATGAACGGCAACACGTCGGTATCGGCCGTGCCGCGATGCGCGGGATCATAATTGCCCTCGTCATACCCGCATTGTTCGTCGACGCCGACGGTCGCGGGCTACAGGACCGGTTGACCGGTACCGCGGTGGTGCGGCGCTGAGACCCACCGTCGTCGCGTGCCTACCGGCGACGGACGGTGCGCTGAACGCCGCGCATCTTCGCGGTGCCCGGCAACGGGCCCTTGGGCATCGCGGCGGTCCCGGCCCGGGAACCCAGCGCGCCCAGCCGCGATTCCAGCGAATCCATCTGCTTGACGGTGATGTTGGCTGGCAGCCGGGTGAGGTGCCGTTCCAACTTGGCCAGCGGAACTTCGCCGTCGCCGTTGCCGACGATGATGTCGTAGATCGGGATATCGCCGACCAGCCGGGCGGTGCGTTTCTTCTCTTGGGCAAGCAGCGGTTTGAGCCGCGCCGGCGACCCCTCGGCCACCAGGACGACCCCCGGTCGGCCGATCACCCGGTGCACCGCGTCGAACTGGCCGGTGGCCGCGACACCAGGAGTGACCCGCCATTTGCCGCGCAGGTTCTCCAGCGCCCAGGCGGCGGCGCCGGTTTGACCCTCGGCCTTGCTGTACACCGACCGCTGCGCTCGCCGGCCGAAAATAATGAACGCCACCAAAACGCCGAGCACCACGCCCAGCGGGATCATCGTGATCATGGTGAACCCGCCGGCCGTCACCCCGGCCGCCACCGATACGCCCACGATCAGCACGAACGCGCCGATCATGTAGGGCAGCAGCCGCTTGTCCTCTTGACGCTGGATGGTGAACGCCTGCCAGAGCTGACTGCGGCGCTCCTTGCCGGCCGCCCTGCGGGCCGCTTTCGCTTCGGCCCTCGCGGCTTTGGTCGCCTTGGCATCACGGGGTTTCGCCATTAGTTCAGGATACGGTTCGCGCCTGTACGGCCTGTTGGTAGAGGCGCCCGGCCCGGTATGACGAGCGCACCAGGGGTCCGGCCAGCACCCCGGCGAATCCCAGCTGCTCGGCGAAGTCCGAAAACTCCACGAACTCCTCGGGCGTCACCCAGCGCTCGACCGGATGATGCCGCGCCGACGGACGCAGATACTGGGTGATGGTGACGATGTCGCACCCGGCGTCATGCAGATCAGCCAACGCGGTGCGCACTTCATCCGGCGCCTCGCCCAGTCCGAGTATGAGATTGCTCTTGGTGACCAGGCGTGCGTCCCGCGCCGCGGTGAGCACACCGAGGCTTCGCCGATAGGAGAAGGCCGGCCGGATTCGCCTGAAGATGCGGGGCACGGTTTCGACGTTGTGCGCCAACACTTCCGGTTGAGACGCGAAGACCTGTTGCAGCCGGTCGGGGTCGCCGTTGAAGTCGGGGATCAACAGCTCGACGCCGGTGGACGGGTTGAGTTTCTTGATGGCCCGCACGGTCTCGGCGTAGAGCCACGCGCCGCCGTCGGGCAGGTCGTCGCGGGCTACCCCGGTGACGGTGGAATACCGCAAGCTCATGGCTTGGACGCTCTCGGCCACCCGTCGTGGTTCGTCGCGGTCGAAGAGGGCGGGCTTGCCGGTGTCGATCTGGCAGAAGTCGCAACGTCGCGTGCACACCTCACCGCCGATCAGAAAGGTGGCTTCGCGGTCTTCCCAGCATTCGTAGATGTTGGGGCAGCCGGCCTCTTCGCAGACGGTGTGTAGACCCTCACGCCGGACCAGGTTTTTCAGCTCGGTGTACTCCGGTCCCATGCGCAGCCGGGTCCTGATCCACGGCGGCTTGCGCTCGATCGGTGTTTGCGCGTTGCGTACTTCCAGGCGCAGCAGCTTCCGACCCTCGGGAGTGACGGTCACGTCGTCGATGCTACGCGGGCCGGCTTTGCGTGCCAGCTAAGCGCGAGGCGGCCGTCCAGGGCGTCGCACACCGCCTCGGCGACCGCCGGGCGGACGTCGTCGACGCCGACCCGTCGGCCCAGCTCGGCCGAGATCGACGTCACTCCGGCGTCGGTGATGCCGCACGGGACGATTCTTTCGAACGCATCCAGGTCGCAATCGCAGTTGAGCGCAAACCCATGCAGCGTCGTCGCGCGGGAGACCCGCACGCCGATCGCCGCGACCTTGCGCGCCGGCCTGCCGTCACCAGCCGGCACCCAAACGCCGGACCGGCCGTCGATGCGGCCCACTTCCATACCCAATCCGGTGCAAACCTCGATCAGCGATTCCTCAATGCGCCGAACATAATTGACCACATCGAGCGGCTCGGCCAGCGTGATGATCGGGTAGCCGACGAGCTGACCCGGGCCGTGCCAGGTGATCTTGCCGCCACGGTCGGTGTCGATCACCGGCGTGCCGTCCGTCGGTCGCTCCTGAGCCAGCGTCCGGCGTCCGGCCGTGTAGACCGGCGGGTGCTCGAGCAACAGCAGCGTGTCGGTGCCGCCGGACACCCGGGCGTCGGCCAGTTCCCGTTGCAGCTGCCATGCGACCTGGTAGTCGACGGTGCCCAACTGGCGAACGTCGATCGGGGCGTTGCTGAGACGGATGGTGCTCACTGACACGAGCCTACAACGACAACCTGGCCACAACCTGGCAGCACCTAGGCGACATCCCGGGTGGCGGTCGCGTAGCGCAGCGCCTCACCGACGGTTCTGTGGTTGAACTCGAATCCGTTGCGTTCCAACACAGCCGGAATCGCGCGCTGCCCAGTCAACAGGCTTTCGTCAGCGAACTCGCCGAGCGCGGCACGCACCGCGAACCCCGGCATCATCAGTGGGGTGGGCCGGTTCACCGCTCGGCCCAGTGACGTGGTGAACTCGGCGTTGGTGACCGGCGCCGGCCCGGTGAGGTTCACCGGCCCGGAGAGCCGACTGTCGGATATCGCGAACTGCAGAGCCCGCACCGCATCCTCGAGACTGATCCAGGACATGTACTGACGGCCGTTGCCCAGCCGGGCGCCAAGGCCCACCGAGAACAGCGGCCGCAGCCGGCGCAGCGCACCGCCCGACGACGCAAGCACGACTCCGGTGCGTGCCAGCACGACCCGAATGCCGGCCTGCTGGGCCGGCGCGGTGGCCGCTTCCCAGTCCCTGCACAGTTGAGCAAGGAAACCCGTTCCCGCCGCATCGGTTTCGACGACCACGCGATCACGGGTGTCGCCGTAGTATCCGACCGCGCTGGCATTGACCAGGACGCCGACGCCGCTTTCGGCAACCGCCGCGGACAACACTTCGGTTGGCGTGATGCGGCTATCGCGCAGGTTCTGCTTGAACGCCCCGGACCAGCGCCGCTGCCCAATGTTGATGCCGCACAGGTTCACCACGGCGTCGACGCCGCTCAGCGCGCCGGCGTCGAACTCGCCGCTGTCGGGATCCCAGTGCATCTCGCCGGCATTGAGCGGCGTCCGGCGCACGATCCGCAAGACCCGATAATCCGCCGTGCGCAGCGCCGTCACCAGCGCCGAGCCGATCAGCCCAGATGAGCCTGCGATCGCGATAACGGTGTTGGCCACGCTTCAAGCCCTGTCACAGTCCCAGATCGGCCTCGAACGCGCCTTCTTCGAGCCGCTGCTTGATGGTGGTCAGGAACCGTCCGGCGTCGGCGCCGTCGATGAGCCGGTGGTCGTAGGTCAGCGGAAGGTAGCAGACCGAGCGCACCCCGATGGACTCGTTGCCGGTGTCGTCGACGACGACCCGCGGCCGTTTGACGATCGCCCCGGTGCCCAGCATCGCAGCCTGCGGCGGCACCAGAATCGGGGTGTCGAAAAGCGCGCCCTGGCTGCCGATGTTGGTGATCGTGAACGTCCCGCCGGCCAGTTCGTCGGGCCGCAGCTCTCCTGACCGGGCGCGTGCGGCGATATCGGCGATCGCACGTGCCAGCCCGGCCAGCGACAGGTCACCGGCGTTGTGGACGACGGGAGAGAGCAGACCCTGTTCGGTGTCGACTGCGAAGCCGAGATGCTCGGCGTCGTAGTAGGTGATCTCCTTGGTGTCCTCGTTGTAGCTGGCGTTGATGTTCGGATGCGCTTTGAGCGCATCGATCGCGGCGCGTGCGATGAACGGCAGAAAGGTCAGGCGCACGCCTTCGCGTTCGGCGAACGTGGCCTTGGCCTTGTCTCGCAGCGCCACGATCCGGGTCATGTCGACCTCGTGAGTCTGGGTGAGTTGTGCGGTGGCCTGCAGCGATTCACGGGTTTTCTTCGCCGTGATCTGGCGAATCCGGCTGGCCTTCTGTGTCGTTCCGCGCAGATGTGCCAGCGCGGGCGCCGGTGCGGGCGCGCTCGGCTTCGGCGCGGACGCGACCGCAGCGGCCGGCGCGGTTTCCGGAGTTTTCTTGGCTTCTTCCTTCTCCGCAGCCTTCTTCTGCGCGGCCGACAACACATCTTGTTTGCGGATACGGCCACCGACCCCGGTTCCGTTCAGCTGGCTGAGGTCAATGTTGTTCTCGGCAGCTAGCTTTCGGACCAGCGGCGTGACGTAGGGAGTGCCAGCGCCGGCAGCCGGGGCGGACTCGGCCCGGGGTTGGGGTGCAGGCTCCGGTGTAGCTTGCGGCGCTGGTTCCGGTTCCGGTTGAGGCTGCGGCGCGGGTCTGGCTTCAGGCTCGGGTTGCGGTGCCGGCTTCGTGTCCGGTTGGGGTGCCGGCGGGGCTGCCGGTGTGGCAGCAGGTGCACCGGTACCGATCCTGGCCAGCTCACCGCCGACCGAGACGGTGACGTCCTCCTCGGCGGTGATGCTGATCAACGTGCCGGCGACCGGAGACGGAATCTCGGTGTCGACCTTGTCGGTGGACACTTCCACCAGCGGCTCGTCCACGTCGACCGAGTCGCCGACCTTTTTCAGCCAGCGGGTCACGGTGCCCTCGGCGACCGACTCGCCGAGTTCGGGCATGAGCACCGGGTGGGAGGTGCCGGTCGCGTCCTGCCCGCCCACTGCCGGCGCGGCGGTCGGCTGAGGCCCGGTCTGTGGTTGGGGTTCTTCTGGTGCGGGCCGGGCTTCGGGCTCCGGCTGTGGTTCAGGTGCCGGCGCAACGGCCGGTTGTGCGGCGCCGCCACCGTCCGTGTCTTCCGCCGAATCGCCGATGACTGCCAGCTCGCCGCCGATCTCGACGGTGTCGTCCTCGTGGGCGACGATCTTGGTGAGCACGCCCGCCGCCGGAGACGGAATCTCGGTGTCGACCTTGTCGGTGGAGACTTCCAGCAGGGGTTCGTCGAGTTCGACTGTGTCGCCTTCTTGTTTGAGCCAGCGAGTAACGGTTCCCTCAGTCACGCTCTCACCGAGTGCCGGCATCTGAACTGAGAAGGCCATCTCTGTCGACTCCTCGATCGATCGGTCGGTGGGCGCGGGTCGACCTCTGGCTTACCACAGCGTGATGTACGCAAGCTGCACCCAAGCGGGTTATCGAAACCATCCTGTCACTGCGGCGCCGTCGCCACGCAAGCAGGGCAGAGCCAGTCCGAGCGGCAGCAAGGGACCTCGGAATTAGAAACGTGACAAATAACAGCGTCCAATTTATTGGACTTTCGATCCATGAGCTCGGATTCGGCCGGTTTCAACAGAGTTAATTCATTAGGCGTTTGAGGCGTTATGGATCAGAAAGCCGAAAATCTGGATTATCTTGTTCTTTGTGTATCCCGACGATAGCGGTAAAGAACTTGCCACGGTGCTCTCCTACCTGGCCGGGCGTTCCCTCAGCAGAGAAGAAATCTGGACGGCGATGGAACTGCCGCGGTCCACGTATTACGACCAGCTGGACAAGGGAACGCTGATCACTGCGGACAACCTGCGCGTTGCCGCAGCCAATCTCGGTATCAACCGCGCCGAGTTGCTGACCCGTTACCGGTTCATCCAACCGGAAGAAGTCACCGCGCTGGCTGAGGAGATTCGTGGCGCCGTCACGATGCCGCATGCCGCCGCCGCTGTTGCGGTGAAGACCACGCAGCCCACGAAACTTGCCGATTGGCGGCCGCGTCAAGACGCACCCCCGCTCTAATTCATCTGCTGGCGGATCGCTGTGGCTCTCACCGCTCTCATCACTATCACCCTCGCATCCATCGCGTGGAGTCTTTGGATACGGCGAGTCACCTGGCATTGCCGGTGGGAAGTCGCCGCCACGCTCAACATCGCCCTGCAGGGGTGCGCGGTCGCGCTGATATCGCCCTGGTCCTCCCAGACGCTCGGCGTCGCGCTGCACAACATCACCGGCGAGTGGAACCTGCAGAACTACCTCGGGCACGACTGCTACGTGGTGGCTGCGTCAGCGATCGTCTACAACGCGGTCGGCCGGCTTGAGCATGACCACGCGCTGGAGGCTTCGTTCAAGCAGTACGTGGAACGGCCGGCCACCTTGTGCATCCCGCTGCTGCTGGCAACTTTCACGTTGAGCGGTGGCAGCAAAGTCTATGCGCAGGATTTCTTCGCGCTGCACACCGACTTCTGGCTGAGCGTGTACTGGGTATTGCTCACCGGGACCCTGGCCTACCTGCTGGTGTTCGGCTCGCGGGCCCTGCTGGTGCTGCGCAAAGACCCGCGATCGAAGAACATCGCCAACCTCTACCTGATTGCGTCGGCCAGCGGTATCTCGGCCTGCGTGGTGCGGATGATCACCGCGGTGATCACTCCGCTACAAGGCACATTCAGCGCCGGACTGGTCTGGTTCTTCTGTTGCCTGTGCGGTGCCGGATTCGCGGTGACCTCTGCGCACTCCTGGAGGCAGAAGGTCAGATGGTTCCAGCGGCCGGTGGTGCACAACTGATAGCCGGGTGGCCACCGGTGCCCACGGCGTTTTCGCGGTATTGGGGGCGCCCGCGGTGCCATGATGTTCGACGTGACCCCTATCGCAGGTGGTGCGCTGTCTTGCCGCAGTGCTGGCCGCACAGCGCGTGATGTGCGAATCGAAAACCCGCTCGGCGACTGCTCATTGGTGATGCGTTGCATTCGGACGACAGCGGCCGATGCACGGTGGGTTCGATGGCGGTGGTGACGTCGTGTCGAGCTTGTGGCACCCATGAGCCCGCGACGCGGTAGATCTGCAGTTGCGGATTGGGCTGCATTCGGGGCAAGTCATCACCGATGAGACCGGTTCGGGCCTTTGGGGTTACACCGCTGTGAGTGAGCAGGTCGGGATGGCGCAGCGGGTGGAGTCGGTGGCCTCGCCGGGGGTTCATCCTGTTTGAGGTGGCGCTGTTAAGGCTGCGGGGGTTGCTGGCCCGGAGCCGCGGCGACGAGGCCGGCTATCGGGACTTCGCCGACCGCTACCGCCAAAGGGCGACATCGCTTGGCTTGGAAGGACATATGGCAACGGCCGAAACGATGGCTTAGCGGTGGTGCGTTAGCCGCTCCGGGCGATGTCTTCCAGTACCGCGAACATGGTGCGGGTCGGCACACCTGTGCCGCCTTTGGGGGTGTAGCCCCAGGGGCTGCCGGTGTTGTAGGCCGGACCGGCGACGTCGATATGTGCCCAATTCACGCCGTCGGCAACGAATTCCCGCAAGAACACCCCGGCGACCAGCATGCCGGCGAAGCGCTGCCCGCTGACATTGGCCAGGTCGGCGACCGTCGACTTCAAATCGTCCTTGAGCTCGTCGGGCAGCGGCATCGGCCAGCCGTTCTCACCGACCCGCTGCGAGATCGCCGCGACCCGGTCGCGGAACTCGTCGCTGCCCATCACCCCCGGCGTGCGTGCGCCGAGCGCCACGGTCTGCGCACCGGTCAGTGTCGACGTCTCGATGAGGTAGTCGGGGTTGTCTTCACAGGCCCGGGCGATCGCGTCGGCGAGGATCAGCCTGCCCTCGGCGTCGGTGTTGAGCACCTCGACGGTGGTCCCGCCGTATTGTGTCAGCACGTCACCGGGGCGCTGAGCGGTCGACGACGGCATGTTCTCGGCCATCGGCACCGTGGCAATCACGTCGATCGGCAGTTCACGCTGCGCGGCCAGCGTCACCGTCGCGATCACGGCCGCGGCACCACCCATGTCCGACGTCATGTAGTGCATGGATGCCGCCGGCTTGATGGAGATGCCGCCGGTGTCGAACGTGATGCCCTTACCGATCAGGGCGACTTTCTTGGCCTGCTTCGGCTTTTTGGCCAGCTTTGACCCGTGATGGGTCAGTCGCACCAGCCGCGGCAGGCGCGACGAACCCTTGCCGACTCCGATCACCCCGCCGTAGCCGGCCTTCTGCAGCGCCTTGTCGTCGAGCACCTCGACCTCGAGACCAACTGATTCACCCAAAGCCCTTGCCCGCTTTGCGAATTCAGCGGGGAACAGGTGGCTCGGCGGAGTGTTGACGAAGTCGCGGGCGGTGGCGACGGCGGTCGCCACCGCCGCTGCATGAGCGGCCTGCGCTTTGGCGTTCTTGTCGGTGGACAACACGGTGATCTTGCGTAGGCCGCTGTCTTTGGGCGCCGTCTTGCCGGTCCTGAAGTCGTTGAATCGGTAGCTGCCCAGAATCAGCCCCTCCACCGCGGCGTCTAGATCCAGTGCGGCCAGTGTCGTGACGGCCGCCTCGGCGCTACCCAGCGCGCGGGCGGCGCTGCCGGCGGCGCGGCGGATCACGTCGGCGGGCCACTCGTCGCGGGGCTTACCGAGGCCGATCGTCAGCACGCTGGCCACCGGCAACGATGGCACCACCAGCCGGTTCACCTGGTCGATCGCACCGGTTGCGGTCAGCGCGCGCAAGCCCGCCTCGATTTCGGCTACGGCGTCGGACGGCAGGAACGGCTCAGCGGCGATGACAGCTGCGCCCGGCTCATCGTCGTCACCGGAGGAGACGACCGGGACGATCAAGACCGCCGATCCGGCGCCGCGGCGCGGCAGCGAGGTGGCGACCGCGACAGTAGGGGCGAGGTAACCGAGTTGTGTGCTCACAAGCAATAACCCTAACGACGTGCGCCGCTGCGCAGGTCATAGGCTGTCACTGGTTCGTCGAAGCCCTTGAGCTGCAACGGTTCCTGGACGACGGCCGGCCAGCCCGGCAGTTGCTCGTGGATGGCGGCATCGGCGAGGATCTGCCCGGGCGACGCGGCCGCCACGAGCCGGGCGGCCAGGTTGACTGCGTTGCCGAAGTAATCACCGTTAATGGCCAGGATCTCGCCGTAACCGAGACCGGCGCGCACCTGCAAGCCGGCCTCGCGGGCTCGCGGATGGTCGACAAGGTCGAGTGCCGCCTTCGCCAGCCGCTCCGGGTCGGAGCTCACCCACATCACCGCGTCGCCGAGGAACTTCACCACCCGCCCGCCGTCGGCGTGCACGATGTCGCTGGCGGTGTTGCCGAACTCGGTCAGCATTGCCGACAACTCGGCGGGTGTGAGCGTTTGGGTCAGCGCGGTGAAGCCGGACAGATCGGCGAAACCCACGCCGCACAGCAGGCTTGCCGACGGGCCCCGCTGCACTCCTTCGATGAACGTTCGGGTACTGACCAGATGGTGACGATGGACGGCGTCGATCATCGCCCCGATACGCGGTATGAATTCGGCGGCCTCCCGATAGACCACCGCGGTGGCGAGTTCGTCGCCGGTGTGGCCGAGCCACATCTTGGGCGAACTCGTCCGGATCATCGACGAGATGGCCTCGGCCAGTCGCGCAACCGTCGAGCCGAGGACCCGCAGGAAGCCATCCGCCGCGTCGGGTCCCATCTGCATCCTCATCGCCGTCCAGGTGGCCAGGCTGTCGACGTCGGCCTGGCTCAACGTCGGCGTATCCGGGCCCGCGACGGTCAGGCCGAGCATGGCCCAGGCGTGTTCGACCTCTGTCACCTCGACACCGATCGCATTGGCGGCGGTACGCAGGCTGTAGATCTGGGGCCCGGACCATAGCAGGACGTCGCCGGCAAGGCCGAACAACCGGCCGCGGTGCTCGGCTTCGAGCATGTCGTGCGCGGTGAAACCGAGTCCCGCCAAATACTCGATCAGGCCGGCCCGCTCGCGTGCATCGGCGATTCCTGCTGCCTCAAGCGCCTCGAAGTCCAAGGAATCGGCCACCTGGCCAAGTCTGCCAGTCAGGACGCCGATTAGGGTGAAATGCCGTGGGCCGCGACGCGACGATGCAGTGGGGGCGCCCCCAGCCGCGCAGCGGCAAGGGGGACGCAGCAATGGGGAGGAGCGGCGCCGATGGGTGATGACCTTTTGCACGGACCACTCGAGGACCGCCACCGCGAACTCGGCGCAAGCTTCGCTGAGTTCGGCGGCTGGCTGATGCCGGTGTCGTATGCCGGCACCGTCAGCGAGCACACCGCGACCCGCGACGCCGTCGGGCTGTTCGACGTCAGCCACCTGGGCAAGGCTTTGGTTCGCGGACCTGGTGCCGCAGATTTCGTCAACTCCGCGCTCACCAACGACCTGACCCGCATCGAGCCGGGAAAGGCGCAATACACGTTATGCTGCAACGAATCCGGTGGAGTCATCGACGACCTCATCGCGTACTACGTTGGGCCCGACGAGATCTTCCTGGTGCCCAACGCCGCCAACACCGCTGCCGTGGTCGCGGCGTTGAAGCAGGCCGCGCCGGACCGACTGACCATCACCGACGAGCACCGCTCGTATGCGGTGCTCGCCGTGCAGGGACCGCGCTCGGCCGACGTGGTGTCCGAATTGGGGTTACCAACCGGAATGGACTACATGGGCTATGCGGACGCGGAGTTCGCGGGCGTACCGGTGCGAGTTTGCCGCAGCGGATACACCGGGGAGCAGGGCTACGAGCTGTTGCCCCGCTGGGAATCCGCCGGCGTGGTGTTCGACGCGCTGGTTGCCGCGGTCACCAACGCGGGCGGGCAGCTGGCCGGTCTCGGCGCGCGCGACACGCTGCGCACCGAGATGGGCTATCCGCTGCACGGTCACGAGCTTTCGGCCGATATTTCGCCGCTGCAGGCCCGATGCGGTTGGGCGATCGGCTGGAAGAAGGACGCGTTCTTCGGCCGCGACGCGCTGCTGGCCGAGAAGGAGGCTGGGCCGCGGCGGCTGTTGCGTGGCCTGCGCGCGGTGAGCCGCGGTGTGCTGCGGCCGAATTTGACAGTGCTCGATGGCGACACCGAGATCGGGTTCACCACGTCGGGAACATTTTCTCCGACGCTGAAAACCGGTATTGCGCTTGCGTTGATCGACACCGATGCCGGCGTCGAGGACGGCCAGCACGTCATTGTCGATGTTCGCGGCCGCGCGATTGAATGCGAAGTTGTGCGCCCACCGTTTGTCGAGCCAAAAACCCGCTAGCGCCCGGTTATACAATCGCATGATGACCGGCGGCGCCTTGGAGTTCACGGTTTCACGCACCGCAAACCCGACCAGCGACGACGCGCGCGAAAAGATACTGGCCGACCCTGGTTTTGGCAGATACCACACGGACCACATGGCGTCGATCGATTACACCGGTGGGCAGGGTTGGCATGACGCGCGGGTCGTCGGCTACGGCCCGATCGAGTTGGATCCATCGGCGATCGTGCTGCACTACGCGCAGGAAATTTTCGAAGGCCTGAAGGCCTACCGGTGGCCGGACGGGTCGATCGTGTCTTTTCGCGCCGAGGCCAACGCGGCGCGGATGCGATCCTCGGCGCGGCGAATCGCGATCCCCGAACTGCCCGACGAACTGTTCATCGAGTCGTTGCGTCAACTGATCGCCGTCGACAAAGCGTGGGTTCCGCCGCCTGGCGGGGAGGAGTCGCTGTATCTACGGCCGTTCGTCTTCGCTACCGAACCGGGGCTAGGTGTGCGTCCGGCCAAGCAGTACCGCTACCTGGTGATCGCCTCGCCGTCCGGTGCGTACTTCAAGCACGGCATCAAGCCGGTCAGCGTCTGGGTGTCAACGGAATACGTGCGCGCGAGCCCGGGCGGAACCGGTGCTGCGAAGTTCGGCGGTAATTACGCCGCGTCGCTGGTGGCGCAGGCCGAAGCCGCCGAGAACGGCTGCGAGCAGGTGGTGTGGCTGGATGCCGTCGAACGCCGCTACGTCGAAGAGATGGGCGGGATGAACATCTTCTTCGTGTTCGGCAGCGGCGGATCGGCCCGGCTGGTCACCCCCGAGCTGTCCGGCTCGCTGCTGCCCGGAATCACCCGGGATTCGTTGCTGCAGTTGGCAACTGACGCTGGTTTTGCCATCGAGGAGCGCAAGATCGATATCGACGAGTGGCAGAAGAAATCCGGCGCCGGTGAGATCACCGAGGTGTTTGCCTGCGGCACTGCGGCGGTCATCACTCCGATTTCGCAGGTGAAGTACGGCGAAAGCGAATTCACCATCGGCGACGGAGAACCCGGCGAGGTGACGATGGCGCTGCGTGACACGCTGACCGGGATTCAGCGCGGAACTTTCGCCGACACCCACGGCTGGATGTCACGGCTGGGCTAAAGCTCGGCGCAGTCGATGGGTGCAGTTGGGTGATCCGCGGGCGATCACCGGGTAACCATTTTGGACAAAGGTGTCATTTGGCCGTGTTCTCTCGCGTCTGGTCGTAAGCTTCTGCGGGCAAATTCTCCGTGGGAGGTATGAGATGGTCAGCCCGAATAGCCCGGCCCCACACGGGTCGCATCGCCAAGTATCGCTGATCGGGACCTTGATGCCGCATATGGCGGCGGGGCGTCATCATGTGTACCGCGATGTCACCGCGGTGGCGTTGTTGGCGGCGTTGATCGCAGCCGGGTTGGGGTCGCTTCCGGTCGCCTTGGTGTTGACCGCGGTGGCATTGCCGGCCGCGGTATTGGTCTACATTCACGATCATCGGTTGTGGCACGACGAGCCGTTCACGATAATTGCTGTGGCCTTTGGGCTTTCGCTGCTGCTCGGCGTCGGCGTCGGGCTGTTGGAAACCCATTTCATCAAGCTGGTGAGAGCCGGTTCGATCGGCTATCACCTGCCGCCGGTTGCGCGCATTCTCCAGCTGGGTGTGCTGGTGCCGGTGGCGCTATTTGTGGCGGTGCTGATCGCGCCGCTGATCGTCAGTGCCCGCTCGGCATTTCGGCATCCGATGGATGTCGTGGTGGCGTGTTCACTCAGCGGAGCGGCGCTGTCGTTGGGGCTCAGTGTCGTGGTTCAGCATGGGGCGTTCACGCATATCCAGGCGACGGCGGGGGATCCCGCGCACGTCGCGTTCATTTCCTTGACGCTGGGTTTTTTGCAGCCGATTGTGCTGGCGACCGCCGCCATGGTGGGCGTTTTGGGATTGCGCCGGTTGGGAGTCAGCCCAGTCGCAGGAGTTATCGAAGGATTGGTGTTAGTGCTGGCCTACGAGTTGGCGACCACCCTGCTGCAGCCCTATGGCACCCGCGGGATCGTGCTGACCGCGTTGGCGGCATTTCTGTTGGCCGGGGCAGGGTTGGCTGCGGCCCGTGATGGCTTACATGAGGCGCTGCTCGCCCAGCCTGGGTCGAATGCGGATTCGCCGGCGGCCCAACACACCGAGCATCGGTTGCACGCCGGGTTGGTCGCCGCGATCGTTGCGGTGGTCGTCGTGGTCGCTGCGGCGGTCAGCTGGGCGGTGGTGATGCGCGGCGCCGCGACACATCCCACGCCGCCAGGCGGCGGCGGAAGGATTGCACCGCACCGCGCGTCAGCGACCGGATCCGTCGGTCGCGCGCCCGGCCAATCCAGTAAGGGCCCTTGGGGGAACGTGGCTTTGGCGTCGAGCAGCACATCGCTGGCGGGCGGCGCGGCCGCCACCGTCAACCTGATGGACGGAATAAGCATGACCGTCGCGCCCGGCTGGACAATCACCCGTCAAGATCAGCAGTCTGCCAGCCTCAGCAATAGCGACCAAACCGCGGCTCTGTTCGTTACCGCTGGTCAAGCCGACACGGCGGATATCGAACAAGAATCAAGCATGCTGATCAATCAGGTAATTCAAGGCGGCGGACTGACGAATGTGCAGCAGACCCTTACACCGGTAGAGTCGGTGCAGGGCAAGAACTTTCAGAATATACTCGAGGTCGACTACACCGCTAACATCCAAACCAACCAGGGCACCGACCAGCTTTACGGCGCATGGGTGACGTACTACAACGCCTCGACCGGTATGTCGGGCTTTCTGGATTTCTACGCCCCAACCCAAGCCCTGTTCAAAGCGTCATTACCGGCTGCCGCAAAAATGATGGTGTCGATGGAGTAGCGACCCGTTAGTCGGCGGTATACCGTTCCGCGAACTCTGCGGCGGGAATAGGCCATTGTTCACCGTTGGTGCCTCGCACCACCCAGTCGCCGTCGGAAGCGGTCGCCGGCCCCTCCAGGGTTGCGATCGTCTCGCCCGGCTGCGCCGGTCGAGCGGAAACAAGGCCGCGCCTTCGCCATTGGTTGCCCTTGATGTGCTCATAGCTGGTCTGGAAGATATCGTCGCGCACCGACCACGTCGCGCCATCCTCCTGGACCTGCCAATCTCCGGCGTTGGCGTGCATGGTCTGGCCCGATCGCGATGTCCACGTCCAGGGTGTGTTTCGCTGTTCGGCATTGACGGTACCGACCCGGGTGAACTGCTGCCACACAGGACGCGACCGATAACCGAGCTGACGCAGGCTCCACAGGGTGGCGGCCAGACTCTCGAGCGCGGTGTTGAGCAGATCCTCGTTGGCTTCGACGACGGACCAGTCAACGAGCTTGTTGTGGATTCGGTGTTCATCATCACGGACCGCGCCGTACTTCCAGTGATGGCGGCGATAGTAGCGGCACCAGTCCTCGTGTTCGGCCTTGGCCATTTTCATCGCGGCGTCGCGGTCAAAGCCCATGCGCCCCAGCCGTTGCAATGCCGTCAGTCCGGCCATGTCCTGCAAGCTCAGTGGCGGCGGAGGGCTACCCCAGGTATTCCACGTGTGTTCGGCGATCCGCTCCACCATCCACAGCGCATTGCGGACCAGACGCCGGTTCGACTCTCGGTAGAACGGGTCAAGATCTTTCCACGGCAACCTTGCAGGGGGAGGGTTCGGTTCCGGTTCGATGCTCGCGACGTAGCGCTGGTGAATCAGCTCTGCCGCACGTTCCCAGATGTCCTGGGCTTGTCCCTCGGGGATGTCGAGCGCCAGTCGGTAAGTCCGCAGCCGACCGACGATTGGCAACGGGTCCTCGGCCATCTGAGCGTCGTTGTCCCAGATGTAAATCGGCATAGTCGGATAACGCGCAGCCAGCCGCGTACCGATCGACCTTGCGGTGGACGGTCCTTGTGTGTCGTCGACGAATATCACCGCGTTGGTGGGAGCGTCGCTCGCACCGATCAGGCGCATCAAGACCGACACGGTCGGTGGCTGCGGTGTGGCGTCGATGGTCGGCCCGGTCGACAAGAACCCGACCTGCCGACGATGGAATTCATGGTCCTCGAGGTACTCCTCGGCGTCCACGCCAACCAAGTTCATTGTGGGCAAAGCCGTCTCACCCGGTGCGGAGTAGTAGTCATTTTCCAGCTTGCGACGAGTGAGATCCGCGCACAGTGCCAACGTCAATTCTGATGTGCCACAGATGAATACATGCTCGACGTTGGCCGGAGTGATAAGGTTCTCCAGTAGCCAGCGAGCGGTGACCTCGTATTTGCCAACGGCGTCGGACGCCCACCTGGTGTCTGATCCACCGAGCTGCTCGGCGCGCCACGCCTCGGCTTGCCACGGATCATCTATCCGCACGGTGAGCGGTAGCCGACGCTTGTGGCCGACCGCAGTTAGGGCCCGCGTGATTGTGCCCAGCCATAACTGGTTGGTCGTCGGATCGGCCGACATCAGGTAGAGCCGCGTGAGGTTGCGCCACAGCCTTAGCGACTTGAGCGCATCCGGGGCGCTGAAGTCGACCGTTACCACTCGCCCTCCGTGGATTCTGGCCTCCTGCACGCCGGGCTCATCGGGACCGCCGGCGACAACGACCAATGTGCTCGGGCGGTTCAGCGTGCTCGCGATCGCACTGACCATTGACCGAGTCTCGGCGTCGATCCCGATGACCGCGGTGACGGATGTAGCGAGGTTGGCCCGTAGTCGATCGACCTGTGATCGGAACAATGCGATCACCACACCAGCGAGGCCGGTGAAAATCGCGCCGAGCGCGGCGAGCCGGGCAACCCACAACGCGTCCGGGGCGAAACTCGGGCACGTCTGTTTGCCCATCGAGAAGTCGCTGATGCCGCCTTTGACTAGCGCAACGGTCCATAGCAGCGGCTGGAAGAAGAGCGGGTGTTTGTCATCATGGCACTGCCAGAACGAGCAGAGGCCGAGCACGGCGCTTGTTGCGGCGAGGCCGGCAACGACCACGACCGGAACATTGCCCGACCGCCGGGCGCTGTCCGATCGAAAGCTCAACACGCACAGCGCGACCAACACAACTGCGACGATCCCGATCATTAGTGGTGATCCGCCCTCGCTGTACTGCTTCAGCCAGTGCGGCAAGGTGTCGGCTGTAGCGGGACGCGCTGCCAGGAGGCACAGCCACCCGAGTAAGACCAGAGCAATGGTTACGAGCACGACTCGCAAGGAGCGGGAAGGTGCGGCCGTGCGCTGCATTGAACCCTCTTTCCTGCTCGGGGCGCAGTAAAGATGATGGCATTGCAACCCGCTGACTCGGGTTGAAATGCGGGGCACCGCCGTTATTCGGCGTCGCTTACCCGGATGATCTGCAGCCCCGCCGAGGCGAGAATGGCCGGCATCGCCCTGATAAAAACGGCGTCTAACTCTGCGATGTCGGGATAGCGCTGCCTGAGCTGATTCCACGGCAGCAGATATGGAGTTTCTTTCCGTTCGACGTTCTTCTTCTCGGCGAGCGCCCAGCCATCAGCGATGCGCTCATGGTTCCAACGCTCGTGCTCGGCGATGGCAAGGCGCTCGATTTCCGAGTCGGTGAAGGTAAAATCCGTTGTTTCGCAATCACGTAACGGCGCAATAACACAGCTGATCTTGCGTAGGTAACTAGGGATGTGGCTCGCTTGGTCGCGGCTGGAATTCTTGCGGGATTCGTCAAGGTCTTGCCATGCCGGCGCCGTCTCACCTTTGGCGATCGCTTCTTGGCGCCAGCGTTCGTGAATGGCGCGGGCTATCGACTCGACCGACCCCTGATGGCCAGACAGCCCGCCATTGAACTGACCCACATCGACCCCACTTATTTTGCTGAGCGCTGGCGATTCTAGTCTCGTGCTGCGCCTGACTAGGCGATCTGACTGTGCCGTCAGCCGAAGCGGGCCAATCCGACCAGCGTCAGGGCGCTCACCGTCGTGGTCAATTCGATTGCGGCACCGAGCACGTCGCCGTTGACACCCCCGAAACGGCGCACGCAATGCCTGGTCAGCGCCGTGCCGCAGGCCAGCCCGACCACTACCGCTACCGGCCCCTGCCACAACTGCCGACCTGCGGCCAGAGCCGCCGTGAGCAGCACGATGATCCACGCCGCGACCACCGGCGCGGACTGCGTACCTGCGACCCCGGCGCCCAGGGTGCTGCCCTGCGCCGCCGGCAGCGACCGGCGGCAGGCCAGCACCGCGGCCACCCGGCCGGCGGAAACGGCGACCACGATGGCAGCCGCGCCCAGCGCCGAGAAAGCCAGCCCCTGCAGCATGATCACCAACACGACGCTGGCCACCCCGAACGGTCCGGTCGATCCGTCCCGCATCACCTGCAGCGCGCGTTCCGGCGGCCCGTAGCAGCCCAGCCCGTCGGCGGTGTCGGCCACGCCGTCGATGTGCAGGCCCCGAGTCGCCGCCAGCAGTGCCGCAACCGCGAGCAGGCCGGTCAGCGGGTTACCCGGGCCGAACGCCAGCCCGCTCGTCCATGTCACGGCCGCTGCCAGCGCACCAAGTGCCGCGCCGACGATCGGCAGCGCGGTCATCGCGCCGCCGCCGAGCGGTCGACCCGACGAACCGGGCAGCCGGACGACCGTCTCGAACGCGAAAGCCGTTGCCAGCGAGCGGATCACGGTGGCGAGTGAGAGCGGTCGGAGACGTTCGCGCTGTCAAAGGTGGCCATCGACGTCAACGCGGCCACCGCGGCCCGCAGCACCGGGAGCGCCACTGCCGCGCCGGTACCCTCGCCCAGTCGCATGCGCAGGTCCACGATGGGATCCAGCCCGAGCTGGGCCAGGGCCAACGCGTGCGCCGGTTCGGTGGACAGGTGACCGGCCTGCCACCACAGCCGGGCGCCAGGGGCCAGGCGCTCGGCGATCAGGGCGGCAGCCGTCACCGCCATGCCGTCCAGGAGCAGTGGGGTACGACGGACGGCGGCCTGCGCGCAGAAGCCGGCCATCGCCGCCAGATCGGCGCCGCCACACCGCTGCAGCAGCGCGACCGGATCGGATATCGCCGGCTCGGCGCGGAAGAGTGCATCACGCACGGCCGCCGTTTTGCGGGCCCACCCGGCGTCATCTATCCCGGTCCCGTACCCGACCAGCGCGACCGGCTCGATACCCGTCAGCGCCGCGGTCAGAACCGTTGCCGCGGTGGTGTTTCCGATGCCCATATCGCCGGCGATGAGAAGATCTGCACCGGAATCGACCTCCTGATCGGCGATCTGCCGGCCGGCGTCTAGCGCGTCCAGGGTCTGCTGGTGAGTCAGCGCATCCTCTTTTGTGATGTCGCCGCTGGCGCGCCGTATCTTATGCGCACCGATCTGCTCCGAGTGCGGGTCGGCGTCGACAGCCAAGTCGGCGACGCGCACCGTTGCCCCGGCGACCTCAGCCAGCGCGTTGATCGCGGCGCCGCCGGCGGTGATGTTGGCAACCATCTGGCTGGTGACCTCGGGCGGATAGGCCGATACCCCCGATCGGGCGACCCCGTGGTCGCCGGCGAAAACCACAATCCGAGCGCGGTCGAATTGCGTTGGCGGACAATGGCCTTGACACGACGCAACCCAGACTGAGAGATCCTCGAGGCGACCCAGGGCGCCGCGCGGCTTGGTCAGCGTGTCCTGGCGGGCCCGGGCCGCCGCGGCGGCGACCGTATCAGGAGGCACTACCGGCGGAAACACCATCAGATTCTCGGCGGTTTGATCTGCAACGGCTGCCCGGCGACCATCAGCACCACGCGATCGCACACAGCGGCCAGCCGCTGGTTGAGCGCACCCAACTCATCGGTGAACCGGCGGCCGGATACCGTCGCCGCCACGATGGTCAGCCCGACCTCGTGGCTGACCAGGACCAGCGGCGGATTGAACGAGGCCACCGCGGCGAGCATCTCATCGACGTCCGCCGACACCGAGCCGCTTTCCCATCCGCGACGGTCCAGAGTCGCGGTCAACCAGCCGCAAACATCATCGACGAGGGTGGGTGCCACCGACTGGCGCAGTTGTGTTGGGATGTCGTAGCTTTCCACCGTTGACCAGTGCCGCGGCCGCCTATCGCGGTGCTGGGCGATCCGTCGCAACCAGGCCGGGTCGGTGTCGGCTACCGATCCGGTCGCCAGGTATCGCACCGGCTCAACAGGTCCCAGCGACTCGGCGATGGCCGCCTCCGCCCAGCGTGACTTGCCCGACTTGATCCCGCCGAGCACCAGGGTCCGCACGGCAGATCAAGTGGCTCTCAGGTGGCGTTTACTCGACACGGGCGCCGTGTTTGACTTGCGGCCGGGGCGCGCGCATCCGGCGCATCTGGGAAGCTCGACTGGCTGCGTAAAGCCCGAGTTTCCAACGGCTTTCGGTATCGTTCGGAAACTTCTCGTCGACTCGCCGGGCAACCTTGCGGCCGAGAATGATTGCGTCGAGCATCATGGCACTCATCAGTACCGTCATCGCCGGTGAGATGTAGAGCTGCAATTGCGGGACGGCGAACATGACGAACAGCAACATCAGGGCCGAAGGCATGAACAGCCCGAGCACATTGCGGCGGGCGTCCACCAAGTCGCGGACGAACCGGCGCACCGGGCCCTGGTCGCGCGTCAGTAGATACCGCTCGTCGCCGGCCATCATGCGCTCCCGTCGATCCGCCATTTCGGCGCGACGTACTGCACTGTTAGCGCGGCGTTCCTCACGACTGAGCTTGGGTCCCGCCAACGACTTTCGCCGCGCCCGGGCCTCGGCAGAGGTCATCGGGGCCGGCGCGACCGGGCCCTTGCGCCGGGCGGCGGCGCTGCGACTCGGTGTCGGCCGCCCCTTGGGGGCAGTTGTTTGCGAACCCCGGGATGACTGTGACTCGGACGAGAGCGTCGGCTCGCTGGCCGACGGTGTCTGCGCACCGGCGCCCGCATCTTTCTTACGACCCAGCAGTTTCACGCTCGCCAGGTTACTTCGCAGCGGGGGTTGTCCGGCAGGTGGTCGGGATGGGTGCACGTTCCCACCGTGGGCCCTACGCTGGCTGAAATGAGCGGGTCGGCGGCTGACGTCGGCGGTACCGCACCCGCCGCGGACCGTGTACCCGCGACCCTGCGGGTGCTGGTTGCCCCTGACTGCTACGGCGAGAGCCTGACCGCGGTCGAGGCCGCCGCCGCGATTGCGACGGGCTGGAACCGGGCCCGCCCGGACGACCAATTCATCATCGCGCCGCAATCCGACGGCGGCCCGGGCTTCGTCGACGTCCTGGCCAGCCGGTTGGGGGAGCGCCGGCACCTCGAGGTATCCGGTCCGCTGGACGAAATCGTGCAGGCCGAATGGGTGCTGGATCCCGAGTCGGCGACGGCATACCTGGAATGCGCGCAGGCTTGCGGATTGGCCCGGCTCGGCGGGCCACCGACGCCGCAGACGGCGCTGTCCGCCCACAGCAGGGGAGTAGGGCAGCTGATCGCCGCGGCTCTACAGGCGGGCGCCATGCGGATCGTCGTCGGCTTGGGCGGCAGCGCCAGCACCGACGGCGGACGTGGACTGGTTGACGAGTTGGGCGGCCTTGCCGCAGGACAGCGGCGACTGGCTGGCGTGGAGCTGATCGCCGCGTCGGACGTCGAGTACCCGCTGCTGGGGCCGTGGGGGGCAGCACAGGTGTTCGGGCCACAGAAAGGTGCGGATCCAGCGACCGTGGCCGCCCTCGAACAGCGGCTCACCGAGTGGGCCGGCGAACTGGACGCGGCCGCCGGGCGGCCGGTCAGCGCGCAAGCGGGCGCGGGGGCGGCGGGCGGCATCGGGGCGGCGCTGCTCGCACTCGGCGGGCGGTGTGAATCGGGCGCAGCGATCATCGCCGAGCACACCCGGTTGGCTGATGACATTGCCGCCGTTGACCTGGTGATCACCGGCGAGGGCCGGTTCGACGACCAGTCGTTGCACGGCAAGGTGGTCGGCGCGCTGGCCGAGGCGGTGCGACCACGGCGAGTACCGATCGTGGTGATGGCCGGCCAGGTAGAGCTCGACCGGCTGGCGCTGCGATCGGCGGGCATTCTGGCGGCCTTCGCGATCGCCGATCACGCTGGTTCGGTGCGGCTGGCTCTGGCCGATGCCGCCAATCAGCTCATGGGCCTGGCCTCTCTGGTGGCGGCGCGACTCGGGAATAGCGGCTCAACAAGGTACCTTTGAAGAGGTGGGTTTTTTTCAGCGGGGGCGACACCGCAGTGAACGAAACCGACCCGAGACGATTCGGGCTTGTAGGCACCTATAGGGAGACGCAATGACTGTTCAGGACGAGTCAGCCGCCAAGACCACCCACGGCGTGATCTTGACCGACGCCGCGGCAGCCAAGGCGAAGTCACTGCTGGAGCAGGAGGGGCGCGACGACTTGGCGCTGCGTATCGCAGTTCAGCCCGGCGGATGCGCCGGACTGCGCTACAACTTGTTCTTCGACGACCGCGCACTCGACGGCGACCTGACCGCGGAATTCGGCGGGGTGACGCTGACCGTCGACCGGATGAGCGCCCCGTACGTGCAGGGCGCTTCCATCGACTTCGTCGACACCATCGAGAAGCAGGGCTTCACCATCGACAACCCGAATGCTACTGGCTCGTGTGCCTGCGGCGATTCCTTCAATTGACGCAGGTACCGCGCGTCTAGTAGCTGCCTGCAGTTCGCTGCACGTAGGAGCACACCAGCACCTGGTTGTGCTGGAGAAGCAACTGGGCGATTCCCTGAACCTGTTCGCGTGAGGCGCTAGCGGTCCCAGGCTGTACGCGCATGCTGAACAGCACCTGGGCCTGGTAGTCGGACCAGTACACGATCTTGTCGATCGAGGTCACCTGCGCCTCGGTGAACTGCTTGCGGAACGCCTCGCTGCTCAGTTTGGCGAGCGCTTGATCCGAGCGCCGGTCTCGTACAGCGTCGTAGATGCCGCATAGCGCGTTGCGCGCGATGGTTTCGATGTCGCGGTGCTCAAGGGCGTCCAGATAGCCCTGGATCGCTGTTTTGGCGGTGGCAGCCGAGATCGTCGCGGTGGCCGGCCCGCTGTGCGAGCCGCGCAGAATCGCTGCGACGAACCCGGTGACCATGACCAGCGTCAGCAGGATGCCGAGGACCAGCCCTCGACGGCGGCGTTTCGGGTACAGCACCGGCGGTGGTAGCGGGCCGGGATAGGCGGCCGACGGCGGCGCTGCCTCGCCAGCTTGGCCCATGGGCGGCACCGCGTAGGCTTGCTGGCCGGGAATGGGCTGGCTGGGATGGGGTTCGGTAAACGGCGGTCCGTCGATGCCGAGACGATGGTTCGGCGAGTACGGACCGGCGGGCATAGGCGGTTTCTCCTGGAGATAGCAGGGCTGAACGACCCTGGACGAGGTAGGCCGCGAGCTTCTCTTAGGAGAGGCTAGCGGGCCTCGGCCCGCCCTGCAGAGGCAGCCACAAGCCTGGGTACTCTTAGCTAGCCGAACTTATGAAACGAAGGGTGGTTTATTCGTGACGATCGCGGTGACCGGTTCCATTGCAACCGACCATCTGATGCGGTTCCCGGGCCGGTTCTCGGAACAGTTGCTCGCCGACCACCTGCAAAAAGTTTCGCTGAGCTTCCTCGTCGACGACCTGGTGATCCACCGCGGCGGCGTGGCCGGCAACATCGCCTACGCGATCGGCGTGCTCGGTGGCGATGTCGCGCTGGTGGGGGCGGTCGGCGACGACTTCGACGACTATCGCCAATGGCTGCAGGACCACAACGTAAACACCGACCACGTGCTGATCTCGAAGACCGCACACACCGCGCGCTTCGTCTGCACCACCGACGAGGACATGGCGCAGATCGCGTCGTTCTACCCGGGTGCGATGTCAGAGGCCCGCGACATCAAGCTGGCCGAAGTCGTCTCGTCGCTCGGAAAGCCGGACCTGGTCATCATCGGGGCCAACGACCCGGACGCGATGGTGGTGCACACCGAGGAATGCCGCAAGCTCGGTCTGGCTTTCGCCGCCGACCCGTCGCAGCAGTTGCCCCGGCTGTCCGGTGCG
>Ga0335075_10003804_pt1 | contig 23726 bp, 16 predicted proteins | sample Lox_Sample_24_FD_206723 | JGI IMG/M metagenome (GOLD analysis project Ga0335075, IMG submission 206723) | Soil microbial communities from Loxahatchee National Wildlife Refuge, Florida, United States - Lox_Sample_2.4 | ecosystem: Environmental > Terrestrial > Soil > Wetlands | place: USA...
CGCTTCCGGTCCGTGTCTCCCCGCGCCAGGTCCACCTCGGCGCATCGGTCCGGGTGACCGGCCGGCTGCCGTCCGCCGATGCGGGCGCCATGGTCGAGCTGCAGTCAGCCCGCTCTGCGCGCGGACCGTGGAGCCGGCTGGCCACGGCTCGTGTCGATTCGACCGGCGGCTACACGCTGCGGGCCCGGCCGCGGCACTCCGCGGCGCTGCGGGCGATCTCGCTCTCCGGCGCGACGCCGAGCAGCGGCCCCATTGCGGTGGCCGCGAGCACGCAGACGACCAGCTCGCGGGTGGCCATGGTCCACGTCAAGGCGGCGATGCATGTCTCCCACCGTGCCCGCGGCGTGATCGCCGGGCACGACGTGTCCGTCGCGGGGCGCCTGCTGCCGGGCCGGCGCGGCCGGACGGTCGCGGTCCAGCGGCGGCGCGGCCATGGGTGGCAGACCGTCGCCCGCGGCCACACCGGACGCCGGGGCGGCTTTGCAGTGCGCTTTCGCCCGGGCCCGTCCGCTCACGGCGCGCTGCGCGTCGCCTTCCCGGGGGACCAGACCAACGCTCCTGCGACCGCCGGCGCCGGGATCCTCGCCGTCTACCAGCCGGTCACGGTCTCCTGGTACGAGGATGCGGGGACGACCGCGTGCGGCTTCCACGCCAGATACGGGATCGCCAACCGGACGCTGCCGTGCGGCACCCGGGTACGCCTCAGCCGCGGCGGGCGCACGGTGACCGCCACCGTCGACGACCGCGGGCCCTACGTGTACGGCCGCGACTACGACCTCGACCAGGCGACCGCGGGCGCGCTCGGGTTCGCCGGCGTCGGAACGGTCGACGCGAGCGTCCAGTAACGGCGCCCCGCATCGTCTGACCGGAGGCCTACCGTGTCGAGGTGGGATGCAGCGCACGATCGCCCACCTCGACATGGACGCCTTCTACGTGTCCGTCGAGCTGCGCCGACGGCCTGAGCTCCGCGGCCGGCCGGTGATCGTCGCCGGCAGCGGCCCGCGCGCGGTCGTCACCACCGCCTCCTACGAGGCTCGGCGGTACGGCGTCGGCTCGGCGATCCCGGCCTCTCGCGCGCGGCGATTGTGCCCCGACGGCGTGTACCTGCCGCCCGACTTCCCGTACTACCGCGCCGCCTCGCGAGAGGTGATGGATCTCGTGCGGGCGGCGGCACCCGCGATCGAGCTGATCGGGCTCGACGAGGCATACCTCGACCTGACGGGCCTCGAGCGGCCCGCCTCACGGATGCGCGATCTGGCGCAGGCGATCGAGCAGCGCACCGAGCTCGTGTGCTCGATCGGCATCGGACCGAACAAACTCGTCGCCAAGGTCGCCTCCGACGCCGAGAAGCCGCGGGGCTTCGTGATGCTCTCCTCCGAGCAGGCGCGTGCGCGCTTCCGCGAGGCACCGCCGGGCCTGATCCCGGGGATCGGCCCCAAGACCGCCGAACGGCTCCGTTCCGCCGGCCTGACCACGCTCGAGGCGCTCGCTGCCGCTGATCCCGACGCGCTCGCCCAGCGATTCGGTCCCCGGCTCGGTCGGGTCCTGATCGCCCGCGCCCGCTTCGAGGACGATACCCCGGTCAGCCAGGAGCGCAAGATCGTCTCGGAATCCCGGGAGACGACCTTCGACCGCGACATCGCCGATCAGTCTGAGCTCGAGGACGTGCTCGCCTCGCTCGTGGAGAAGCTGTCCGGCGACCTCACCTCCAGCGGCAGGCGCGGGCGCACGATCGGCATCAAGGTGCGCCTGGATGACTTCTCGACCCACACCCGCGCCCGCACGCTGATCGAGCCGGTGGCCAGTGCCGAGCGGATCGGGCCGGTCGCACTCGAGCTGCTGCGGCGCTTCGCCGCGCCGCGGCCGGTGCGGCTGCTGGGGGTACGCGTCGCCGGGCTGGAGCACGGCAGCGAAGCAGCGGCCGCCCACGGCGGGCAACTCGCGCTCGCCGTCTGAGCAGCGGGACGGCGCGGGCTTTCAGGCCGGTCAGTACAGCGCGGCGGCCAGCCGGCGGCGCGACTCCCGGGCGAGCTCGGAGTCGGCTCCGAGCTCGTCGAGGATGCCGACCACGACCCGGCGGACATCGTCCTTGGCGCCGTTGGCAGCCGGCAAGGCGGCCAGCAGCAGGTCCAGCGCGCGCTCGGTCTGCCCGGAGTCGAGCGCCGTGAACGCATCCGAGAGATCCGGCTCACTCAGCGACACCAGGCGGATACGCGCCGTCAGGCCGTCGGCGGTGAACGAGCCGGGGACCTCGCGCAGCAGAACCAGTGCGCCGTCCTGATCCCCGCGGGCGAGCAGCAACTTCGCGAGCGGCACCACCGCGTCCGCGCGAGAGGGCTCCAGTGCGACGGCTTCGCGCAGAGAGGTCTCGTCACCAAGTGCGATCAGCTCGTCGGCGCGGGAGGGCAGCAGCGAGTCCAGAAACTTCTCGACCGCCGCCGGCGGCTGCGCGCCGATGAACTCTGCGGTGACCTGACCGCCGCGGAACGCCTTCACCGCCGGGATGGACTGGATCCCGTAGGTGCGCGACAGATTTGGGTTGGCGTCGACGTCGAGCTTGGCCAGCTCGATCTTGCCCCCGCGGGCCGCGACGGCCTTCTCGATCACCGGGCCGAGCTGGCGGCAGGGGCCGCACCATTCCGCCCAGAAGTCGACGACGACCGGGACCGTATGGGAGCGCTCCACGACTGCGGTCTGGAACGTGGCTTCGGAGACCTCCATCTCTGTCGATGCTAGTCAGGCACCGCCCCGCCGCCCGGTCCGAGCCCGGACCCGGGAACTACGATCGACCGATGCCCGATCAGGTGATCCGGCGCGACGGCGTCGAGCTGTCGGTGACCGACGACGGGGACGGACCCGCGGTCGTACTCCTGCACGGGCTGACCGCGACCCGCCGCTACGTCGTCATGGGCTCGACCGCGCTACAGCGGTCCGGCCACCGCGTGCTCGCCTACGATGCGCGGGGCCACGGGCATTCGAGTCCGGCACCGGATCCGGAAACATACGGCTATGACGATCTGGCGGGTGACCTGGGGGCCGTGCTCGACGGTGCGGGCGTCGAGCGGGCGGTCCTCGCCGGCGCCTCGATGGGAGCGCATACGCTGCTGCGGTTCGCGCTGGACCGGCCGGAACGGGTGGCGGGGATCGTCGTGATCACCCCGGCGTACGCAGGACCCGAACAAGCTGACGATCCGGTGCGGCTGCGGCGTTGGGACGCGCTGTCCGAGGGCCTGCGACAAGGTGGTGTCGACGGGTTCCTGGCCGCGCAGGATCTCGCCGCGATCCCCGAGCGGTGGCGCGAAACCGCCGTCAAGGTGATGACGCAACGGCTCTCCCAGCACGACCATCCGGCCGCGGTGGCCGACGCGCTCAGCGTGGTTCCCCGCTCGCACCCGTTCGGCGAACTCGATGAACTGGGCGCGCTGACGATCCCGGCCGCCGTGGTCGCCTCCGACGACGAGGCCGACCCCGACCATCCGCGGGCGATCGGGGAGGCGTACGCGGAGGTCATCAAGGGCGCTGTCCTGGTCACCGATGAGCCGGGGCGATCCCCGATCGCCTGGCAGGGCAGCCAGCTCTCGCGGATCATCGCCGAGGTCGCCGCGCAGAGCCGCTGAACGCGGCGGTCAGCGCCCACGCAGCACGTCGACGCGGGCGCAGCCGAATCGGTGGACCTGCGCGATCAGCGGCCCCAGCGCCCGCGTCAGCGCCGGCTCGCCGTGGACGTGGTCGCAGTCGGCGATCAGCAGCCGCGCGCCGGTCGCGCGCACGAACGCCCGCGCCGAGGCCGGACTGCCCAGCTGGCCGGCGAACAACCGGTCAACCTGCCGGGCCCGGACCGGATAGTGGGGGCTCCAGTCCCCATGGCCGACCCACACTGCCCGGCCGGTCTGGGACGGCACGACCGCGGCGAACGGAGCGGGAGCGAGCACCCCGCCGGGCGGGGCGTGATCGGCGATCCATCGCAGGGCATCGACATCTGGTCGCGGCAGCGCGTACTGGACCAGACCGCTGCGACTCGTGCGCACGAACTTGCGCGCATCGTAGGCCAGTCCCGGCACCGTGAGCGCGAGCACGCACAGCCAGCCGAGCGGCCCCGGGAGCCGCATCCGTGTGGCACCACGCACCAGCAGCACCGCCAGCGGCACCATCAGCCCCTCGAACGCGTGCGTGGCGAACGCGCCGTTGATCCAGTAAGTCGCCAGACCGGCCGGCACCCACAGGATGAGTGCCTGCTCGGCCACGGGGTCATCGGCACGCACCCGTCGCAGCCCGGCGAGGGCGAGCACCACCAGCGGTCCCAGGCAGGCGAGCAGCACCGTCGCGGGCAGGCGCGGGCCCTGCTCGTTATGCGCGGCCATCCGCCATGCCGCATCACCGTGCTCGAGCAGCCCGTAGTAGGCGAGCGGGAGCGCGACCGCCACCAGCATGAGCGTCAATGCGCCGGCCTCTGCGCGACGGCGCCGGAGCACCGACAGACCGATCACGATCAGCCCGAGCGTGATCCCCTGCCACGGATGCAGCCAGGCGCACAGCAGCGCCGTCGCCGCGGCGAGGCTCAGCGCCGCGCGCCGGGGCCCGCGCACGGCGTGCTCGAGCCCGAGCAGGGCGATGCACATCAGACCGACCGAGAGCGCCGCGGGCACGTAGCCCCAGAGCTTGGTCGCGGCCAGCAGCTCGTCGCCGGCCAGGTAGACGTCGAACCGGAAACGCGCCGAACCGAGCTGCAGCCAGTTGACCAGCGCGGTCGCTGGAGTGACGGTGAACAGCGCGAGCGCGACCGCCGCCAGCTGCCCGCCGGGACGCCCGGGCAGAAGACGCCGGCACCACGCCGCCGCCCCGCCCGCCAGAACGAGCACCGCGATCGCTTTGACGATCAGATAACCGGTGATCAGACCGCCGCCGAGCGCGGCCAGCCCGCCGGCGAACCCGGAGGCGGGCTCCAGGTAGACGTGCCCGGAGCGACCGAGGGTGAACAGGTCCGCGGCCAGCCCGTGGTCGGCGATGCTGCGCGCCCACGCCAGATACTGCAGTTGATCGGCACCCAGCACGCCATCGGCGCCGATCAGACCGTCGGCGCCCGTCCAGCTGGCATGGATCGCGCTCGCATGGGCGACGAGCAGGACGACGGGGAAGAACGCCCACGCGGCGAGCGCGAGCACGGCCGCCGCGGCGACGGCTGACGGGAGGCGCCGCGCCATGGGCGGGCAGCGTAGGGCAGCGGCCGGCGACGGGCCCTGCCGGAGGCGGCGGCGCGGGACGGTCTGGCCGTCCCGCGCCGCATGCCCTCAGGGTCTCAGCGGCCGACCATCACGTGGTCGGTGGTGGTGCTGGCGGCGAGGTAGCCGTTGCCCGCATAGGCGACGACGACCCGGACCGGCACGCGGCCCTTGCCGTGGCTGTGGCGGAACCGCGTGTGGACGCTGAAGCTGCAGTTCGCGGCGACGTTGGCGACGCCGGAGCCCAGCTTGTGGCGCCCGTTGTAGAAGCGGACGTCAACCGTGCCCGTGCAGCGGTCCGCGGCGGGGATGTAATGCCCGCCGCCCAGCGATCCGCGCGTGGTGAATCTGTAGGGCGAGCGCGCGTCGCGACCGGGCGTGGTGTGGGCATGCAGGCCAGGCCTTGCCGCGTGCACCGGCCGAGTGAAGAACGTCCCGTCGGCCCCGTAGCTGGCGATCGCCCCGTGCAGGGCCACGATCCGGTAGTGGAACAGCGTCCCCGGGGTGAGCCCCGCGAGCGGCGTCGACACCGGAACCGCGACGCTGCCTGCGACGATCGTCGCCGGATAGGTCTGGACCCCGTAATCGGTGGTCGTGCCGTACTGGACGTACCAGGTCGTCGCGGCTCCGTTGGGGTTGATGGCACCGGTGACGTTCGCCTTGCTGATGCCGACGGACGTCGCCGGGCCGGTCCACACAGCCGAGGGCGGATTGCCCGCGGTGGTGAACGTGACGTCCGCGCCGGACACCGAGCCCGCGGCGCTCACCCCGGAGATCCGGAAGTGGTAGACCGTGCCGGGCTGCAGGCCGGTGATCTTCTGGGCGACGGTGACCTTCTTGTTGCCGGCACCCGCGCTCCGCACGGTGGTCGTGGTGCCGTAGTCGGCCGTCAGGCCGTAACTGAACGTGTAATCGGTATCGACGCCTCCCGGGTTGACGCTCCCGTGCAGCACCGCCGTGGTGCCTCCGATGTGGGTGGCGTTGCCTGTGATCACAACCGGTGCGGCGGCCTCAGCGACCCCCGTCACCGACAGGGCGAGTGCTGCCCCGGCGATGATCACCGCGATGATGCGTGTCCTCACTACAACCTCCTCGGTTGGTCTCCTTGCCGGTTGATACCGCACGACCCGGCGAAGTTTCGGTCGAGCACCGGGAATCGGCGCGCACGCAGGCGCGGGCGGGGATAAGGTTCTGCCGGTGATCGCCGCCGAGCACATCGAGGATTGGCGCGGAGCGGACGTCCGTGATCCCGCAGATCAGTCGCTCGGCAAGCTGCAGGAGGTGTTCCTCGATGCTCCGACCGGGACCCCGATCCTGTTCGCGATCAAGAGCGGTCTGCTCGGCCGCCACGTCAAGCTGATCCCGGCCGACGGCGCGATGGTGGGCCCGGGCTACGTGCGCGTCAACCACGACAAGGCCGCGATCGACGGCTCGCCCGACTCCGACCGTGAGCAGACACCGGACGCGGAGGCGCTCGACGAGATCGGCAAGGCCTACGGCCTGCGGTTCTCCGAGAAGGTGAGTCTGGAGAGCGCGACCGCCGCCGACACCCGCCGCGCCGAGGCCGCCGAGGCCCGGCGGCGCGCCGAGCAACTCGAGGCGGCCGCGGCCGAGAAGGCCGCCGCACACGAGCAGGCGCGCACCCGCTACGAAGGCGCGAGCGCGGAGGCCGAGCGCGCCGAGCGGGAGGCGAGAGAGGCGCAGGACGCCGCCGAGAAGGCCCGCGCCGAGGCCAAGCGCCACGACGGATCCTGAGCGACGCGCCGTGAGCGCCGGGTCGTCACATCCGTGAGTGTCTCGGTCGCGTCGCGCGTGCGCGTGAGCGCCGCCTCGGTGCTCGACCGGGTCCCCGCACCCGGCCCGCGGGCGCTTGCCGAGCCGCCGCCAGGGAGCGGGCTGAAGCCGGTGATGGGGGAGCCCGGGCTGCCGTTTCTGGGGCAGACGCTGCCGATGTTCGTCGACGGCCTCGGATTCTGCCGTCGTGCCCACCGCCGCTATGGCTCGGTCTCCTGGACCAGGGTGATCGGCACCCAGGTGGGGGTCGTCCTCGGCGGGGAGGCGATCTCGACCGTGCTGGCCAATCGGGACGGCAGCTTCTCCAGCGCGCGGGGCTGGGACTACTTCATCGGGCCGTTCTTCAACCGCGGCGTGATGTTGATGGACGCGCCCGAGCACCGCCATCACCGACTGATCATGCAGCAGGCGTTCAAGCGAGAGCGGCTGCGCGGCTACCTGAACCGGATGCATCCGGCGATCGAGCGTGGAATCTCGGGGTGGCCGATCAACGGGCAGCTGCGCGCCTACGCCGCGCTGAAGGCGCTCACGCTCGACATCGCCACCGAGGTGTTCGTCGGCGGCGAGCTCGGTGCCGAGGCCGACGAGATCAACCGGGCATTTGTCCACGCCGTCGTCGCCGGCCAGGCACTGATCCGCGCCGATGTCCCGATCCCCGGCGCGAAATGGCATCGCGGGATCGCCAGCCGACGGCGGCTGGAAGCGCATTTCCGCGCTCAGGTCGACGCCCATCGCTCAGGAGGCGGCGAGGACCTGTTCAGCGTCCTGTGTCGCGCCGAGTCCGAGGACGGCGAGCGGTTCTCCGACGCGGACGTCGTCAATCACATGATCTTCGTGCTGATGGCCGCGCATGACACGAGCACGATCACGCTGACGATGATGCTCTACTACCTGGCGCGCAAGCCGGAGTGGCAGGAGCGCCTACGCGACGAGTCGGATGCGCTGGGCACCGCGACCCCGTCCTACGAGCAGCTCGAGGCGCTCACCTCGTTCGACCTGGTGTTTCGCGAGACGCTTCGAATGAACGCGCCCGTCGGCATGATCGCCCGCCGCGCCATCCGTGATGCCGCCATCGACGGCCACTTCGTCCCCGCCGGAACGCTGCTGATGCTCCAGATCTATCCCACCCATCGGATGGAGCCCTGGTGGCGCGACCCGGATCGCTTCGATCCGACCCGGTTCGACTCCGAGCACCTCGACGAGCCCGGCCCGCGTGACTCGTGGCTGCCGTTCGGTAGCCACGCGCACAAGTGCATCGGAATGCACTTCGGCGCGATGGAGGTGAAGGCGATCCTGCACCGCCTGCTGGCGACCCGCCGCTTCTGGGTCGCGCCCGACTACGTTCCCCCGCTCGCCGCCGGGACCGGGCCCTACCCTGCCGACGCTCTGCCGGTGACCATCGCACCTCGCTAGGGTGCAATGAATGGAGCGACGACGCCTGGGTGACAGCGACCTGGAGATCTCCGAGATCGGACTCGGTGCCTGGCTGACCTACGCGGGCGGCATCGAACGCGAGCAGACGGAGGCCTGCACGCGCGCCGCCTTTGATGCCGGCATCAACTTCTTCGACACCGCCAACGCCTATGGCCGCGGGGCGGCGGAGACCGCCTGGGGCGAGATCCTCGCCGACTACCCCCGCGACAGCTACGTGCTGGCCACGAAGGTCTTCTTCCCGATGTCCGACGACGAGGCCGACCACGGACTGTCGGCCGCGCAGATCTCCAAGCAGCTCGACGCATCGCTGCAGCGGTTGCAGACCGACCACGTCGACCTCTACCAGTGCCATCGGTTCGACTCCGAGACTCCGATCGAGGAGACGATGGAGGCCCTGAGCGACGCGGTCCGGTCGGGCAAGGTGCGTTACCTCGGCTTCAGCGAGTGGACGGTGGAGCAGGTCGAGGCCGGGCTCGCGGTCCCGAACACGATCAAGTTCGTCTCCTCCCAGCCCCAGTACTCGATGCTCTGGCAGGCCCCGGAAGCCGAGCTGCTCGACCTCTGCGAGCGCAACGGTATCTCCCAGGTGGTCTGGTCACCGCTGGCCCAGGGTGTGCTCACCGGCAAGTACGCTCCCGGCGAGCCGCCGCCGGCAGGCTCCCGCGCCGCCAGTGAAGAGATGGGCGCGTTCATCCGCGGCCGCTTCGACAGCGACGAGACACTGGAGGCGGTCCAGCGGCTGAAGCCGATCGCGCAGGAGGCGGGCCTGTCGATGGTCCAGCTTGCGCTCGCCTGGGTGCTGCGCCAGCCGAACGTGGCCTCGGCGATCATCGGCGCCTCCCGGCCTTCACAGGTGCACGACAACGCGGCCGCCGCGGGGGTCTCCCTGTCGAGCGACACGCTCGCCGCGATCGAGGCCGCGCTCGGGTCGGTGCCGGTGACAGGACCGACGCTCGCCCCCGGCGCAACCGACGGCATCACCCACCGCACCTGAGCAGCCACTCGGCGCCTGACAGGCACCGAGCACCCGGGCCACTTCCACTACGCTGAACCCATGCCCGCGCTCAGATCTCGCACCGTCACACATGGTCGCAACATGGCCGGCGCCCGGGCCCTGCTGCGAGCCGCCGGCGTCGCCCGGGAGGACTTCGGCAAGCCGATCGTGGCGATCGCCAACTCCTACACCCAGTTCGTCCCCGGCCACACGCATCTGAAGCCCGTCGGCGAGGTCGTCGCCGATGCCGTGGCGGCGGCCGGTGGGATTCCGCGGGAGTTCAACACGATCGCGGTCGACGATGGCATCGCGATGGGACACGGCGGAATGCTCTACTCGCTGCCCTCCCGCGATCTGATCGCCGACTCGGTCGAGTACATGGCGAACGCGCACTGCGCCGACGCGCTGGTGTGCATCTCCAACTGCGACAAGATCACGCCCGGGATGCTCAACGCCGCGCTGCGGCTGAATATCCCGACCGTGTTCGTCTCCGGCGGGCCGATGGAGGGCGGGACCGCGACGCTCGTCGACGGCACCGTCCGCAAGCGCCTGAACCTGATCACCGCGATGGCCGAGGCGGTCGACGAGACGGTCTCCGACGAGGACATCGCGCGCATCGAGGAGGCCGCGTGCCCGACCTGCGGCTCCTGCTCGGGGATGTTCACCGCCAACTCGATGAACTGCCTCACCGAGGCGCTCGGCCTCTCGCTGCCCGGCAACGGCTCGACGCTCGCCACCCACACCGCACGGCGCGAGCTGTTCGAGTCCGCGGGGCGGACCGTCGTCGAGCTGTGCTCCCGCTACTACGGCGAGGACGATGCCTCGGTGCTCCCTCGCGCCGTCGCCACCCGTGAGGCGTTCGAGAACGCGATGACGCTCGACGTCGCGATGGGCGGATCGACCAACACCGTCCTGCACATCCTCGCCGCCGCGCAGGAGGCCGAGCTCGACTTCACGATGGCGGACATCGACGCGATCTCGCGGCGGGTGCCGTGCCTGTGCAAGGTCGCGCCGAGCTCGAGCTTCCTGATGGAGGACGTCCACCGCGCCGGCGGGATCCCCGCGATCCTCGGCGAGCTGCGGCGCGCCGGGCTGCTGCACGAGCAGGTCCACACCGTCCACGCCGCGTCGGTCGACGAGTGGCTCGGCGCCTGGGACATCCGTGGCGGATCCGCCTCGGCCGAGGCGATCGAGCTGTTCCATGCCGCGCCGGGCTGTGTGCGCTCCGCCGAGGCCTTCTCGCAGTCCGAGCGCTGGGAGTCGCTTGACACAGACCCGGCCGAGGGCTGCATCCACGACCTCGCCCACGCCCACTCCGCCGACGGTGGCCTGGCGATCCTGTACGGCAACATCGCCGTGCGCGGCGCGGTGGTGAAGACCGCGGGCGTCGATGAGTCGATCCTGCGCTTCAGTGGGCCGGCAGTCGTCGTGGAGTCCCAGGAGGACGCGGTCGAGGTGATCCTCGGCGGCGGGGTAAAGGAGGGCGATGTGGTGCTCATCCGCTACGAGGGCCCGCGCGGCGGTCCGGGAATGCAGGAGATGCTCTACCCGACCTCCTACCTGAAGGGTCGCGGCCTCGGCAAGGCATGTGCCCTGGTCACCGATGGGCGCTTCTCCGGCGGGACCTCGGGTCTGTCGATCGGCCACGTCTCCCCGGAGGCGGCGTCCGGTGGCGCGATCGCGCTCGTCCAGACCGGAGACACGATCGTGATCGACATCCCCGAACGCCGGCTCGAGCTGCAGGTCTCCGAGGAGGAGCTCGCGGAGCGCCGGGAGGCGCTGGAGTCCTCGAGCGGCTACGTGCCGGCGGCACGCGACCGGGTGGTGTCGCCCGCGCTCCGCGCGTATGCGGCGATGGCCACCTCGGCAGATACCGGCGCGGTGCGCGACGTCAACGCGGTCGAGCGCGCGGTTGCGGCCGCCGCCGAGGCGCGCTCGACCAGCCGGCTGTAGCACCGCGCTGCCGACCCGAGGCGGCCGGGCGCGGGGGTCCGGCGGATGGTCTTGCGGGCTGGTGTACGCTCAGGCCACGTTCGGCGAAGCGCTGCGGGCAGCAGGAGCCCGCCGCCGGGGCCTTCCCGAGATCCAGAACAAAGGACATGTGCTGATGAGACGACTGGGGCTGCGTGGTGTCATGACGACCGCGTTGGCGGCACTGGTGATCCCGTTGGCGTGCGCCGGCGGAGCAACGGCGGCCAGCACGTCGGTGTGGCCGTCGGCGGCAGCACTCGGGCTGCCCAGCGGCGCGTCGGCATCCCAGGCGGCGACGAGCCTGCCGTCGGTCAGCTGCGGCAGCTCGGTGCAGTGCGTCGCGGTCGGCGCCTACAGCGGCGCCAGCGACACCGAGCCGATGGCGCTCACCGCGACGAGCGGCACCTGGGCGGCCCCCACGACGATCACCCCGGTGTCCGGCGCGACCGCGTCTGCGCTGGAGTCGGTGAGCTGCAGCGCGGCCAGCACCTGCATCGCGGTCGGTCAGGACACCAATTCCGGAACCCACCCGATCGCCGCGACCCAGTCCAGCGGCGTCTGGAGCGGGGCCAGTGAGCTGAGCGGCCTACCCTCTGGGGCGTCGGGCGGATCGCTGTCCGGGATCTCCTGCAAGGCGGGCAACAACTGCTCGGCGGTCGGCAGCGCGACCGTCAGCGGCGTACAGCAGCCGATCGCGATGAACGTGGCCGCCGGCACATTCGGGCAGGCGGTGCAGGTCGGACTCCCGTCCGGGGCGCAGAGCGGTGGATTGAACGCGGTCGCGTGCACCACGCCAGGGAATTGCGAGGGGGTCGGAAGCTTCAAGGATGCGGGCGGCCAGACGCAGGCGATGGTCGCAGCGGAGACCGCCGGTACCTGGGCCGCCGCCACGGCGGTGACGCTTCCGGGCGGCGCGGACGCGACGCAGGACGCCCAGCTGACCTCGATCGCCTGCCCGGCGAGCGGCCACTGTGCGGCCGTCGGCAGCTACGTCAACGCCGCCGGTCAGACCGCGGCGATGGTCGACGCCCAGAGTGGAGCGAGCTGGGCGCCGGCGGTGGCGCTGGCACTCCCGTCGGGGACGACGGCGTCGGTGCTCCAGTCGGTCTCCTGCGCGAGCAGCGGGAACTGCACTGCCACCGGCTACTCGGTCGCGGTCACCGCGTCGCCGCTGGCGGCCACCGAATCCGGTGGCGCGTGGTCGGCTGCGACGACGCTGCCCACTCCGTCCGGAGCAACGTCGAGCGGCTCGCTGTCGGCGTTCGAGGTGTCAGTCGGATGTACCGGCTCCGAGAAATGCCAGGCCGTCGGCACCTATCCGGACGCCGCCGGGCTGGGTGCGATGGCGCTCAACTCCCACCCGAGCCTGTCGGTGTCCACCAGCTCGCTGCCACGCGGCGTGATCGGCAAGGCGTACAGCGCGAAGCTTGCGACCAGTGGTGGGACCGGAGACGACGCGTGGACGCTGACCGGCGGGTCACTGCCCGCGGGGCTCAGCTTCAACAACGGCGTGATCAGCGGAACGCCGACCACCGACCAGACCACGACCTTCTCGGTCGCCGTCCATGACGGGGCGAGCCCACCCGATCAGGCGACCGCGACGCTCTCTCTCACGATCGGTCCTGCGGTCAAGCCGCCGAAGACCACCAAGAAGAAGTCCGGGAGCAAGTCCGGCGGCAAGAAGAAGTCAAAGAAGGGGAAGAAGGGCGCGAAGCTCGGCGCGTTCAAGGTGGTGCACGGATCGGCGGTCCGCGTCAAGATCACGTGCGTCGATCAGCGCCACTGCAACGGACGGGTCGCGCTGGTCGTGATCGAGCACCTGCGCGGCAAGCGGGTGATCGCGATCAACTCGAGCACCCACCGAGCCCACGGCACGCGCACGAAGACGGTCTGGCTCGGCTCGCTGCGCTACGCGCTGCGCGGCGGTCACCACGTCACCCGCACGATCCACCTGGGGCGCGCCGGCACCCGACTGCTCAAGGCCAAGCGCAAGCTCGATGTCGCGGTCGCACTCCGGACGGCCTCGTCGAAGCGGGCGACGATCGAGCATCGCGTCAAGCTGCACGAGCACAAAACCAAGAAGCACAAGGCCAAGAAGCACAAGCACGGCAAGAAGTCCGGCGCACACAAGCACAAGCACAAGGGCAAGAAGGGCAACCACTCCGCCTGAGCGGAGCGCCTGGCTGGCAAGCGCGGTCCGTTGGGAGCGGGCCGCGCGCGCCTCAGGGAAGCGGCGTTGCCGAGCGCGGGGTGGACCATCTCGCATTCGCGTGCCGGTGTGACCGCGCCACGACGGCCATTAAGCTCTCTTGACGGGGGGCTGACGCCGTGGTATGAGTCGCCGTCGAGGGAGTGCGAACCGGGGCCACTGGACCGGAAGGGAACCCGGAGAGGGCCTACATGGAGGCGGAGAATGTCGTTGACTCGTAAGGGTGGCGCGGCTGCCGTCGCGGCCGGGCTCGTGATGGCGACGACCGGCGCCAGCGTCGCTGCCGGTTCGACCGCCGGCCCAAATGTGAGCAGCCCGAGCTTTGCTCGGCTGAGCGCGACTCAGGTCAAGGCCCGCGCATCGGGCAAGCGAGAGCCGATGGTGGTCGTCTTCGACAACCAGCTCACCAACCTGCCGGCGAACGCCGCCGAGCGCCATGCCCGGGCGGCCGCGGCCACCTCCATGCAGGCTCCGCTCCTCGCCCAGCTGCGGCAGGTCAGGGCCACGCATCTCAAGCAGCTGTGGCTGCTCAACGCTGTCGCGGCGACGATGCCGGCGGCCGAGGCCCAGGCACTCGCAAATACCCCTGGCGTCAAGGCAGTCGTCCCCGACGGAACCATCATCGTCGGGGGCGGTGACACGCCGGCCACCAACCTGGCCCCAGCCTCCCAGTTGGGAGCGTCGACCATCCCGGCGGCCGCGGCTGACGGCCAGCAAATGTGCAATGCATCCGGCGGCACGCCGCTGGTGGAGCCCGAGGCCCTCACCAGCATCGACGCGACACAGGCATCCGCGATCGCCACCGGTCAGGGCGTCATCATCGGGAACGTCGACGCCAACTCGCTGGCCGGGAACCTCAACATGATCAGGCCCGACGGGCAGCACGTGATCATCGATGCCCCGAACCCCAACGAGAACAAGTTCAACGACGAGTTCAACGGCGACGTCTCGACCATGGCGGCCCAGGGGACGGTCACCTACACCTACGCATCTCAGCTGCCCTACTCGGACGTTCCCGCCGGCTGCAGCTTCCGGATTGAGGGTGACGCCACCGGCGCCTCCATCCTCAGCACCGGCGGCTTCACCGACACCAACTCGTTCGGTCAGACCGTCGCTCCTGAGTCGCAGGTCATCGCCGGCCTGCAGCAGGCGGTGAACGAGGGCGTCAACGTCGTCTCGGAGTCCTACGGCTTCGGCGCTCTGCCCGGTGCCAATGACGACCTGATCGAACCGACGAACGTCGCGATGGTGCAGGCGGGCGTCGTGGTGGTCGAGAGCGCGGGCGACAGCGGCTCGTCGGGCACCGTCGAGGAGCCCGCCGCTAACCCCGACATCATCGACGCATGCGCGACGACCGATCTCAGGCTTCTCGCCCAGGCCTACGGCTACACGAATGGCTGGCTGGACGACAACATGGCGACTCTGTCATCGGGCGGCACCACTCCCCAGAACGACGTGGTGGACCTCTGCGCCCCCGGGTACGCGTCGCTCGCCGTCGCGGGCATCCACAAGCAGCCGGCGCCGGCCCTTCCGACCGAGGCCTTCGGCGGTACCAGCGAGTCGGCGCCCTTCATCTCCGGCGCCGCCGCCGACGTGATCCAGGCCTACCGTGACAGCCACGGCGGCGCCACCCCGACGCCCGCCCAGGTGAAGGAGATCCTCACCAGCACGGCCACCGATATCGGCGCGCCGTCAGACCAGCAGGGCGCCGGCCTCTTGAACATCGACGCGGCCGTCCAGGCGGCCCAGCAGATGCCGGGCACGTCCGTCACGAGCTCGACCACTCCCGAGCTGGTGGACAACCCCACCCAGCTCGATGTCCAGGGCACGGGCGGCTCGACGGTCCCCACATCGGTCACGCTCTACAACGCCTCCTCAAGCGCCGAGACGGTGACCGGAAACTACCGCACGCTCGGCGGCGAGACACCGTTCGGAGCGCCCGTCACCGAGAACGTCAGCGCCCCGCCGCCGCCATTCCCCACCCAGGGGGCGACCGCGGCGACACCGATTCATTTCACCGTGCCGAGTGGCGTGAGCGTGCTCGATGCCGACATGCGCTGGACGGATCCAACCAACAGCGATGACAACATCCTCGCGTTCATCCTGACCGACCCGGCCGGAAGGCTGGCCCAGGAGTCCTACGACTACGGCGCCGCCAACTACGTCCCGTGTGCCGGCGGGGGCGGCTGCAGTCCCGACATCCAGCACGCCACGGTCGATCATCCGATGGCCGGGACGTGGACGGCCCAGATCCTGTGGGCCAACGGCCGCGGCCATGCGCAGAGCCCACCCGACACACCTGGGCCCTACACCGGAACCGTGACCTTCCAGGCCGGCGGGCAGAACTTCACGACCAGCCCGGCCTCGGCGCCGGTCACGATCCCGGCTCGCAGCTCGGTCGTGGTGCCGCTCAGCATCGCGATGCCCTCGGCTCCGGGCGATGCCCCCGAGTCGGTGCAGTTCACCGGGGCGGATGGGCTTGAGAGCTCGGTGCCGATCGCGCGGCGCACGCTGATCCCGTCGTCCGGCGGCTCGTTCGATGCCACGCTGACCAGTTCGGTATCCCGGGGCGCCGGGCAGATCAAGACGTTCTACGTGAACGTGCCCCCGGGGGAGAACGACCTCGACGTGTCGTTCCAGGCGCCCGACCACGCCGCTGACGACCCCGTGTACTACTACCTGTTCTCGCCGGCCGATCTCGCCAGTCCGGCCGTGACTTCATTCCAATTCGGGTTCACAGCGACCGACACGACGCCGACGCCCCTCAACCCGACCGGAAACGCCTCGCTGATCACGCCCGACCCCCAGGCGGGCCTGTGGGAGATCGACGTGATGCAGGGCGCGACGACCGACGGGACGGTGTTCTCCCAGACAGTCACGGGCGTTGTCGCCTACAACCAGCTGGGACCGGTCACCGAGACCGGGCTGCCGACGTCCAAGAAGACGATCGTCGACTCCGGCTCCAGCGTCCCGATCACGGTGCAGGTCACCAACACCACCAACCACGTCGGTTACTTCGAGCTGCAGCCGTCTGGCCACGACATCACCGGCGGCAGCACCGTCACGCCGGTGAAGCTGGGGCCAGGGATCACGGGGACACTGACGGCGACACTGTCGGCCAAGGCGAAAGTGGGGTCCGTCGTCAGCCACACCCTCAGTGTCATCGACTCAACGGACTGGGGAGCCACCGAGCCCGCCGTCGGGTTCCCGGCGTCGTTCTCCGACTTCCACGACTTCGCCTACTCGTACAAGGTCGGGAGGTAGCCCGACGAGGCCGGGGAGCTTCCGAGCCTGAGACACGAGGCCCGGCCTCCACCCATATGGCCGGTTCGCCCTACGTGCGGACCGGCCTCAGGCGGCGACGGGCTCGTCGAGCGGGGGGAGGACCAGCTCGAGCGGGCCAGGGCGACCCAGGTGGTAGCCCTGCCCGTAGTCGATCCCGAGCGAGCGCAGCAACTCGACGGTCGGGTCATCTCCGACGAACTCGGCGACGGTCTGGGTGTCCAGACCGCGAGCGATGTCGACCACCGCGCGGACGACCAGCTGATCGGTCGGGGTGCGAGACAGCTGGCGGATGAACTCGCCGTCGATCTTCAGGTAATCGAAGTCGAGATGCTTGAGGTAGGTGAAGGAGGCGAAGCCCGAGCCGAAGTCGTCCAGGGCAAACCGGCAGCCGAGCCGGCGCAGCTCTGCGGCGAGCTCGCGGGCGCGATCCAGGCTCACGATCGCCGCGGTCTCGGTGACCTCGAGGATCAGCCGGCCGGGGGCGATCGGATGATCGGCGAGCAGCAGAGCGAGCTCATCGGCGAAGTCGAGATCGTTCATCGTGCGGCCGGAGAGGTTCACCGACAGGCTGATGTCGTGGCCGGCCCGCTCGTGAGCCTCGAGCAGCCGCACCGCGCGACCGAGCACCCAGCGGTCGATCGCGCCCATCAGGTTGAAGCGCTCGGCGTTCTGCAGGAACGCGCCGGGCCCGATCAGATCCCCATCCTCGTCGCGCAGGCGCAGCAGCAGCTCGTAGCGCTCGGTCTCTGCGGCGCAGATCCCGCGGATCGGCTGCGCGTGCAGCTCGAACCGATCCTCCTCGACGCCGGCGCGCAGGCGCTCGGTCCATGACCGGCCGCCGGTGACCGGACGAAGGCCTGGCGTCGTGCGGTCATACAGCACCCGGCAGTTGCGACCCTGGGCCTTGGCCTGGTAGAGGGCGACGTCAGCCTCGGCGACCAGTTCGGCGCCGGTCAACGCGGTATCGCCGTCGAAGCTGGTCAGACCGATGGAGGCGGTCACCTGGGCGTGCTGGTCGCCGACGGTGATCTGCCCGCAGGCGCGGACCGCGTCGAGGATCCGCGTGGCCAGCCGCTTGGCGTCATCGGGCGCAGCCTCCGGCAGGATCACGACGAACTCGTCGCCGCCGAGGCGAGCGACGATGTCGGTGGTGCGCACGGTGTCACGCAGCAGCGCGCCGATGCGGGTGATCAGCTCATCGCCGACCGGGTGTCCGAAGCGGTCGTTGACCTCCTTGAACCCGTCGAGGTCGAGCTCGAGCAGCGAGGCCCGGCGGCGGTAGCGACGGACCTCGGCGGTCACCCGCGCCAGCTCGGACTCGAACCGATGGCGGTTGAGCAGGCCGGTGAGCGCATCGTGATCGGCGAGATGACGCAGGTGGCTCTCGAACCGCTTACGCTCGGAGATGTCGAGGATCTGGGTGATCGCGCAGCGCAGCGAGGTGTGGGTCGGATCGGGCAGCGGGGTGGAGGAGAGCAACACCCAGACCTCACGATCCTCGCGATGCGCGAGGCGCAGCTCGACCGAGATCGCGCTGCCGACGCTGAGCTCCTGCAGCGCGCGCACGGTGGCGTCGCGGTCCTCTGCGAAGGTGATCGAGGTGAGGGTGCGGCCGGTGAGCTCGTCCGGGCCGTAGCCGAGCATCCGCGTCAACGCCGGGTTGGCCTCGACCAGGCGGCCGTAGGCAGCGCCCTCCAGGCCGGTGATCGCGATGCCCACCGGGGCATGGGTGAAGGCGGCACGGAACCGCTCCTCTGCGGCGCGCCGGGCCATCTCAACGGCGTGGCGCTCGGTGAGATCGCGAGTCACCTTCCCGTATCCGCGCAGCTCGCCGCGCTCGTCGCGAATCGCGGTGATCACGACGCTCGCCCAGAACAGCGTGCCGTCCTTGCGCACGCGCCAGCCCTCCTGCTCGACGCGACCCTCTGAGCGGGCGGTCGCGAGCAGCTTTTCCGGGGTCCCGTCGGCAATCGCCTGGGCGGGGTAGAAGACCGAGAAGTGGCGGCCGATGATCTCGTCGGCCTCGTATCCCTTGAAGCGGCGCGCCCCGGCGTTCCAGGTCGCCACCCGCCCGTCGAGGTCGAGCATCAGGATGGCGTAATCCTGCACCTCCGCGACGAGCAGGGAGGTCATCTCCTGCGCGTCAATCGCAGGATCGCGAAGTTGTCCGTCGCGGTGCGGCCCAGGCATGGGCTGATATATCGGCGCGTTCAGCCCGAGCTTGAGCGTTTCCGGCCCGCCGCCTGGAGGCCGTTCGGCGTCGAACCGCGCTCGACCAGGCGGCAGGGGAGCGTGTGCCGTCCGGCGCACGGGCGTCCGTCGATCGCCTCGCGCAGCATCTCGGCCGCTGTCTGACCGAGTCTCCCGAGCTCCATGTCGACGGTCGTCAGCGGCGGACGGCTGGACTGTGCCATCACCTCCCAGTTGTCGAAACCGACGACCGCGAGGTCGCCTGGCACCGCGCGCCCGAGCCCGCGGAGACCGTCCACCGCCCCGCGCGCGATCTGGTCTGAACCGCAGATCAGCCCGTCGAGCTCCGGCACGCGCGCGACCAGCTCGGCCGCCGCCTCTCGTCCCCACGCCTCCTCCCAGCGCCCGAACCGGGGCGGGACGAGCAGCGCACCGCCGGCCGCCCGCGCGGCGCGCTGGGCGGCGCTCGCGCGCACCCGGGCGGAGCGATGCGACCGTGGACCGGTGATGACCGCGAGCCGCCGGCGACCGCGTTCGATCAGATGCTCGACCGCCAAGCGGGTCCCGCCCGCCTCATCGACGAGCACCGAGCAATCCTCGGGTCGAGAGGACTCGGTGAACGCGTAGACGACCGGACATCCGGGATCGCCGGCCAGCGGCGGGCGCGGCGCGGCGCGACGACCGGTGACGATGATCCCGTCGACGTGTCGCGCGGCGAGCATCTCGACATACCGTGCCTCGCGCGCCGGGTCGTCGCGCGTGTCACACAGCAGGACGGCGAGCTCTCCGGCGCCGAGCGCGTCCTCCGCCCCGAGCATGATCGGGATCGTGAACCGGCCGAAGCTGTCGGTGGTGACCAGGCCGACGGTGAAGCTCCGCCCGCTGGGCAGGCCGCGCGCCATCGCGTTGGGGCGGAATCCGAGCTCCTGCGCCGCGGCCCGCACACGGCTTCGGGTCAGCTCGCTCGCCCCCGCGCGGCCATTGAGCGCCTTGGAGGCGGTGCCGACCGATACTCCGGCGAGGCGGGCGACGTCTTGGATGCGCGGCGCCTGCCGGGCGCGGGGGGTCATGTGCGTGGCCTCCTCGTGCGATCACGAGCCCCGCGTCGGCGAGGTCGTCCAGGGTCGGTCGATCGTATCCAGTGCGAGGCAGACCCCGTCAGTTGCCGACCCGCCGCCCGTCAGCGGCGTCAAACAGGTGGATCGCCTCGGCGTTGGGCGCGAGCGTCACCGTCTCACCGCGCGCAGGGGGTGATTCACCGTCGTGGACACGCGCCACCAGCGTGTGGGTCTCCTGGCCCAGTCTGGAGGAGACGTGCAGGTAGGAGTCCGAGCCGAGCTCTTCGACGAGCGTCACCCGGCCGGCGATGCCGTCCCCCTCGCCGGTCAGCGTGAGCGCTTCAGGGCGGATCCCGGCGAGGACCGCGCCGCGGCGGTCCCCGGCCCCCGGGGCGAGACCGAGCCGGAGCTCTCCGATGCACAGCGTGCCGGAGTCCAGCTGGCCCGGCAACATGTTCATCGCCGGACTGCCGATGAAGCCCGCCACGAACGCGTTGACTGGGTGCTCGTAGAGCGCCTTGGGCTCGTCCACCTGTTGCAGCCGACCGTCCTTGAGCACCGCGACACGATCGCCCATGGTCATCGCCTCGACCTGGTCATGGGTGACGTAGACGGTCGTGATGTTCAGCCGATCCTGGAGCTCCGAGATCTGCGCGCGGGTGCTCACCCGCAGTTGGGCGTCGAGGTTGGAGAGCGGCTCGTCCATCAGGAACACCGCCGGCTCACGGACGATCGCGCGTCCCATCGCGACCCGCTGGCGCTGACCGCCCGACAGGTGCCCGGGCTTGCGATCGACCATCTCGCGCAGGCCGAGCAGCTCGGCGGTCTCGGCGGCGCGGGCGCGACGCTCGCCTCGGGAGACACCGGCGATCCGCAGCGGGAACGCGATGTTGTCCAGCACCGTCAGATGGGGGTAGAGCGCGTAGTTCTGGAAGACCATCGCGATGTCGCGCCGCTTGGGCGGTACCTCGGTCACGTCGGCGCCGCCGATGCGGATCGTGCCCTTACTCACCGGCTCCAGTCCCGCGAGCGTCCGCAGCGAGGTCGTCTTGCCGCAGCCGGAGGGCCCGACGAGCACCATCAGCTCGCCGTCGCCGATCTCGAGACTGAGGTCCTCGACCGCCGCCTCCCGCGCACCCGCGTAGCGGCACGTCACGTGGTCGTATTTGACCTGGCTCATCTGCTCTCTCCTTCCAGTCCTTCGGACGGATGTCTCCAGATTGCTCCCAGTCCTTCGGACGGATGTCTCCAGATTCCTTCCAGTCCTTCGGACGGATGTCTCCAGACACCTTTCCCGCGCCGGCTCATCCCTTGAGCGCCCCGGAGGTGAGGCCGCGCACGTAGTAGCGCTGCAACGCGACGAACAGCACGACGCAGGGGATCATCGACACGACCGCGCCGGCCATCAGGTAGCCGTAGTTGAGCTGACCGAAGTTGCCGGCCTCGAGGTTGTAGAGGCCGACCGGCAGCGTCAGCAGGTTCGTCCGGGTGAGGAAGGTGAGCGCGCCGAGGAAGTCCGTCCACGAGGCGAGGAACGCGTAGAGCATGGTCGTCGCGGCGCCGGGAAGGAACATCGGGCGCAGGACGAGTGCCAGGATCCGCAGCGTTCCGGCGCCGTCCATCCGCGCCGAGTCCTCCAGCTCGACCGGCAGCGACATGAACGTGTTGCGCATCACGAACACGCCGAACGGGAGGTTGAACGTCGTGTAGAAGAGGATCAGCCCGAAACGGCTGTCGGTGAGCCCGACCGTGCCGAGCTCGAGGAACAGCGGCGTGAGCACCGCCTGGAACGGCACCATGAACGTGACCAGGATGACCGCGAAGACGACGTTCGAGCCGCGGAAGCGAAAGCGCGCCAGGCCGTAGCCCGCGAGCGTCGAGATGGCGGTGACGAGCAGCGCCGTTCCGAGCGCGACGATCAGGCTGTTGGCGACATAACGCCAGAGGTCGATCGAGCCCCCGAAGATGCCCGAGTAGTTGGCGAACGTGAGCTGATGGAAGTCCTTCCAGGTCGGGTAGGCGGTGACGAGGCTCTCGGGCTGGAAGGAACGGAACACCGCCCATAGCAGCGGCACGGCGAACACGATCACGCCCAGCACCGCCGCGGTGAGGTAGAGGATCGTCTCCCGCGAGCGGCGCCGTCGGCGCTCGGTGGGACGGGCGGCCCGCGCGGGAGCGACCGACACGCTCATGGCTCGTCCCGCCGGAGCGCGAGGAACTGGACGGCGCTGATGATGCCGATGACCACCACGAGCACGATCGACAACGTCGTCGCCTCGCCGAGGTGCAGGTTGGTGAACGCCTGCTCGTAGATCCACAGCACGACCGTCGCGGTGCTCGTCCCGGGACCGCCCTGCGTGAGGATGAAGAACTGATTGAACGCCAGCAGCGAGCCGATCACCGAGATGATCAAGCTGAGCGCGATCGTCCGGCGCAGCAGCGGCACCGTGATCAGCAGCTCCTGCTTCACTCGCGAGGCGCCGTCGAGCTCCGCGGACTCGTAGACATCGGCGGGGATCGCCTGCATCCCGGCGAGCAGCAGCAGCATGGTGAGCCCGGAGACCCCCCACACCACCAGCACGCAGATGAAGCCGGTGGCGGGCACCACGCTGATCAGCCACGCCGTCTGGCCGTTGGTGATCCCGAGCGTCTGCAGCATCCAGTTGACCGCTCCGGTTCCGGGCTGCAGCTCGACGAGCGCGAAGAAGCTCAGTGTCGTCAGACCGATCACGTACGGCAGGAAGAACACCGTCCGCAGCAGGCCGGCGCCGCGGCGGTTGGATCGCACGAGCAGCGCCATGAGGTAGCCGACGACGAGGATCGGGCCGGTGACGATGCCCGTGTAGACGAGCGTGTAGATGATCGAGTGGGTGAAGACCGTGTCCTGGCCCAGATGGGTGTAGTTGCGCAGCCCGATGAAGTGGTAGGCGCCGATCAGCGGCCAGTCGGTGAGCGAGATGTACACCGCGAAGCCGAGCGGCACGACGACGAGCAGGACGACGAGTACGAGCGCGGGGGAGACGAGCAGCACGCCGGTACGGGCAGGGTGCGTGAGCGAGCGACGCGGACGCTCCGGGATCCCGCCGGGCGTCGCCTGAGCGTGCGACCGGAAGGCGCGCCGCGTGTCGGCGTGGGAGGTCATCAGCTCTGGGCCTCGGCCATCGCGGTGTTGAACTGCGACTGGGCTCGCCGCAGCACCTCACGGACCGGTGTGGAACCGAAGATGGCGGACATGCACATCGCCTGGAACGGGCCGGATTCCTCGTTGATCACGGTCTCATAGGCGATCGTGTTCGGTGCGTAGGCGTTGGTGCGCAGCGCGCGCATGCCCTCCAGCACCGCCGGGTACTTGGCCAGCTTGGGGCTATGCAGCAGATCGGTCCGCACCGGCGTGTACCCGGCCTTCGGGAGCAGCTCCTGCTGGGCCGGCTGCAGCGCGAACTTGATGTACTCCCACGCACCGGAGGGGTTGCGCGCGCCGCGGGGGATGGCGACGCTGTCGCCGCCGGCGAACGCGCTCGAGCCGTGGGTCGGGCCCGGGAGCTCGGTCACCCCGAACGGGAACTTGGGCT
>Ga0335075_10003805_pt1 | contig 23722 bp, 16 predicted proteins | sample Lox_Sample_24_FD_206723 | JGI IMG/M metagenome (GOLD analysis project Ga0335075, IMG submission 206723) | Soil microbial communities from Loxahatchee National Wildlife Refuge, Florida, United States - Lox_Sample_2.4 | ecosystem: Environmental > Terrestrial > Soil > Wetlands | place: USA...
CATCCAGCAGCGACATCGGCGACCTTCTTGCGCATCGGGACGTTGCCGGCTACACGCTCTCGATGGCGCACTTGTTCGATCTCACAGGACCGTCGTTTGCCGCGCTGCGTCTTCCTGCGGGTCTCGCTGCCGCCGGGTTTTTACTGGGTCCTGCGGCTGCGTGGGTGCTTCGACGGCGCCGCCATCATTTTGAAGCCACGGTCAGTGTGGCTTTCACTTCCGCTGTTTTTCTGATCGCTGCGCATATTGCGCTGGTTCGTTTTGAGCCTATGCTTTCTTCGCGCGCCATGGCTGACACCATCAACCGCATTTCACCTGCTGGGACTAAGGCCACGCTGATCATCTATGGCGACGTCGCCAACGGATCTTCGCTTCTCTTTTACACGCAGCGGCAGGCGCTGCTGGTCAATGGCAGGTTGAGCTCCGTGCTTTGGGGCTCGAATTACCCCGATGCCCCTCGGATATTAATCAGCGATGAGGACCTGATGGCGCTCTGGGGCAAAGGCCCGCGCAGATTCCTTTTCGTACCCGTGGAAGATCGCGCACACGTCGAGAGCCTGCTGGGCAGACGGGCGCGATTACTGCAGGAGCTTTCGGATAAAACGCTGTATACGGACCGGCCGCTGTAGCAAATTCTGAAGTTATGGGGGCGAGAGCGTCGAACGAATTGAGCTATGCGGTGAGGACAACTTCGGGTTCGGACTCAGGAGCCCGTGGATCAGGCCTCATAAATCCATCCTCGAGCAGGTTGTAGACTTCTCCGCGCCACCGCACCTGGTTGCTGAAATAGCTGGTTGCCCAATAGCAAAAGCCCAACAGGTCGCGGAGCGGGTAGAGCAGAACCGTACGCAGCAGCCTTGCCTCGGCGACTACCAGGCTACCTACAAGGGAGCTTAAAGCTAGTCGCGTCGTCCAGCACCAGAGCAGCAGCACAACGCCGAGCAAAGGACGATGGAATGCCCCGGCGGCAAAAGCAGCCAATAAGCCATAGGGCATGCTGAAAGTGAGAGCGGTCCCGAAATGGCCTTTGGGGCGCGAGAAGCGAGTGCTCTTCATCCAGCGGATCTGATGCATCACGGAAGGGAGAAATGAAGAATTCAGAACATGATGGTCGATAACGTGCGTGGAAAGCACCACCCGTTCGCCCGTGGCAGCGATCAGATTACCCAGCATGAAGTCGTCAGCATGGTAAGAGCCCAGCGCATGAAAACCGCCGGCGGCTTCAAGGCTGTCTCGCCGCACGACCATGGTCGGCCCCAGGGCGAACTTCATGCCCTCGAGCAACTCTGCCACCAACACCCCAGCCGACATTTCGATCGACATACCGACTGCTTCCAGCCTCGACCAGAAACTGTTCCCAACCCCGCGGTAAAGGCAAGTGACCAATCCCACGCGCTTATCGGCGAAAGGGGCCATCACTGCCCGCAGATAGTCCGGAGTCACCGAAACATCGCTATCGCTGATTACCAAAAAGCGATGGGCGGCGGCATGCTGCATGTGCTCCAGGGACCAAACTTTGGCATTGGGATAAGGAGCCGTGCCACTGACCAAAAACCTGGAGCGAATTTGGGGATAACGCGCAGCTACACGACGGGCGGTCTCCAGACCGGCGTCCTGTTCGCTCCGGGCGCAAAAGATAACTTCGAACTCCGGGTAATCCTGCTCAAAGAAGCTTTGCAAATGAGCTTCGAGATCGGGTTCTGAGCCGTGCAGCGGTTTCAGCAAGCTGGCTGGAGGGACGAATGACTCCGCAAGTGCCGCCCGCCGTCGTCGTAGCAGACGAAACGCCCCCACCCCCACTAGTAAGGCATACATCGTCGAGGTGAGAATGCCGGTGATGCTGAGGACGAGCAGAAAAGTCATCATGCGTACGGTGTCTTGACACTGTTAGAGTACACTTCGTCCCAAAAGCTGCGGGAAGACAACTAGCGCTTACGAGCCGGTGCCTCCGGGACCACCACGGGCCGCCGCAAAGCGACCAGGGCGCCCTCGCTGGCGGGCATGCCTTGCTGCATCTTGGCCAGCATCTCAGTGCGCACATAGTCGACAAAGGACTGCATCTGGCGATTCATTTCCTCCATCCGCTCGCGCATCTGGAGAATGATGGCGATACCGGCGATGTTGACGCCCAACTCGCGCGCCAGGTTGAGAATGAACTCCAGCCGCTCGAGGTCTTCATCCGTGTACAAACGGGTGTTGCCCACGGTACGCGAGGGCTGGAGGAGCCCTTCCCGCTCATAAAGTCGCAGCGTCTGCGGGTGAATCTCGTACATCTCGGCTACTGCCGAGATCATGTAAGCGCCTTTTGATTTACGTTTTGTGGGCATTTTCGTTCCACGCCTCTCTTACACGCCGGCCAGGATTGCTTCTCTCGGATCTTCGGGATTCAACTTGGCAAATTCGCGCAAAATCTCTTTTGATCGCTCATCGCGAAGCTGCGGGACCACGATCTCCACGGTGACGATTTCATCTCCCCGGTTTCCTTCGTGAGTCGCCGAAGGCACACCTTTTCCCCGCATGCGGAGCTTCTGACCGCTTTGTGTCCCGGGCGGGATCTTCAATTGGGCGCGCCCGTCGATGGTCGGCACCTCGATCTTGGCGCCCAGCGCCGCCTCCGGCACGGTTACCGGGATCGTGACCTGAATATCGTCTCCCGAACGGGTAAATACCGGATGGTTGTCGATCTTGATGATCAGGTAAAGATCGCCGGAGGCGCCGCCGTTGACGCCGGCATTACCCTTGCCAGCCAGCCGAATCCTCTGGCCGTCACGGGTACCGGGCTTGATGCGCACCTCGACGTTTTCCGTCCTGGTGACGGTGCCTTCGCCCCCACAGGTGGAACACACATTCTCGGTTTTGCCGGTGCCTCCACACCGTGGGCAGGCGATTTTGAATTTCATGCGTCCGCCGGTCTGCGTGACTTGCCCTGTGCCCTGGCACTCAGGACATGGGCCGCCGCCGCTAACGGGTTTCCCCTTGCAGCTGGGGCAGACTTCCTGTCGCACTACCTGAATACGGGCCACTCCCCCCCGGATGGCAGTCCAGAAATCAACCGTGATTTGATATTCCAGATCGGTCCCTGGTTGCGGTCCCTGCTGCTTGTGACCTTGAGAAAAGACACTGGAGAAAATATCCCTGAAGCCGCCCCAGCCGGAGCTGGTAGAACCGCCAGCAGGGGCGCCGGCGTTGCCGGTTGCATAGTCGGAGAAGTCGAAACCTCCGAAATCGAAGGGAACACCCTGTCCTCCTCCCGGCCGCCGGGTGGAACCTGCCGATCCTCCCGGGAAGCCACCATAGCCGCCCCTGGCCGCCGCTTCTGCCGCCGCCGGATCGATCTGATCGGAGTAGTACCCCAGCGCGTCGTACACCTTGCGCTTTTTCTCATCGCTCAGGATGTCGTTGGCTTCCGAAATCTCTTTGAATCGCTCTTCCGCTTTCTTGTCCCCGGGATTCACGTCCGGGTGATGTTTACGCGCAAGTTTGCGGAAGGCCTTGCGGATTTCCTCCGCCGTGGCCGTCTTCTTGACTCCCAGAACAGCGTAATAATCTTTGGTCGGTGTCGTTGCCATGTTCTGTCTTGATTGATTCCTGAATTACAAATGGTTCGGGCCGCCGATCTGGCGACCCGACTTACTTCAGTTCCACCACAACCGGGCTTCTACCGGTTCAATTCGGCAAAACAGATCGGGTGCTATCTTGGCCATCTGCGCGGCGAAGCTCTCCGCTTCTTCGCGAGTGTTGAACATGACCTGGTTGTAGATCTGTCCCGCTCTTAATTGTTCAAGTTTCCAAAGTGTGTCCGTCATTTTTGTTGCTTCCCACCTCTCCTGCGATAAAGCACGGGGCGCTCCGGCGGTTGAGCGCCCCATGTCCTGCCTGGTTACTATCCCGCCCTTACTTTTTATCCACGTCCACGTACTCGGCGTCGATGACGCCCTCTTCTTTCTTCTCGCCTGCGGAGGCTTCTGGGGCTCCATCGGCCGGAGCGGAAGCCCCGGCAGCGTTTGCCTTGTACATAGCCTCGGCCAGTTTGTGCGAAGCCGCGGTCAGTTTCTCTCTCGCGCCGTTCAACTCACTTGCACTCGAGCTTCCCTGGAGTGCGGTCTTGGCTTGTGCCAGTGCCGACTCAACGTCGCTCTTGTCGCTGCCGGAAACCTTGTCGCCGTTATCCTTCAGCATCTTCTCGACGTTGTAGACCATGTTGTCGAGCGAATTGCGCGCTTCTACTTCATCGCGTTTCGCCTGGTCTTCGCCGGCATGCGCTTCGGCTTCCTTCGCCATGCGATCCACTTCTTCCTTGCTCAGGCCCGAAGAGGAAGTGATGGTGATCTTCTGGTCCTTGCCCGTGGCCGTATCTTTCGCGGTCACGTTCAGGATGCCGTTGGCATCAATGTCGAAAGTCACTTCGACCTGAGGTATGCCGCGTGGGGCCGGAGGGATCCCGCTCAGCTTGAACTTACCCAAAGTGCGGTTCTGCGCGGCCATTGGCCGCTCGCCCTGAAGCACGTGAACCTCGACTTCCGTCTGGTTGTCGGCCGCAGTCGAAAACGTCTCCGTCTTCTTGGTCGGGATGGTTGTGTTGCGCCCGATCATCTTGGTTGCCACCCCGCCCAGCGTTTCAATCGCCAGGGTCAGCGGCGTGACATCGAGCAACAACAGGTCCGTTACTTCTCCGGCCAGCACACCGGCCTGTACGGCCGCACCCACCGCAACCACCTCGTCAGGATTGACACCCTTATGAGGCTCTTTGCCGAACAGTTCTTTTACCAACTGCTGAATACGCGGCATGCGGGTCTGCCCGCCCACCAGAACGACCTCATCGATCTTGCTGGTGTCGATCTGCGCGTCGGCCATAGCTTTCTTGCAGGGCTCCACCGAGCGCTGCACGAGGTCTTCGACCAGCTGCTCGAGCTTTGACCGGGTCAGCTTCTTTACCAGGTGTTTTGGTCCGGTCGCGTCTGCCGTGATGAAGGGCAGATTGATCTCGGTTTCGAGCGTCGTCGAAAGCTCGATCTTGGCTTTTTCCGCTGCATCCTTCAGCCGCTGCAGAGCCATTTCATTACCTTTGGCTCGCAGATCGAGCTGCTCGTCCTTCTTGAATTCATCGATCAACCAGTCAACAATCCGCTGGTCAATGTTGTCGCCGCCCAGGTGGGTATCCCCATTGGTGGCTTTGACTTCGATCACGCCTTCGCCGACTTCGAGCACGGATACGTCAAATGTTCCGCCACCGAAGTCATAGACGATGATCGTCTCGTCCTTCTTCTTGTCCAGGCCATACGCCAATGCTGCCGCCGTCGGCTCGTTGACAATACGTTTCACATCCAAGCCGGCGATCTTTCCCGCGTCCTTGGTCGCCTGGCGCTGGGCGTCGTTGAAGTATGCCGGCACTGTAATGACGGCTTCGGTCACCGTCGTGCCGAGGTAGTCTTCCGCAGCCTTCTTCAGTTTCTGCAGAATCATCGCGGAAATCTCCGGCGGCGTATACTCCTTGCCTTGCGCCACGATCACCACATGGTCGCCCTGCGGCTTTACCTTGTAGGGGACCATCTTCATCTCGTCGGTTACTTCATTCGCCCGACGGCCCATGAAGCGCTTGATCGAGTAAATCGTGTTTTCCGGATTGGTGATCGCCTGCCGCTTCGCCACTTGGCCCACCAGTCGCTCGCCGCTCTTGGTGAAGCCGACGACGGATGGGGTAGTCCGGCCGCCCTCTTCATTGGGGATGACCTTGGGCTCGCCGCCCTCCATCACTGCCACCACGGAGTTTGTGGTGCCTAAGTCAATACCTATAATCTTTGCCATCTCTTAGCTGCTCCTGCACGCACAGTCCTCGTGTGCGAGTTGTGCTTCCTAGCCTCGCACTTGAGTCTTCTGTTGTCAAGCTATCTGATGCTTGCGTTCACCCAATGGATTCATTTGGAAGGCGATTGTTTTCAAAGAAATATGGGAGGAGCGAGGAGCTGGGTCCGGAGCAGGGAATTGTGTGCCAAGTAATTGATATATAGAGGGATAGTTCCCTGGTCTCGACAGCTCCTCGAGTCGGCTTTCGTTCGAGCGGGGTGGAGCTAGACTCCAAAGTTGCGCAGGGCAGTGCAAGCCCGCTCCAAGTCAGCGTCTTGCTTGGCAAAACAGTAGCGGAGGAGATTTTCACCTTTCCCGGGGCCGTAGAACGCAGAGCCGGCGACGGCGGCAACGCCCGTTGCCCGAAGAAGGTTCCGTGCCTTGACGCTGGCCCGGTCTCCTTCGATGCGGGTTGCGTCCGCTAAAACATAGTAGGCGCCTGCCGGGATGGCCGGGGTGAGCCCGGCCGCAGCCAGGGCATCGCACATTTTGTCCCGCTTCTGCCCGTACTCGGTGGCCAAGTCCTGGTAGAAGCTGTCGGGTAGCAGGCGCAACCCGGCTGCCGCCGCATGTTGGAACGGGGAAGGGGCACAGACATAGCCCAAATCATGGAAGTAGCCGATAGCTGGCATCCATTTGCTGCTGGCCGTGAGATAGCCCATTCGCCATCCGGTCATGCTAAAGGTCTTCGAGAAGCCGGAAATCGAGATTGTCCGTTCCGCCATTCCGGGAAGGGTCGCCGGGCTGATGTGGGACTGGCCTTCGTAGACGAAATATTCGTAGATCTCATCCGTCAGGACAAATAGGTCGAATTCGATAGCCAAGGCGGCGATAGCCTCAAGTTCAGCGCGGCTGAATACCTTGCCACAAGGATTTCCCGGGCTGTTGATGACGATGGCGCGGGTTCGAGGAGTAATCGCGCCGCGGAGGCGGTCAAAGTCGATCTCCCAAGTGCCCTGCTCCATGGGAACCAATATTGGCTCGACGCGGATGGAGCGCAGGGTGCTGTAGTGGTACCCATAAAAGGGTTCGAACAAGATCACCTGGTCGCCCGGATCGAACAGCGCCAGGCAAGCGGAATACATCGCTCCGGTGGCTCCTGACGCGACCAAAATCTCTTTCTCCGGATCCACGCTCATACCATTGTGGCGCGCCAGTTTTTCAGCGATCGCCTGACGCAGCACAGCAATGCCATCCAGACGTGTGTAGATGTTGTAGCCGTCAAGAATAGCCTGGATTGCCGCCTCAAGAACCGGAGTGGGCAGCGGCGTATCGCAAACTCCCTGGGCGAGATTCACGCCACCCACTGCGTCGCACTCGACGGTCATGGAGCGAATTTCTGATTGAATGATGGTGGGAGCGGTCTGGCTGAGGTGAAGGCGGTTCTCGGTGGTGGCGGGCATGCAAGCATGTCTACCACGGTCACGGGGAAGCTGCAAACGGTAAGCGATTGGGTCATCTGACACCTTAAGGGGATCAGGCTTGCGGCGGTCGAGCCCACTTCATTACCAACGATTAAGAGCTCCCGGAGAAAAACACGCAAGAGGGAGAGACGCCCGGATAACTTTTTCCGTAAAAGGGTGTTAAGACCTATGACGGAGTACGTAACTTGCCGTCTATGGAGTATGTCGGGGCCGGTTGATCGGGCATTCGGCCTGGACAGGGGGTTGAAGGATGGATTGGAAGAACAAAAACCGTTTGCATTGGCTACTTTCCGGAGCGCTGGGCGCCGGCATGGTGATGGCTCCGACTCTGACCGCATCTGCTCAGCAGACTTCACAACAGGCGCCAACCGCCGGCCAGCAGGGTGATTGGGGTCCTGCGGGACCGCCGCCCGATGCGCAGAACGGACAGATTCCTCAGCAGGATACGGCGCAGCCCGATCAGAACGGCGATCAGGGACCGCCACAATACCCAGGCATGAGCAATCAGGACCCTAATCAGGCGCCGAGCCAGTATCCGAATCAGGCGCCCCAGTCCGGTGCAGGAGTTGGCTACAATCAGGGAGCTCGACCTGCTTATCAGCCGGGCCAGAACCCATCCAACGGATACCAGGCGGCGCCGCTTTCGAATGTGCCACCCTCAGGTCCTGTCACATTGTCTAGCGGACTGCTGCTTCCGATTCGTACCAGTGAACCATTGGACTCCAAGAAGCTGAAGCCCGGAGATTACTTCCAGGGAACCGTTGCGCAGAGTATTTATGTCGGCAATGTACTGGCGATCCCGCGTGGAGCCCAGGTTACCGGTCGCGTAGTGGATGTTAAGAAGGCCGGCGAGCTCAAGGGCGGTGCGAGCATTGCCCTGCAGCTGACGACCCTGAATCTCGGCGGGAATTCCTACTCATTGACGTCGGATACTTTCGACACCAACAGCCCAGGCAAAGGTGGTTACACCGCTGCCAATACTGTGGGCGGTGCCGCCCTGGGTGCAGCCATTGGCGCTATTGCCGGCGGTGGTCCGGGCGCTGCTATCGGTGCTGTCGCGGGAACGGGTGTTGGACTCGGCGCGTCGGCCGCAACTCCGGGACCGCGCAGCATGGTTCCTGCAGAAGCACTGCTGACGTTCCACCTGACCAGCCCGGTAACAGTACAGCCCGTTTCTCCTCAGGAAGCTGCGCGCATCCAGGCCAGCGTTGCTCCACAAGGCCGCCCGGGTTATCCGCCGCCGCCTCCTTACGGCTACCCGGCTGCCTACGCTCCCCCGCCTCCGGGATACGCGCCGTATCCTTATGCTTATCCATACGCTTACGGCTACCCGTATCCGTACGCTTATGCCTACCCATACCGATATCGCTATGGCTATCCCTACTACTATCGCCGCTGGTAAGGCGAGTTTCGCTCATCGCAGCTAGGTAGCTTCCAGATGGCAAAGTGGCTCATCCCAACCCGATCGACGGGAGGGATGGGCCACAAGCGTTTATGGTTATTCCTTCCTAACTTCTCCTCGCTTCCGGTCTCTGTTCTGCGGTGCGGCTTTCTGTTACTCGACTCATCTATACTTATCTAAAGCTGCGCTTTGAAAACAGCTACTAACCAATGATTCGTTTCCTGCAAAAAGACAACCGCGTCGTCAAGATCATCTTTATCGCCATCATCGCAGTCGCCGTGATCACCATGGTGATCACACTGGTTCCGGGCATCTTTGCCGATGCCGATACCACTTCCGACACCTACGCTGTGGTGCACAGTGGAGGGCTGATGGGCCGATTTTTCGGCACCACTTCCACCATCACCACGCCCCAGGTGCAGCAGATTGCGCAGAGGATACTGCAGCAGAATCGCTACCCGGACCAGATGTTGAACTTCGTCATGCCGCAGGCTGCCCAAGCCTTGATCCAACGCGAAGTTTTGGTTCAGGAAGCCAACCGGCTCGGACTCCAGGTAAGCGATACCGATTTACGCCGGTCGATGCAAACCGGCCCATTCGCGCAAGTCCTGTTCCCCGGTGGGCAGTTCATTGGCGAAGACAGATATGCGGATTTCATTTCGAACTACTTCCACACCTCGATCCAGGATTTTGAGACCCAGGTCAAAAAAGAGATTGAGATCAGCCGGCTGCAAGCCATGGTGACCGGCGGCGTGACTGTATCCGATCAGGAGGTGCGCGACGCTTATCGGAATCAGGGAACAAAGATCAAGTTCGACTATGCGGTGATCAGCGCCGAGGACCTTCGTAAGGAGATCAACCCCACGGATGCCGAGCTGCAAGCCTTTTTCAAGCAGAATGCGGCACGATACAAGGACGCTATTCCGGAAACCCGCAAGCTGGAATACATTGCTGTAAAGCAAACCGATCTACCCGGGGGCGCTCCTCCGGTAAGCAATCAAGACATTGAGCGCTATTACCAGGCTCATCAGAAAGACTTCCAGGTGCCTGAGGAAGTGAAGGTACGCCACATCCTGATCAAGGTGCCGGCGGGCGCGGACACTAAGACCGACGCCGCAGCCAAACAGAAAGCGGAAGACTTACTGAAGCAGATCAAAGCGGGCGCTGATTTCGCTGCCCTAGCCAAGGCGAATTCCGACGACCCGGGCAGCAAGGAGCAGGGTGGCGAGCTGGGTATGATTCAGCGCGGCGTGACCGTGCCGGAATTTGAAAAAACCGCCTTCGGTTTGCAGCCGGGTCAGGTTTCCGGCGTAATCAAGACCCAGTTCGGCTACCACATCATCAAAGTGGAAGAAAAACAAACTGCGCATCTGAGGCCATTGGACGAGGTGAAGGCGCAGATCGTAGCAACATTGACACGGCAGCAGGAAGCGGACCAGGAAGCCAATTACGCACAGCAGCTGTCTACGGAAGCTGCCAAGAACGGTTTGGCAAAGACCGCGGATGCGCATCATCTTCAGGTTGTGACGACTGATTACGTCCAGCAGAACTCCGTGCTTCCGGGTCTGCCCGACGGAACCAAGATGCTCTCTTTGGCCTTCGGCGCCAAGCCGGGAGCCCCTCCCCAGGTGAGTTCAGCCGGTGATGAGTTTGCCGTGTTCCAGGTTGAGGACGTGAAGGCGGCACACGCACCCACCTTTGAGGAGTACAAGTCGCACCTGGTCGACGACTTCCGCGAGCAGCAGCTACCCCAGCTATTGGCTCGCAAGACGAATGAACTCGCGGATAAGGCGCATGCTGAAAATAATTTGGCTCAGGCCGCCAAGGAACTCGGAGCAACCGTGAAGACCAGTGACCTGGTGGGTCGCACGGGACAGGTTCCCGATATTGGTTCCTTGTCCACTGCCGCGCCGGAACTATTTGACTTGAAGATCGGGCAGATTAGCAAAGCGATCAACAACGGACGCAGCGGGGTGGTGGCTAAGCTGGACGAAAAGCAGGAGCCGACGGCGGACGAGATTGCCAAGAATTTCGATGCCACGCGAGATTCGCTGCTTAACGAGAAGCGGGAGCAGATGTTTGAGGTTTTTGCCACTGCTCTGATGGACCGTTATCAAAAAGACGGTGGCATTCGTATCAATAAGCATGCTCAAACCGGAATGATCCAGGGTATGTAATCCGCCAAGCAACCGGAGTTTCCACCTGGGAATCTGTTGTAAAAGAAGGCCATTGTTTTTGTCGCCTTGCCCATACAGGAACTGAATGGCCCTCGAACGATCGTCAGGCTTGCTCCTTCATATCTCCTCGTTGCCTTCGTACGGCGGAATAGGAGACCTGGGTCCCGCCGCCTATGAGTTCGCAGATTTCCTGAAAGCCGCGAAGCAGCGGCTGTGGCAGGTTCTTCCGCTCAGCCCAACCGGTTTCGGCAACTCTCCATACGCGGCTCTCTCCGCTTTCGCCGGCAATCCGCTGCTGATCAGCCTGGAGAAACTGGTAGAAGCAGGATGGTTGACGCGCGAACAGATCCAGGGGCTTCCGGGCCACGAGGGAAATGTGGGCTTCGAAGAAGTGGAGCAACGCAAGTGGCCGCTCCTGGTAGAGGCCGCGCGCCAGTTTCTTTCGCACCACGACGATGAGCAGTGGGCCCGCTTCCACCGCTTTCGTGAAGAGAACGCGTTCTGGCTTACCGATTACGCGCTCTACAGTGTGCTACGAGAGCAATTCTCCTCAGGCTACTGGTTGTCCTGGCCGAAAGAGTTTGCCCACAGAGACTCCGCTGCGCTGATCAGGTTGCAACAGGAAAACCGCGACAGACTCGAGGTGGAGCAGGCCATCCAATTTGCTTTCGATGAGCAGTGGAAGGCCCTGCGGGCCTACTGCGCAGATCGCGAAATCCGGTTTATCGGCGACGTCGCCATCTTCGTGAACTTCGATAGCGCAGACGTGTGGACCCACCCCGACATTTTCGAGTTGAAGAAAGACCTCACTCCTATTCGCGTTGCCGGTGTCCCTCCCGATTACTTCAGCGCTACAGGGCAACGCTGGGGTAATCCGATCTACCGATGGAATGTGTTGCAGAGCCGTGGGTTCGATTGGTGGGTGGACCGAATACGTAGGACGCGTGCACTGTACGACGTGATTCGTCTCGATCACTTCCGTGGTTTCGAAGCTTTCTGGGCGATTCCGGCCGAAGACGAGACCGCGATCCACGGGGAATGGGTCAAAGCGCCGGGCGCTGCGCTGTTTGCGGCCTTGCAGGAAAAGCTTGGCCACCTGCCGCTCATTGCCGAAGATCTTGGCTTGATCACGCGCGAAGTGGATGCTTTGCGGGACCAGTTTGGTTTGCCCGGTATGCGAGTTCTGCAATTTGCGTTTAGCGATCGGGCTGCGCATAACTACCTGCCCCACCGTTATGTAACCAATACGGTTGTCTACACGGGAACCCACGACAACGACACTACGCTGGGCTGGTGGCAAAACGGAGCAACCGAAGCGGAACGGCATTCCGTGTACATCTATCTCAACCCGGCTCCCAACGACGTCGTGTGGACGATGATCCGTGCCGCATCGGCCTCGGTGGCCGACGTCTGCATTTTCCCTGTCCAGGACGTCCTGGCACTCGGTTCGGAAGCGCGCATGAACACGCCAGCCTTGCCCGAAAACAACTGGACCTGGCGAATGGCTCCAGGAGCCCTCGGCCCCGGGCAGGCGAAGGGACTGGCGCAACTGGCAGAGGCCACGGACCGGGACGGCTGGGTTGAACCGGCAAAAACCTAAGCGCCGCTGAAGAAGAGCGCAACGGGGTACATCTTAAAGACGGCGCTCAGCGGCAAGACCTGCTCCTCGGGAACGGTCAAAGATTCACCCGTAAAGACATTGGTATAGCGCGTCCCGGCAGCGACCGGGATTCGCAATTGGTCGTTGCCCCAGGCTTGGCCGAGAGGCATTTCCAGTTTTCCGCGCATAAGCGAGCAGGCAAAGCGGGGCAGAGCAGCCAGCACACTGCGGCCGCTGCGTGCATCGCGGCGTAAGAAGGCAATCAGATTTTCCTGGCGCTCTCCAGCCATCTCCAGTGCGATGTACTCGCCACGCCGGAAGATCTCATGCTCCTTTCGCCGCAACTGCAGAGCGCAGTGTGTCGTCCAGAGTTTGACGCGCCCGTCAGCCAGATTGCTGAGCACATCGCGGCACACTGCGGGAGCGCCCTCCCGCTCTGCCAATGACTGCAAGCCATCTAGATAGCCGGCACGTAGCCGATAGTCCACCGGGCGCCGGTTGTCAGGGTCGACCAAGGTCAGTTCCCAAAGCTCATTTCCCTGGTAGAAGTCAGGAACTCCGGGAACCGCGATTTTCAACACCACCTGGGAAAGAGAATTTACCGCCCCGAAAAATCGTAGCTGTGGAAGTAGCGAGTTGAGCGAAGCCACGAACGGGCTTTCTTTTCCCTTCGGACCCGGCATAAGGATGGCAGTGATGAACGCGTGCACCGCCTTTATATAGTCGGGGTCCGGGTTGATCCAGCTGAGATTGACTTTGGCTTCGCTGAGCGCTTTGAATGCGTACTGCTTGATCCGATCCAGGAAGTTCTCGCGGGCCTGTGGGGTCTCCATCTGCCATGGCCAGGCGCCCAGAATTGTCTGATAGAGCAGATATTCCTCATTGTTATCGGGGGCGACACGCCCATCTTCCATCTTCTGTTTGAATTTGGCGTTCATTCGTTGCCAGCGGTGTACGGAAGACGACCAGAGCTGGGGAATCTCGGAGAGCACATTGAGGCGATTCCGCACGTCCTCGCTGCGCTTGGTGTCATGGGTGGAAGTGGTGAGCATCGTATCGGGGGAGTGCCTGAGACGCTCTTGGTTGCTCTGATGCAAAGTATCGAGAGAAATGCCAAACGATTTCGCCGAACCGCCCACCTCGTTTGAGGAGAGGAAGCGGGTATAAACATAGAAAGCGGTATCCTCTACGCCCTTGGCCATGACCGGTCCTGTCAATTGCTGGAATTTAAGGGCAAAGTAAAGGATTTGTGGGTCAGGCTTCTGCCTCGTGCTGGTAAGCGTGTTTTGTAACAACAGCGTTTCGCGAAGGAAGTCAAAAGCCGAGGCGTCGACATCCGGGTTAAGGCGCTTAGCCCGGGCGATGGCAAAGCGCAGAAAGGCCACATCGCGAGCGCCGTACTCGCCGCGGTCGTCTATGTAGGTTCGATACACCGGGAAAGCAGCAATGGTGTGGCGCAGAACCGTTTCGAGGATGTTGTCAGTGAAATCGCGGGCCTTGCGGTTGGAAGCGGCAATGCGGCTGAGCAGATTGGTCAGTGCATAGACTTCGCTGGCCAGTGCCGTCTGCATTACCTGGAGCTTGGAACGGTAAATGATCTCATCCGGATCAGCCGGGTGCCCGAGAAGCTGGGCATAGAGAATGTTGAAACGTTTCTCATTAGCGCTTTGAATGAAAATCCCATTGGCCAGATACACGAAATCGTAACCGGAGGTGCCGCGCACCGGCCATTCGGAAGGTAGATATTCGCGAGGTTCGAGAATTTTCTCCACGACGGTATAGAGCGGTCCTTGGCTCTGGGACCAGTCGTATCCCCGGACCGGGTCGAGCACGCTGCGTTCGATTGCATTTGCGGCCGTTTCCTGCTTCGGGGCCGGCCCCGCGCACTGACTGGCGAGGTACAAGAGCTGCAATCGGATCAAATATTGCCGGGGGTTGAACATTCCGTCACAGTGGTCGATGCGAAGTCCGGTTACCTGTTGCGAGGCCATCAGCGAACGAATGAGGCAGTGCGTAGCCGCGAAAACCTCGGGATTCTCCATACGCAATCCCACCAGGTCGTTCACATCAAAGAAGCGGCGGTAATTAATCTCCTCCGCGGAAGTTCGCCAGGATGCCAACCGGTAGGGCTGTGCATCGAGCAGTGCATGAAGGCGATCGAAGCTGTGGGGATCCCCTTCGATACCATTAATTTGTGTCAAGGCCTTTTGGATGACCGGCTGCATCTCCTCGGATCGAAGGGCGTCCCGCAACTTCGGTAGAAGCTCCCTCAACTCCGCTTGCCGCTTTTCGCGCAGCTCGTCATCGCTGGTTTCATGCGGCGGAAGCTCCTCGATGGCCTGCAACAAGTCGCGAAAGAAGTCCGGTGCGGGGTTGTCTCCGCCTTCCCGCTGTTCGAAGATCAGATGCACTGTGCGTGGCGCCACCGGCATGCTGTGATCGTAGTAGTGAATTTTAGCAAGCCCGTCCTCAATCGAGACCTGGATGTGTTTGCTCTCCAGTTCCGTTCCATATTGATTGCCGAGGATGGGCAGAAGCAGCTTGTTGCGCATCGCCGGCTTCAGCGGCTTCCAATCGATATCGAAATATTCCGAATAGCGGGAGGCGTGGCCGTTCTCCAGCACGTCCTGCCACCAGACTGAGTCATTGCCCACACCCATGTGATTGGGAACGATGTCGAGCAGCAGGCCCATACCCTGTCGTTGTAGTTCGGCGGAGAAGGAGGCGAAACCTTGGTTGCCGCCAAGCTCCGGATTAAGGCGGTCGTGGCGGGTGAGGTCGTATCCGTGCATGCTGCCTGGCCGGGCTTCGAAAATGGGTGATGAGTAAAAGTCCCCAATGCCCAGCTGCTTGAGGTAGCCAAGGATACCCTGTGCATCGGCAAAGGAAAAATCCTTGTGCATCTGCACCCGGTAGGTTGAGACCGGCACCCGAGCGTCGGTATGCAACACGCGCTCGACACACTCTCGCATCTCATTCGAGGCTTCCTGACGCGGATTGGATCGTACGGAAGCCGGCTCAGGGACGGCTACACTCGCTGAAGGAAGGTCGCTGGTGGCAGACATTTTTGCTTAGATGCGCTCCACGGCAGTCCGGAATTGGCAACAGGCCCGAGGGATTTCATTTGGGTCGCTTTACGAATTTACGCCCAGCACAGAAAATGGAACTAAGACATTCCATTGTAACGAGGAACAGCGATGCCCCTCTCTGGTGAAGCCATACGCATGATGAACTACATCGACGACATTTCGGTTACGCTGCGACGGATTCTCGCGCTCAGCCCTACACTGTCTGCAGACGAGCGCAAACGGGTGGCGGAATACCTCAAGGCCAGCTCACCCAGTACCGACGAGGCGATGGCGGCGTTAAACGTCAAATAGGGTTTTTGGAACCAGCAAGCTGCGAGCGACGGCTCTCCGCTAATCTGTGTCGGGCCGCTTATAGGGTTGCTGCAGGTACTTGCGCGCTTCGTTGATCGCTCCACCCGTATTGTCATTGGTCTGTACAGCCTGGCGGTACTCGTTTACCGCCCGATCGCGCTGCCCGGTGACGTCAAAAATCTTGCCCAGGGCGATGTGACTCCAGACCTCCGTCCATTTGGGATCGTCATCACCGCGGAGTGCATCGCGGTAGGCATTGGCGGCAGCCTGGTAGCTGCGCTGGCTGAAGAGAACTTCGCCGACTCGATAACTGGCTAGAGAGCTATTGGGATTTACTGTCAAAGCCTTCTGGTATTCGGCCAGGGCTCCGGGATTGTCTCCTGCAGAGGCTAATTGCTGGCCGCGCAAAATGGCGATACGTACCTGCAGGTCCGGCGTATTTTTAAGAACCCAGTTGTCGGGATCGATAGAAATGTGACGTGGGCGGCCGAAGGTATCGACTACATATTGCGAGTTTGTGCCGACTACATCAATGCGTTTCACTTCAGTCTTGCCCTCTGTCTCCACTCGCAACTCGACTGGCATGTTGAAGAGATCGAGATCCTGTCCGATTTCCCCAATGGTGCGAAAGCCTTTGTTATTGCCAAGGCGGTAGACCGTGTACTTATCCGTGAACTGGGGAGCTCCGGTTCCATCGAGCCATTGAGCGAAGAAAGGGGTGAGGTTCTGTTGCGATTCCTGCTCGGCGACCTTTTCGACGTCACGGGTCCGGATCGGCTTGTCGGAATACTGAGCAACCAGCGCTTTGAGCAGCTTGAAGAAGTTGTCGTCGCCGATCTCCCACCGAAGCATGTGGAAGATCATTCCGCCCTTGTCCAGAGTCATAGCCTGGAATTGAGGAGAGAAGGGATCGAGTCGGCCTGCTGAAGTAAGGGGGATGGTGTCGTAAGCCAGCGCGCCCGCCGAAATGTCGACCACCGCAGTCTGCAAGGCGGTTTGGCCGGCGACTCGTTCCATGTACAACAACTCTCCGTACCGGGCCATGCCGTTGATAATCCAAAAGTCATTCAGGGAATACGGGGTAACCGCGCATCCCCACCATTGGTGGGCGATGGTGTTGGCCAGAAGGCGGTAATTGGAACGGTCGGCAATACGAGCCCCCGCGATTGCGGCAATCTCGGGGGCCCAGTAGGAGGGCAAAGTGTCGTCGGGCAGTTCAACTACGTTCAGCAGATGCGAAGGCCCATCACCGAAAGTCTCGTTGAAGAAGTCGAATTCCTTGTTGGCTGTCTGAATGTAGTCCGCACCGCTCTGCTTGTGGGCGTCTGTCACATAGAGCTTCAGGTTCGGGAATCCTGCGACCACCATCGGCTCCTCGAATTTGCCTGCGATGATCGTGCCCGGGAAACTAGGCTTCGTCCAATTGAAGCTATACTGCATTCCGCCTGAGACCGAGCGCGGAGTCCCAGTCAGGCCGCTCCCGATAACACGGTAACCGGCAGGAATCGTGACGTGCATTTCAGCGGTGAAGCGATCGGTCAGATATCCAACCATCGGAAACCAGCGCCCTGCATAGAGGAGATATGTGATGGGGTCGCCGATCGAAACCACTTTGAGCCCCTGGACTGGACTCTCTTCGTTGCCAGTGAGCGTCCCGTCATATGTAAACGTCAGTGTCGAGCTGGCCCCTTTGCTCAAGGGACTGGGAAGCGCTACCTCGATGGTCGCATTCGGGCCACGTTCTCCAGTGAGGGTGTGGCCGTGTTCGTCGGTCACATTCTCCACTTTCAATGCATTGTGCAGCTCGAAAATTGCCGAACTGACCGAGTCCGTAGCCGTGAATGTGACGCGTGCCGTGGCTTTGAGCGTGTGTTGGGCAGGGTCGATCTGAGCATCGATCACATAGCCGGTGATGTTGATGTTTGGCCGCTCAGCGGCGGAGAGCTGTGGGCAAGCCAACCCCAGTAAAGTGGTCAGCACGATCAAAATCCTGGAATGCCTATGGAAACTCAGCATCATGGAAGTCATGCCACCGGCCATTGTGAGACCAAAGCAGTTTCCGCTACGGGAATCAATTCCATCGCAATTCGGGCAGCCCGCTGGACTGCGCCTTCACTGCTCACCCGGAGCGCAGTCCCCACGGTGCGCAGGTCTGATTGCATTGTTGCACGAGCCTCCTCGTTTTCCAGCAAAGGGCGAAGCGCGGAAACGACATTGGGAGCGGTGAAGTCATGCTGGAGGAGCTCCGGCACGATCTGCCGCCGGGCTATCAGGTTGACCATTCCAATATGGGCGACGCGGACCACACGGCGAGCAACAGCATAGCTGATGCGGGATATACGGTACACGATGACAAAGGGGTTGCCGATCAGCGCCGCCTCGACCGTGGCTGTGCCGCTGGCGACGACACTGGCGCGGGCGTATTGCAACACCGCTCGTGCATCGTGAACTAGCCGCACGCCGGCCGCCCTGGTCTGTCTCGCCAGCGCATCTACCTCTGTATTCTTCAGTGTGGGGGCGATAGGCAGAAGATACTCATAACCCTGACCTAACAATCGAGCGGCTTCGAACATTGGCGGCAAGTTGGCGTGCAACTCCCTGGCGCGGCTCCCGGGCAGCAAGCCAACCCAAGATTTTGACGTGTCCAGACCATTTTCGCGAGCGAAGGCCTCCCGCGTCACGGTGGGAGCGGCAAGATCCGCCAGCGGATGACCGACATACTCAGCTTTGACGCCGTGGTTCTTATAAAACTCCTCTTCAAACGGGAAAATCACCAGCATTCGAGTAACGTTGCGCTTCACGCCTTTCACTCGCCACTTCTTCCAGGCCCACAGCTGTGGACTGACAAAATAGACAACGGGTATTTTGAGACGGCGGAGCTCGGCGGCAAGACGCAAGTTTACGTCCGGGAAATCAATCAGAATCGCGAGATCCGGTCGTTCTTTGCGCAGGCTGGCTTTTAATTTTCTATATTCACGATACACGTGGGCCATATGGAGGATCACTTCCGTGATGCCCATCACGGCCACGTCTTCAGCCCGCACGACTCGGCGCAGGCCGGCGGCGGCCATGCGGATGCCCCCCAGGCCGAAAAAGTCGGCACCCGGATCCAGGCGGCGTATTTCCGCCATCATCAGCGCGCCGTAGTGCTCGCCGCTGGCCTCGCCGGCAGAGAAAAATATCTTTGCCATAACTTCTGCCCTAATCCGTGCCTACCGCCAGGCTGGGATCCAGAACCCCGCTGGTCGCCCTGGACGTCGGCATTAGTTCCTGATCCTTGTATTGCAGCTGGTAGAGCTTCCAATAAATGCCGCGCTGGGCCAGCAATTCTTGATGCGTGCCCATTTCCCGAAGAATGCCCTTGTGCATGACAAGTATCCGATCCGCCTGCTGTACGGTCGAAAGGCGATGAGCGATGATCACCGAAGTACGGCCCCGGACCATACGCTCGAGGGCTGACCGCACCCGCATCTCGGTATCGGTGTCCACACTGGAAGTGGCTTCGTCGAGTACCAGGATGCGTGGGTTATGAGCCAGGGCTCGGGCGAAATTGATCAGCTGCTTTTGCCCCGTAGAAAGGCTATTGCCCCGTTCGCGCAAAGGCTCATCGAACCCCTGAGGGAGACTGCGGATAAAGTCACCGACGTTTACCTCGTCGGCCGCTGCCTTCAGCCGCTCGTCCGTAATCCAGCTCGAACCCAGACGGATGTTCTCAGCGATGGTGCCTGTAAACAGGAACGGGTCCTGCAGCACAACCCCGAAATTACGCCGCAGATGTGAGACGTCCTGCTCCCGAACATCGATACCGTTGATCAGAACGCTTCCCCGCTGAACCTCATAAAAGCGCATCATAAGGGCGATGATGGTGGTCTTACCGGCGCCCGTATGACCCACGATTGCCGCGGTCTGATCGGGCTCGAGGTTGAATGAGACATCTTTCAGGATCCACTCCACCTCCGGAGAGGCGGCCAGGACTTCATCCGTGCCATGACTCCGTTGAATGCGGGTCAGTTGTTCCGGATCGAGCTTCTGATAGGTGAACCAGACATGGCGAAATTCGATCCGGCCCGAGCCATCGCAAGATTGGGGCTGGGGAGGACTTTGCAACTCCGCAGGCGTATCCAGCAGCTTGAAGACTCGTTCGCTGGCAGCCATTGCCGCCTGCAGGATGTTGTACTTCTCGCTCAGGTCCTGAATGGGGCGGAAGAAGCGCTGGGAGTACTGGATAAAGGCGACCAGAACCCCGATGGACACCGCGTTGCGCAGCACTCCATTTCCTCCCAGCCAAATCACGAGCGCGATGGCCACAGAGCTCAGCAACTCGATCGCCGGATAATAAAGGGCATAGGCCAGGATGGCGTCCTTGAAGGCGACCATGTGCTGGCGATTAACCTCTTCGAACTCCTTGTAGGAACGCTGCTCCCGGTTGAATAGCTGCACCACGCTCATCCCGCTTACGTGCTCCTGCGTGGAAGCATTGATGCGGGCGATCGCGGAGCGTATTTGCCGATAGGATTCCCGCACATGTTTTCGGAAGACGCGGGTCACGGCCAGGATCAACGGCAGCACTGCAAAAGCAATCAGGGCCAGCCACCAGTTCATCCGCAGCATTATGGCCACGATCAGGACCAGGACGAAGACATCCTCGAAGATGGCGAACACGCCCGAAGTAAACATTTCGTTCAGCGCGTCCACATCACTGGTCAACCGAGTCACCAGACGGCCCACCGGATTGCGGTCAAAGAAACTGACGTGCATGCTCTGCAGGTGGCGGAAGATTTGGCTCCGCATGTCGAACATGATCTTTTGCCCGGTCCACTGCATGAGGTAGGTCTGGGCGAACTCCAGAAGGTAGCTGAATACGAGCGCGCCGAGATAAATGGTGGCGATTTGCGTGACGCCCGCCATGGGATTGTGGCTCAGCCAGCGGGTCCAGGCCGGGGGGTGGAGGGCGGGCCGGGCGGTCATATACCGATCGATGGCGACCTTCGTCAGGTAGGGTCCGAGCACGTCGGCTCCGGCCTTGAGAAGGATCGCCACCAGCGAAATCACCGCCTGCAGCTTGTAGGGTCGAAGGTAGGTGAGCAGTCTGCCCATCAACCGGCTGTCGTAAGCCTTGCCGACAACATCGTCGTCCTGGTGCTGATTCTTCCGGTTCTGCTCGTTGCTTGCTTCGGCCATAGCCTTTGCTCTTTATCTTATAGGGGCTGTGCCCACGAATCGGGGTGATGGGAGAATAGGAACGGAATGGATTCTCTCGGCGTTTACATCGCAGTTCCTTTTTGCCGCGCGAAATGTACCTATTGCAACTTTGCCTCCAGCGTTTCGTCCGCCGGAATCCATGAGCGATATGTCGCCAGGGTTTGTGACGACATCCGCAAAGTGCGGCAGAGACTCGAATCCGCGTCTCTTCCTGGGTGTGTGGATACCGTTTACCTGGGCGGAGGGACCCCCAGCCTGCTGTCTCCAGGGTTGGTGAGTGAGGTTGGCCACACCTTGCGCCAACAGTTCAGGGTTTCGCCATCAGCGGAGATCACGCTCGAGTGCGCGCCCGGACAGTTGGATGACGCGACCCTCGACGCCATGCTGGGGTTCGGTGTCAACCGGATCAGCCTGGGCGTCCAGTCGCTGGTGGATCGTGAAGCAGCGGCTACCGGGCGATTCCATACCCGGTCTGTAGTCCTGCGAGATCTGGCACGGATGCGTTCCGCAGGCGTCAAAAGGCTCAGCATCGACTTGATTGCGGGCATGCCGCATCAGACGATGGAAAGCTGGCAGGAGTCGCTGGATGTGCTCGTGGCCACCGGGGTAGGGCACGCGAGCGTTTACATGCTGGAGATTGATGAAGAATCGCGCCTGGGTCGGGAACTGCTGGCTGGCGGCGCGCGCTATCACGCGCAGACGGTTCCCGGCGAAGAATTAACCGCGGAGCTTTACCAGCGCGCTGTGGGGGCCCTGGAGGCATCCGGGCTAGGCCAATACGAAATTTCCAACTTTGCTCGAGGAGGCAGCGAGGCGCAACACAATCTGAAATATTGGCGCCGGAAGCCTTACCTCGGTTTTGGCCTGGATGCACATTCCATGGTGCGCGCTCATGATGGGGCCGCATTGCGCTTCAATACAACGGATGCGCTTGACGAATACATGGGCGCTGAGTCACACCTGGAACCGCGGCGGCTCAAAGGAGTGGAAGAGATCGAAGAGGCTTGGTTTTTGGGCCTTCGTCTGCGGGCCGGAGTGGCCTGGCTGGCCTTGGCGGCCGAGTTCGGTTGGGACCGGGTTGAGATTTTCCGTCCTGTGGTCCGTGAGCTGTGTGACCTGGGGCTGGTCATTGAGGAGGAGGGAATCGTCCGCCTGACTCCGCGCGGCGTTCTGTTCTCCAATGAGGTCTTTGCTCGATTCCTTGGGGTAGCGGAAGAGGAGTTCCAGGTTCCATGACCTCTGAAGTCAAACATGCGATAGCCAGATGATCGATTTGCGCAGCGACACCGTGACCCGCCCCACGCCCGCTATGCGAGCCGCCATGGCTGGGGCTGAAGTAGGAGACGACGTTTACGGTGAAGACCCCACCGTGAACCGGCTGGAAGCGCGAGCGGCCGAAATCTTTGGACGCGAAGCTGCACTCTTTGTGCCAACGGGCACAATGGGCAATCAGGTCGCGATTCGCATGCACACCGAACATGGCCAGGAAGTCATCTGCGAATCTCGCGGTCACCTCATGGATTGGGAAATGGCCATGGTGTCTGCTTTTTCCGGGTGTCAGTTGCGCGCGGTGTATGCAGACCGCGGAATCCTTACCTGGCCGCTTATTCGCAACGTCATTTCCAACGGCGTTCGTTTTCGGCCGAAGACTGGTTTAATCTCGCTCGAGAACACGCATAACCTGGCCGGCGGCACGGTCATGCCCTTCGAGGTTACAGAGGAGATCCTGGCAGGAGCAGTGGATGCTGGGCTGCCGGTCCATCTTGACGGCGCCCGCATTTTCAACGCCGCTACCGCATTGAACATCCCGGTTGACCGGCTTACCCGGGGCTTCAGCTCCGTCATGTTCTGCCTCTCCAAAGGGCTTTGTGCGCCGGTGGGTTCCATGCTTGTCAGCAGCCGGAAAAATATCGAGCGGGCGCGCAATTTTCGGAAGGCGCTGGGCGGAGGCATGCGGCAGGCTGGTGTGCTGGCGGCAGCCGGTTTGGTCGCCTTGAATGAGATGACCGGCCGGCTAAAGGAAGATCACGAAAACGCCAAGCTCCTGGCGTGTGCGCTACGCGAGCTGCCGCAGGTTGAACTTGACCCGTCTTTGGTGCAAACCAACATCGTCATCTTCAGTTTGCGCGATGATGGAGACGCTGCAACGCTGGTGAGCGCACTCGCCGCGAACGGGGTACTGGCAGGAGTCGTGGGAGCCCATGCTGTGCGCCTGGTTACACACCGCGATGTTGATCGTGCCGCGTGCGAGCGAGCCCGTGCCATTCTGATTCAGGAGATCCGGAAACAGGATAGCTGCTGAAACGGTGAAAATGATCCTGCCCCCCTGCCAAGGCCTTATACTGTGGGGATGCCAAAGTATTCGATCGTCGTGCCTTTTCATAACGAGGAAGAAAACGTTACGGCTTTGTATGACCGTTTGAAAGCGGTCATGGAGCAAATCGGCGACAGTTTCGAGCTGGTGCTGGTGGACGACGGGTCGAGCGATCGAACTTACAAGCTGCTGGAAGAGATAGCGGCTGTGGACAGCAGGGTTTTGGTGGTCAAGCTGCGGCGCAACTTCGGGCAGACCTCTGCGCTGGCTGCCGGATTCGACCACTCCCAGGGCGACTATATCCTGGCCATGGATGGGGATCTGCAACACGATCCCGCTGAGATTCCGGAATTTGTCGCCAAGCTGGAAGAGGGCTATG
>Ga0335075_10003806_pt1 | contig 23718 bp, 19 predicted proteins | sample Lox_Sample_24_FD_206723 | JGI IMG/M metagenome (GOLD analysis project Ga0335075, IMG submission 206723) | Soil microbial communities from Loxahatchee National Wildlife Refuge, Florida, United States - Lox_Sample_2.4 | ecosystem: Environmental > Terrestrial > Soil > Wetlands | place: USA...
TTCGTGCTGTCATCGGCGGGCAGCGCCAGGCTGTGTTGTACCTCCTGCAAGGAGCCGTCGAGGTCATTGGGGATCACCAGGGTGACGGTCTGCGGGGCCGACTCAGAGGTTTCAATGATCGGAGTTGAGCCCTGCACCGTGTGCAGGCGTTCCTGGGCGCGTTCGCGCAGGCGAATCAGAATCGCGGACATGGCCACCACCGCGACGAGCAGAAATGCGAACAGGATGCGCTGCGCACGGGAGATCATGGCTGCTCTCTCCAGTCGTTGCGCCACTCTTCCAGCGCGGCGGTCAGCGCATCCAGGATGGTGCGCTGGTAGGTCTCGTCCGTGATGGGTTTGCTTTTGGTCGATTCGCCGCCGATGAGCGGGGCAACTTCAACGGCGACGGCCGGGCAGGCAAAGCTGTCCATGGGCTGCAGAGAGGTACGACCCAGGGTGACGGGAATCTCCGCGTGAGCCAGCGCTGAGTCGATGTCCGACGACAGCTTGAGGCTCTGGGTGACATACGCCGATTGTGCTGTCTCCCAGGGCATGAATTTTGCCGGCTGCGTGGGCGCCAGCGACGACGTGTAAAGATGCACGCCGCTGCCGGTGGCCGTCGCATGGATGAGGATGCAGGCCGCGAAAGGAGTGTGGTCGGCAATCTCCGCGCGGTTGTCAGCAGAGAGCGTCACATCAGAGGTTCGCGTGGTCGTCACCTCGATGCCGCGCGCCGAGAGCAGCGAACGCAGGCGGTCGGCGAGATCGAGGGTCAGATCTTTTTCAAGCAGCGTGGCGGTCAGTCGCGCTCCGATATTTGTGCCGCCGTGCGCAGGATCCAGCAAAACAAGGAAGCGCGGGGCAACCTGCGGCGGTGGGGCCGGGACGGGAACCACCGGCAACGCAGGTGCCTTCGCAGGTGGCGGCGGAGGCTGGGTGGCCTGTCCCGCAAGCAGCATGGGAAACGCGAGGCAGGGCGCTGCCAGGAATTTAGTCCAGCGCATAGATCGTTAAACCGCTGAGCAGCTTGGGGAAGAAATCGGTGGATTTTTGCGGCATGACCTCGCCGGCAAAGGCGACTTCGCGCAGCTCGTCCAGCGTAACGGGGTTCATCAGGAAGGCGAGATTGGCCTCCTGGCGCTCCACTTGGTCGATGGCCTCCGCCGCGTCCCGCAGGTAGCGGACGTTTGTCTGCTGTCGAATGGCTTCGGGGGGAATGCCCAGAATCTTCTCCAGGATGAGGGCGTGGAGCTGCACAGTGTCGAGATCGCGTTGCCGCTCAGGAATATGCTGCAGCTCGGTTTTTACCGCGTCGGTGATCGCCGTCAGCAGGTATTTTCCGGCAGTCGTCACCGCGACAAGCGCAGTTTTTCCCCGTGCCTCCCGCAGCAGGGCCATCAGGGCTTCGGGGTCTTCCGTCGCGAGCGCCTCAATAGCAAAATAGGATTGCAGGCTCGAAAGAAAGTTGGACGGCGAAAAATCCGCGAGGCCGTGCACTACACGATGCGTGGGCAGGATCACTAACCCTTCGCGGTCCATGTTGACGAAGGTCATCATGGCTGCGGCCTCGGGGTAAGGCGGCTCGGGTGTGGTGCCCGCGTTTCGCTGCGCAGAGGGTGCCGATTCCTGCGGAGCATGCTCACGGGCGAACTGCAGGGCCGTCTCATATCTATGGTGGCCGTCGGCGATGATGAGCTTCTTGTCCTCCAGCGTCGTGGTCAACAGGTTGATGGTTCCAGGGTCACTTACCCGCCAAACGCGGTGCACCACTTCGTACTCGTCCGTCACCTCGATGTCCGGCGCGGCGGTTGAGTCGAAGAGGAGCTGCTCGGCGCTCATGCCCGGGTCGGAGTAAAGCATAAAGATCTGCCCAAAGTGGGCGCGGGTGGCGTTGAGTAGGTTGAGGCGGTCGCTTTTGGGCCGGGAAAGAGTTTGTTCGTGGCGAAAGACAACCTTGGCGGCGTAGTCATACAGCTCCCCGATCGCGATGAAGCCCCGCCGCTCGCACATTACCTTCTCATCCGGAGCCGAGCCGGGCACGGGAAACGTCTGCGAATAGGCGAAGACGCAGGGTTCGCTCTCCTGAGCAAGGATGCCGTCCCGGCGCCAGTCCGCGAAATCCCGGGCAGCCCGGCGGTAGACGTCCTGTGCGCCATCGCCATCAAAGAGTTCAGGCAGCCCCAGGATGATACGCACCAGGTTGTAGGGGCTGCGCTCGTAATAGGCCTGCTGCATGCCAGGTGTGATCTTGTCGTAGGGCTGAGTGACCACATCCTGCAGCCGGACCAGCGAGGGGTTGTAGCGAAGCGCGCGAAATGGGTAGATTCGGGCCATTCTTTGGGGTCCTGCTCCGAGGGACGCGTCAATCGCGGCTCTTACTTCTCTTCTGGAATCATGCCCGATTGTAAATCAGTCCCCGAACGGGACTGGGTTGCGGCTTTTCTTGGCACGGAAGATGCACGGCTGCAACAAATCCGGCCGCAACATGCTAGGATGCCCAACACGAGTGCGTTCGAGTCAGAGGCCCACTACTCATGATTCCTGCCCCATTTTCCGGCCCTCGTCCTCTGCGAACCCGCAGGGGATCGTCGGCCCGTCTCTTTATCACTGCGTTCGCTGTTCTGCTTTCGCTCGCGGTACTGCGGAGCCCGCTTTCCGCGTATGCTCAGGAAGATCAGCTCAACAAAGTGCATGTTCAGCCGCCTCCCGTTGCCCCGCCGCCGAGCACGGCGCCGCCTGCGGTTCAAGGCCCCGCCGGATTGAAAGCCAGGCCCGGCGAGCGCTTCCGGGTGAACGTGAATCTGGTGCTGATTCCGCTCACCGTCACCGACCCCATGGATCGGCTGGTGACCGGTCTTGAGAAGGACAATTTCTTTGTCTACGAAGACAATAAGTTGCAAACCATCACGTCGTTTTCGACCCAGGATGCCCCCGTCTCCATCGGGGTGATCTTTGATATGAGCGGAAGCATGGCGGACAAGATTCTGCGCGCGCGCGACTCGATTCTGGAGTTTCTGAAGACCTCCAACCCGCAGGACGAGTATTTCGTTATCGGCTTCAATGACCGCCCGCAGCTGATCGAAGATTTCACCTCGAACACCGAGAAGATTGAGGAGCGGCTGGCGTACGTGAAGGCCGGCCACCGGACCGCGCTGCTGGATGCCATCTACTATGGCCTGGACTTGATGAAGCAGGCGAAGTATCCGCGCAAGGCGCTGCTCGTCGTCTCCGACGGCGGCGATAACCGCAGCCGATACACCGAGGGCGAGGTACGCTCCGAGGTGCGTGAATCCGACGTGCAGATTTACTCCATCGGCATATTCGACCCCGAGGCCGCGACCCCCGAAGAGCGGATGGGGCCGCTTTTGCTGAACGACATCAGCGACGAAACCGGGGGACGCCTGTTCAAAGTAGACGACGTTTCGCAGATGGGCGATATTGCCGCCAAGATCAGTTCCGAGCTGCGCAACGAATACGTGCTGGGCTACTCGCCAACGAACAAGAGGCACGACGGCAAGTGGCGTAAAGTGAAGGTAAAGCTGGCTCCCCCACCGGGGCTGCCACCGCTCACGATTCACGCCCGTAACGGATACTATGCGCCTTTGCAGTAATCGCTTTGTTCGCGTCTTTCTTTTGGCAATAGCCGTTCCGCTCTCTGTTTGCGCGCAGAGCGGCGCGCCTGCTGCAAGCCAACAAGCTCCGGCAGCTCTTAAGCCTGAGCAGCAGCCTGCCCTCGATGTGGACCGCGACCCCGTGCTTTCTCCCGACCCTGAGGATAACGTGCCGGTAAGCCCCGGCCATCCCGGGCCCGCTTCGCGCGGCGTGGCGCTGGAGCGCGGACCGAACGGCAGATACACGCTCATGCAGAACGTGAATGAGGTGGTCCTGAATGTCTCCGTCTTCGACGAGGGCCATCATTTGATCAACGATCTCAAGCAGGATGACTTCAAGGTGTCGGAAGACGGCGTGCCCCAGACGATTGCCGCATTTGAGCACCAGGATCTGCCGGTATCGATGGGCATTTTGATCGATAATTCCGGCTCCATGCGCGACAAACGTCTCGCGGTGAATGAGGCTGCGCTCGATCTGATTCGGGCGTCAAATCCCGACGACGAGGCCTTCGTGGTCAATTTTTCCGACGAGGCATATATCGATCAGGATTTTACCTCCAGCATTGCCAAACTGCGCGATGGGCTCTCACACATCGATTCGCGCGGAGGGACGGCGCTGTATGACGCGGTCGTCGCGTCAGCGGACCACCTGGAACAGGATGCCAAGAGGCCCAAACAGGTGTTGCTGATCATTACTGACGGAGAGGACAATGCATCGAGCCTCGATCTCGAGCAGACGATCCACAAGGTACAGGACTTGCAGGGGCCGGTGGTGTATTCCATCGGTCTTCTGTTCGGCTCGGACACGGACCCGCGCGAGGAACGGCGCGCGAAGCGGGCACTGCAACTGCTCTCGGATGAGACGGGCGGTTTGGCGTTTTTCCCAAAATCACTGGCGCAGGTGGACTCCATCGCTGCCGAGGTTGCGGAGGACATTCGCAGTCAGTACACCATCGGGTACCATTCCACCAAGCCCTTGAGTGAGCCAGGCTACCGCACCATAAAAGTGGAAGCCCACGCACAGGGCTACAAAAAGCTCATGGTTCGCACCAAAAGCGGCTATTACCCCCGGCAAACCGCACCAGCGAAAACAACCGCGAACCAATAGCGCTCTCTGATTTCCAACTCCGGAGCAAAGGGAGAGCCACAAAAGCAAGTCACGAGACGGCGCGAAGCGCCCCTCGGCTTCGCTCAGGGCAGGCTCCTGCCTGAACGGCCAGTCCCTGATACACTGATTTGTTTTGCTATGAGCCGATCCAGTGTTGTCCAGCCAACGAGTGCGAGCCTGCGGGTTGCCGAAGATATTACCGAGTTAATGGGCAACACCCCCATGCTGCGTTTGCATCGTGTCGCGCCCCCGGAGTGGGCCGCCGTCTACGCCAAGCTTGAGTTCCTCAACCCCGGAGGCAGTGTGAAGGACCGCGCCGCGCTCGGCATGATTCTCGATGCCGAGCGGCAGGGAAGGCTGAAGCCCGGCTCGACCATTGTCGAGGCCACTGCTGGCAACACCGGAGTGGGCCTGGCGCTGGTGGGCGTCAACCGCGGCTATCGCGTGGTGCTGTTTGTGCCCGAGGGCTTCGCGGAAGAGAAGTGCATCCTGATGCGCGGCTTCGGCGCAACAGTGATTCGGACGCCCGAGGTCGAGGGTATGAGCGGTGCGATTCGCCGCGCGCTCGCCCTGGCAAAGGAAGATCCCAATGCTTTTGCCGCACTCCAGTTTGAGAATCAGGCCAATCCGCAATTCCACCATGACACCACGGCGGTAGAGATCTGGGAGCAGATGGAGGGCCGCGTGGACGCCTTCGTCGCCGGCGTGGGCACGGGCGGAACATTCTCAGGAGTGGCGCGGTTTTTGAAAGAGCAGAACTCGAGTGTGCTTACGGTTGCGATCGAGACCCAGGGTTCCGTGTTGCAGGGCGGGGAGCCGGGACCGCATAAAGTTGAGGGAATTGGAGTGTCATTCGTTCCGAAGACGTTTGATCGCGATGTGGCCGATGAGATAGTAAAGGTCAACGACGACGACGCATTCACCATGGTGCGGCGGTTGGCGGCCGAAGAGGGTCTGCTCGGCGGCTCGAGCGCAGGAGCCATGGTTCATGCAGCCGTGGCCGTCGCAAAGCGGCTGGGAGCCGGCAAGCGCGTCGCGACCATCATTCCCGACTCGGCGGAGCGCTATCTGTCGAAGCACATCCTCGAAGGCTGAACACTCTTCTTCAAAACACTCAGAACAGGATTGACGATGACAGAACGCAAGCACGGCTTTGCCACTCGCGCGATTCACGACGGACAGCCGGCCGACCCGTCGACCGGCGCGGTCAACGTGCCGATCTACCTTACCTCGACCTACGCGCAGGAGGAGATTGGCAGGAATAAGGGCTACGAGTACGCGCGCGTCTCCAACCCCACGCGCGATGCGTTGGAGACGAATCTCGCGTCGCTCGAAGGTGGCGCCAGCGCGCATGTATTCGGCAGCGGCATGGCGGCGATCATGGCCATGGTCACCATGTTCCGCTCGGGCGATCACGTCATCTGCGGAGCCAATGTTTATGGCGGCACGCCGCGCCTGTTCAATGAGATCGTTACGCGCTACGGCATCGAGTTCAGCTACGTCGATACGGCAGACCCTGAGAATGTAAGGCGCGCCATCCGGCCTGCAACCAGGCTCGTTCACATTGAGACGCCGACCAACCCGATCATGACGCTGACCGACATTCGCGCTGTGGCCGACGTGTGCCACGAGCGCGGAGTGGAACTCGCGGTCGACAACACCTTCATGTCGCCCTACTTTCAGCGGCCCATCGAGATGGGCGCGGACATCGTGATGCATTCCACCACCAAATTCCTGAACGGACACAGCGACGGCCTCGGCGGCGTGCTGGTCGGCACCAAACCCGAGCACAAGGAGAACTTCGCGTTCGTGCAGAAATGTACCGGCGGCATCCTTTCGCCCTTCGAGTGCTGGATGATTCTGCGCGGCGTAAAGACACTGGCCGTGCGCATGAAGCAGCACGACGAGAGCGGGCGCAGGATTGCGGAGATGCTGGCCGGTCACAGGAAGGTCAGGAAGGTGCACTATCCCGGCCTGCCTTCGCATCCGCAGCATGAACTAGCCAAGCGGCAGATGTCGGGCTTCGGCGCGCTCATCTCGTTTGAAACCGGCTCGCTCGCCAACGCCAATGCGATGCTGAGGCGGGTGAAGATCTGCACACTGGGCGAATCACTGGGGGGAGTGGAGACACTGATCTCACATCCGGCGACGATGACGCACGCATCGATCGGCGCAGAGGCGCGCGCGCAGCTTGGAATCACCGACGGTTTGGTGCGGATCTCAGTGGGAATTGAAGATGTGGACGATCTGCTGAAGGATCTGGATCAGGCACTGAGCGCGATCTAAAACAATCAGGACACTCGCTGGAACACTGTTTCGCTCACATAGCTCTTCGCCGGTCCTCGAACCGTATGTCGCACGAACATGCGGTTCGCCGGACCCAAAACATACTCCGAAACATAACGGTCCTGAATACAGGTATGCGTTGCCGTTGCCACCAGATTACGTCCGTCGTATGTAAATTGGAGTGATTGAAACAAGAGCCCCGTCTCAGCAAAGAGAATGTCGAACCCTGACCCCCGCCTGCGATAGAGATAGCTCTGCGTGCCGCTGATTACCTCACCCGTCGCAAGCTGAATCCGCGCGCTTTCACAATAGAGCGCCTCTCGCTGAGAAATAAGGGATATTTCGGCCTTCCCGCTCATGGAAGCGTGGGGCGTGACCCTGCGTTCAAATGCCCAATGACCTGGCATTCGTTCGAATACCAGGTCGGGTGCGGTTTCCACATCGTGCAAAGCCAGCAGCCCTCGCAACTATTGGTGTGGGCGCTGCTCTGAGGGAACTGACTGAGGCAGCGCGGCGAGCACGTCGGGCGCCTCTTCTTTCAGTTCAGGAAGCGGAGCTTCGAGAGCCAGCTTCAGCACCTCATCCATTGATTCGACAAAGTTCAGCTTCATGGCGGACTTCAGGTTTTCCGGAAGGTCGGCCATGTCCTTCTGATTATCGGCAGGCAGAATCGCCTCGAAGATACCGGCGCGATGTGCGGCCAGCAGCTTCTCCTTCAATCCGCCGATGGGCAGCACCTTGCCGCGCAGCGTGATCTCGCCGGTCATGGCGATATCGCGGCGCACGGGAATCTTGGTTAGCGCGCTGGCGATTGCCGTGGCCAGCGTAATGCCGGCGGATGGGCCGTCCTTGGGAATGGCGCCTTCGGGCACATGGATGTGAATGTCGAGGCTGCGATAGAAGTCGCGCGGCAGCCCGAGATAATGTGCGCGGCTGCGGATATAAGAGAGCGCGGCCTGTGCCGACTCCGTCATCACGTCTCCGAGCTGGCCCGTCGTGGTGAGCTTGCCCTTGCCGTCCAGAATCTGCACTTCCGTCTGCAGGATGCTTCCGCCCACTTCTGTCCACGCCAGGCCGTTGACCAGGCCAACTTCGCTTTTCTCGTGCACCGCGGAGTCGCGGAACTTCTGCACGCCAAGGAAATCTGCGACATTCGCCGCAGTGATGCTTTCCTTATGCTTCTGTCCGTTCTTCACCACGCGGCGCGCTACTTTGCGGCAAACGTTCCCGATTTCGCGCTCCAGACTGCGCACGCCGGCCTCGCGGGTATAGCTGCGAATGATCTCTGTCAGTGCATCGTCGGAGAAGACCAGGTTCTTCTCGGTAAGGCCGGTATGTTTGCGCTGTTTCTTCACCAGGTATTGTTTGGCGATCTCCAGCTTTTCCGCCTCGGTGTATCCGTGCAGCCGCAGCACTTCCATGCGGTCCTGCAGCGGGCCGGGGATGGTATGCAGCACGTTCGCGGTCGCGACAAACAAGACCTGCGAAAGATCGTACTCAACGTCAAGGTAGTGATCCTGGAAGCTGGTGTTCTGCTCCGGGTCGAGCACCTCGAGCAGTGCCGAAGACGGATCGCCGCGGAAGTCGCTCGCCATCTTGTCGACTTCATCCAGCATGAAGACCGGGTTCTTGGTGCCCGCCTTCTTCATCGATTGGATGATCTGACCGGGCAGCGCGCCGATGTAGGTGCGGCGATGGCCGCGAATCTCGGCCTCGTCGCGCACGCCGCCGAGCGACAACCGCACAAACTTGCGCCCGGTGGCCTTGGCGATGGACATGCCCAGTGAGGTCTTGCCAACACCCGGAGGCCCGACAAAACACAAGATGGAGCCTTTGGGATTCTTTACCAGCTGCCGCACGGCAAGGAACTCGAGGATGCGCTCTTTGATTTTTTCCAGGCCGTAGTGATCGGCGTTCAGAACCTTTTCCGCATGATCGATGTTGCGCGTCTCGCGCGACCGCTTCTTCCACGGCACCGCCAGCAGCCAGTCCAGATAATTGCGCGATACAGTCGATTCCGCCGACATGGGCGGCATCGCTTCGAGCTTCTTCAACTCCTGGATGGCCTTCTCCAGAACATCCTTCGGCATTCCGGCAGATTCGATCTTCTTCTTCAGATCGTCGAATTCGCTCTTTTCGCCCTTGCCAAGCTCCTTCTGGATGGCCTTGATCTTCTCGTTGAGGTAGTACTCTTTCTGCGCGCGCTCCATCTGGCGCTTCACGCGTGACTGGATGCTGCGATCCATGTTGAGCTTTTCAATTTCGACGGTCAGCACTTCGGCAATCACCGTCAGGCGCTGTGCAGGGTCAAACACATCCAGGATCTTCTGCTTGTCGGGGATCTCCAGTTGCAGATTGGCGGCGATGGTGTCAGCGAGTTTGCCCGGCTCGTCCGTGCGTACCGCGGCAACCAGTGTCTCGTAGTTTAGCGACTGCTGCAGCTTCACATACTGCTCGAACAGCGACATCACGCGCTGGATGAGCTGATCGGTCTGCGGCGAAGACTCGAGCTGCGCAGGCGAGGTGCTGATGGTGGCCACAAAAAAGCCGTCCACATCAGTCATTTCGACGGCAGTGGCGCGCTCCAGGCCCTCCACCAGAACCTTGATGTTGCCGTCCGGCATCTTGACGCTCTGTACGATGTTGCCGATGGTGCCGACGGTGTAGATCTCATCCACGCGCGGCTCGTCCACACGCGCGTCATGTTGTGTCGCCAGAAAAATTTTACGGTCGCCGTTGAGCGCCTCTTCGAGAGCGCGCACACTCGACTCGCGCCCGACGACAAACGGCGTCATCATATGCGGAAAGATCACCATGTCCCGTATGGGCATCATGGGCAGCTTGCGGAGATCGTCCCGTTCGCGGCTCTCTTTAGGTGGGGTCACATCGTACCTTTCGTTGGGTAACTGTTGTCTGTTAGATGAACTTTAACGCAATTCGTCTCAAAAGCGGGCAAAACTTCCACCGTTGGTTACCAAAAACCGGATGCCTAAAACAAAAAACGAACCCAGGGGCTCGCCTTTTGTGGCCTGATTTTGTCGATCAACATCCTCAATTTTAACGACAGCCGCCTAACCGGCCTTATCCAGCAGCGAAACAGAAAGATCGCGGCTCTTCACCATGGCGTCCGTAATCTCCAGTTCCTTCACCTTCTTGTTGCTGGGCAGGTGATACATCAGGTCGAGCATCAGCTCCTCAAGAATCATACGCAGGCCACGCGCGCCCACCTTGCGCGCCAGCGCTTCCTGGGCTACAGCACGCGTAGCATCCGTGTTGAAGTCGATCTTTACGCCTTCATACTCGAACAGCCGCTGATACTGCTTCAGGATCGCATTGCGCGGCTTGGTCAGAATCTCGATCAGCGCGGCTTCGTCGAGTTCATCCAGAACGCCGAGCACCGGCAGACGGCCCACAAACTCCGGGATGAGCCCGTACTTGATCAGATCCTGCGGTTCGGCCTGGCGCAGTAGCTCGGAATCGCGCTGCGAACGAACCGGCGACTCCTGCTCCTTGTCAGAAAGCGCCTTGAAGCCAAGCGCCTTCTTGCCTACGCGGCGCCCGATCACGCGCTCCAGACCGACGAACGCTCCACCGCAGATGAACAGGATGTTGGTGGTATCAACAGCGGTAAATTCCTGGTGCGGGTGCTTGCGTCCGCCCTGCGGGGGAACGTTGGCGACGGTGCCTTCCAGAATCTTGAGCAGCGCCTGCTGCACGCCTTCGCCCGAAACATCGCGAGTGATGGACGGGTTTTCATCCTTGCGCCCAATCTTGTCGATTTCGTCGATATAGATGATCCCGGTCTGCGCGCGGGCAACATCCCCGTCGGCTGACTGCAGCAGCTTCAGGATGATGTTTTCCACGTCCTCGCCGACATACCCGGCTTCGGTGAGCGTTGTTGCATCCACAATCGCGAAGGGAACGTCGAGCATCTTGGCCAGCGTGTGCGCCAGAAGAGTTTTGCCGCTGCCGGTCGGGCCCACCAGCAGGATGTTCGATTTCGACAACTCAACATCGTTGCCGCGCGTCCGGTTCATCTGGATGCGCTTGTAGTGGTTGTAGACGGCGACGGCCAGCTTCTTCTTGGTCTGGTCCTGGCCAATGACGTACTCGTCAAGGAAGGCTTTCACCTCCTGCGGCTTAGGCAGATGCGCAGGCGCGGCTCCCTGCGGCGTCTCGCTGCGGTCATCTTCCAGAATGGAGTTGCAGACGGCTACGCACTCGTCGCAGATGTATGCGCGCGGGTAATCGCTGGGTGAAGAGATGAGTTTGGCGACGGCGTCCTGCGATTTATGGCAGAACGAACATCGTAGGGTGTCGTCCGAGCCCGTGCGCGTCTTCATACGGGGGATACTCCTTCGCAGTGCTTAAGTGCGGGGCCGGTCAATGATCTCATCAATAATGCCATATTCCTTGGCCTGCGGCGCATTCATTATGAAGTCGCGTTCCACGTCGCGCTCTATCCGTTCCAGCGACTGGCCAGTGTGCTTCGACATCAGGTTGTTGGTGATCTCTCGAATACGCAGAATTTCGCGCGCATGGATATCAATATCCGTCGCCTGTCCCGAGAGCCCGCCCATGGAAGGCTGGTGAATCAGGATGCGCGAGTTGGGCAGCGCAAAGCGCTTGCCGGCAGTGCCGGACATCAATAGAAACGCGCCCATGCTGGCCGCCTGGCCTATACAGTAGGTCACCACATCGTTCTTGATGAACTGCATCGTGTCATAAATCGCAAGGCCCGCGGTGATGGAGCCGCCCGGCGAATTGATGTAAAGCTGCAGGTCCTTTTCCGGGTCCTCACCGGAGAGAAAGAGCATCTGCGCAATGATCAGGTTGGCAATCTGGTCGTCGATCGGAGTACCCAGAAAGATAATATTGTCGCGCAGCAGGCGGGAATATATGTCGTAGGCGCGCTCGCCGCGACTCGTCTGCTCAATAACCATGGGTACGAGAGCCATGCGTGGTTACTCAATCCTTCCGCGATTCTGTGAGTTGCAGCCGAACAGGGATCGCGCCCCTCCCCGGCCATGACTTTCCCCTCAAACGAGGCGTTCGTAGAGCAAGCCTGCTACTTTTTCTCTGCGCAGTTGTTCACGAATTCTAGCCAGCGCGCCTTCGTTCGTCAAACGGGCTCGGAGTTCGTCAACGGGCTCGCGCGTCTGCACGGAAAGGATGTGGAGCTCATGCTCCATCTCTTCATCCGTTACTTCAACTTTCTCGGCATCGGCTATCTTGTCCAGAATCAACGTCGCCTTCACTTCGGCAATCGCCGAATCGCGCTGCGCCTCGCGCAGGTGGGCGAAGTCCAGCTTGCGCATGTCCTCGGTTCGCATGCCCTGCGCCGCCAGTGCACGCAGGCCGCGGTCCAGACGAGCGTCCACCTGGTTCTGGATCATCGACTCCGGAACAGGGAACTCGTAGTGCGCCACCAGCGCGTCGGTGAGCTTGTTCTGTGTCTCAGCCTGCACGCGGCGCTCTTTATCCGCGGCCATGTGCTCACGTAGCTTATTCTTGAAGTCCTCAATACCCTCGTACTCACCCAGTTCTTTGGCAAACTCGTCGTTCAGCTCCGGCTGGATCCTCTTCTTGATCGCCTTCACTTCGACATCGTAGGCGACTGTCTTTCCCGCCAGGCGATTCTCTCCAAAGTCAGCCGGGTAGGTCACTTCAAACTTCAGCTCTTGGCCCGGTTTCGATCCGCGCAGCGCATCGTTGAACGAGGCGAGCGTATTCTTGCCGCCGATCTCCACCATCACGTCGTCGCCGCTGATCGGCTGCGAGGCCGTCTCCTCAGGCTGCGCTTCGCCCTGAACCTCGCCCTTGAAGCTGATTTGCGCCCAGTCGCCGTCCACAAGCGCGCGGTCTTCAGTGACCGGCTCCATCGTGGAGCGGGAGTCGCGCACACGTTCCAGCTCGGCATTGACCTCGTCCTCGCCAAGCGTGGTGTCCGGCTTCTCGATCCTCACCTGCTCGTAGCCGTCCACCGAGAACTCGGGCATCACTTCAAACATCGCCCTGAAGGTCAGTGGCTGGCCGTCTTCGAGCTTCAGGTCGGTGACCTGTGGCTGTGAGATCGGCTGCAGGCTCTGCTGCTCAATCGCAGCACGGAAATGACTGGGCAGCACCGACTCAACTACGTCCTGGCGAATGCCGTCCGCGAATCGCGTGCGGATCAGCGACTCCGGCACTTTGCCGGCGCGAAAGCCGGGGATGCGGGCTTGCTTCTGGTAGCGCTTGACCACCGACTTGAAGGCGCGCGCAACCTCGTCAGCGGACACGTCCACGCTGACTTCACGGGTCAGCTCGGGGTTCAGCGAGGGACCATGCTGGTGGTGCTCATGGTCGTGACTATGTTCGTGCCCTTCCTGCGCCTGATCTTCAGGCTGGGGCGTTGCTTCGAGACTTTCTGTTGAGCTCAACGGTATGCCTTCCGGGTATGTTCGTCCTGGTTCGTTGCATGCGTTCGGCAGGCTGAGATAGCGGCGAACGCAACTGTGGACGTCTTGGTCTATGGTACGAACCTTCGCCGAGAAGAGCAAACGGACTACCTCGTCTGGGCAATCGCGCTTCGCGCCCTTATATGTGGATGGTTGAGATTGTTACGAAATCCGTTCAAAAATCCACAAGCCTGAATGGCGGATCGAGAAGTCGACTTTGCTGGATCGCACCGTCTCGCCTGGAATTGGGGCCGCAAATTCAAATGGGGAGGAATCATCTCTTTTCTTCGAGCCATTCCCGATAGCGGCTCAGGATGTACGGGTCGGTCATCCCGGCAATGTAGTCGGCCACCACACGCGGCGCGCCCTCCGCGGCGATCTCCGAGATTTGCGACGGTGGCAGCAGGGAAGGGTCGGCCACCCACGCCTGAAACAGGCTGCGCGTTACCAGCTTCGCCTCTTCATGGTCGTGCTCCAGCTCCGGCGCGTTGTAGAGATGTGCGTAGAGGTAGCGCTTCGCCTCCATCCGCAGCTCTTCCATGGCGGACGAAAAAGTGACCAGCCGTTTCGGCGCGCGGCGCACGGCATCGAGTGAACTTGCTCCAGCCTCTTGAACGCGACGGATCGTTTCTGCAATCAGATCATCGACAAGTGCGTTCAGCATCCGCTTCAGCGCCTCGTTGAAGACCAGTCTCTCCGCCGTCTCCGGGTACTTCGCCCGCATGGGCGCGTAGAACTGCTCAAAAAGACGCACACCGGCGCGGGCCTCCGGCAGGGTAAGAATCTCCGCCTCGAAACCGTCATCGAAGTCGGCGGTCAGGTAGGCGATCTCATCCGCAAGGTCGATCAACTGCGCTTCCAGAGGCGGCCTCAGGTCAAGAAAATACTCTGCCAGCTCAGGGTGCTCGGCGGAGGAATAGTCCCGCGAATGCTTAATGATACCCTCGCGAACTGCAAGTGTTAGATTAAGTCCTCGAAACTCAGCATACCGGTGCTCGAAATGTTCTACGATGCGCAGCGCATGCAGGTTGTGGTCGAAGCGAAGGCCGTGCTCCTTAAGCGCCTCATCAAGCGCCCGCTCGCCTGCGTGCCCGAAGGGCGGATGCCCAATGTCATGCACCAGAGCCAGCGCCTCGGTCAGCTCCTCATTAAGCCCCAGCGTGCGCGCGATGGTGCGCGCAATCTGTGCGACCTCCATGGTGTGGGTAAGCCGGCTGCGAAAGTGGTCGGAGTAGCGGTTGGTAAAGACCTGCGTCTTCCCCGCCAGCCTGCGAAAAGCTCTCGCATGCAGAATGCGCGCCCGGTCCCGCTCGAAGGGCAGGCGGTAGGGGTGGGAAGGTTCAGGATGCCTGCGCTCCGCCAGAGGCCCAATTGCAGGTACGGCACACGCCGGCGGAAGAGGCATCAGTTCTTTGCAGGTGGCTGCGGGTTGGCAGCTTCCCTGGCCAGCCGGACCCTGGCGCTGTCGAGCATCTTCTGCACCTTGGCCATGTCGCCGGGCTCCGTGTCCGCCGGGGCTGTAACCGCAAATTCCTTCAGAGACACTTCCCACTGCTCGGCAGCCAGCTTCAGGCGGCCTGTTTTTTCGTAGAGCTGGCCAAGATGGTCATGCACCGTCGGGTCGGTAGAGTCGCGCTCGATGGCCTTGCGCAGATCCACCTCGGCCAGGGCGTAGTTGCCCAGCTTGTAGTAGGCCCAGCCCAGTGAATCGAGATACGCGTAGTTCTGCGGATCAAGTCGCACCGCCTTCTGGATCATGGCCAGCGCCTCATCCAGTTTCTGGTCATGGTCGGCCAGCATGTAGCCGAGATAATTCAAAGTCATGCTGTTATTAGGATCAACGCCGAGCGCCTTGCGAAACGCCGCTTCCGCTTCGTCAACCTTGCCCTGGCGATCGTACAGCGTGCCTTCCAGGAAGTATGCGTAAAGTTGATCGTCCTTGCTCTTGGAAAGCTCGTTCACATGGTTCAGTGCGTCCGTGGCGTCTTTCCAGCGGCGCAGGCGCGTGTACATGGTGGTCAGCGCGTGGTACACATCAAGATCGGATGGCTTATTGCTCAGCTGTGCTTTGGCCAGCGCGATTCCTTCGTCGGCCTGGCCGCTGTCTGCCAATTGCTCGGCTAACATCAGCTGGACGCCGATGTCCTTCGGCGCCTTCGCCGCTGCGTCGCGCGCAACCTGAGTGGCCTTGTCGTATTCATGCGCGTCGCGGTAGGCGTCCACCTCTGACTCCCACGCATGCTCAGCGTAATCGCCTCCCAGTTCAGCCATCTGCTGGTAGGTGGCGATGGCCTTGTCCGTCTTGTTCTGCTCGCGATACACAATCGCGAGGCGGTCGAGAAAGAGTGACCGGTTATTCTTCTCCTGCTCGGAGTACTGCCCGCTCGTATGTTCCGATCCCGCTGCCAGCTTCTCAAAAATCTGCACCGCATCGTCATAGTGGCCCAGAGCGTCCTCAAGCAGCCCTTCGTTGAAGCTGATCTCGAGCGAGTCCGGAACCAGCGCTTTTGCCTTCTTCAGCGTGCTCAGCGCCTCGTCATACTCGCCCTGGCGGCGTTCGATCTCGGACAGCCGGAGGTAGGCTTCCGGGTCGTTCGGATCGCCCGCGGCGATGTCCTTGTAGGCAGTCTCGGCGGCAGTGAGCTGATTATCGGTCAGCAGGTCTTTGGCCAGCGCGCGCTCCACGTCCAGATTGTCCGGTTCGAGATCCAGTGACTTGCGGTATGCGGCGATAGCGTCCTTGATATCTTTCTGCGCGTCGTAGCTCGCGCCCAGAACATATTCAGTCTTCGCCGTCTGGTCTTCTTCCGGCAGTGAGCTCAGCACCTTGATCGCCCGCGTCGCATCGCCCTGGCTGGTGTACAAACGCGCCATGTTCAGCGCCGTCTCCTCCGAACCGGGATCGATCTTTTGCGCCGCCGAGAACTGCGCCTCCGCCTTTGTCGAGTCATGCGCGAAGGAGTACAGCTGGCCCAGCAGCAGGTGATTCTCAATGCTGTTTGGTTCCAGCTGCACAATCTTCTCGTATTCGGCAATGGCCAGCTTCAGCACATCGCCCGCCGGCCCGCTCTGGTCGCCTTCTCCAAGCGAACGCAGGTAGATGTTGCCCAGCAGCTTGTGTGCGTCAAGGTTGTTAGGGTCTTTCTCAATCAGAGCCTGCGCCGCGACGATCGCGTCCTTCACCCGCCCGGTGCGGTAGTACAGTTCCGCCAGCCCGTTGTTCAGGTACTTCGAATTCGGATCGTCGTTGAGCGCCATCTTGTACTCTTCAACGGCCCGCGTGGCATATTCTGAGCGGCCGTATGTCGCCGCCATCTCCTCATATTCATGCGCCAGCATGTAGTGGTAGTAGGCATCGGCGCGGTCCGGAGTCTGCCCGGTATTCGCGGTCGCTCCATTCTGTGAGCTGGGCGTCGCGGCCTTCGCGCCCTGGGCCAAAGCCGCCGGGGTTGCGGCCGCAATCACCGCGAGCGCCAGCGCGGCCAGCGAACCTGAACAGAGTAAAGTGGAAACCGTGCGAACAGAGGTGGCAGTCGTGCTGTGCGTGTCGGGATGCGGCTTGCAGCTCATAGAGTGGGGAAACCCCTGTGCCCGGGTCGGGTTGCGATCCGGCTCAATTTCATCGGAACTGAGCGCTGCCTTCGCAAAATGCAAAGGCAGGTCTTTCCCATATAAGAAGATTGTACCCCGGTCCTGGCCGCACGCGGGACTGGCCGTCCCGGCACACGCGCCTTCGGCGCCACCAAAGTTTCAACACTCGTGGCCGCTCCGTTGGCTGCGGCAATGCAGGATGCCCTGTTACGCGTTCCGCGACCAAAGGGAGCGGCCACAAACGCTGGTTCAAGGGTGGCGCAGCAGGCGCGTGTGCCCCGACGGCTGGTCCCTCAGTGGCGGAAGTGGCGCATTCCGGTGAAGACCATGGCGATGCCCAGCCGGTCGGCGGTTGCGATGACGTCCGCATCTTTGACCGACCCTCCGGGCTGGATCACCGCGGTCGCGCCTGCTCCGGCCACGACTTCAAGCCCGTCAGGGAAAGGGAAGAACGCGTCCGATGCGGCCACGCAGCCCGCCAGTGGAAGAATCGCTTTCATCGCGCCAAACTTCGCCGCATCCACCCGGCTCATTTGTCCGGCGCCCACGCCAAGAATCTGCCCGTTGCGCGCGTAGACGATGGCATTCGACTTCACATGCTTGCACACGCGCCAGGCAAACAACAGCGCCGCCAGCTCTTCATCGGTAGGCTTCCGCGCCGTCGCCACGTTCAGCTCCGCGGCTGTAATGTGGCCATGGTCGGCGTCCTGCAGCAGCAATCCGCCGGAAACCTGCTTGATCACCTGCGCCGTCTGCGCTGTACGAACCTCTACCAGGCGCAGATTCTTCTTGGTGGCAAAGCGCGCGCGCGCCTCAGGTGAAAAGCCTGGCGCGGCGATGGCCTCCACAAACAATTTTGCAATCTCCTCGGCGGCCGCGGCTTCCACCTCGCGATTGATGCCAATCACGCTGCCGAAGGCCGATACCGGATCGGCAGCCAGCGCCTTCTGGTAAGCCTCGAGAATGGTCGCCCCGGTTGCCGCACCGCAGGGGTTGGTGTGCTTGATGATGGCCACGCCCGGCCCGTCAAACTCCTGCGCTAGGTCCCAGCATGCGTCCAGGTCCACAAGGTTGTTGTAGCTCAGCTCTTTGCCCTGCAGCTGGGTGGCTCCGGCCACACCCGTGCCCGAGCCGTCGGCATAAAGCGCCGCTCTCTGGTGCGGATTTTCGCCGTAACGCAACTCCGCCGCCAGCGGATACGAAATGCGCAACGTCTTCGGGAAAGCGGCTTTAGCCGGATCAGCAAACTGCACCGCAGCCTCCGCCGGCTCCGGCGAAACAATCCTTTCGAGCGCGTTGGCGATCGCGGTGTCATAAGCCGCCGTGACCGCGAAGGCCTTCTGAGCCAGCCGCCAGCGCGTCGCGTGCGACAGCCTGCCCTTGTTCGCCGCCAGCTCATCGCCCAGCGCCGCGTAGTCATCGGTTGCGGTAACAATCGCCACGTCTTCAAAGTTCTTGGCGGCGGAGCGCACCATCGAGGGGCCGCCGATGTCGATGTTCTCGATCACCTCGGCAAATGACGCGCCGGGTTTCGCCGCGGTCTTCTCGAAGGCGTAGAGGTTCACCACCACCATATCAATCGGTTGAATGTCGTGCCCCTCAACCGCGGCGCGATGCTCTGCCTTCTCGCGGATATACAGAATGCCGCCATGGACCTTGGGGTGCAGCGTCTTCACACGGCCGTCCAGCATCTCCGGAAAGCCGGTAAGCTCGGAGATGTCGAGGACAGTCAACCCGGCCTCGCGCAGCGCCCGCGCCGTGCCTCCCGTAGAAACGAGCTCCACGCCGAACGCCGCCAGCTGCGTTGCAAAGGGCACCAGCCCGCTCTTGTCAGTAACGCTCAAAAGTGCGCGACGCACCTGTTTATAGCCGCTCAAAACACGCTCCATGGAAAGTCTTCGTGATGGGTAATCGGATGGAACCATCCGGGCAGGCAAACATCCAAATTATAGTCTGCCCCGCCGGCCAAACTTGCCGTCGGCCCCCGAACCGGATGCAAGGCTCGAATCCACGTTAGGATAGAAAGAACCCGTAAAGAGAACTATGGACCACTTCCACCAGCACGACCCATCCAACCCATCGGCGCTTCGCTCCAGCTCGGTCGAGCCTGAGATTCTACCGCCGAACACGCAGTCCGGCGGCTGGTATCCACCGCCGGACCAGCAGCGTCGGCCTCCGCAGCCACGGCAGCGCCGCCCCGGATGGGCCTTTGCTCCGGCCACCTATGTTCTATGCGGCATCAACTGTGCCGTCTATCTGGCCATGGTGCTCACCGGCAGTTCTTTCTGGGACCCCAACATCGATCAGCTTCTGCACTGGGGCGCGAACAACGGAACCTATGTGCTCCTCGGCGGCCAGTGGTGGCGGCTCATCTCCGCCATGTTCGTCCATGCCGGCATCATTCACATCGCTACGAATATGTGGTGCCTGTGGAACCTCGGCTTGCTGGCCGAGCCGCTCATGGGCCCGTTCGGGGTATTCGCCGCGTACCTGTTGACGGGCTTCGCCGGAAATCTCCTGAGCGTCGCTGTGCATCCCGGCGTGCCCGGCGGCCCACAATCCGTCGTCGGCGTAGGCGCCTCCGGCGCGGTCTTCGGATTAGCCGGAGTCCTCATCGTCCTGCTCAAGTCGCCGCTGCTCCCGCTGCCCAAAATGGAGCTGAAAAAGCTGCGGCGCAGCGTGATTTACTTCGCCCTGCTCAACCTCGGCATCGGGCTCTACACCGCCATCGGCCCTAGCCCCATCCGTATCGATAACATGGCCCATCTCGGCGGCTTCCTTAGCGGCTTGGCGCTGGGCGTTCCGCTGGTTCCCAGGATCGGTGCATCGAAGCAGTTGTTTGAGCGGCGAAGGATGTGGGGCGTGGGAGCCACCGCCTTCGTCCTCGTCCTCATGGCCTTCGGAGTTCACTCCTTCTGGGGGTAAAGCATGTGCCTGACAAGGTCCAATACCGGTTGCCACGCAAGATGCAGTTGAATTCTCCAGCCTTGATATACTGGGAATAGGTAGAAAAAAGGCCGCCCGGAAGGCGGCCTTTGTCGTTTCCGTAAACCCTTGCAGATCAAATATCTAGCTCGAAGCGCGTGTTTTTCAAACGGATGACTGGCCGGGTGGCCGTTCCCCATTGTTTTGTATAGCTTGGCCCTAAGTCATCTTTTTTGTAAAAGATGCTGGCAAAATCAGAAGCCTGAAAGTTGTGAAAACGCTGTGAAATCAATGATCTGTAAAATCCGCCCGCAAAAAAAAAGGGGGCGGGGAAGGGCAAAATCAAACGCGCGGGAAGCGAGCCGAAGCCCGCGAAGGTCAAAACTGGAGGATGCAAATTGGTTGTGAATTAGCGGACGGCGGTCGCCGCAAATTTCTTCACCATCGCCAGCAGTAGCTTGCGGTCACTCTCGTTCAGGTTCATCGAGTAGCGGCGAATCTGATTCAGGAAGCGAAGCTCCTCATCGTTCAGGCGGTGAGTGTCCAGCTCCTGGCCCAGGGAGTCTTCCGAGAAAAACTGGGCGAGAGGAACGTCGAGCGCGTGGGCAATTTTGCTCAGGGTGTCGAGGGACGGAACGGTATGCCCGTTCTCAACTCTGGACAGATAGCAGCGCAACAGGCCAGTGCGCTTTTCAATATCACCCTGAGACATTCCCTTTTGAAGGCGGTAACCCCGGATCATCATGCCAATTTTCATCGAGCTGCCTTTCTGCAGTACTTCGGCCGTTCTTTCGTGAGCCTGCGCCGACGGTTGAGGGGAATGAGGTGTTGGGTGCATAGTTACCATGCGGTAACTAGACGATGCAAGCACTATTTTTTGCGGAACTCCATTTTTGACACAGATTTAGGGCAATCCGCGAATTTCGGACCGGGATTTCCACACCTCATGCCAGGTTACCTGTGGAATTACTGGTCACAGCTTACTTCTGGAGATAGTCGTGGAAGAAGACCCGCATCCGCTCATGCGCGTCCTTCGCATCTGCGGCGCGATACCCACCCTTATTATTTGGGTTCTCAAACGCGTGCCCGGCATCGGGATAAATCTTGACGTTCACCTGCTTGCCCATCGCCTGCATGGCGCTGGCAAAGTCATGCACGTCCTGCGGAGTGATGCCCTGATCGAGCGCGCCAAAGTTGCCCAGAATGGCCGCATGAATTTTTCTGAGTGCGTCAGGATCCGTAGGCAGGGAGCCATAGTTGATAGCGACCGCGCGCAGATTCGGGTCGGCCACCGCAAACTGTGCCGCAAAGCCGCCGCCCATGCACCAGCCCACCGCTCCCATGCGATTGGGGTCGACCGTTTTCAACGTCTTCAGAAAGCGTGCTGCGGAAAGCAGATCGCGCACACCGCGATCCTGAGGAAGCCCGCGCATCAACTCGTGCGCGGTCTCAGGATTGTCGGCGGTCTTGCCACGATAAAGATCGACGGCCAATGCAACGTAACCCTGATCGGCGAGGTCAGCGGCCTGCTGCTCGACCCAGGGCACCAGTCCCCACCACTCGTGGATGACGATAATCGCCGGATGAGGTCCAGGCGTCATGGGAACATAAAGCAGTCCGTGGACGGTTTCGTTGCCGCTCTGAAAGGAGACCTCGGCCGGCTGCGAGGCCGCAAACAAACACGGAACCGCGAAAAGGAGACAGGTAAGCAGGGCTAGGCGCTTCATAGCGTCCACAATCATAGGAGCTTTTAGCATGAAATGAATCATTTATTTTCAGAGACGGAGTCCCCTTCCACATCTGGTTGGCGCTTCGGACAAACGGCAGAACGAACGCCATGTTCCGCCTCTTATAATCGTGCCTATGTCATCACTCGAAGGAAAAACCGCACTTGTTACCGGAGCATCGCAGGGCATCGGCCGCGCCTGCGCAATTACGCTTGCAAGGGCCGGAGCCCGCGTCGCTCTCGCCGCCCGCAATGAAGCGAAACTCGCTGAGGTGAAAACCGGGATCGAAGCCGCCGGAGGCACAGCCGCAGTCTTCGCCATCGACCTGGCCAGCGAAGAGTCGATCAAGGCCGGAGCAAAGGCCGCGATGGGGCACTTCGGCAGCATTGAGATTCTGGTGAACAACGCCGGAATCACAAAGGACGGGCTGCTGCTGCGCATGAAGCGCGCGGACTGGGACGATGTGATCGCGACCAACCTGACGGGAACGTTTCTGCTGACGCAGGCTGTGTTGAGTCCCATGACCAGAGCCCGCTGGGGCCGCATCATCAATATCAGCAGCGTGGTAGGCGAGACCGGCCAGGCAGGACAGGCAAACTACGCTGCGAGCAAAGCAGGATTGATCGGATTCACAAAATCGCTGGCGCGCGAACTTGCGTCACGCAGCATCACCGCCAATGTAGTCGCTCCCGGATACATTGAGACGGCAATGACAGCGGTGCTCGATGAAAAGCAGCGCGCGGCCATGACGACGCTGATTCCGTTGGGCCGTGCCGGAACCGACCAGGATATCGCCAATGCGGTTCGCTTTCTCGCCTCGGAAGAGGCCGCTTACATCACAGGCCACGTTCTCGACGTAAACGGCGGTATGTATATGGGCTAGAACGTGCGCGTGCGAAGATGCTGGCGGCATCGAAATAGAGAGGGGCGGAGGTGAGATACAGGTGAGAATGAAGTTGCGAGTCGGCAGATTTGTGAGTTTCGGTGCGGCGCTCTTCGTGGCTTTTGGCGTATCGATGCATGCCCGGGCCCAGGAAGATTTCAGCGCCCAGACTCATCAAATCTTTGAGCTCACCAACCAGGACCGTGAGGCGCGAGGACTGCAGCCGCTGCAGTGGAACACATCGCTCGCACAGGCAGCGCAGGCTCATGCAGAGCGCATGGCGGCGGAAGATGATCTCTCGCATCAGTATCCGGGCGAGCCGAGTGTTGCGCAGCGGACCGCGCAGGCAGGCGCGCATTTCCAGGCGGTAGCTGAAAACATTGCGAGTGGCTACAGCGCGCGCGGCATTGAATCGGAGTGGATGCACTCAACACCGCACCGCACGAACATTCTTGATCCGCGGATGAATGCGCTCGGTGTAGGACTGGTGGAACGCCGCGGCACGCTGTTTGCAGTCGAGGACTTCGCCGACGCCTCAGGTGCATTCTCACCCGGACAGGTTGAAAGCCAGGTTGGCCGTCTTCTGCGGCAGGATGGCATTGATCCGTCAGCCCCTCGCGCGGCGGCCGCGCTCGCGTGCTCATCCGATGGCGGATACCCCAAAGGAGAGACCGGGAAACTGGTCGTCCGCTTTGACACTGGGGACCTGAGCCAGTTGCCCGCCCAGATACAGACGTTGATCCGGAGCGGAAGCTATCACAGGGCAGCCGTAGCGGCGTGTCCGGGCGGCAGGCAGGGCAGCTTTACGACGTACAAGGTCGCACTTGTGCTGTACTGAGATCGCATGGTTCCAGAATGGTCCGGCGAGGAAGTGCGAACCGGAAACAGCGCGGAAGTTTTGACGCGCCAAACGGCATTTTGATATAAACCAAGGAGGACACGGTGAGAGCTATTGTCCCCCAGCCAAGACACTCCTCAGTAGCTCAATGGCAGAGCATTCGGCTGTTAACCGAAGGGTTGTAGGTTCGAGTCCTACCTGAGGAGCCAATCCCATTTAGAATCAATTAAATAGCGAAGGTGTCATTTCGATCCCTATCGAACTTCGCCAAACTTCGCCAAACTTCGCCAAATTGCCGTCCCCCCATAAACGCAGCAATCTCATCGAATCC
>Ga0335075_10003807_pt1 | contig 23711 bp, 20 predicted proteins | sample Lox_Sample_24_FD_206723 | JGI IMG/M metagenome (GOLD analysis project Ga0335075, IMG submission 206723) | Soil microbial communities from Loxahatchee National Wildlife Refuge, Florida, United States - Lox_Sample_2.4 | ecosystem: Environmental > Terrestrial > Soil > Wetlands | place: USA...
TATTCCTATATAGGAATGTATTGTGTGCCCATGCCTCGCGCTTCTACCACCTCCGACCCTTTCAACGCTGTTGCCGAGCCGCGCCGTCGGGCAATCCTTAGCTTGTTGGCGCTCCACGAGCGGCCGGTCGGCGATATCGTTGCAAGTTTAGGATTAGCTCAGCCATCGGTCTCCAAGCACCTGCACGTCTTGCTTGACGTTGGCCTCGTCCGCGCGCGGCGTGAAGGAAGGCGAGTGCTGTACCAGACCAACGCCGAAGCGATTCGTCCGCTGCACGAATGGACGAAGACGTTCGAGCGCTTCTGGCAACATCAGCTGTTGCGTGTCAAAGAACGAGCGGAGGCTACGACCACGAGGCCACCCGATCAGGCTTAGCCGAATCTGGATATGAATCTACGCATCGAGAAGGTCGATAGGGAGGAAACATGAGTTCCACCGCACTGGCGGTCGACAACTTGACCTTGAGCATCACGCAGGAGATTCACGTTCACGCTCCACTCGACGTTACCTTCGCGGCGCTGCTCGAACAGCTCGGGCCGGCAGCCGACAAGCCAAACGGCGAACCGATGCCGATGAAGCTGGAAGCGTGGCCCGGCGGGCGCTGGTTCCGCGATTTGGGTGACGGCAACGGCCATTTCTGGGGCCTTGTGCAGGCGATCAAGCGCCCAACGCTCCTCGAAATTACCGGGCCGCTTTTTATGTCCTACCCAGTGGTTTCGAACGTCCAATACCGCTTGAGCGAAGCGGATGGCGGCACGCTGATCCGGTTCCACCATGCGGGCCTGGGGCTGATCGCGGACGACCATCGCCAGGGCGTCAACACCGGCTGGACGCATATTCACAACCGCGTCCGCGATCGCGCAGAGGGCAAAAGCAAGAAGTAAGCTTCGGCGGTGTTGAAAGGCGAAGGACCTTTTGCGGCAATTGAAATCCCCGGTCGTTCACAACTTATTTACATGGGTTTGTTACATTCTCGATGAAAGGAAAATCGAAGTGTCGATAGCACAAACTCTGCTGGCCGAATTTGAGGTACAGGCACCCGTAACGCGGAGGTTTATCGAACGTCTGCCGGAGGATAAGCTCACGTGGAAGCCTCACGAGAAGTCGATGACGGCCGGACAACTCGCTTTTCACCTTGCCTCCGTCCCGGGCGGAATCGTTCGCGTCGTTCAAAACAACCCCGCGCAGGCTCCCGACTTCAACAGCCCGAATCGCTATCCGCAACCGGCCAGCCGTCAGGAAATCCTCGACAAATTCGACGAGAGCATCACCACGGTGCGCAGCCTCCTGCCCAAGCTTGACGATGCAGCCATGAACGAAACCTGGCGCTTGACGGCCGGCGGAAAAGAAGTGCTCGCTCAACCGCGCGCGCAGTTTGTCCGCGACGTCATGCTCAGCCATTGGTATCAGCATCGTGGACAGTTCAGCGTATACCTGCGTATGCTGAACGTTGCCGTCCCCGCGAGCTGGGGCCCGAGCGCCGACGAACCGCCGCTATTCGCACAAAAGACCCGGTCAGCCTAGGTGTGGTACTTCGGTCGGAGCTGAACTGCTTGCAGGGGGCTTCGCGAAGTATGTTTAGAAACTAATTTTTGTTTGCAGCCTCCCGTAACTCTTCAATCTTTGGCTGGCGAACTGGCATGGTATGGCTGCCTCATACAGGTGAGGTTCACAGTTCGTTTCAGCAGTTAGTTAGGCCACTGTTCCATGCCAATCGCGGATCGGATTCGGAGCGCCGAGGGAGGCTGCAAAACGAAACGTCTTTCGTCACAGAATGATCCAGGAAGTCAGTTAGGACCTTAATTTTAAACGCAAGGAGAAGGATCAATGAGCGAAGTGACCCACGAGCAAGTGAATTTGCTGTTGCGGCTTTACGAAGAGCGGCGCGAGCCTCGTCTGCGCGAAGCGCGGGACTGGTTCGCCAACAATTTCAACGTGAAGACGGCGGAAGACATGATGCGCGTCTGCCCTCCTGGCAGCCGTGAAAACACCAACATGAGAATGGTGCTCGGTTATTGGGATATGGTTGCCAGTATTGCCAATCGCGGTCTGATCGATGAGGACTTTTTCTTCGAGAACACCGGCGAGCAGTGGGGAGTGTTCGAACAGGTGAAGACCGTACTGCCTGCATGGCGGGCGATGTTCAGCAGCCCGAAGTTCCTGTCCAACCTTGAGGAAAACTGTCGCCGGCTGGAGGCTTGGCGGGAGAAGCGCAATCCAGGCTCGAACGAAGCCATACGCAAGATGATGGCCCAATTCCGGCAAACTACCCAGGCGACTCAGTCTGCGGCCGCACAAGCAGAAGCATCCCAAGCAGCTTCGGCCACGAATTAACCAGCCCTTGAGGGAGCCACGACGAGCCTGCTGCAGATATCGGGTGGGTTCGTCGTGCACCCGCGGTGTGCCTGACGGCCAGGATGCGTTTGGGCTCTAGCTACGACGGAGTTTGCGGTCGAGGAATGCGTTCCCATCATATTCTTGACGATCTCTCGAGGGGTGAAAGAGGTGCTGCAATCGCCAGCCTTCGGCGAGGAAAACGGAAGACAGTCTCTTAATAATCCGTCTCGAGCGCGTTAATCCTTACTTACAGCCTTGCCCACAGGCGCCTTCGGCGAGATGACGCGCAAGACAACTTGCCAGCCACTGTCCAGTTTCACATTCCTGCTCACCGACGTAACAAGGGACCCGCTCGCTGCGTCCCTCCCCTCGGTCAAGACCAGTCCCTTGAGCCCAATCATGCCTTTGCTCCCGATATCGAGCGCAGGCTTGGTCTCCGCCTCTGGAAGATCGTCCCGTTGAGATCCCCGTCCGGCATTCATGCCACCGCCTACCGAGAGCGCTCCGCCCGCCGCTGAATACGGGCTCTCGGCATCGAGCTTCGTGTCCGGTGGTTCCCTCAGTTGCCCGACTCCGATCGCTTGCACGGTCAGGTTAAGCGGTAATTCTTTGCCGTCAACGGTATCGGCCCGTTCGAATACAATTCCCAACACAGATTTGGCGTCGCGGTCGGAGCGTTTTTTCACCTCCGTGACATGCCCCGTAATTTTAGCCCCCTCGGCCACCAGCACTGTACCGTTTGATAGCACCCCGAGGGTCACCTTCGCCACAATCAACTCGCCAGGCTTGGCTTTGCGCACGTCGATCGTTTGAGCCAGTTCGGCGTAAATCACCCTTCCAACGGGAAGTGCATCTGCGTTTGCCGGATCGCCACCGCCGGAATCACGTACTTTCGTACCATTCCGGTAACCAGTACTCTGTTGTTTATTCACTGCAGCCTGGGTCACGTTCTGAACTGTTCCTGCATCCATCGGATTAGGCAGGGAACTTGCGAAAACGACGGCTGACGCCAAAACGATCGTGCGGACACGCCGGGAATGGAAACTGGCCGTGTGCATTGCGATTGATCCAGCCCGGATTCTACACCCTTCGTAATGGCGCTGGGCGGCCGTCCAGACGGTCGAGTCTGCATGCGTACACGGGGATTTGGATCCTGGGCCCGTTCAGCAGGGAAGTGCTGGTGTTTCCAGAAACAGGGAGTCGAGATATCCGCCAATCCAGGCGCTACTTCGATTCCCCATACTTACCGGCGCGTTCGGTAAGCAGATTGGCCACATCTTCGATCACGGTCGAGGGCGCGCGCTCGATGATGGTATCGATCGCCGTATAGAGCTGATCCTGAAGTTCCTCGGAGACGCGCCGGGAGTAATGTCGTGAACGGCCGCCGTCAAGGAGGGCACGCAATGACCCGGCTTTCTTATATCGGTCCCAAGCCCAACGCCAAACAAACTCAACCACATCAGTGCGATGGCGTCGAGCTTCTTTGCGTACTGCCTCTTCGATCTCTTCCATCTGAGAGAGCGGAACGCGGAAACTGAGAGGGACATTTAATTCTGGGTTTCGAACTTTCGCCACAGACGTATGGTGCGATGAAAGATTTTTTATGACAAGCGGTATTGTCGTTATATCGTGCGTAGTGTATGTATTGTATGTAGTTACAGGAGGAATTCGATGAGCAAACGCGTCTCGGCTCCTCGCCCGGGTAGCGGCTCCGTTCGCTCGCCCCAGAAGCACAAGAAGGCAGTGCTGGGCTTAAGCGACAAATCGCTGGGGTCCGCTAGAGTCTGCAGCCCGGATTTCGCGATATGGTGGGAGGCTTTGCCGTCGAAAAAATCCGGCGGCGGCTTCTCGGGCTTCTCGGTTTCTGTCAGCCAGCGTGTCCGGAGAAAGAACAAACAAGGGATGTGGGACTCTGTGGTGATTCAGTGCGAAGACAGCCCGGATGGCGAACTGTTGATGCGAGTATTCGTGTCCGACCCGCAATGGGAAGCGCCAATACAAATTGCTGCCCTGCGCTCCCGTCCAGATGACTTGTCCAGTCTGATCGCGATGGGCTGCAATCTCGACCACGTTCAGGCGGCGAACGCTTAGTGGCGCGTATAATCCCGAGCACCAAGACCCACGGCCTTTGCCCCCGCGAAAGGTTTACCGCCGATCACCATTAGTAGTTGAGACGGAAATTCAGCATGTGCCAGTTCACGACAAAGAAGACATACGCCACACATGCGAGTAGCAGCAACGTGTTCCAGATTCGCGTCCACACCCACAGCGGAGATTTCGTCCAGCAGTAGGCGCAGTAATAAAAGGCCAGCGCCGTTCCTGCCACTCCGAGCGTGCCCAGGATTTGCAGGGCGTGCAACCGCCCGTCGAACGACGAGGTCAGCAGGTTCAGGTCATTCTGCCCTTTGGAGATCCATTCGGTGAATAACGCAAGAAAAATCAGATCCACGGCGCAAAGCACTCGCATCCATCCGCGCAAGGCGCGGTACTGACCGGGCAGTTCGAGACGCTTTTGGTAATGGCGTCGTAACATTGCGCCGATGGGCCAGAAGAGCAGCGTCAGCAGAAAAATCGCGACTGCAAACTCAATGGCATCGAGATTGAGCGTCGCATTTTTCCATGGAGGCACGCGCTGCCCAACCCGGAAAGGGAAGTCCGTTACCAGCCGGGTGCCTCCGTTGATGCCCCGGACGAACCCTGTCTCCGCTTGCCCATGAACTTCGCGAAACAGCATCGGCGCGATTTCCTCGAGGTGCAGTTTATTTCCCGCCAGATCCGTCAGACCGTCCATACTAATCGTCCCGTCGGAATTCGCCGTCACCTTCGGCTGATCGAACAACGCGGAAATGGCGGCAACATTCGTCTGCGAACGGCGGCTGCTCCAATACGTACCGACGATTCTTCGTATGTCGGCCGGCGAATTCGCAATCCGTGTGGCCGCAGGGGGCGCGTAGGGAAAATAGCGATCGAGGAAATGCCTCCACAGCGCTTCAGGTCCCGAACTGTCGGGCTTGCCCGCGCTGTTGTACGAGACGAAGAACCCTACGTGGTCGTCGAGCATCAGAGCCATGAGGCTGTGGAACCATTGCGTGTCGCCGCCGTGACCGATGACGCGCCGCCCGTTGCGCGACATCTCGTAGAATCCGTAGTCGCCGCCGTTGACTCCCGGCATGTTCGTCCACGCACGCGAATGCATCAGTTCAGCGGTTTCCGGTTTGAGGATTTGGACTTTTTCATACGTCCCGTCCTGCAGGTGCGTGATCATCCAGCGCGCCATGTCATCCGCGGTTGTAGAAAGAGAGGCTGCCGGCCATGCCTGCACGTATTCGAATCCTTTCGGTCCGCCAAACGCGCGGTCGTACCCCTGCGACATCATCGGCGCCAGATTCGCCGGCAGCGGCTGACGAAATGTCGTGTGGGCCATCCCAAGCGGCTGCAGGATGTTTTTCTCGATGTAGTCGTCGAAAGGCATTCCCGAAACGCGCTGCACAATATATCCGGCCAGCGCCGCGCCGTAATTGGAATACGCAGGCGTCGTACCGGGAGGGAAAATCTCGCGAGGCAAATGCGATTTCACGTACTGATCGAGCGGCCTCACGTCCGACGCGTTCGCCACGAACAGATCTTTATACGATTCCTCGAATCCGGGGGTATGCGTCATCAAATCCTTCATCGTGATCGGGACGCCAAACCATGGACGAATTTTGAAATCGAGGTAGCCCTCGACGTCGCGGTTCAGGAGGATTTTCCCCTGCTCGTGGAGCTGCATGACGGCGGTCCACATGAACGTCTTAGAAATCGAACCTGGCCGGAATAGAGTCGCGTCAGGGGTTATCGGCGTGCGCTTCGCCACGTCGGCAAAGCCGTATCCTCTTTCGAGGACTACCTTGCCGTCTTTCACAACGCAGATTACGGCGCCGGCAATGTCGTCACGCTGCAGCTGAACAGGAATGAACCCGTCGAGGAATGCTTCCAGATCTTGCTTGTTCAACTCAGGCGTGCTCGGTTCGGTCTTCTTTTCCCCTTCGGCGCGGCGCGCGCGTTTTTCAGCCTGGCGCGTGGGGCGGGGACGTTGCGCGGCGGCAGATACTGCGCACGGCAGGGAAGTTCCCGCTAGCCCAATTGCGAGCACGCACGCTGCGGCAGCGAACAGAAGTCGAAGCGCACCTCGTATCCTGGAGTGTGTCATCAGTGACCGTCGTAGAAAAGCGACCGCGATTCTACACCGAACATGTGTCTGGCCTCCTACAGCACCGAGAGAATCGGGAGACCGCGTCACCACAGTCGCGCCTGCATCCAATACGCCTTATACTGATAGTGGATTCTTTTTCTGCACGGCTGATCGATATGAACTCATTCGACGTGATCTGCATTGGCGCCGGCCCAACGGGCCTCGCATGCGCCATCGAGGCCAAGCGCGCTGGCCTCCGCCCGGTCGTTATCGACAAAGGCTGCCTCTGCAATTCTCTCTATCACTACCCGATGAATATGCAGTTCTTCACCACGGCCGAACGCATGGAAATCGGCGACCTGCCCCTGACCACTGCGGGCGCCAAACCGTCGCGCGCTGAAGCCCTGAAATACTATCGCCGCGCCGCCGAGCATTATGGCCTTGAGACGCGTCTCTACGAGCGCGTGACAAAGACAGACGGGCGCGACGGCGCGTTCGTGGTCCATACCACCGATGCAAACGACCGCCCGCGCGAATATCACGGCCGAAAAATCATCATCGCGACCGGGTATTACGATCTGCCGAATCGGATGGATGTCCCCGGCGAGGATCTCCCTTTCGTTTCTCACTACTTCACTGATCCGCATCCCTATTGGGAACAGGACGTGGTGGTTGTTGGCGCGAGAAATTCTGCCGCTGAGGCTGCGCTCGAACTTTTCCGAGCGGGTGCGCGCGTCACGTTAGTCCACAGGGGCTCGACTGTCGGTGAGAAGCTGAAGTACTGGGTCAAGCCGGATATCGAGAACCGCATCCGCGCGGGTGAGATCAAGGCGCTATTCAATCATTGCGTCACGCGGTTCGAACCTGGCCGGGTATACATCGTGCCGGTGGAATCAGGATCTGGGAAGAACGAAGCAACGTCATCCTGTTCCGGTTCCGATGGCGCTCGGGCGGGAGAGAAAGTCCTCCCCGCCGCGCAGGTGTTCGCCATGACCGGTTACCATCCGGACTTCGCGTTCCTTACGCAGCAAGGGATTCGACTCGACCCGGTCACCAGGCGCCCGCAGGTTGATCCCGACTCGCTCGAAACGAACATTCCCGGCATTCATGTGGCGGGCGTTGTCGTCGGCGGCCGCCAGACGTCAGACATCTTCATCGAGAACGGCCGTTTCCACGGCAAAGAGATCGTCGCTGCGCTGACGGGAAAAGGCCGCATCACCGAGCCAGCCCCAGTCTCGCCCCCCGGCGAGTAACTACGGTTCCGTAGCCTCGTTTTGATTTTCGTGCGAGCGTTCGATATGCCGCAGCGCAGCGGGCTATTCCGACACGAAGTTTTCCAAACTTTCACGCACGCGAGGCGTGACGTTTCCTAGCGGTGACAGTGAACAGGCACGAGTAGGTCAAGGTCTCCGGGTTCAGCAAGTAGTTCAGAAAACGTTCCGAATAGCGCCGCGCAGCCGCCTCGCTGCCCAGGACGCCAATGAGCTGCGGTTGCGCGATTTCAAGCTTGGCTTGCCAGTGCGAGTAGTTCTTCTCGTCAATGCGGCCGGCGTAAAGGTGGTAGGAATCCGCCTGCACCGTAATATCGGCAAGGCCTGCCTTAACACATAGGCTATACAGCTTCCTTCCTACGAAAGGATCGAACCCGGTGGCCTGCAAAGCGTTCACTACGCGCTCGGTGGCCTGTTGAAGTTCACGATCTTCGGGAAAATGCCAGAGTAGTTGTCCATCAAGGTCCTGGAGCAGGATCTTTCCGCCCTCGCTGCACACGCGGACCATTTCCTGCACCGCGAGCTGCTTTTCAGGCAAGTATTCGAGCAAGAATCGCGAAAAAACCAGATCGAACCTGTTCTGCGCGAACGGGAGTCGCATCGCATCGCCCACAAGTGCGCGAGCGTTTGGCAAATCGCAAAACCGCTTTTCTGCCTGCTCAACTCGGGGCTGACTCTTGTCCACACCGACAACTTCCATCTCAGGATGGGATTCGGCAATTTCTCGCAGGAATACACCGGGGCCACATCCCACCGAGAGCATGTTTTTGGCTTCAACCAGATGCGGATCCAGGTATCTCGAAATCCATGGCTGAGCATCGGCCTTGTCCAACAGCCGCTGGCCCTCTGCGGGATGTTCCATTATGTAGGAGTGCGTGGAGGTCATGACACGTTGCAAGAATCAGTAGACGCTGTTTATTCTGCCGTGCGCGCGGACAACAAAGATTCGATTTCCTCACGCTCCACAGGCTTGGAAAAATAGAATCCTTGCGCGTACTGACATTTCAGCCGCTTCAGTTCTTCCACCTGCTCGGCGGTTTCCACTCCCTCTGCCACGACATCGAGGCAGAGGTTCTTGGCCAATGGGAGGATTGTCCGGGCGATTTCCATTCCGTTGACGCCGCCATCTGCGCCGCTGATGAAGGTCCGATCGATCTTGAGTGTGTCGAGCGGGAAGCGATGCAGATAGCTGAGAGAAGAATAACCCGTGCCAAAGTCATCGATGGCCAGGCGAATGCCAAGGGCCTTCATCTGTTGGAGCATCTCGATCGCGGTCACCGGATCTTCCATGACGGTGCTCTCGGTAATCTCCAGCTTTAAGGTTTCCGGCTGAAGCCTCAGCTCCCCAAGCAAATTCCTGATGTTCTCGACGAGATTGGGCTGCATGAACTGCTTGATCGAGAGATTGACGCTCATCGTCAAAACGCGGTCTCTGCTCAACTGCGCATTCCAGTCACTGATATCCGCACAAGCTTGACGCAAGTTCCACCAGCCGAGCTCGCGAATGAGACCTGTCTCCTCCGCCACCTGAATAAATTCTTTGGGCGCCAGCAGCCCCCGAGTGGGATGTTGCCACCGTAACAAAGCCTCGAATCCAGTGATGTCGCCCGTTTCCAAATCCACGATGGGCTGGTAGAAGTTCCGAAACTCGTGCCGTTCCAGGGCGCGGCGCAGGTCTGTCTCGAGTTCTAACCGAGCCATTACGCTTGCCCGCATGTCCGCACTGAAGACTTCATACCTCGCCTTGCCCAGCGATTTGGCGCGGTACATAGCCGTATCGGCGTCCCGCAGAATCTCTTCCGGATGGCGGTAGTTTGGGCTGCCGGGAGCAATCCCTATACTGGCAGAGGTAAACACTTCCTTTCCGCCGATAACGAAGGGTTCCGCAAATGCCTTGATAATTCTCTGCGCGGTGCGCTCGGCGTCGTCCGGATCTCTTAGTTCGTCGAGCAAGACGGTGAATTCGTCTCCGCCCATTCTCGCGAGCGTGAACGTCTCCGGTGCCAAACGGGCGACGGTGTCGGTGGCGCGCAGACAGCTTTCCAGCCGTTTCGCGACGCCCAGCAGAAGCTGATCACCGATAAGGTGTCCCATCGAATCGTTGATCATCTTGAATGCGTCGAGGTCCAGAAAGAGAACGGCAAAGCGCGATTGCGTATGGCGCTTCGCATGTTTCATCAGACGGTCCAGCCGGTCGAGGAAAAGCAATCGATTCGGCAGGCCCGTCAGCGGATCGGAAACTTTTCCTTCCGTAACGTCGGTTTGTGAGCCGGCCATACGAACCGGCTTGCCCGATTCGTCTTTCGTTGCGATTCCGCGGCTCAGCATCCACCGGAAAGTCCCGTCCCTGTGCCGCAGCCGGTGAACGCTCTCAAAATGAGGTGAAACGCCGTTTTGATGAGCGGCGAGTTCTTCCTTCACTCTGTCGCGGTCCGCGTCGTGAATCCGGTCGAACCATTCCTCTGGTCTGTCGCCGATTTCGCTTTCTTGATATCCCACCATCGATTTCCAGCGACCCGAGAAATAAATCGCGTTCGTCGACAGATTCCAGTCCCACAGACCGTCGTTGGCGCCGCGGGCAGCCAGAGCATAACGTTCCTCGCTCTCCTTCAGGCTTTCCTGAGCGCGCTTGTGTGAGAGCTGTGTGCCAATCCGCGCGAGCGCGACAGCGAAGTCCACAGGCTTGGTCAGATAATCATTGGCTCCCAATTCCAAAGCCTTGACCACATCCTCGCTTTGATTCCTTGCCGTCACCATAATGATCGGCAACTGGATGGGCGAATACAGCTCGCGAAGTGTTTGCAGCGCCTGCAGACCGCTCACCTCCGGCATTTCGATGTCCAGCAGGACGAGATCGAAGGCTTGCTCCTTGACGAGTTGCATCAACTGCGTCGCCCCGGCCGCAACGTTTACGATATAGCCTTTGCGTTCCAGACGCCGGGCGAGCATGTCTCGGTTCATCTCGTTATCGTCTACGATAAGCAGCCGATTCTGCTGGGAATTCATGAAAGCTTTTTCTCCCCAAGGGCACTGGTGATTTTTTCCTGCAGCCTGCCGAAATCCACGGGCTTGGTGTCGTAATCGTCGCAGCCCGCTTCGATCGCCTTCACTTTATCCGTAGCAAGTGCGTGCGCCGTGAGCGCGATGATCGGAATGTGACGCGTGGCCGGATCTGCCTTCAGCAAGCGGGTGACTTCCCAGCCATTCATCACTGGAAGGCTCATATCCATCAGAATCAGATCGGGACTCTCGGAATGAGCCAGAGCATGGCCGTGACCGCCGTCATGAGCGGCGATAACTCGATAGCCTTTCCGCTCGAGCCTGCGAGACAGCATGTCCCGGTTCATCTCGTTGTCTTCAACCAGCAAGATCGTGATCGGCACGACTAATTGCTCCTGTAATGTTGCGTGTCTCGCCGCTTCGATGTTTTCACCTTGTCTGACGCGCGCGGCACGCCTACCTCAACTGTTTCGCCATCCGTAGAGGTGTAAGGCGCACGACATCTCTCAATCAGGTCGGCTAGTCGGTCGCGGTCAACCGGCTTGACCAGATGGCCGGAGGCGCCAAGGTTGGCGCTCGCGACTTCATTGTCCACGATGGTGACCATGATGACGGGAATGCCTGACAGTTCCGAATCGGTCTTCAGGCTCTTCAATACTTTCCAGCCGTCCATTCCCGGCATCACCACGTCCAAAGTGATTACCGCGGGACGAATTCGTTTGGCGAGCGTCAGCCCATGCTCGCCGGTCGCTGCTGCAACGACGTCGAACCCCAGTTTGCCCAGGAATCTTGACATTAGGTCGCGGACCGCCGGATCGTCGTCGATCACGAGAATTGTCTCGGCTCGCTGTTTGGGCTTGGACGGCGGGACGGCCTGCTCCTTCTCGGGTTTCGCGCTGGGGACAGCGGAGTCTTCAGCGTTGATCTGAGCGGGTAGCACTACCGCGAACAAGGACCCCTGGCCCGGCTGGCTTTCTACACTCATGTGCCCGCCCATCAACTGGGCGAAGCGATGGCTGATGGCAAGCCCCAGTCCGGTACCACCGTATTTGCGCGCAATGGAGACATCTGCCTGGGCGAACTCCTTGAACAGGTTCTGCTGCTGTTCGGGGCTGATGCCAATTCCCGTGTCGCGTACTCGAAAACGAATCCACTGCTGGCCATCGCTGTCGGTTCGGTCGACATTCAGCGAGATCGTGCCGTGGTCGGTGAACTTTGCGGCGTTGCTGAGTAAGTTCGCAAGGATTTGCCGTACTTTCGTTATGTCGGACTGCATCGCGCCAAGATCGTCCGAAAGCTCCAGGTCGATACGATTGGCATTCTTCGCAATCGCTGGCTGCAGAGTCGCGACGAGCTCTTGAACCATAGCCGCCGGCTCGAAGCTCTCGATGTGTAAAGCCATTTTTCCGGCTTCGATCTTCGAAAGATCCAGGACGTCATTGATCAGCGCCAACAGATGTTTGCCCGCCGATTCGATCTTCTGCACGTCTTGAACGTTGTGAATCTGCCCGGATTCCTGGATTTCCTCCTGAATCATTTCGCTGTAGCCAATGATCGCGTTCAGCGGCGTGCGCAACTCGTGGCTCATGTTCGCCAGAAAGGCGCTTTTCGCGCGGCTGGCATCTTCGGCCGCGCGCTTTGCGGAAAGCAGTTCCTCCTGAGCTTTCTTTCGATGGCTGATTTCGCCTTCCAGTTCGTGAGTCCGGCTTTGTAGCTGGTCGTTCGCGTTCTGAAGCGCGCTGTCTCGCTGCTGGATTTCCGCCAGCATGGTGTTGAAGCCGTCGATCAATCGCCCGATTTCGTCGTCATAGAACTTCAGCGCGCGAACCTCATAGTTCTTCTTCGTGGAGACCACGCGCATCGTGTCTTCCAACCGCAAAATCGGTCTCGAGATCAGGTTCTGCAGCCTTGAAGCCAGCAGAAGAGCGAGAAAAACGGATCCCATCATGAACAACAATAAGAAAGTCGCGTAGCTTCTGGCCCGCAGACTCCACTGGCTCATATCCGATTGCAGAAGAAGTGTTCCTACCGGGTCCCCATTCAGCGATACCTTGTGGAAGACCTCCAGGTATTTCCCTCTGATGCGGGAGGCATTGTCCTGCAAGAGATCGCTCGGAAGGTCCGGGTGGGACACGTCAGAACGCACGTATTGCGCGAAGACTTTTCCGCTTGGGCTATACAGCACAGCGGCAACGATATCTTCCTTGGCCTTGAGCGCAGAGAGCGCTGCCGTCGCCGATGTTGCATCCTTGAAGGCCATGGCTGCTGCGCTGTTGTACCCAATGATTTCCGCCTGGGTAGACAGGTCTTCACCCAGCAGGTGGCGAAACGAGATCAGGTCATAGCCGAGATAGCTGACTGACAGGAGAACGAGCGCCACGCTGCTCGTCAGCATCGTGATAATCATCAGCTTGGCTTTGATGGAGAGGTTTGCCAGGTTCATTGCGGCTTCCTCCCATCTGCAGCCATATCCGGCACGATTCGTGCCAGCGTGAGCAGCCGCGAACTGATCGTGATGTCCGCCTGTTTCGCAGCCTGGACGTCAATGTCGAAACGAACCTTGTTGTCCTCTACGACGAAGTCGATGATTCCGCCGCGCTCCGCAAATCCGGGGGTATCTCCTATAGTGAGGATGGGCAGGCCGCGAATCTGGTGGAGCAGTTCGTCGGCGTGCGCTGTCTCTGACGACGTCACAAACAGAATGTTGCAGCCCTTTATGTCGTCTTTGGATTTCAAGTGCTTTACGACGAACGGATGCCCGTTCACCTGCTTGCCTCGCAGAACGTCGTCCAGCGTTCCCTGGAACGGGTCCGTGTTTCCCAGCACCCCGATCACGATCGGCGAGTTCGGTTGAGGGAAGACGGGGTCAGGCCACTCCATTAGTTTCGCGAAGTTGTAAATGAAACCGGCCTTGATCAGATATTCGGAGGAATCGGAAGGATCGGCGCTCTGTCCGTGCGCCGGAAACGCCAGCGACACGCACAATACGCATGTAGCGACGATCCCGAATTTCCAGTTTGTGCGCTTTCCCTGGCTCACCGTGAACTCCCGACTTTCCCCTGACGCTTAACGCCTCGTCATCGCTTTCCGAAATCCAGCGTCACCGAACCAAAGATGCTTCGGGTTACCACGGTGGGTACTGTGTCGATGAAGTCAGGGATGAACTCGATGTGCCGATGATCTAGCCAGTTCAGGCCATCGAATCCAAGGGTCACGCCTCGCGCCGGACTCCAACGAAAGCCGCCGTCCAGCGATTCGAATGAAGGAATATCGTAACCCGGCAGCCTGTCCACGTATCGGACGCTCACGTGCTGCTCGATATGCCACGGGACCTCCAATGACGAGTTAAAGAACGCCTGATTCTTCGGATTGATGCCGTTGGGCAGATCGGCTGTCGGATCGAGGCTGTCTGCGTTCTTATGGATGTTCATCTGGAGGTAGCTGTAGTTGGCATAGATCTTCCAGATCGGAAAAATCTTCCAGTTGAAGAATGGCTCGAGGCCGTACGTCCCTCCGCTCATCTTGTTCTCAGCTATGAACGGATATACAACCGCGACCGGCGTTGCGCTGCCCACCGGTTCGGTGAACGGCGTGCCTGGTTCCGCTGTTCTCAGATTGGTGTAATTGTTGTAGAACGCGGCGATGTCTGCCGAGAACGTTCTTGTAGCTTGCACCCGATACCCGACCTCGTACGCCAACAGATCCTCGGATTTGAAAGCCGTGCTTCCCTCAACCTGTTCGATAACCGGAAGCGGACTGTAGAACGGCGCCGCGCCTGGCGGGACAACGGCTTCGTTCAGCTGCAAACCTTCTTCCGTTATCGCCGGGGTTCGCACGGCGCGCGAAATCGCGCCCCAAATCGATTGGTTCTGGCTCAGGTTGACCAGCAGGCGAATGTTCGGCTCAACGTCGAACCCCGTAAAATCGTTGTGATCCAATTTCGAGCCGACCGTCAATCGCAGCCGATCGTTCAGGAACCCTATCTCGTCCTGGAAGAACGCATTGAATTGGTTGTACTGACCCTGACTCGGGTTCACGGCAACCGTGAAGGTCGAATCGCTGCGATCCTGGATCGAACGATAGCCCGCTCCCCAAACGATGTTGTGTGAGCTCCCGACGTGGAAATCATGCTGAAACTCGATGTCGTAGACGGACTCGTGATCCACAAACAGGTCGGGGTCGGCGAAGTTCGTCCGGTCGAAGTAGGCAAGTAGCGAGATGGACGAATTGCTGAACGAGTGATCCCACCGGCTGAGCACGTCACCGCCGCTATAGTGTCCCGTGTTCTGGAAAGTGCTCGAATAGGGAGCCGAGAGAGACGGAACCGTCAGCGTTTCTCCGTCCATGCTTTGATACATCTGCCCCTGAACCGTCAGAGAATCTTTGGGCGACAGCGTCCAGTCCGAGCGAAACCCTCCGCTCTCCTGATACCAGCCGTCATACGCATCCTGTCCGGTAAGACTGGTCGATGATGCGAAGTCGAATCCTTTGACGTAGGCGCGATAGTACCCTTTATCGCCGACGCTCCCGCCGTAGCGAACACCATCGGCGGTCAGCTCTTCATCGCCGCCGCCCGCCTTCACCAATGCGGATTGTGTATCTTTGGCTTTCTTCGTAATGATATTGATCACGCCATCGACAGCATTGGCGCCCCACAGAGTCGCACCTGGACCGCGAATCACTTCGATCCGCTCCACGTCTTCCAGCATCACGTCTTGAACGTCCCAGTACACGCCGGAAAACAAGGGCGTGTAAACGCTTCGCCCGTCGATCAGAACGAGCAACTTATCGTCAAAACGGCCATTGAAGCCGCGCGATCCAATTGCCCACTTGTTCTCGTCGATGCGGGCCACTTCCAAGCCGGGAACCATCTCGAGAAGTTCTGGAATGTTTCTCGCACCAGACCGCTGGATGTCGTCCTGAGTGATCACAAACACCGCAGCCGGAGCATCGGCGACTTTCTGCGCTCGCTTCGACACCGACGTGACCTGCATATTCATGAGGTCTTCGACACTCATCGTGGTCACATCTTTAACTTGTTTGCTTTCGTCGGCGCGCACACTGGTGGCTGCGAATACCGTGGCTAGAGCGGCTGCGAGCAACTTCCTCGCTGCACCCTTTCGCACCGAAACTGATTCCGCGCTCACTCGCGGGGCCCCCGTTTTTTTCAAGTGGCTGTTTTTCATACGGCTTCCTGAAGTACGCGAGATAACTGCAAACTGTGCCTTTGGGACCGAGACAACACTTTGGAATAGAAACTATCGACATGCCGGTACGACCGGGCGTATCCGTCCTTAAGCCAGATGCACTGGCAATACTGGCGAAGCATTTCCGCTCCCAGCCTGGTCAGAATGGGAGCGGCTTCCTCGGAAGCGACAATAGGGATCTCTTCTAATTCGAAATTCTCGTACGCAACCGCCGCCGCACTTAGCAATGCGGTTCCTGTACCCTCGATTTCCGACGTGGAAAGGTTCGGGGACATCAGCAGGTCGCAGCGATTCTCGAGGAAGCTGAAGTTCAGGCCCAGTGGTCCCCGGTAAGCTACTGCTGCGGCCAGCAGTTGGTCTGTGCGTTTGTTATAGGCGAGCCAAACCTGACGAGTCCGTCGTAGCCCAACGCGCCGGTACAGCCCGTCGAGAGCGCTTAAGGCAACATCAGTCGCCAGCTCTTCGGCTCTCACATACACCCTGCCTCGCGCCAACTCGGCAATCCTGCACAGATCGCGGTTTCGGCTCGGGTCATATGGGACTACGCGAACTCCTGCGTCCGATGGAAGTGACAGTTGCCGCGACAATGCGAGATATGCGTGGCGTTGAACCGATGACAGCGAGCCCCCGATGCTCTCCGTCATTGAGCCGAAGACGCGTGCCGGGAACCGGTTTTCCGGCCGGTACCAGTTCTGTGCGGATTCGTCGGAACCCTTCAGAATGCTTTCGGCTTCGGCCGCCAGCATCACGGCGCGGGACGCGAACGGATTGTTCTCGGAAACCAGATGCTGATACGTCCAACCGTGCCGGGCACTCCGCCACACGGCCAGTGAAGCTCGTCCGCTTTCCGCATTTCCGGCAGTCAGGACGTACAGCAGAGACTCCTCTGCTCGAAGCATGCGCCGCCAGTTTTCCTTTACGTGCTGCAAATGCGGCAACAGGCGAGAGGCTTTCTCGGGATACAGGAAACCAGTGTTCCGATACAGCTCGAAAAGCTCGTCGACGCCCACTTCGTTCACTTGCACACCATAAGCCGTGCGCAGTTGCGACAGGCGGGGGAGCTTATTTACTGTTTCCTGATCTAGTGCGTCCAGGGGCATATAACCTCCGCTGACATCCGTTCGCCTTCTCGAATGTGTTCTGGAGCCCCCACCCCAGAGCACGGTGCATCGAAGGGTCGATCCGGTAACACTTCACACACTGGTTCGGTATTGCGTGAAATCGTCTATTTATAGAGGTATGCGCCTATGGCAAGAATGGGACGTCCGTACCATTTCGGCTCGCGTGCGGCGATTGGGTTAATAGCAGCCTGGAGTGCCCGGCCCGAAGGACAGGGTTCTTTTTTCGACAATCAGTGGCTGCACCACACTACGCCCACGCCTTCCTTTGCGGCAGAATAAACAGAATGGAGGGGAGCCTCTATGCTGAAGAAGCGAGTCAAAATGGCTGAAGCTTCCTACGTACTCAGGCGTGCCAACCCGCGCTTCCCGTTTTTTGCCGACGCGGAGATGAGCCTGGAAGACGGAATCTGCGTACGTGCGCAGGTGAGCGAATTGAGTTCGCGCGGCTGCTACGTCGACGCACTCCAGGCCGTTCCTGTGGGCGCCAGGATGGATCTGAACATCCGCTATGGCGTGACCTCCTGCCAGGTTAAGGGCAAGGTAATCTACAACCACGCCGGCGGCGGCTTGGGTGTCTTCGGCATGGGAGTCGTCTTCCGAGAGATCAACCCGGAGCAAGACGACGTGATCAAAGGCTGGCTGTCTCAACTTGCTGGGCAGAGACGTCTGGCAGGCATAGAGCCAAATCTCAACACACCAGGTATTGCCCCCGAAAAGCTGCCTCCGCAGCTCTAGAAGCTCCAACATTTCAGCGAATAGAAGCGGCGACTACGCAGAGATTTGCTCGCACTCCGCCGAAACCACTTCCCGGAGCTTGCTGAGCAACGCTTCGCGTGTGAACGGTTTGGATACGATGGGCGCAGCAGGCTCAATCGACCGCTGATCGATGAAGCCCGTATATCCCGAAATATACAGAATCTTCATGTCGGGCCGCATTGCCAGTAGATGTTTTGCCAAAGCTGGCCCGTTCATCCGCGGCATGATCACGTCTGTGATCAGCAGGTGAATGGTCCCGCCATGCTCTTTCGCGATGCGAATGGCGTCATCCGGATCGTTTGCTTCCAGCACGTTGTATCCGCCCGCCGCCAGCCATTCCCGCGTCAGTTCGCGGACGGAGCCGGCGTCTTCCACCAACAGTATCGTTTCCGTCCCGCGCAGGCTTTCCGTGCCGCACGGTCCTGGTTTTCGCGCCTGCACCTTTTCCGCAGTCAGTGGCAAGTAGATCGAGAACGTCGTGCCGCGCCCCACCGCGCTCTGAACGGCAATGTAGCCGGAGCTTTGCTTCACGACTCCGTACACGGTCGAAAGTCCTAGCCCCGTGCCTTTGCCGACCTCCTTTGTGGTAAAGAACGGTTCGAAGATGTGAGCCTGCGTCCCGGGATCCATCCCAACGCCCGTGTCGGTTATTTCCAGCAGCACGTAAGGGCCGGGCGCCAGATTCGGGTCTCCCTTGAAGTTAGGTTCGATCTCGGCATTCGCCGTGCGAATCACAAGTTTTCCGCCATTGGGCATAGCGTCGCGGGAGTTCACAACCAGATTCATGATCACCTGTTGCATCTGGCCCGGATCCGCCTTCACGCGCCCCAACTCCGGCTCGAGAACGGTTTTGAACTCGATGTTTTCGCCGATCAGCCGCTGCAGCATTTTTTCCAGATCGGTAATGATGCCGTTCAGGTCCAGCACCCTTTGCTCGAGCACCTGCTGGCGGCTGAACGCAAGCAGTTGCCGCGTCAGTGAAGCTGCGTGAGTGCCGGCTTTTTTGATTTCTTCCACGCTCCGCAGTGATGATTCGCTCCGTGCCAGGCGCTCTTCGAGGAGTTCGCTGTGTCCGATCATCACCGTCAGCAAATTGTTGAAATCATGCGCGATGCCGCCGGAGAGCTGTCCGATGGCGTCCATCCGTTGCGATTTTCGCAACTGGCGCTCCAGCGCTTTTTGCTCGGTCATGTCCCGAAAGATGGAAATGACGCACTTCTTGCCTTCGATTTCGATAATCTCAGCGGAATTCAGGCCGATTCGCTGTTCTCCCGATTTCGTCAGGAACGTGATCTCCACGTCGCGAATCGAACCGTTCTTCTCCAGCGCCTTCAACATCAGGGCGCGATCGTCCGCTCGCTCCCAGAAATTCAGGTCCTCCGACGTCCGGCCGATCACCTCTTCGCGCCTGCAGCCGGTGACGCGCAGGAAACTCTCGTTCACATCGATGTACATCCCGTCATCGAGCCGGGCGATCGTGATCGGCTCAGGATTTGCGTGAAACGCCTTGTAAAACCGCTCTTCCGCCTTCTTTCGGTCGCCGATGTCCCTCGTGATCGCCGCCGCGCCGATCATCTTCCCGGTCGCGTCGTTCACCGGCGAAATCGCTGTGGAGACGTCGATCGATTCGCCGTTTTTCCTCACGTGGACGGTGTCGTGCATTTCCACTCTTTCACCGCCCTGCAGCCGCTCGAGCATCTCCGGAAGCTCTTCGCGTTGGTCGGGTGGCAGCAGGATGCTGCCCGGTTTGCCTAGCACCTCGCCCGCTTCGTATCCGTAAAGTTGCTGCGCGCCGGCGTTCCAGCTGACGATTGTTCCGCCCAGCGTGTGAATGATGATCGCGTCGTTCGATGATTCGATGATCGACGCCAGTTGCGAAAGCCTTTCCTCGATGCGTTTGCGCTCCGCCACTTTGCTCTTGAGTTCCTGGTTCGCGCGCACCAGATCGGCCGCGCGCGCGGCGATTTCCTTCTTTTGTTCCGAGTCGCTTCGCAAATCCATGTCCGCGCGCAGGAGTTCGATGAAAGCTATCCAGGAAAAATTGTCGAGCAGCAGGGGAAGAACGATGTCTGCCGTCGTCGTCTCCAGTTGGCGCGTTTTGTTCGCGGCGCTCATGTTGTGCAGCGACTGCTCGTATCTGTGAATCGACGACCACCGCGCGCTCGCCGCCGCAAACAGCTCTCTCTCTTTCCGCGAATCGAGAAGCTCTTCGATTTTTTGCACCAGAATTCGAATCTTCGCGAAACATTCCAGCTGCTGCTCGACGAGCGGCTCTGCGTTTCGCCCGCCGCGTACGAAGATCTCCGTCGTGACCTGAACCAGCCGATTGGAGGTCGCCAGCACACGTTCCGCCATCTCCAACTTCGTCTCGATCAGGCTCCGTCGGTTTGGGTTGGGATTGGCGCTCATGCCGGATTCTTCTCCCTCAGAAGACGCCCGATGCTTTCAAGCAACCTTTGGAAGTCGACTGGCTTCGAGAAGTAGTCGCCGCAGCCGATCTCATCGGCCCTCGCGCGATCGGTTACCAGCGCGTGCGCGGTCAAAACGATAAGCGGAATATCCCGTGTGTTTGATTCGGACTTCAGCAACTCGATTACTTCCCAGCCGTTAATTCCCGGCAGGCTTATGTCCATCAAGATCACGTCGGGCGATTCGGACCGCGCTAGCGCGTATCCTTGCTCGCCATCCTGCGCTGCGACCACGGAGAAACCCCGGCCCTCCAGTCGCCGCGAAATCATCTCTCGGCTCGCTTGGTTATCTTCGACAACCAGGATTTTCGCCATCGTTCCTCTCCCCTTTGCCCGCCCCGTGCCCATTTCGAAATGGCGCCTCAGTAGCGCAAGGCGCACATTTTCAGTGGCTTGCGCGACACGGCTGCAAATGTAGCTTATTGTGCTATTTCGCCGCGCTGGTCCAAATAGGCGGTTAGTACTGATTCGAGGTGGCCGATTCGTAACAGCAAACTGCCGGGTAACCTGGGGTTGCAACGGAGCGAGCGCCTGATACCCCATAGCGCCTGATACCCCAGGACGGCGGAGTGCCCTTAATCAACCGCTAAGCCATCAATGCGTTCTAGTTGGTCAAAGCCATGTTTCGAAGAAGCCCGTTGAAGCGCGGATCGGGGCGAAGCCCATCAAGTAGAAGGTCGGATTTGATGGACCAGGGAATGTCGAAAGACTTCTCTGAGTAAGCCCGCTGCAGCAATTCGAAAGCCTTATCGTTTTCGCCGAGCCCGGCGTAGACAGTCGCCATTGTGTACGGCGCGATAGAAGTCTGTTTTGATTTGCGCTCCAAATCGCGAAGGAGCTTCTCCGCCTCGGCTGTTCTGCCTGCCGCCGAATAGGCATGCGCCAGGGCCACAATGGCGCCGGGAGAACCACCAGACATGTCAACCGCCTTTTGGTATTCAGAAATTGCTTCCTGCAGTTTGCCGGTCCCTTCGTAGCCGACGCCGAGATCGTAGTGGCGAGACCACAACTTGGGGTCCAGAAGCAGCGCTCTCTTGCTTGCTTGAACCAGGTCCGGGTAATCCCGCAGTTCATAATAGGTCCCTAATTCTGTCTCTGCCGCGCTGAAACCGTAGTCGAGTTGCTCGATTTTTGCGAGTTCGGCTAGAGCTTCGCTGCGTCGGCCGACAATCGCCAGAAAAATGGCGCGGTCCTCGTGCGCGCAACTGTAGCTCGGGGCGAGGGCGATGGCACGGTTGAAATCCCGATCGGCGGCGTCCCAATCCCAATCGAACTCTGAATTCAGCTCCCCAAGCGTGTCGTAGGCTTCGCCGATGCTGTCGTCGAGTTGCAATGCCTTGTCGAGCGCCTGCTTGGCAGCCCGATACGCCGCGTCCTTTTGCATGGCTCCCGAGTACGCTAGATACACGTAAGTGTCGGCCAGGCCGGCGTAGGCAAGAGCGAAGTTGGGATCCTTTTGGATGGATTCTTCGAAGTCGTGCTGTGCCTTCTTCAGCGAATCGGCTTTCGTGAACTCATTGACAAAGTACAGCCGCCCCTTGAGGTAGTCGTCGTATGCCGCGGGATTGACCGACGCTGCCGAGCCAAGTTGACCCCGTTGCTCGGGAGTCAGTTCCGCACGGACCTGACGTGCGATCGAATCCGCCACGTCTCCTTGCAGTTTCAGGGCGTCGCCCAAATCGCGATCGTACGTCTCTGCCCAGACGTCCTGGTCTGTGGACGCCTGAAGCAGCCGAGCCGTCACCCGCACCCGCTGCCCCGACCGAACGACTGATCCTTCCACGATCGCATCGACTTTCAACTCCCGCGCAATTTCAGGAAGGTCCTCCTTCGTACCCTTATATCGCATCACGGAGGTTCGCGAGACGACGCGCAGCGACCCAACCTCAGCCAGGTCGGTAATCAACTGGTCCGTCATGCCGTCCACAAAGAATTCCTGCGAGGCATCGCCGGACAAGTTTTCAAGGGGCAGCACCGCGATGGAATTTACGCGTGAAGCGGCGCTCGCGTGATGTGTGCCCGTCCGCGCCAACCAGGCGCCGATGCTGACAACAAACACAGCGACAATAGCGGCCAGCAGGAGAGTGTGAGATTTGCTCCGTGCCGCGGGGACCGGCATTTCGCCCGGAATTCCAGAGGCCGACGGTAACTGCGCAGAGTGAGAGGCGCCCGGCGTCTGTTCGCTTCTTACCGCCCCGATGAACCGGTATCCCCGGCGCGGCAACGTCTCAATGTATCGCGGCGTCTCGGCCGAGTCGCCAAGCACCTCGCGCAGTCGCGCAATCGCATTGTGAAGGCTATGGTCGAAATCGACAAAGGTGTCGGCAGTCCAAATCTGCGAGCACAGTTCCTCGCGTGTAACCACGTCGCCAGGGCGACTTAACAAAGCCGCAAGGACTTGCAGGGGCTGCCCTTGTAGGCGCAGCCGTAGGCCGTGTTTGCGCAGTTCACCTGCGCGCACGTCCAGCTCAAAATTTTCAAAACGGAAAACGCGTCCGGTTGGAGCGGAAGCAGGCATCGATACCCGCGATGTTGCCGAGTCTATCACATTCCTTTTATTGGCTGAGGCACTGTTTCTACGACGGTGGAACACCTTTGCGTCTAAGAGTTTACCGATGGAGATAAATTTGAGGCGGAATGGAGGCCGCGAGGATTGACGCGACGGCAAGCAACGGCGAGAGTCGCAGCGTTCTTGATGCCAGAACCGGGGACCGCCTCACGCAACCGGTCCAGGTCCTCTGGTGGACTCTGTAAACAGACCCAAACAATGAGGAGAATCCAAAATGAAAAAGCTGTCGCGTCTGACGGTGCTTTTGACCGCCTGTCTGGCGGCTGCCTCTTTTGCCTTTGCGCAGCAACAAAATCAGCAGGAATCTCAGGCGGATCAGGACAACAAACTCGTCCAGACTGTCCGCAATGCCACCAAGCAGTATGTCGACAACGTCAAGCTAGCGATGACCATGGGGTATGGCGCTGTCCTCGGGTGCGTAAGCGGCTCCGACCATGGAGCCATGGGCGTCCACTACGTCAACGCCAGCCTGCTTGCCGCGACCACCATCGACCCCACGCAACCGCAAGCTCTGATCTATGAGCCGGCGGCGAACGGGCAAATGACGCTGGTTGGCGTCGAGTACATTATTCTCGCGAGCTTGCTTCCTCCCAACTCGGCTCCAGAGGTGGATGGTCACTTGATGAACTACATCGACTACCCGAATCGCTACGGACTGCCGTCGGCATTTTTCGAACTCCACGTGTGGGCATGGCGAAACAGTCCCAAGGGCGCGTTCGTGGACTGGAACGACCACGTCACATGCGCTCACCAGTAAATAAAAACATCTGCGAGAACGGCGGCTCAGCCTTATCGCGATTCTGATAGGTGG
>Ga0335075_10003809_pt1 | contig 23692 bp, 18 predicted proteins | sample Lox_Sample_24_FD_206723 | JGI IMG/M metagenome (GOLD analysis project Ga0335075, IMG submission 206723) | Soil microbial communities from Loxahatchee National Wildlife Refuge, Florida, United States - Lox_Sample_2.4 | ecosystem: Environmental > Terrestrial > Soil > Wetlands | place: USA...
GGCGTTCATCCACGTCGTCGACTCGATGTTCAACCAGCACGCCAAATGGCTGAAGGTCACCCGCGAGCTGCCCTGGCGGCGGCCGATCGCCTCGCTCAACTTCCTGCTCTCCTCGCACGTGTGGCGCCAGGACCACAACGGCTTCTCCCACCAGGACCCCGGCTTCATCGACCACGTCGTCAACAAGAAGGCCGAGGTCGTGCGCGTGTACCTGCCGCCCGACGCCAACTGCCTGCTGTCGGTCGCCGACCACTGCCTGCGCAGCCGCCACTACGTCAACGTCATCGTCGCCGGCAAGCAGCCCTCGCTCGACTACCTCTCGATCGAGGACGCCGTCGCGCACTGCACGCGCGGCATCGGCGTCCTCGACTGCTTCTCCGACGACGGCGGCGAGGAGCCCGACGTGGTGCTCGGCTGCGCCGGCGACGTGCCCACGCTCGAGGCCGTCGCCGCCGCCGCGATCCTGCGCGAGCGACTGCCGCAGCTGCGCGTGCGTGTCGTCAACGTCGTCGACCTGATGCGCCTGCAACCCCACAGCGAGCACCCGCACGGCCTCCCCGACGCCGAGTTCGACGCCCTCTTCACCAGCTCGCAGCCCGTCATCTTCGCCTACCACGGCTACCCCTGGCTGATCCACCGCCTCACCTACCGCCGCGCCAACCACCACAACATCCACGTGCGCGGCTACAAGGAGGAGGGCACCACCACCACGCCCTTCGACATGGTCATGCTCAACGACCTCGACCGCTTCCACCTGGTGATGGACGTGATCGACCGCGTGCCCGGCCTCGGCGAGCGCTGCGCCGAGCTGCGCCAGCAGATGGCCGACCAGCGGCTGCGCCACCGCGCCTACACGCGCGAGCACGGCCAGGACCCGCCCGACGTCACCGAGTGGCGCTGGCCGGCAGCCACGGACGGGTAGCTGCGGCGTGCGCGTGCTGGTCGTAAACGCCGGCTCCAGCAGCCTCAAGCTCACGCTGCTCGGCTCCCGCTCCGAGCAGCCGAGCGGTGAGCACGACGGTGGCTTCGAGACGGTGGCCTCGCGCGAGCTCGACGCCCCCGAAGCGGAGGTCGACCGCGCCGAGCTCCAGGACGCCCTGCGCTCGCAGCTCGGCGAAGCCGACGTCGTCGGCCACCGCATCGTGCACGGCGGCCAGCGCCACCGCGAAGCGGTCGTGCTCGACGAGCGCGTGCTCGACGAACTGCACGCGCTGACCGAGCTGGCGCCGCTGCACCAGCCGAAGTCGCTGGACGCGCTGGCCGCGGTCAGCGAGGCGCTGCCGTCGCTGCCGGCGGTGGCCTGCTTCGACACCGCCTTCCACGCCACGCTCACGCCGGGCGCGCGCACGTATGCGCTGCCGGCCGCCTGGCGCGAGCGCTGGGGGCTCGTGCGCTACGGCTTTCACGGGCTCTCGCACGGCTGGGTGGCGCGCCGCGTGCCGCAGCTCCTGCCCGGGCGGCAGCCGCTTCGCATCGTCAGCTGCCACCTCGGCGCCGGCGCCTCGCTGTGCGCGATCCGCGACGGGCGCTCGCTGGACACCACCATGGGCTTCACGCCGCTGGAGGGCCTGGTGATGGCAACCCGCTCGGGCAGCGTCGACCCCGGCCTGCTGCTGTGGCTGCTCACCCGTTCGCGCACACCCCAGGGGGCGCAGGCGGGCGAGCACGAGAACATGTCCGCGGACGAGCTGGCCGCAACGCTCGAGCACCGTTCGGGGCTGCTCGGCCTCGCCGGCAGCGCCGACATGCGCGAGGTGCTGGAGCGCGCCGCCGGCGGCCATGCGGACGCCCAGCTCGCGCTCGACACCTACCTGCACCGCCTGCGCGCCGGCATCGCCGCCATGAGCGCAGCGCTCGAAGGCCTCGACGTGCTCGTCTTCACAGGCGGCGTCGGCGAGCGCTCCGCCGAGATCAGGGCCCGCGCCGCCGCCGGGCTGGAGTTCCTCGGCGTCGCGCTCGACCCCGATCGCAACCGCGCCGCGCACCCCGGCGTTCACGGCGAGCGCGGCGCCCCCGGCGAGCGCGGCGCCCCCGGCGAGAGCGGCGCCCCCGGCGAGAGCGCCGACGTCGCCATCGGCGCCGAGCACGCGCGCTCGCTCGCCTTCGTGATCGCCGCGCGCGAGGACCTGGAGATCGCCCTGCAGGTCAGAGCCGCGCTGTCGCGGCGCTGACCGCGGCCGCCGCGGTCGCGCGCCAGCCCGTCCATCCCCAGCGTGCACACCGAGGTGGATGAGCCGCGTCGTCACAGTGAGCGTCACGCCGGCAGGAGGATCGGGGATTTCCCGCACGGAGACGCGGCCTTTGTACGGTGGGCGGCCCGGGCGGGCGAACCTACGGTGCTGACATGGCCGCGCATCTGCATCTGGCCGGGAGCTCCGGCGAGGAAGGTCCCACGGAGCGGGAAGCCCCCATCCGCGTGGTGCTCGCCGACGACCACGCCGCCGTGAGGCGCACGCTGCGGCTGCTGCTGGACCGCGAGCAGGGGGTGGAGGTGGTGGCCGAAGCACAGGACGTGCAGGCGGTGAGCCGGCACCTGCGGGCACATGAGCCGCACGTGCTGGTGATCGACATGAACATGCCGGGCAGTTCCGGCCTGGAGGCCATCGGCCGCCTGCGCGAGCGCTCGCCGGACACGCAGATCGTGGTGATGACGATGCAGGAGAGCCCTGTGTTCGCGCAGCGCGCTTTCGCCGCCGGAGCGCTTGGCTTCGTCTCCAAGGAGCTGGCCGACGACGAGCTGGCGCAGGCGGTGCGTGCGGCGGCGCGCGGCGAGCAGTTCATGAGCCCGCGCGTGGCCGCGGCACTCGACGCGCTGCACCGCTCGCTCACCGACGACAAGCTGAGCCCACGGGAGGTCGAGGTGCTGCGCCTGATCGCGCTCGGTCACACCAGCGCGGAAATCGCGCGCATGCTGCACCTCTCCCCGCGCACGATCGAGACGCACCGCGCGCACATCCACCGCAAGCTGGGGCTGACCACGCGCGCCGAGCTGGTGCGCTTCGCGCTAGGACGCGGCCTGGTCAGCGCCTGAGAGCGCGCCAGACGGGAGAGCGCAGCGGGCAAGAGAGAGGGCGTGAGTGCCGTTCGGCTGTGCGGCTCGACGCCGCTGGCCGGTTTGGCGGTCGCTCCCTCACGGAAACACTCACGCCCTCGCAGCACCAATCGTGACAGCTCCGCCAGCGCGCGCATCGTGGCAAACCACGTAATCGACCCCGGCCCCGCCGCGCGCCGGCGCCTATGAGCGCCGGCGCCGATCAGGAGCGCCGGCGCCCGTCAGGAGCGTGCCTGCGGCACCTGCTGGGTGATGCAGTGGACGTTGCCTCCGCCTAGCAGGATCTCGCGGGCGGGCACGCCCACCACCTCGCGTTCGGGGAACACCCCGCGCAGGATCTCGGCCGCCTGCTCGTCGAAGCGCTCGTCCAGCAGCGGCAGCACCACGCGGGTGCTGGCGAGGTAGAAGTTCGCGTAGGAGGCGGCCAGGCGGTCGCCCGCGCGACGCGGCAGCGTGCGGGGCACGGCCTCCGCGGCGGTGATCGCGATCGGCCCGGGAGAGGGCAGCTTCACCACCTCCAGCGCACGCCCGCGCGCGTCGATGGCTGCCTGCAGGCGCGCCAGCGCGTCGCGGGAGATCGCGTGCTGGGGATCGCACTCGTCGTCGGTCCAGGTGAGCAGGACGACGCCGGGGCGCGCGAAGCAGGCGAGGTTGTCGACGTGCCCGTCGGTCTCGTCCTCGTACACGCCGCGCCCGAGCCAGATCACCTTCTCGGCGCCCAGGTAGTCGCACAGCGCGCGCTCGATCTGCTCGCGCGAGAGCCGCGGGTTGCGGTTGCGGTTGAGCAGGCACTCTTCGGTGGTGAGCACCGTGCCCTCACCGTCTGAGTGGATCGAGCCGCCCTCGAGCACGATCGGCGCGCGGTAGCGATCGGCGCGTTCGATCTCGAGCACCTTGCGCGCCACGCGATCGTCGCGGTCCCAGGGGAAGTACAGGCCGCCATCGAGGCCGCCCCAGGCGTTGAAGCGCCAGTCCACGCCGCGCAGGCCGCCGTCGCGGCCGACGAGGAACGTCGGTCCCGTGTCGCGCATCCACGCGTCGTCGGTGGCGACCTCCACCACCCGCACGGTCTCCGGCAAGAGCGCGCGGCAGTGCTCGAACTGAGCGTCCGAGACCGCCATCGTCACCGGCTCGCAGGCGGCGATCACGGCGGCCACCGCCGCGAAGGCCTCCTGCGCGGGCTTGGCGCCGAGGCGCCAGTTGTCGGGGCGCTGCGGCCACGCCATCCAGCAGCCCGCGTGCGGCTCGAACTCGCCCGGCATGCGGTATCCGTCCTGCGCCGGCGTGCTTGCGAGCGTGGCGCTCACCCCACGCCACCGCGCCGGGCGGCGCCGAGCAGCGCCGCCACCTGCTCGTCATCCGTCTGGCTGAAGTCGCGGTACCACACGCCCACCGCCCACATGTCGGGCGGCATCTGCACGCACACGATCTCGTCGGCCTCCCCTCGCAGCGCGCGCGCCGACTCGGGAGCGGCGACCGGCACCGCCAGGATCACGCGGCCCGCGCCGCGGCGGCGCAGCGAGCGGATCGCCGCATGCGCCGAGCGTCCCGTGGCGAGCCCGTCGTCGACGAGGATCGCCGTGCGTCCGCGCACGTCCAGCGGCTCGCCCGCACCCCGGTAGCGCGCGCTCTGGCTCGCCAGCTCCTGCTCGGCGCGCGCGATCAGCGCCTGCAAGTCGCAGTCGCTCAGGCCGACCGCGCGCGCCACCTCGTCGTCGAGGAGACGCACACCGCCCTCCGCCACCGCGCCCACCGCGTACTCGGGATTGCCGGGAGCGCCGATCTTGCGCACGAGCGCCACGTCGAGCGGCGCCCCCAGCGCGCTCGCCACCTCCGCGGCCACCGGCACGCCGCCGCGCGGCACGCCGACGACCACCGGGCGCTGCTCGCCGAAGCGCGCCAGCAGCGCAGCCAGCTCGCGGCCGGCCTCGGCGCGGTTCGCGAACGCGCCCTCCGACGGCGCCGGCGGCGGCTGATCGCCCGAGCCGGTGACGGCGCCTGCGGGATGCGAGCTCATGCCCGTCCGAGGCTATCCGGCCGGCGCCCCCGGCCACACCGCCTCGAGCGGCTCGACCGCGAGCACACCGGGGCGTAAGCGCCGCTCACGGCGCCGCACCGACCGCGTGCGGCTGCGGCGCGCGCATGCGACGCTTCGCCGCGCGCACCTCCTCGGTCAGCGTCTGCACGTCGTACACGCCGTAGTGGCGGCGGCCGTTGATGAAGAACGTAGGCGTGCCCGTCACGCCGCTTTCGTCCGCGCCCGCCACATCCACGCGGATGCGCTCCGCGTGCTCGTGCCCGTGCAGCTCCCGCGTGAAGCGCTCCACGTCCAGCCCCAGCTCGCGCGCGTAGCGCACCAGGTCGGTCGCACGCAGCGCGTCCTGGTGGGAGAGCAGCACGTCGTACATCTCCCAGAAGCTGCCCTGCGCCGCCGCCGCCTCCGCCGCTTCCGAGGCCAGCTGCGCGAACGGGTGCACGTCGTTCAGCGGCAGGTGGCGCCACACGTAGCGCACGTCGCTGCCCGCCGCCAGCAGCAGCTCGCGGATCACGCTCTCCGCCTGGCCGCAGTAGGGGCACTCGAAGTCGCCGTACTCCAGCAGCGTCACCGGCGCGTCGTCCGGGCCGCGCACGTGGTCGCGCTGCGGGTCCACCTCGTCCACCAGGTCCAGGATGTCATCCGCCGTGCGTCCGATCTGGCGCGCGCGCACCTCGCTCGGCAGCCGCCGCACCGCCAGCAGCACCAGCTTCGTCAGCGCCGGCGCCAGCACCACCGTCGCCAGCGCGCCCAGCTTCGCCTCGCTCAAGCGCTCACCCGTGAAGGCCAGGCTGGAGATCAGCAGCGACACCGTGAAGCCGATCCCCGCGCACGCGCCCGCCGCCGTCAGGATCGGGCCGCTGACCAGCGGCTTGGGGCCGCGCAGCGCCGGACGCGTCGACAGCCACGAGCCCGCCACGATGCCCGCCGGCTTGCCCAGCAGGTAGCCCAGCACGATGCCCAGGAACAGCGGCGAGCCAACCGCCGTGCCCAGCAGCGAGCCCGTCACGTGCAGCCCCGCGTTGGCCAGCGCGAACAGCGGCAGGATCGCGTAGCTCACCCACGGGTGCAGCCGGTACTGCATGCGCTCGTTCGCCGAGATCGCCGAGCTCACGCCGCGCTGCACCGAGCGCGCCAGCTCCGGCGTCGGCTGCTCGCGAAACGAGCGCGCCAGCGCGCTCGCGCGCTCCAGGTCGTCGCGCGCCGGCGGGTAGGCGCTCGTCACCAGTCCCACCGCCAGCCCCGACACCACCGGGTCGATGCCGGACTCGAACATCGCCACCCACAGGCCCGTCGCCACCAGCACCGACGCCGGCGCGCGCGCCACCGGCAGGAAGCGCAGCGCCAGCAGCAGCGCGAACAAACCCACCGCCACCAGCAATGCCACCGTCGCCACGTGGCCCGTGTACACGATCGCGATCACCGCCAGCGCCGCCAGGTCGTCGAACACCGCCAGCGTCAGCAGGAACACGCGCATGCGCGTCGCCGCGCGCGGCGTCAGTAGCGCCAGCGCGCCCATCGCGAAGGCCGTGTCCGTCGACATCGCCGCGCCCCAGCCGTGTGCGCCCGCGCCGCCCGCGTTGAACGCCAGGAAGATGCCGATCGGCGCGAGCATGCCGCCGGCCGCCGCCGTCACCGGCAGCGCCACGCGCCGGCGCTCGCGCAGCTCGCCGATGTCCAGCTCGCGCTTCGCCTCCAGCCCCACCACCAGGAAGAACAGCGTCATCAGGCCCTGGTTCACCCAGTGGCGCAGGTCGATGCTCACCGCCGCTGCGCCCACGCGCACCGACAGCAGCGTCGACCACGCGTGCGCGTAGGAGTGCGGCGCCACGTTCGCCCAGCCCAGCGCACACACCGTCGCCGCCAGCATCATCGCCGCGCCGCCCGTCTCGGTGCTGAGGAAGTCCCGCACCGGCGCCGCCAGGTTGCGCCCCCACGCCGTGGAGCCCGCGAACGGCGCCGCCGCGCGCTCGCCCTCGCCGCGGTCCCCCGCGGCCTGCGGCGAGGCGATCGTCGAGCCGTCGGCCATGCTCACCGCAGCGTATAGCGTGCCCGCGCGTGCGCCGCGGGCCCGCGCACGCGGCCGTGCCGGCACGCGTCGGCTAGCCTGCGCGCATGCTTCGCGCCTACGGAGACGGCTGAGCGGTGCTCGGGCTGCCGAGCCAGGTGCGCGCCTGCCTGTTCGACATGGACGGGGTGCTCACGCAGACCGCCAAGGTGCACGCCGCCGCCTGGAAGCGCGTGTTCGACGAGCTCCTGGAGCGGCGCGCGCAGGAACGCAACGAACGCTTCGTGCCCTTCGACGAGGTCGCCGACTACGACCGCTACGTCGACGGCAAGCCCCGCTACGACGGCGTCGCCTCCTTCCTCGCCTCGCGCCGCATCGAGCTCGAGCCCGGCGCCCCCGACGACCCCCCCTCCGCCGACACCGTGCACGGCGTCGGCGAGCGCAAGAACCAGCTCGTGCTCGAGATGATCCACGAACAGGGCGTGCAGCCCTACGAGGGCTCCGTGCGCTACGTGCAGGCCGCACGCGCCGCCGGCCTGCGCTGCGCCGTCGTGTCGTCCTCCAGCAACACCCACGACGTGCTCGCCGCCGCCCACATCGACGAGCTCTTCCACGCCGTCGTCGACGGCGTGCTCGCCGAACGCGAGCACCTGCACGGCAAGCCCGCGCCCGACACCTACCTCGCCGGCGCGCGCGCGCTCGGCGTCGGCGCCGGCGAAGCCGCCGTGTTCGAGGACGCGCTCGCCGGCGTCGAAGCCGGGCGCGCAGGACGCTTCCGCCTCGTCGTCGGCGTCGACCGCATCGGACAGGCCCGCGAGCTCGAAGCCCACGGCGCCGACGTGGTCGTCAAGGACCTCGCCGAGCTGCTCGCGCCGCCGTGATCCAGCACCCCGCCTTCGCCGTCGAGCCCTGGGCGCTGCACGAGACCACGCTCGAGCTCGCGCACCTCGCCCAGAGCGAGTCGCTGTTCACGCTCGCCAACGGCCACGTCGGCCTGCGCGGCAACCTCGACGAGGGCGAGCCCTGCGGCATCCCCGGCACCTACCTCGCCGGCTTCTACGAGCAGCGCCCGCTGCCCTACGCCGAGGCCGGCTACGGCTACCCCGAGGCCGGCGAGGTCGTCGTCAACGCCACCAACGGCAAGCTGCTGCGCCTGCTCGTCGAGGACGAGCCCTTCGACGTGCGCTACGGCACGCTGATCGCACACCAGCGCGTGCTCGACCTGCGCGCCGGCGTGCTGCGACGCGACGTCGAGTGGGCCTCGCCCACCGGACGGCGCGTGCGCATCAGCTCCACCAGGCTCGTGTGCCTCTCACAGCGCGCCGTCGCCGCCATCCACTACGAGGTCGAGCCGCTCGAAGGCACGCTGCCGATCGTGGTGCAGTCCGAGCTCGTCGCCAACGAGTCGCTGCCCGACGAGGGCGGCGACCCGCGCGCGCCCTCGCCGCCCTCGGACTCGCTCAGCGCCGAGAGCTCGCTCGCCGCCGACGCGCGCGCCGTGCTCGTGCACTCCACGCAAAAGAGCGGCCTGCGCCTCGCCGCCGCCATGGACCACCTGCTCGAAGCGCCCGCGCGCACGGAGGTCGACGCCGAGTCCATCGACGACATCGCGCGCGTCTCCTTCGCCGCCGACGCCGGCCCCGGCGCGCCGCTGAGCCTCGTCAAGTTCCTCGCCTACGGCTGGTCCGGCGAGCGCTCCGTGCCGGCGCTGCGCGACCAGGCCATGGCCGCCCTCGCCAGCGCCACGCACAGCGGCTGGCAGGCGCTGCTGGACGAGCAGCGCGCCTACCTCGAGCGCTTCTGGAAGCACGCCGACGTCGAGGTCGCCGGCGACGAGCAGCTGCAGCAGGCCGTGCGCGTCGCGCTCTTTCACATCCTCCAGGCCGGCGCCCGCGGCGAGCAGCGCCCGATCGCCGCCAAGGGCCTCACCGGCCCCGGCTACAACGGGCACACCTTCTGGGACACCGAGACCTTCGTGCTGCCCGTGCTCACCTACACCGCGCCGCGCGCCGCGCGCGACGCGCTCGGCTGGCGCCACCGCACGCTGCCCGCCGCGCGCCAGCGCGCCCGCCAGCTCGGCCTCGCCGGCGCCAGCTTCCCCTGGCGCACCATCGCCGGCTCCGAGTGCTCCAGCTACTGGCCCGCCGGCACCGCCGCCTTCCACGTCAACGCCGACGTCGCCGACGCCGTCGCGCGCTACGCCGCCGCCAGCGACGACAGCGAGTTCGCGCGCGAGGCCGGCACCGAGCTGCTCGTCGAAACCGCGCGGCTGTGGCGCTCGCTCGGGCACCTCGACGCCGCCGGCGCCTTCCGCATCGACGGCGTCACCGGCCCCGACGAGTACAGCGCCGTCGCCGACAACAACGTCTACACCAACCTCATGGCCCAGCGCAACCTGCGCGCCGCCGCCGACGCCGCCCAGGCCGACCCCGCCACCGCCGCACAGCTCGGCGTCGACGCGCAGGAGCTCGGCGTGTGGCGCCGGCTGGCCGAGGCGGTCGCCATCCCCTACGACAACACGCTCGGCGTGCACCCGCAGTCCGAGGGCTTCACCGCGCACCGGCGCTGGGACTTCCACGCCACCGCACCCGAGCAGTACCCGCTGCTGCTGCACTTCCCCTACTTCGACCTCTACCGCAAGCAGGTCGTCAAGCAGGCCGACCTCGTGCTCGCCATGCACCTGCGCGGCGACGCCTTCAGCGACGAGCAGAAGGCGCGCAACTTCGCCTACTACGAGCAGCTCACCGTGCGCGACTCCTCGCTGTCGGCCTGCACGCAGGCCGTGCTCGCCTGCGAGCTCGGCCACCTCGAGCTCGCCTACGCCTACCTGCGCGAGGCCGCCCTCATCGACCTCGAGGACCTCGAGCACAACACCCGCGACGGGCTGCACATCGCCTCGCTCGCCGGCACCTGGATCGGCGCCGTCGCCGGCGCCGGCGGCATGCGCGACCACCACGCGCAGCTCAGCTTCGCGCCGCGCCTGCCGCCGCCGCTCGAGCGCCTGAGCTTCCGCATGCTGTTCCGCCGGCAGCGGCTGCTGGTCGAGGTCGAGCCCCAGCAGGCCCGCTACCAGCTGCTCGAGGGCCGCCAGCTCGAGCTGATCCACCACGGCGAGGCGCTCACGCTCTGCGGCCAGGAGGCGATCACGCGCGCGATCCCGCCGCCGCCGCAGCGCCAGGCCCCCACGCAACCGCACGGCCGCGAGCCCGGCGCCGGCGTACGCGCGCCGATCGGCGGGCCCGGCCCAGGCTCGCAGCCACGCGCGCGCTCAGCCCGCCGCAGCCCGCCGGCGCCGTCTCAATCCGCAGATCCCGCCGGCCCGGACGGCGCGAACCTGTAAGCGATCCTGTACGCCGCCGGATTGGGACGCGCGATGCCGCCCACGCGGCGCATCGTCGCCTGCACCTCGGGGTCCAGCATCGCCGCCTCGCGCGCCCGCGCCGAGCTCATCCGCGCATACGTCACGAAGCGCGTCGGGTCCACCCCTTCGAGGATCTCGCCCTGCACGAAGCCCTCGAGCCCGCGCAGGCGCTCGAACATGCCCACCATCGCCGCCACGAACTCGCGCTGGTCGCCGTCCGGCACCAGCCACGCATCCACGATGATCGACGGCTGCTCGCGATCTGGCATGCCAGGCGCACACTAGGGCACCGGCCGCGCCGGCGCCTCCCCCTCCCCGGCGCCCGCCAGCGCGTGCGGGTCGATCGTCGCGAAGGCCAGCGCCGCGCCCGCCAGCGCCAGGCCCGCGCACGCCAGCATCGCCACGTGAAAGCCGTGCGTCATCGCCGCACGCTCGTAGAAGCGGTGGCCGCTCAGCCCCGCCAGCAGCGGCAGCAGCGCCACCGCCAGCAGGCCCGCCACGCGCGACACCGCGTTGTTCGTGCCCGACGCGATGCCCGCATGACGGTCGCTCACCGCCGCCAGCACCGTCGCCGTCACCGGCGAGACCACCAGCGTCAGGCCCAGCCCGAACACCGTCACCGCCGGCAGCACGCTCGCCACGTAGCCGTCGCCCGGCTCGATCCGCGTCATCAGCAGCATGCCCGCCGCGATCACCACCGGGCCCGCCGTCAGCGGCACGCGCGGGCCGATCCTCTGCGCCAGCGCGCCCGAGCTCGCCGACAGGCACAGCATCAGCAGCGTCACCGGCAGCGACGCCGCGCCCGCCGCCAGCGGCGTGTAGCCCAGCGAGATCTGCAGGAACGCCACCAGCAGGAAGAACACGCCGCCCAGCGCCGCGTACACCACGAACGTGATCACGTTCGCCGCCGCGAACGCGCGCGAGAAGATCTCCAGCGGCAGCATCGGGCTCGCGCTGCGCCGCTCCCGCGCCATGAACGCCGCGCCCGCCGCCACCGCCACCGCGCCGCCCGCCGCCACCACGCCCGCCGACGCCTGCTGCGCTTCGATCAGCGCGTACGTCAAGGCCGCCAGCGCCAGCGCCGCCAGCGCCGCGCCGCCCACGTCCAAGCGCCCGCCCATCTGCACGTCGCGCGTCTCCGGCACCCTGCGCGCCGCCCACACCACCAGCACGCCCAGCGGCACGTTGATCAGGAACGCCGCGCGCCACGACACCGCGCCGATCAGGTACCCGCCCAGCAGCGGCCCCAGCGCCGTCGCCACGCCCGTCATGCCCGACCACGCGCCGATCGCACGCGCGCGGTCCTCGCGGCGCACGCTCGCCTCGATCATCGCCAGGCTGCCCGGCGTCAGCAGCGCGCCGCCCACCCCCTGCACCAGCCGCGCCGCCACCAGCCAGCCCGCGCCCGGCGCCAGCGCGCACAGCAGCGACGCCGCCGAGAACACGCCCACGCCGATCGCGAACACGCGCCTGCGCCCGAAGCGGTCGCCCAGCGAGCCGCCCAGCAGGATCAGCGACGCCAGCGCCAGCAGGTAGCCGCTCAGGATCCACTGCAGCGAGCTCGTCGACGCGTGGAAGTCCCTGCCGATCGCCGGCACCGCCACGTTCACCACCGTGCCGTCCAGGAACGCCATGCCCGAGCCCAGCACCGTCACCAGCATCAGCCAGCGACCGCCCGCGCTGCGCAGCGCCAGCGCCGCCTGCGGCGGCGGCGCAGCCACCCGCTCCGCGCTCACCACTCGCGCTCGCCCGCTCGCTCAGCCCACGCCGGCCGCGCTCGCGCGCTCGCCGCCCGGCGTGCGCCGCGGCGACGGCGCCGCCAGGCGTTCGTGCACCAGCCGCACCACCGTCGCGCCCTCCGCCACCGCCGTCGTGCAGCGCTTCACCGAGCCCGCGCGCACGTCCCCCGCCGCGTACACGCCCGCCACGCTCGTCTCCAGCTGGCCCTGCGCGCCCGCGTCCGAGCCCGTCAGGATGAAGCCGCGCTCGTCGCGCGCCAGCGCCTGCGGCAGCCACTTCGTGCACGGGTCCGCGCCCAGGAACAGGAACAGGTAGGACAGCGCCACCTTGTCGCCGTCGCTCAGCGTCACCGCGTCCAGCTGCCCGCCGTCGCCGTGCAGGCGCGCCACTTCCGAGCGGTCGCGCACAGCCACGCCGAAGCGCTCCAGCTCCTCGATCAGGTACTGCGACATCGTCTCGCGCAGGTCTGCCCGGCGGTGCAGCAGCGTCACCAGCGCGCCGCCGCGCGCCAGCCACACCGCCGCCTGCCCAGCCGAGTTGCCGCCGCCCACCACGCCCACCCGCTTCGCCGCGCACAGCTGCCCCTCCAGCGGCCCCGCCGCGTAGAACACGCTCAGGCCCTCGTAGCCCTCGAGCTCGTCCACCGGCAGGCGCCGGTATTCCGCGCCCGTCGACAGCAGCACCGCCCGCGCCGCGATCTCGTTGCCCTCGTCCAGGCGCACCAGGTGGCGCTCGCCGCCCGGCTCCAGCGCGCTCGCACGGTACGGCGTCGCCGTGCGCGCGCGGAACTTGCGCGCCTGCGTGATCGCCCTGCTCGCCAGTTCGCCGCCGCTGATGCCCGCCGGGAAGCCCAGGTAGTTCTCGATCCTGCGCGACGTGCCCGCCTGCCCGCCCAGCGCCGTGCTCTCCACCACCAGCGTGTCCAGGCCCTCCGACGCGCCGTACACCGCCGCCCCCAGGCCCGCCGGTCCGCCCCCCACCACCAGCAGGTCCACCTCCTCGCGCCGCGCCAGCGTCAACCCGATGCCCAGCGCGCGCGAGAGCTCGCCGTTGCTCGGGTTCACCAGCTCCACGCCGTCCGACAGGCGCACCAGCGGCAGCTCGGGACGCGCCAGCGCCGCGATCGCAGCCGGGTCGCTCACCCACGAGTACGCCAGGCGCTGGCCGCGCGCGAAGTCCAGCAGCCTGCGCGTGTCGCGCGAGTCGTGCGCGCCCACGATCTGAAAGCCCGTGCCCTGGCGGCTCTGCAACAGCTCGCGGCGGCGCACGAACGCGCTCAGCAGCGTGTCCGCCAGCGGGCCGTCCTCGAACAGCAGCGAGCGCAGCTCTTCGCGCTCCACCGCGATGTAGCGCATCGGCTTGCTCGCCACCGCCGTCAGGTACACCGTCTGCCCCGACAGCAGGTTGATCTCGCCCAGGAAGCCCGAGGCGCCGTGGCGCACCACCTCGCGCCCGTCGCCGTCCAGCACCACCGCTTCGCCCTCCAGGATCGCGATGAAGGGATAGCTGCGATCGCCGATCCTGAACAGCGTCTCCCCCGCCGCCGCGCTGCGCTCCTCGCCGTGCTCGGCCAGCAGCGCCAGTTGCGCCGACGACAGCGCGCCCGGCGCGACCGGCAGCGGCTCCGTTGGCCCAGCCATCATCTCAGCCGTCCCCCCGCATGCCTCTCAGGAGGAGTCTTGCGAGCTGAACAGGTCCACTGGCGCCAAGGCTAGCGCACGGCCCGCGCAGCGGCCAAGCGCCGCCGCTCAGAAGTCGTGGCTGGCGAGCTTCAGCCCTCCGTGCCTCTCCGCTTCGCTGATCGCGCTCATCGCCGGCACCATCTCGCTGGTGACCAGGCCGTGCTCCCGGGTGAGCTCGTCGATCACCTCGAAGGATCGCACGGTCCGCTCAGGCGTGTCGACGGTGATCGTCACCACGGGTACGTGGCGGGTGAGCTGGAAGAGCCTGTCGCCGTGCGGCGCGTGGTCGCCATGAAAGCCCCAGACGCCGTGCAGCGTCGTCGCGCCCGCCGATTCCGATTCGCGCAGGCGACGGACGATCGCGTGATGCAGCTGGTGGCCGTCGCAGGTCGCCGCGTGGGAGGTGTAGACCATCAGCTTCTGCCACATCGCCAAGCCGTGCTCGTCCGTGCCGGGCAGCTCGTGCGGCGTGGCGAGCAGCTCGCCGTCGAGCTTGCACACGCGCACGCGCTCGAGCGTGATCAGCGGGTCGTGCAGCAGGCCGCCGAGCTCGGGCAGCACCTGCGCGATCCTCTCGCCAGAGCCCACCGCGATCACCATCATCGGCACGTCGGCGTTGCGCGCGAAGAACCTTGCGCGGGCCCTGCGCCCGCGGCTCGTGCCGTCCACGCCCAGCAGCACGCTCGCCCCGGATATGCCGCGCCGGTAGAGCAGGTCGGTGACCGCCGCGAACGCGGGCGTGCGGTACACCTTCTCCTGGCGGCCGACGTACACGGTGAGCTTCGTCGCCTCCCCCAGTTGCTCGGGGAGCTGGGCGGGGCCGATCTCCCCGCTCAGCAGGCGGGCGCGCTCGAGCGTCATCAGCCCCTTGCGCTTGACCTGCAGGATCAGCTCGAGCATCGACTCGATCCGCTCGCGCCGGTCGACTGCGATCGAGACCACCGGCAGGTCTTCCGAGAGCGACAGCAGCCGGTCGGTGTGCAGGTGGCGCAGGCGTCCAAAGCCTTCGGCGCCCCTGAGCAGGATGCTCGTCTGCAGGCGATTGCCGCCGTAGATGTCGAGCAGCTCGTCGGCAAGCAGCCCGTCCTCGGTGCGGTCGCGCTCGCCGAAGTAGGTGGTGAGCTTCAGACAGTCCTCGCCGAGGTGCGCGGAGGGGCTGCTCATGTGTGCGCTCCGATCGTGTGCCCTACGAAGGCCGCGCCGAACCCGGCGAGGAGGCTCAAAGCGATGTTGAGCAGCGAGCGTACGTACTCCCTGTCTTCGGCGAGGCGGTGGCTCTCGAGCATCCAGGTCGAGAAGGTGGTGTAGGAGCCGATCGTCGCTGTGCCCGCGATCAACAGCAGGTTCCCTGCGAGCAGCGATCCGGTCAGCGCCCCGAGGATCAGCGCGCCGGTGATGTTGATCGTGAACGTCCCGTACGGGAAGTCCCTGCCGGCGTGCGCGGCGATCAGCGAGTCCAGCAGGAACCTGCCGATCGCGCCGACGCCGCCGACCGCCGCGACCGCCAGCCACACCCAGTCGCTCATGCGATCACCCTCGTGCGCCGCACGATCGTGGTGGCAAGCCAGATCGCCGCCAAGCCCGCCGCCACGCTCGCCAGCACATAACCGAGCGCGAGCCCGTAGCGGTCTACTTCGGCGAGCTTCAAGGCCTCGACCTGCATCGTCGAGAAGGTGGTGTAGGCGCCGCAGAAGCCCGTGCCCAGCAGCGGCCGGCGGTAGGTCGATTGCGGCAGGCGCTCCTGCAGACGGGTGGCGAAGTACGCGAGCGCAAACGAGCCGGTGATGTTGATGAGGAACGTGGGCCACGGCCAGCTGCCGTCGGCGGACGCCAGGTGCCGACCGATCCACACCCTCACGACGGCGCCCACCGCGCCGCCGGCGGCGATCGCCGCCAGCTCCCTGCGGTCAACCCTGGGCAACTTCCCCATCCATCCCCGGCTGCCTTCGGCGTCCCGGCCAGTCGTCGGTCACGGTTCGGGTGAGGTGGACGGCGCAGCCGGCGGACCCGCCGTCAGCCGTCATCGGCGCTGACGACGAGTACGGGGATGCTGGTCGCTTCCATCAGGTCGTACGTCACGCCGCGCAGCAGCAGGCGGCCGGCGCGGCGGGTGCGGTGATGGCCGCACACGATCAGGTCGAACCCGTGCTCGTGCGCGTAGTCCACGAGCGCCTGCGTCGGCGTGTCGCCCTCGATGATCGCGTGCTCGACGCTCACGCCAGCGCGTTCGGCACGGTCCCGTACTTCGTGGAAGGTGCTCTCGAGATAGCGATGGGCGGCCTCGCTCGACTCCTCGCGGTCGGCATCGGTCTCGGCGTGAGCGGGAGAGTAGGCGATCGATACGGCGACGAGGTCGCCCTGGTAGCGGCGGGTGAGGTCGATGGCGAAGTCGAACGCGCGCAGAGCTACGTCCGAGCCATCCCAGGCAAGCAGTATCTGTTGGAACATCAGCTCAGTATGGGGACGAGGGACAGGGCAACGATCAGCGCGACCAGCATGTACAGCAGGTAGGAGGACAGGCGCCCGGACTGGAACGCGCGGACCCGTTCGGCGATCACCAACGCGACCGTTGCCGCGGGTTGGTAGACGAAGCGATCGATGGCGAACACCACCCGCCTGTCCAGGATCAAGCGAGTCCGCGCGTTCGCGCCGCCTTCGGCGAGCAGCCGTGTGCGGTAGCCGAGCGGCCCGCGCAGGATCACGCGCATCGGGTTCGAGTAGGAGGACGGCCGGTACTGCACGGCGGGCAACGCGGCGCCGCTGCCGGTCACCCACACCGGGGCGCGCCTGACGCTGCGCCGCCGGTCGCCGCCGAGCGCGATCAGCACGGCGATCAGCGCGTAGGCGGGCAGCACGATCGACAGCCAGGTCGGTGCCAGCACCGCGAATTCCTTGAACACCGGGCCGAGCACCAGCGGGTGGCTGAGCGCGGCGGACGCGGCATTGAAGCCGAGCAGTCCTGCGAGCCCGGAGCCAAGGGCGTGTATCTCCCACGGCGCCACCGTCCCGAGGAACAACAGGATCACGGCGAGGCCGACCGCCCCCGCAGGCCAGCGCGACGGTTCGGCGACCGCCCCGAGCCGCTCCCGCGCGCGGCCGAGGAAGATGAAGCTGTAGTACTTCGCGAACGCAAGCAGGCCGAGACCCGCGGTCAACGCGAGACCCGCGGCGGCCAGCGCGCACAGCAGCCGCGCGAGCAAGGTTGGCATCCGAAAGCCCTGCAGCAGCGCCTCGAAGGTGAACCACTCGCTGACGAACCCGCCGAGCGGCGGGATCGCCGCCAACGTCAGCGACGAGATGCCGAGCGCGATCGCACTGGCCGGGAGCGCCCGTGAGAGCCCGCCGAGGGGATCGACCGTGCGCTTGCCGGTGGCCTGCTCGACGCGATCGACGCTGACCAGCGCGAGCGTCTTCGAGAGGTTGTGCGCGCATACGTGAAGGGTGGCGGCGAGCAGCCCGGCGGCCGCGAGCGTCGGCATGTGCGCCGTGTGCCCGAGCAGCGCGACCGCGAACCCCACCATCGCCACACCGGCGTGCTCGACCGTCGAGTAGCCGAGGAAGCGGCGCAGGTTGTCCTGCGTGAGCGCGTAGGTGATCCCCACCAGCGCGGTGGTCGCGCCGAGCACGAGCAGCGCGTCCCCGCACCACGTCGGCAACGGCCCGAGCACTCCGAACTCGAAGCGCCACAAGCCGTAGAAGCCGGCGCACAGCGCCACCGACAGCGAGGCGGCCCCCAGCCTGGGGGCGGAGCCGTAGCCTGCCGGCAGGCCGCCCTGCAGCGGGATCACCCCGATCTTCGTGGCGAAACAGACCAGGAACAGGGCGAACACGACGCCGCGGGTTGCCGCTGGCAGCGTGGCGTGCGCCCACACCTCCAGCGAGAAGCTGTGGGTGTGCGCGTACAGCAGCGCGAACGCTGCGAGCAGCGCGCCGCCGCCGATCTTCGCCAGGCCGCCGGTGAGATATCCCGCCAGCAGCTCCTGGCTGTTGCGCCCCGCCGAAGCGATCAGGTACACGCACACGGTGATCGCCTCCCAGGCCAGGAAGAACAGGAACGCGTTGTCAGAGCCGATCGTGACCGCGACGAACAACAGCAGGCTCGCGCCGAGCGCCGTCAGCCAGCGCCCCGGCGGCAGCTCGGCGTAGGCGAGCGCCACAGCGCCGCCGGTCAACCCTGTGAGCGCGAGGAAGATCCCGGCGAGCCCATCGGCCCGCAGCGCAGAGTGGCCGAACCCGAGCCACGAGCCGAGGTTGACCACCGGATGCGCGTCGCCGAGCGCCGCGTCGAGACCGACGATCACCAGCAGCACGCACCCCACAGCGGAGCAGAGCGCGGCAACTCGCCGCAGGCGCTCAGCGTGAGCCACCACCGCGAGCAGCGGGGCAAGCGCGAGCGCCGCCATCGCGATCTGGAACAGCAGCGTCATGCCGCCGCCTTCGTGTCGGCGAGGAGCCCCGTCGCCAGCAGCAGGCCGTGCATGATCGCGATCGGCGCCGGCGGCGATCCTGGCACGTACACGTCGACCGGAAGCAGCGCGTCCACGCCGCCGGCGCTCAGGAGGTTGCCGCCGGCGACGGCTCCCGCGCCCGCGAGCCCGCCCGCGCCCGCGAGCCCGCCCGCGCCCGCGAGCCCACCGGAGCCCGCGAGCCCACCGGAGGCCGCGAGCCCACCGGAGCACGCGTCGGTGCCGACGGCGATCAGCGCCTTCGGCTCGGGCATGACCTCCCAGGTGCGCTGCAGCGGTGCGCGCATCGGGCCGGTCACCCCTCCGGTGACGAGCAGGATGTCCGCGTGCCTGGGGGCGTTGGTGAGGAAGTACCCGAGGCGCTGGATGTCGTAGTAGGGGTTCCACAGCGCCTGGATCTCCCACTCCTCGGAGCCGTCCGAGCCGCAGTCGATGTGCCGGACGTGGATCGAGCGGCGCAGCATCCGCGCCTGCTGTCCCAGTGCCTCGCGGGTCTGCCGGGACGGCGGATGGTCCTGCCCGTCCAGGACCAGCGCGGCGCGGGAGCGCGACGCGGTCTCGTATCGACCGTGGAACGCGAATCGTCGCGGGTCGCACCTGACGCACTCGCCGCAGAGGATGCACTTGGCGCGGTCGAGCTCGAGATCGCCGTGGCGATCGACGCCGATGGCGCCCGTCGGGCAGACAGCCTCCAGCCCGGGCGGCGCGTCCTCGGCGTCCAGCACGTCGATGCCGCCGTGGTAGCCCGCCGGCGCGGGCTCGGGCTCGCGGGGGTAGCGGGTGGTGATCCGGCCTTGGCTCAGACCGCGCTGAATCCACTCGAGCATCAGCGATCGGCCCCTGCGGGCGTCAGCCCGAAGCTGTGCTCGATGAACGCGAAATCGGTCAGCACGTCTTTCGGGAAGGCGTGGTCGAACAGCGCCCAGTTGCGAAGCGAGGGGGAGGCGATATGCACTCGGCTGATCGTGCCTTGGCGCAGCTCCACCCACATCACGAGCTCGCCCTGCGGCGCCTCGACCCAGCCGCACGCGGCGCCCTCGCCGCCGGCAGCGGGCATGGCCTGCAGCTCGCCGTCGCGGCGGCGGAGGTGATCGACCGTTTGGCGCAGGATGCGAAGGGACTCCGAGATCTCCCCGAAGCGCACCTTCACCCGTGCCATCGCATCCGCGTCGCGCTCGCTGACGACGCGCAACCCGATGCGGGTGTAGTTGCCGTAGGGGCGCTCGTGCCGGGCATCGGTGGACAGCCCGGAGCCGCGGGCGAGGGGGCCGACGCCGCCGTATTCCTCGACCAGCCGACGCTGCAGGTGCCCGGAGCCGACCAGCCGATCGGTCATCGAAGCGGTGCCGAGGAACATCCGTCGGTCGCGGCGCAGCTCCCGCTCGAACTCGTCGAGCGCGGCCAAGACCTCGTCGTGCTCCATCATGCCCTCGCCGCGCACACCGCCGGGGACGATCATGCCCCGGCCGAACCTGTTGCCGGTGAGGCGGCTGCGCAGCCGCATCACCTGCTCCTTGAGGATCTGAAAGCGCGCCTGCCCGACGTACAGCGCGGTCGTCTCGGCCTCCTTGGCGATCACGTCCAGGTGGCAGGCCATCCGCTCGAGCTCGCAGTAGACCGCGCGCCAACGCTCCGCCCGCTGGGGCGCCTGGATCCCGAGGGCACGCTCGACGGCCTGGGAGAAACAGGAGGCGTAGGCACAGCTCGAGATGCCGGCGACCCGCTCGGCGACGTGCGCGGCGACGTCCGGCGCGAGGCCGCCAAAGCGGGCCTCCATCCCGCGGTGCTTGAAGAACGGGCGGGTGTGGATGCGGGAGACGTCCTCGCCGCCCGTCTCGATGTGGAACTGGATCGCCTCGAAGATCCCAGATCGCACCGGGCCGTAGGGGATCGAGAACACGTCGAGGCCGCTCACCTGCCGCCCGACGAAGTCCGGGTCGGGCGCGGTGAGCTGCGCAGCGTGGTCCTCGCCGCCGAAGCGGACGTGGTGTCGCTCCGAGAGCTCTCGCTCGGCCCAGCTCGCGGCCGGCCACCAGCTGCCGACGGGCTCGAAGGCCGTGTCCGCGCCGGCGGGGGCACCCACCAGGATCAGCTTGCCGTGCAGGGCGAAGGCCGCGACCAGCGAGCGCTCGGGCGTGTCCGCGAGGAACATGGTCACGAAGCGGGCGCCCCCTTCCTTCATCGTCTTGGCGGCGCTCGCGAACGCCGGCGCTCCCACACGCAAACGGACCTCGCCGGGTGGCGCCGGCTCGATGCTCGCGCCGAGCTGGTCGTAGCCCGGGAGCTCCATGGCGGCGCTCTGCCGGCTGGCGGTCGTGGGGCTCATGGCGCGGCCAATCGGTGGCCGGCGTTCGCGAGCAGCGCGGACAGGTCGCCGGGGAGGTGCACTCCGAGCGCGACGACCACGAACAGGCACCCGAGCATGCCCGCGATCATCCAGACGCTCCGCTCTGCCACGGCTGGCAGGGGGGGGTCGTCCGCAGCCGGAGCAGTGGCTGGGGCCAGAACCATCCGCCCGACGTGCCAGATGATCCCGAAGAACGCGAGGTTCACGAAGACGAGCAGCAGTGCAACCCCGACGTACTGGGGGCGCGCGAAGCCGCCGAGGACGATCTCGAACTCGCTGCGAAAGACGCCGGAGAGCGGCAGCCCGGCCAGGGCGAGGGCGGCCGCCATGAACATCGGCCCCGTCCACGGCATGCGCCGGCCGGCGTCGGTGACGCCGTCGACCTCCTTGGTGCCGTAGCCGCGCAGCAGCGAGCCGGTGCCGAAGAACGCGAGGCCCTTGGCCGAGGCGTGCGTGATGACGTGCAGCAGCGCGCCGGCGACGGCGAGCGGAGCGCCGAAGCCGATGCCGAGCGCGACGATGCCCATGTGCTCGATCGAGGAATACGCGAGCAGCCGCTTGAAATTGCCCTGCCTGAGCACGAAGAAGCTCGCGGCGACGAGCGAGATCACACCGAACACGATCAAGGCGTGCTCCGCAAACGAGCGGTCGCCGTTGGCCACCGCAACCTGGAAGAACCGCAGGATCGCGTAGAACGCGGCCGCCAAGAGCGAGCCGGACAGCATCGCCGACACCGGCGCGGGGGCCTCGCTGTGGGCGTCCGGCAGCCACGTGTGCACGGGCACGAACCCCACCTTGGTGCCAAACCCGACCAGCGACAGCACGAACGCCAACCTGACCGCGTCCGGTGAGAGGCCGTGGGCGTGGACGATGAACCGCTCGAAGCGCGGAATGTAGGCGGTGCCGAGGACATGCGTGCCGGTCGCATAGATGAGGATGATCGACAGCAGCGCGATACCCAATCCGCTGGAAGCGATCAACACGTACTTCCACGACGCCTCCAGGGCGGCATCGGTGCGGTCGATCGCGACCAGCAGCGCCGAGATGATCGTGGTGAGCTCGACCGCGACCCACAACGTGCCGAAGTCGGCGGCCAGCGGCACCAGCAGCATCGTCCAGCCGAAGAGGTTCAGGAGCGCGAAGTAGCGCTTGGCGAACGCCGCGAAGCCCGGCCGGCTCTCCTCGACGCCGAGATACCCGATCGAGAAGACGCCGGCCATCGCGTAGAGAAGACCGGTGGCGAGCAGGAACACGGCGCCGAGCGAGTCGACGCGAAGCCAGCCGTCGGCCGTGTCGAGGACGCGGCCGTGGTCGACCTCGATCGCTATCAGGATCGCGAGGCCGAGCGAGACGAGCCCGCCCACCAGAGTCGCGGCGCGCGCCAGGCGCCAGCCGTCGACCAGCGTGAGGAGCACCGCCACGAGCGGCACGCCGAGGATCGCGTACAGCGCCCAGGTCATCCGGTCAGCCTGTTCAGGACGTCGGTGCGCACGGCGGTGCGCTCGACCGCGAGGTACTGCACGAGGACGACGAACACGAGGACTCCGATCAGCACGTCGAACAGCAGCAGCAACGCGAGGATGATCGGCAGGCCGGGGGCGATCACGAGGCTCGCGACCGACACCGCGTTCTCGAGCACGAGGAACCCGAGCAGCTGCGAGGGGGCGTACGGACGCAGCACCATCAGCAGGAACGCGACGAGCATCCCGCCGACCGCTACAGGCAACGCCGAGAGCGGCAGTGCGGCCTCGGCGCCGATGTGGATCGGGCGCAAGGCGATAAACGCAAACGCACATAGCGCGATCGCGATCAGGATGCCGCTGGCGGTGCCGATCACGGTGGGAACGCGCGGTTCGGCGTCGAGGCGTCGCAGCACGAAACCGATGCCGAGCGGGAACAGCAGCGCCTTCAGAGCGATCGTGACCGCCCCGAGCGCGTACAGGGAGCTGTCGCCGTGCCCGGTCGCAGCGGTGGTGATGGCGAGGGCGGCGACGACGAGCGACCCGAGCGAGTAGAGCCGCAGCTGCTCCCATACCTCTTGGGAGCGGAGCATCCCGAACTCCAACAGCAGCACTCCCACCGCGGTGATCGTGGCGGCCGCCCCGAACACCGAGAGGTGCAGGTCGCCGAACGACGGCTCGAACAGGAAGATGACAACGGCGAGGACCGCGAACATGAAGCTCGCGACGGTGAACTCCGGGATCTTGTAGAGGCGCAGCTTGGCGAAGCTCGACTCGATCACGACGACCGCCGCGCCGACGGCGAGCGCCTTGCAGAAGAGCAGGCCGATCGCGATCAGCACTTCCCCGAGATCGCCCGTCGAGGCCATGCCCCAGGGGACCACGAGGACGTTCGTGAAGATCGTGAACAGCAGCAGTTGCTTCACGCTCGAGCCCCAGCGAAGGAACGCGAGACCGGGCCCTGAGTGCTCCGCCACCCTCCCCTCCTCGATCTGTCCGAACTCCAACGTGCCGCCGTGGTTCTCGACCGGGATGCGGCCCGTCTCGTTGAGCACGAGCATGAAGAACGCAGCGATCATCAACAGATGGCTCGGCCGCACCACCTGCACGGTCGCCGAGCGGATCGTCGCCCCGAACGCATACGGCAGGTCGGTGTGCGTGGTCAGCGCGAGCACGAACGTCACGAAGATCACGGTCGGCTCGTTGAAGGCGCCGAACGAGCGCAGGCGGCTCGAGCCGAGCTGCGCGTAGGGACTGCCGCTGTCGACGGCGGCGACCGAGACCGAGAAGCTCGCGAGGGCAAGGATCAGACCCACACCGAAGAAGTCCGCCATGTAGCCGAGCGGCAGGCCGAACGTCGTCAGCGCCGGTATCAGCAGCGGGATCGTCGCGTAGGCGGCGAAGCTCACATACGGCGCCGCGCGGAACACCGGGCCGGCGGGAGCGGGGAGGACGGTCTCCTTCTGCAGCAGCTTGAAGATGTCGTAGTAGGGCTGCAGGATGCGCGGCCCGGTGCGCTGCTGGATGATCGCCTCGACCCT
>Ga0335075_10003810_pt1 | contig 23690 bp, 24 predicted proteins | sample Lox_Sample_24_FD_206723 | JGI IMG/M metagenome (GOLD analysis project Ga0335075, IMG submission 206723) | Soil microbial communities from Loxahatchee National Wildlife Refuge, Florida, United States - Lox_Sample_2.4 | ecosystem: Environmental > Terrestrial > Soil > Wetlands | place: USA...
GGAGATCGAGCTCGACGGCGAGGTCGAGGTCCACGAACACAAGATCGTCGCGCCGGCCGGACGCCTCCGGTCGCGCGTCGACGCCTGGACGCCCGACTGCGCCGCGGAATACGGCGAGGCGTGCGCCTGGCGGACTCGCGACAGTGCCGTGGACGCGCTGCGGCGAGGCGAGCACGAACCGGCTGCCGCGCGTCTGGTGCGATGCGCCACGTTACGCGAGCTGCGGCGCGCGGCACGCGAGCTGGCGCAGGACATCCCCGATGCCCGCGTCAGCTTGCTCATGGCCCGGGACGGCGCCGGATGCGCGCTCACCGGTGTCGCGCCGATGAGCGCGTACATCTCGGCGCATGCCGCCCGGCAGCTCGACGGCCCGGTCGCGTATGGCGCGGAGCGCAGGTGGCAGTCCGAGTGGCTGGCGCGCCGTCTGGATCTCAGCGCAGAAGGCCGGGCAGCTCGTCGCTAGTGATCACCTCGGCCTGACGCGGGAAGATCCGCTGAATCAGGAACTCGTGCACGTCGGCCTCCGGATCGGCGCACAGGTCTGACAGGACGAACAGCCGGTAGTCGCGATCGTGGCCGTCGCGCACGGCCGAGAGGACCACGCCGCTCGTCGAGATGCCGGCGAGGATCAGCGTGTCGATTCCCTTCGCCTGGAGCTGCTCGTGTAGATCGGTCGTGCCGAAGGGTCCCACCCGCGTCTTGCGTACGACGATGTCGCCGTCCTGCGGGGCGATCTCATCGTGGATCTGTGTGCCGGGCGAGTCGGCGTGGAACATGGTCAGCGCCGCCTCGCGGCCAATGCGCCGGCCCATCGTGCCGCTCGGCTCCCCCCCGTCGGCGAAGCCCACGCGAACGTAGCCGATCGTGCCGCCGTGCTCGCGGATCATTGCGATCGCCTGCTTGGCGCCGGTCAGGAGGGCGTCACCGCCCCCGACGCGTTCGAAGATGCCGTTCTGGTAGTCCATGACCAGCAGGGCGGTCTTGGCCGGATCGATCGGGGCGGGGGCTTCGGTGCTCATTCAGGGGCTCCTTGGGGGTGGTGGTCAGGGTGGTGCGGCCGCGCAGGTGCTTAAGGCCCGAAATCGCCCGCCGCGCCGGAGTCCCGGGACATAAGCGCCTCCCAGGCGCTCATGTCCCGGTTCCGTTTGCCCGCGAGGCGATTCTGGGCGTTTTGCACCCTGAGATGGTGGCTACTCGAAGACGCGGCGGGTGAACGCGGCGGCGAGCCGCTGGCAGTCCTCGCCGAGGGCTCGCGGTTCTATGACCGGAGGGAAGTCCGCGCGAACCTGCTCGAGGAGCGAGCGAAGGTTCGGCGGCGGATCGTGCGCCGCGACGTGCAGAGCCTGAGAGGCGAGCGCGGCGAGCACGGCAAGCGCCGCGTCTAGGCAAGTGCCGATGGCGCTTGCCTTCCGCCAGGCGAGGAAGTTGAGCGCGGGGACGTCGTTCTGCCCGAAGCCGCCGAGCGAGAGCAGCGTGGGCGCGGCGATCGCGCGCGCCTCCTCCGCCCAGCCGTTCGCGACCATGTGCAGAGGCTTCACCGACCACTCGTCATAGCCGATCAGCGGTCCGGTAACCGGGCTTTGAAACAGATGGTCGGTCAGGCGCTGGGCGAGCTGGCAGAGGTCGGCGTGCGCGACGGCGAGCCCGTCGATGGCCTGCGTGGCCCTGGCGTCGTGATAGCCCCCGTTCGAGTAGACCGCGCCCAGCGGACGATCCTCGCCGGGCGGCAGATACACCGGGTTATCAGTCACCGAGCTCAGCGCCACGGTTGCGGCGACTTCGGCGGCGGCCTGAGCTCTGCGTACCGCGCCCAACACCCGGGGCAGAATCCGCACCGACACCGAGGCCTGATGACGCTGGCGCACGCGGCGGCTGCGGTCCAGGAGCGTTCGTAGCGACTCGAGCGCCGCCGCTTCGTACTCGTCGCCCCACAGTTCCGCGAGCTCGACGGCGAAATGCTCGTCGGGCGCGCCACCCACCTCGGCGACGAGTGCGAACACCGACTCGGCGAGCGCGAGTCGCCGGCGCCCGGCCAGAGCGACGTCGGCCACCAGCGCCGCCGCGCAGGGCGAGCCGTTGATCAATGCCATGCGCTCCTTTGGCGTGAGCGCCAACCGCTTGCTCAATTCGAAGAACAGGCTTCCCAGGGCGAGGATCTCGCCCGAGCCACCGTTCGAATGCGACGGGACGGTCGGCAGTTCTGCGTCGGCGAGCATGCCGGCCACACCCTGCGCGAGCAGGCCACGCACGCCGGCGTGCCCGTCGAGGAAGTTGGCCAGACGCGCCACCAGGATGGCCCGGACGACTCGATCCGGCAACGGCTCGCCAAACGACATCGCCGTCCACAGCCGATCCGGACGTGCCGCCGTGGCGTCGTCGCTGAGGGCGGCGGCTGCGGCGTCCCCCGGCGCCGAAGTGACCCCGTAGATCAGCGCCTGGGGATCCTGGCGGACGCGATCGGAGACCAACGCCTCGAACGACTCGTGGCACTGATCCATCCGGGTCAGCGCCTCGGGCGCGATCTCGACTCCGGCCCCACGCCACGCCACGGCGTGAATCAGCTCGAGCGTGATGTCGCGCCGTGTCCGGATCACGCGCCGGCGGTGACGGCGCGGAGCTGGTCGAGCGACTCGCGGATGAGCTGCGAAAGGTCCCGGTCCTCGCTCTCTTCGATCCAACGCTCGAACGCGACTCTGAACACGGCGGTCGCCAGTTCGGAGGTGAGCGTCGCGGCCGGCTCGTCCAGGCCGCGCTCCCGGAGGGTGTCGGCCAGCGACGTGGATAGCGAAGCGAACTTGCTCAGCTCGCGTTCCTGCAGCTCAGGGCTGGCCGCGATGATCGCCTGGCGCTGGCGCGCGAACTCGCGGCTCGCGATCAGCGCGGCGGCGGCCAAGAGTCCCGCGGTGACCGCGTCGATCGGCGCCTCGGGCGCGGGCGCGTTGGCCACCGTGCCGACGAACGCCTCGGTGAATGCGTCCGCGCCGTCGAAGAGAACCTCGCGCTTGTCGGCGTAGTGGCGGAAGAACGTTCGCTCGGTCAGTCCGGCGCGCTCGGCGATCTCGGCCACGGTCGTGTTCTCGAAGCCGTGCTCTCCATAGAGAGCCAGGGCTGCCTCCTGGAGTCTGCCGCGGGGGTTGGGCTCCCAACGAACCATGGTTCTAATCGTAGTTGATGTCAGTCACTGACATCTTGTGCTAGCGTGATGACAGCGACTGACATCGCCCTACCTACGGAGGTTTTCTCATGCGTGTATTCGTCACCGGCGCGACCGGATTCATCGGGTCGGCCGTCGTCCAAGAACTGCTCGGCGCCGGACACGAGGTCGTCGGGCTGGCCCGCTCCGACCAGGCCGCCGCGGCGCTCGGGGCGGCGGGAGCCGAGGTCCAGCGCGGGTCGCTGGATGATCTCGACAGCCTGCGCAGCGGCGCCGCCGCGGCAGATGGGGTCATCCACACCGCCTACATCCACGACTTCTCGCGGATGGAGGACGCCGCGAACACCGACCTCGCGGCGGTCGAGACGCTGGGCGCAACGCTCGAAGGCAGCGGCCGTCCGTTTGTCATCACCTCGGGGGTCGCGCTGATCCGACCCGGTCATGTCGTGACCGAGGAGGACGGCGCAAATCCCGGCTCGATCAGCCATCCGCGGCTGCATACCGAGCAGACGGTCAGGGATATGGCCGGCCGCGGCGTGCGCACATCGATCGTGCGGCCCGGCGCTTCGGTGCACGGCGAGGGCGATCACGGGTTCGTCCCGGTCCTGATCGACGTCGCCCGGACCAAGGGCGTGTCCGCCTACATAGGCGACGGCGCCAATCGCTGGCCCGCGGTGCACCGGCTCGACGCCGCGCCGATCTACCGGCTGGCTCTCGAGAAGGCTCCGGCCGCGTCGGTGTTTCACGCCGTCGCGGAGGAGGGTGTATCGACTCGCGAGATCGCCGAGGTCATCGGCCGGCACCTGGACGTTCCAGTCGTGTCCCTGGCCCCGGATGAGGCGGCCGAGCACTTCGGCTGGATGGCCGCCTTCTTCGGCATCGACGCCCCGGCCTCGAGCGCGCTGACCCGGGAGCGTCTGGGGTGGAACCCGGTCCAGGTCGGACTGATCGCGGATCTCGAGCAGGGTCATTACTTCGCGCCGGCACCGATGCCCGCCGCGTAGACCCTGGCCTCGGCGTATAGGCGAGCGAAATCGGCCGGCACTCGCTCCAGTACAGATGCCCCCGCTCGCAGCTCCTCGGCGCTCAAGTCGGAGGCCGCCCGCGTCGCCCGCGGCACGATATTCGTCACGCCAAGGCCGAACGATGGGAGCAATGCGTCCTCGTGCGGCGTCAGCAGACGCGGCGTGAAACCCGCGGTGTAAAGGGTCGGCCAGAACCGGTTCCCTGGACGCGCGAAGTGGTGACCCACCTCCGCAGAGCGAAACGACGGGTTGATCCCGACGAACAGGACCCGCAGGCCGCCGCCGCCGATCGAACCGAGCTGTGACAAGCAGTGGAGACTAATCTGGCGTGATCGACCCACCGAGCACGATCGCCAGAGAGGCTCCGCATGTGCCTGAGCGCCGGCGTCGATACCTGCCGCTGCTTCACCGAGTTGCCGGCATCAACGCGATGCTGCTGCTCGTAGCGGTCGGCGTGACGATCGTCGTCCTCGTCCCCGGACACGAGTCGTCCTACCGGATCGACGAGGAGGGGCTGGCGGTGCTCCTGGCGGTGATCGTCGTCGTGCTTCTCAACCTGTTTCTGATCCGGCGCGTGGTCCGCCCGTTGCAGCGTCTTACAGCGGTTGCGCGCACGGTCGACCTGAGCGATCCGGTTCCATCGCTTCTCGATGCGCAGCCTGACTCGGAAGCAGGAGAACTGGCGATGACGTTCAACGAGATGCTCAGGCGGCTCCAGGCCGAGCGCAAGGAGGCGACCGGCCGAGTGCTGGCGGGCCAGGAGGCCGAGCGACTTCGGATCGCCCAGGAGCTGCACGATCAGGTCGGACAGGAACTGACGGCGGCGCTCCTGCTGCTCTCTCGCGTGGAGTCTCGAGCGCCCGAGGACTTGCGCGCGGCTGTCGGCGAGGCCCAGGACTCGGTGCGCGCCAGCCTCGAGGACGTGCGTCGAATCGGGATCGAGCTCCGGCCCGAGGCACTCGACGATCTCGGTCTGGAGAGCGCGCTGGCCGTCCTATGCGATCGCTTCGCTCAGCGGGCGGGGCTCGAGGTCGCCTATCAGGTGGCGGACCCGCTGCCCGAGCTCTCGGCAAACGCGGAGCTCGTGGTCTACCGAGTCGCGCAGGAGGCGCTGACCAACGTCGCGCGTCACTCGGGCAGCAATCTCGCCGAGCTCAGCCTCCGGCCCGACGAGGGTCGGCTCGTGCTCACCGTCCGGGACCGAGGCAAGGGCCTCGGCAGCGACAGCAACGAGGGAACCGGGATGCGCGGCATGCGCGAGCGGGCCGCACTGATCGGGGCGGTTATCGAGGTTCGCGATGCGCGCCCGGGAACCGAGGTGTGCCTCACGTTGCCGGTCCAGGACGCGGGATGAATGCGCTCAAGACGAGGATCCTGCTCGCGGACGACCACGCGGTCGTCAGACATGGTCTGCGCATGGTGCTCGAGGCGCAGCCCGATCTGGAGGTCGTCGGCGAGGTGGGGGACGGCGTCGAGGCGGTGCGCCGTGGCCTCGAGGACGACGTCGATCTGGCCGTGGTCGACATCACGATGCCGCGCATGACCGGCCTGCATGCGGCACGAGAGCTCCATCGTCACCGGCCCAAGCTGCGGATCCTGATGCTCTCGATGCACGAGAACGAGCGCTACCTGTACGAGGCGCTCAAGGCCGGTGCGTCCGGCTATGTGCTCAAGAGCGTGGCCGACCGCGACCTGGTCGAGGCGGTTCGAGCGGCTATGCGGGGCGAGAAGTTTCTCTATCCCGGCGCGATGACGCCGTTGATCGAGGAATTCCTGAGGCGCGCCCGCCAGGACCTTCCGGTGCGCGAGGACCCGCTTACCCCGCGCGAGCAGGAGGTGGTCAAGCTCGTCGCCGAGGGCTACACCAACAAGCAGATCGCCGAGACGCTGATCATCAGCGAGAAGACGGTCGAGCGCCATCGCGCCAACATCCTCGAGAAGCTAGGCATGCGTGACCGCGTCGAGCTCACCCGCTACGCGATCCGCCAGGGTCTGATCGAGCCCTAGCTCATCCGCAGATACCCGCGCGCCTCCTGGTCGGGTGCTGCCGGCCCCGCCGACGCGTCCGCCAAAGATGAGGCCCCGCACCCATTCCGTGGCCGGGGCCTGTAGGCGATCGTGGTCCTACATGCCACAGGAGGAACACCTATGACCAGCACCGCCGCCCCGCCCACGGCCGATTGGGCCAAGTTCCGTGACGACCCGCTCGCCCGGACCCGCGTGCTGGTCGTCGACGATCACGCTGCCGTGCGCGCAGGGCTGCGTGAGCTGCTCGCGGACGAAGCCGATTTCGAGGTCGTCGCGGCGGTCGCCACCGCCGAGGACGGAATCGAGGTCGCCGAACACGAGCCGATCGACGTCGCAGTGATCGATTACCAGCTCGGTGGCCGGAACGGCCTGTGGCTGAGTCGGAAGCTCAAGCGCCTGCCCGAGCGGCCCGCGGTGCTCATCTACTCCGCGTACACCGATGGTGTGCTCGCCGCGGCGGCCGTCGTGGCGGAGGCCGACGCGATCGTCAGCAAGGGAAAGGTTGGATCCGAGCTGTGTCACGCCGTTCGCCGAGTCGCGGCCGGCCGGCGAGAGCTTCCGCGCCTGCCACCCCGGCTGGCCGACAGCCTGCGCCGGCGCCTGGACCACGAAGAGCAGGCGATCTTCGGGATGCTGCTCGCCGGCCTCGAGCCGCCCGAGGTGGCGATGACGCTCGGTGTCTCGCAGGCCGTCCTGGAATCCCGGTTGTGCGAGCTGCTCCGGCGACTCGAGGGCCTCCCCGCCGCGCCCTCAGCATGAGCTCGCTGGCCAACCGCGGCACCGCGATAACCCCGCGGCCGGGAGCCGGTAACCGGCGGCCGTCGGCCGAACACCGACGCCGCTACCTACCGCTGCTCCACCGGATCGCGGGCATCAACGTCCTGCTCGTGATCGCGGCCGTGGGGGTGACGATCGTGGTGCTGGCACCGGGCAGACTTTCCACCCTGGCGCGAAGCGAAGAGGCGGCGGTGGTGCTCGCGGCCGTCGCGTTCGTAGTGGTCGCCAACGTGTTGCTGCTTCGCCGCGTGGTTGGTCCGGTGCAGTCGCTGACCGCGTTCGCCCGCCAGGTCGATTACTCGAACCTGGGGCAACGGGTGGCCGGGGCCGAGCCGACGTCAGAGGCGGGCGAGCTCGCGCTCACCTTCAACGAGATGCTCACGCGGCTCGAGGCCGAGCGGCGGGAGTCGACCGGTCGGGTGCTGCGCGCGCAGGAGGCCGAGCGGCTGCGGATCGCCCAGGAGCTGCACGACCAGGTCGGACAGGAGCTGACGGCGGTGCTGCTCGGGCTGTCCCGAGTCACCGCGCGTGTGCCTGAGAGCGTCCGCGAAGATGCCCTCTCAGTCCAGGACGCTGTTCGCCACAGCCTGGAGGACGTGAGGCGAATCGCGGTCGAGCTGCGGCCCGAGGCGCTGGATGACCTGGGCCTGGCGAGCGCGCTGGCCGTTCTATGCGAGCGCTTCTCAGGGCAGCTCGATCTCGACGTCGTCCCGTACATCGCCCCGGATCTGCCGTCGTTGCCCACGGAGGTAGAGCTCGTCGTGTACAGAGTCGCCCAGGAGGCGCTGACGAACGTCGCCCGGCATTCGGCCAGCAGCCGAGCCGAACTCACCCTCATGCACACCGGGAACTTGCTGGTTCTGAGGATCGGCGACTATGGGCTTGGGCTGCCGGTCGGCGGCGTTCCGGGAACCGGCATGCGTGGCATGCAGGAACGGGCGGCGCTGATCGGAGCGCGTCTGACGATCGGCAACCGGCGAGAGGGGCCCGGCTGCGAGGTCCGCCTCGAGGCGCCGCTGGGAGACCCGCGGTGACGCCGCTCAAGGCTCGGATCCTGCTCGCCGACGACCATGCGGTTGTGCGCCGCGGGCTGCGCCTGGTGCTCGAGACGCAACCCGACCTGGGCGTGGTGGCCGAGGCGGGCGACGGGATCGAGGCGGTGCAGAGCGCGCTTGCCGAGGAGATCGATTTGGCCATTCTCGACATCACGATGCCGCGACTGACCGGCTTGCACGCCGCGCGGGAGCTTCGCCGCCACCGGCCCGCGATTCGCATCCTGATGCTCTCGATGCACGAGAACGAGCGCTACCTGTACGAGGCGCTGAAGGTCGGGGCGTGCGGCTACGTGCTCAAGACGGTGGCCGACCGCGACCTGGTCGAGGCGTGCCGGGCGGCGCTGCGCGGCGAGAGATTCCTCTACCCGGGAGCGATGACCCCGCTGATCGCCGAGCTCCTGCGTCGTGCCGATCACGATCTCCCCCTCCGCGAGGACCCGCTCACCCCGCGCGAACAGGAGGTGGTCAAGCTGATCGCCGAGGGCTACAGCGGCCAGGAGATCGCCGATGTGCTGGTGATCAGCGCAAAGACGGTCGAGCGCCACCGCGCCAATGTCCTCGAGAAGCTCGACATGCGCGGACGCGTCGAGCTCACACGCTATGCGATACGCCGCGGCCTGATCGACCCGTGATCGACCCGTGATCGACCCCTGATTGACCCTCGCCTGGCCGCGCCGCACCGCGAGATGAGGCCACGACCCCATACCGCCGTCGCGGTCCTCGCGCGACCCTTGATGGGAATCGATCAAAGGAACCTCCGATGCTCCAAGAACTCGCTCAACTCAACGTGCTGGTCGTTGACGACCACCCCGCGGTCAGGTCCGGGATCCGCATGCTGATCGCCGACGAGCCCGACATGAAGCTGATCGCCGAGCACGGCAGCGCGTCGGCGGACACCATCGAGGTCGCGGGTTGGGCCGACGTGGCGGTCTTGGACTACCACCTCGGTGACCGCGACGGCCTTTGGCTGGCACAGCAGATCAAGCGGCGGTCGGGCGCCCCGCCCGTGCTGATCTATTCCGCGTTCGCGGATGCGCATCTGGCTGTCGCCGCGATCGTCGCCGGTGCCGACGGGCTGCTCGCCAAGACGACGCTCGCCGAGGAGCTGAGTGTGGCGATCCGCCGGCTCGCGTGTGGGCGTCAGTACTTTCCCGCCATTCCGCCATCCGTCGCCGCGGCTCTGTGCGCAAGGCTTGAGCCGGTCGATCAGGCGATCTGCTCGATGTTGATTCATCGCGTGGCGCCGGCCGAGATCGGGGAGCGCCTCGGTCTCGCTCCGGTGGAGTTGGCGGCGCGACGCGAATCGATCTTGCAGGCGCTCGCGCCGCGGACGGCACGTACCCGCGTCCTGGAAGCGGCACGCGCGCCGCTCGATTACGACCGTCCTCGCCGCGGACTGCGCTACCGCACACCGAAATGAGCCCTGGGCCGCTCATCGTCGCGGCGCTGCTCGCCGCGGCGCTGGCCATGCGCTGGCGGCGATGGCCGCTGCGGCCGCGAGCGTTCGCCGTGGCGGTCGTGATCGCGCTGGCGGCATGGGGGAGTGGCGCGATTCACCTCCCCAGCCTCGAGACCATCTCTCGCGACGGCGGCGCCAGGCTCGGTGACTACACGTATGCCGTCGTCGGGTTGATGGCCCTGCTCGAGACCGGCGCCGGAATCGGCCTCGTCGCGCCCGGCGAGTTGGCGGTCGTGATCGGCGGTGTGACTGCGGGTCAGGGCCACACCAACCTGGTGCTGCTGATCGCGATCGTGTGGGCGTGCGCGCTGACCGGCGACCTCACGTCTTACTTTCTTGGTCGGCGGCTCGGGCGGAGCTTCCTGCTCAGGCATGGTCATCTGGTCAAGCTCACCCCAGATCGGCTGGCGCAGGTGGAGACCTTCCTGAGGCGCCACGGCGGCAAGACGATCATCCTCGGGCGGTTCGTTGGGCTGGTGCGCTCGGTCGCGCCATTCGTCGCCGGCTCCTCGCGGATGCCCGCCGGTCGGTTCATCCCTGCCACCTTCGTCGCCTCTGGCCTGTGGTCGGCCACGTTCTGTCTGCTCGGCTATGTCTTCTGGCAGTCGTTCGACGAGGCGGCCGAGTTGGCGAGGGAGGGCACGCTCGTGTTCGCCGCCGTCGTCCTGATAGCCGTCGGGGCGGTCATCGTCTGGCGCCGACGGCGCGAACGCCGGAGACAGATGGGTGTCACCCCCCATTCGCACGGCGCCTCGCATCCGGTTCGATCTGGCACGGGCAAATGGCCCGGCGCCAATCCCAAGACGGCAAAGGAGAACCCGTGACCGGGGTAGCAGTTGATCAGTTGAAGGAGGGCTTCGCGGGAGCGGTGGTGCGGCCCGGCGATGGCGAATATGACTCCCTGCGCGCCGTGTTCAACGGGATGATCGATCGGCTTCCCGCTGTGATCGCAAGATGCACCGGCGTCGGGGACGTGGTCACCGCGGTGAATTACGCGCGGGAACGGGGCCTACCGCTCGCCGTTTACGGCGGTGGACACGGTGTCACGGGCCACGCAGTGTGCGATCGCGGATTGGTGATTGATCTGAGGCCGATGAAGGAGGTCCGGATCGACGCGCACGGCGCAGCTGCGCGTGTTGCGCCCGGTGTCACCTGGGGCGAGCTCGATGCGGCGACCCAGGAGTTCGGGCTGGCCGTCACCGGTGGGCGAGTCTCGACCACCGGTGTGGCCGGCCTCACGCTCGGTTCCGGCTCGGGCTGGCTCGAGCGAAAGCTTGGTCTGACGGCCGACAACCTGCTCAGCGCGGAGGTCGTCCTGGCGGATGGGACGCTGGTCACCGCCTCGGAGTGGGAGCACGACGACCTGTTTTGGGCGCTGCGCGGTGGTGGCGGCAGCTTCGGGATCGTCACCGAGTTCGAATTCCAGCTCCACCCGGTTGGCCCGGTTGTGCTTGGCGGACTCGTGCTTCACAGCGCCGACCGCGCCCCGGAGCTTTTGCGTTTCTTCCGCGCCTTTATGGCTGACGCGCCCGACGAGGTTGGCGGCGCGGTCGGCCTGATCACCGCGCCGCCGCAGCCCTTCGTGCCGTCATGGCTGCGCGGCCGGCCAACGGCCGCGATCATTGCCTGCTACGCCGGGGATGTGAAGGAGGGCGCGCGCGTGCTCGCACCCTTACGCGACTACGGGCCGCCGGCCGCCGACCTTGTGCAGCGGATGCCGTACACCGCGCTCCAGCGCCTCGTCGACGAGGCGAATCGGCCAGGTCTGCGCAACCACTGGGGCGGAGAGTTCCTGGTGGAGCTGTCAGACGAGGCGATTGAGGTGTTCTGTTCCGCGCACGCGCGGGCGCCGTCGCCCCACACCCAGATCCTGATCGTCCCCGGCGGGGGCCAGATCGCGCGTGTACCCGAGGGTGCGACGGCGATCGGACAGCGGCAGGCTCCGTGGAACACACACCTGCTGGCGATGTGGGAGGACGCGGGCGACGACGCGCGCAATCTCGCCTGGCTGCGCGAGTTGCAGTCCGCCTGCGCTCCGTACACTACCGGGCGCGCATGGCTCAATTTCGTGGGCGAAGAGGGCGAAACTCGCGTGCGGCGAGCGCTCGGCGAGGAGACATACGAGCAGCTTCAGGCGGTGAAGGAGCGCTACGACCGCCGGAATCTGTTCCGTCTGAACCAGAACATCCGCCCGAGCGAGTACGCGCGTCGGCGAGTGTAAAACGTGGCAAAGCAGGAGTGGCGTGGGCGACTTTGGCGATGTAAGCATCCGGTCGATGCTTATGTGTGGGTTACCGGGGGCAGGGCGCGGGCTCTCGTGAGTTTTACATGGAGTGTGGGGGCGACTGGGGGGTGACGCGCCGGCGCCGGCCATCTAGGCCGGCGCCGGCGGGCAGTGACACCAGGATGGGGTCTCACCTCCATGGGCGAGGTCGTCCTGGTCGGTCAGGATCTGTTGAGACTCCTCACCCTTACTGGAGAACGCCGTGTATAAACGCGACGCCGATCGGTCGGCGTGATGTTCGACCCGGGTCTGGCCGGATGGGCGGCGACGCTCGGTCTGATCGGGGCCCTCGTCGCGTTCGACCTCTGGCACTCCCACCGTCACCCCCGCGCGATCGGAATCCCGGACGCGGTGCGGTGGTCGGTCTTCTACGTCGCGGTGGCGGTTCTATTCGGCGTCGGGCTCGCGCTGCTCGCCGGGTGGGACCTCGGCGCCCAGTACTTCGGCGGGTACATCGTCGAGAAGAGCCTGTCCGTCGACAACCTGCTCGTGTTCGTTGTGATCATGAGCACATTCGCGGTGCGAGCCGAACAGCAGGCCAAGCTGCTGATGATCGGGATCGTCGGTGCGCTCGCGCTCCGCGCCGTGTTGATCGCCGCCGGCGCCGCGATGCTCGAGGAACTGTCGTTCACCTATCTCGTCTTCGGCCTGGTGCTAACCCTCACGGCCGTGCGGCTGTACCGAGACCGGGGACGCGAGCCCTCGGTCAAGGACAACATGCTCGTCTCGGCGGCTCGCCGCCGTGGCGTTCCGGTCACGATGCTCGCGCTGATTGCGGTCGCGAGCACCGATCTCATGTTCGCGTTCGACTCGATCCCGGCCGTGTTCGGCGTCACCGAGCACGCCTACGTCGTGTTCGTCGCGAACGCCTTCGCGCTGCTCGGATTGCGGGCCCTGTTCTTCCTGGTCGTCGGGCTGCTGGCGCGGCTGGCGTACCTCATGACCGGGCTCGCGCTGATCCTCGCCTTCATCGGCGGCAAGCTCGTGCTCCAGTTCGCGCACCTGCACCACCACCAGGTCCCGGAAGTGCCGACGTGGTTGTCGCTGGTGGTCATCGGGCTGACCCTCGCGGCGACCGTAGTCGCCAGCCTGCTGAAGACGCGTTCGCGATCTGGCGGATCGGACGCGCCCTCTCCGCGGGCCGGTGGAGGACGCCCTGGGGCCGGGACGTCCCACCGATCCACGCGCGCGGCAGATCTCTCGTAACGACTCGATTTCAATGGCGGGCTCGAGTGCTTACAGCGACCAGGCAGTGGCGACCGCCGACGCGGACGCCGACGAGACCTGGCCCACCTGGGGTTGATCTCCCAACACAAGGTGCCGGCGGCTGGGGTGGCGATGCTGGTACTGCTGCTCGTGATCGTCGTGGGAGGGCTGCTGTCCGCGCAGCCCGCCGTGGCGGTGACCGACTCGACGACATGTACGACGTGGGGCTCGACGAATCAGACGCAGGAGAGGGCGTACGCCCTTCTTTACGTCCGCGAGCACGGGCCGTTCCCCAGCGGTGCCCGTGATCCCGCCAGCGTGGTGGCCGCGATCAACAACGGCTGCGGCGAGGCTTACGTGAACGACGTCGAAGACAACGTCACCGTCGTTCAGGCCATCACTCAGCCATAGCGGGGTCGCGGCGGCTCGCGAACGCGGGAGCGCGGCCGCATCTAGCCGCCGATGGACCCGAGATCGTCCGGCACGTCGACCGCATACCGCTTTAGTACCTCCAGCGGCACGGCCTCGAGCGTCCGCTCGTGGGTGGCGGCGAGGACCACGAATGCGGCGACGCCCTCCTGGTGTGCGCGCAGCCACGCCTGGGTGGTCACGCACCAGCGATCGCCCGGGTCGAGGCCGGGAAACCCGTAGTCGGGCACCGGAGTGCTCAGGTCGTTGCCGACGCTCCGCTGGTACTCGAGGAACTCCTCGCTCACCACGGCGCATATCGTGTGGCGGCCGAGGTCGGCAGGCCCGGTGCGGCAGCACCCGTCACGGTAGAAGCCGGTGAGCGGATCGGCGCCGCACATCTCGAGGGGCCCGCCGAGCACGTTGCGCTCCATCAGCCCGGCAGTATCGCCGGTCCTCCGGCGTCGCTCTAGACCCCGGGCTTTCTTCGACCACTCTTCAAGACGGCGATCAAGATGTAGTCGAAGTGAAAACGCTCGCCATCATCCTCAAGCCGATCTTTGGCGGTTGGGCGGTCTGCCTGACCGATGGGCGTGTGCTCGCGCGGTTCCGCGGGCCCGGCGCCCACGGACGAGCCCTTCACTGGTTGAGCGCAAGACCCGCCTGATCCACTCTTGTATCCGTCAGCGTCCGTTCGCGGCGCTGCCGGCCCAGCGCCGCGAACGAAGCGACTGACTACCGGGTTGCGATCCGGTCGGGGTCCCAGGGCAAGAGGTACGCCCGATAGGTATTGACCCCGGTCGGGAACTGCGCCCCCCACAAGAGCTGACCCGACGGAGCGAACTCCGAGAGGTAGGGCAACGCACCCCAGCCGACGAACAGGTCGCCGTCGCGGGTGGTCTGAGCATTGCCCTGAGATGCGGCGACGAGGCCCTCCGGCTGGTCCTCGGAGGCGATGAGCGTGGCGACTCGGTCGCGCAGATCGAGCTTCACGGTCACCGCGCGGCTGACCGGGAACTCCGGCGTGCCCGCCGACTCGTTGTCGAAGAACGTGTAGCGGCCATCGCCGAGTGCCTCGGGATCGTGCTGCCAGGCGAAGATCTCACCCGCGTCGTCGAGGCTCTGGCCCGGAGCGGCCTGCAGGCGGAAGCTCGAGTCCTTGCCGCCCAGCTGCCAGATGATCTGGCCCGTGAACCGGTTGACCTTGTATGTGGTCCATGTGTCACGGGCGTCGATCAGCAGATTCCCGTCCGTGTCGAGGTGAACAGCGTTGATGTGGAACCAGTCCCAGGGCGTGCTCGGCGACGCCGGCAGCGGCTGCTCACTTTGGCTGAAGGGGACGTGATCCTGGCTGTTCCACTGAAACAGCACCTTGCCCGTCCTGATGTCTATCTCCTGCACGACGCCGTTGGCCACCGTCTGGTCGGCTGGCCCGCCGATCGAGGTCAGGTTGGCGGTGGCGGTCGTGTAGGACAGGATAAGGGCGGTGTTCCAAGGCGTGATCAGGAACTCGTGCCCGTCCGCGCTCAGGTCGTTGCCGGCATTGACGGCCGCGATCTGCTGATAGCGGTCGTTGTAGATGTAGTCGGTGCCGCTGGACAGGCCGCCGAAGCCGGTGCCCTGCCAGAAGGTGAGGACGGGCTGACCGCGGTAGGTCTGGGTGCGGAAGTCCGCCGAGGTCAGGCCCTGCGGGATGGCATGGAACCAGACGACGTTGCCGGCGCGGTCGAGGATCTCAGGCCCGTTGGCGTACGTGCTCGAGTCGCCGGTCGGCGTGATGAAGATGTCGCCGTGTCCCTGTGGTCCGTTCGGTGTCAGGAAGGTCAACGGCGGGGGAGCGGTGGGAGCCGCCGCTACCGCGGGTGCCGGTGCTGCCAGCACGGCGCCGGCGGCGAGCATCGCGACGGAGCCGGCCCACGCGCGCCATCGCCTGAGCCAGGCGCGAGCAGGGGCAAGGGATGCGTGTTCGTGCATGCGAGACCGTCCTTTTCGAGAGGGTTGTCCAACGCCGCGATGGGGCCCGGCCTCCCGCCGGACGAGCCGTGGTGGTCAGCCTACCAGATTCCATGGAAAGTTGATCGATTTACTGAGGTTAACGATAAGGCGCGGCGCGAGGCCGGCACGGCGCCGGTCGTTGTGACCACCGCACAACCACCGGCGACCGCAGTCCCACTGCGCGGAAAGCCTGGGCGAAAAAGCGTCCTCACAGGACGCTTTCTCGCCCAGCCTCGGTGCTCCGGCAGCATTAACGAGATTGGGCTAGCGGGCACTTGTGACCGAGTCACAAAACGATTTCGTTTGTGCAACAACCACCGTACGGCCTAACTGAGGGCTCGCTCCGCGGCAGGCGCCGACTGTGCAGTTAGTGCGGTGACGGGCTCGGGCGCCGTGGCACCCCCGCCAGCACGGGTCATTGGACTCGATGTGGTCGCCACTCGGGAGTGAGTGAGTGAGCGTTTTGCGATAGTCGGGGGGTGTTGCTTCTAGTGACTGGAGCCAGCGGCGTCGGGAAGTCAACGGTGCGCGCGATCGTCGCGCCTGAGCTGCCACCTTCGATTGAGTGCGTAGAGCTCTTGGATCTCACGCCGATGCCCGAGGCGATGACGAAGGTCTGGCGCCAGCAGACGACGGAGACGGCCGTGCGCCGGGCTGTCGATCTGCAGGCGAGGGGGCGGCATCTGCTGCTCGCGGGTGATCCGGTGCCCGCCCTCGAGGTCGTGGCTGCCCCGTCGGCGCCCGGTCTCGATGCGATCGCTGTCTGTCTACTGGACGCGAGTCGTGAAGCGCAGGCCGAACGGCTGGCGGCTCGCGGAGATCAGCCAGACCTGCTGCCGCACCACCAGGCGTTTGCCGAGTGGATGCGCACGCAGGCGAGCGAGCCTTTGCACATGACACACGTTGTCTCGGACGCAGGCTGGGAGGGGATGCGGTGGGAGCGTGTGGAGCACCTGGCTGGTGACTGGCGCATCCACGTCATCGACACGACGCGCATGAGCAGAAGAGAAGTTGGCGAGGCGGTACTTGATTGGTGCCGGCGTGCCCTCGCCGGGGACGCCCCGGCGCTAAACGTCACCGGCTCCTGACACTGCGGCTTCGAGCCGTTCGTGCGCGACTCGACGGGCGGCCTGGAGCGGGGTGATCGAATGCTCCTCTGCGGCCGCGAACACCGTCCCGAGCGTGCCCGTGATCGCGCCGACGCGCGCGATCGCCTCCTCCCGGGAGCAGCCGTGCATCTCGATCGCGCTTGCGTAGATAACCCCACCGGCGTTTACGACGAAGTCGGGAGCCCACAGGATTCCCCGCTCGCGGAGCAGGTCCGCGACTGCGTCATCGGCGAGCTGGTTGTTGGCCGGGCCGGCGATTGCGGTGCAGCGCAGCGTCGCGACCGAGCCGGGGGTGAGCACGCCGCCGAGCGCCGCCGGCACGAGCAGGTCCACCTCGGCGCGAAGCACCTCCTCGGGCTCCGCCCACGAGGCGCCCAGCTCGCCGGCCAGCCGGCGTTTGGAGGAGTCGACATCGCTGACCACGAGCTCGGCGCCGTCGGCCGCGAGCCGGCGGGCGACGCGCGAGCCGACCTGTCCGAGGCCGACGATGCCGATCCGCCGGCCCGAGACGTCGGGTGCGCCGAATGCTCGTTCGAGCGTGACCCCGATGGCCAGGCGGACGCCCTCGGCGGTCGGCTCGGACGGTTCGCCGGCGCCGCCCTGGGCCTCGGGGAGGCAGTACGCGTAGCGGGTGCGCTCGCGCGCGATCAGCATGTCCTGGGCGGTCGTGCCGACGTCCTCGCCGACGCCGTAGCTCCCGCCGAACGCGTCGACGGCGTCACCGAGGTCCAGCATGGCGGCACGCCGGCGCTCGGGGGTGAGATCCAAGTCATTCGGAGGCAGCGCGATCACACTCTTGCCACCGCCGAGGGGGAGCCCCGCAAGCGCGCACTTCAGCGTCATCGCCTCCGACAGGCGAAGTGCGTCGTCGAGCGCGTCCCGCCAATCTCCGTAGCGCCACAGGCGACATCCGCCCACGGCCTGGCCGAGCACGGTCGAGTGCACGGCGACGATCACCGGCAGCCCCGAGCGCTCGCCGACGCCGATCGCTACCCGCTCGTGCTCGAACACCTCACCCGCCCGCGTCGTCGATCTTGTGGCAGCGCACTGGCTCATCTTGCACGATCGGCGCGATCGATTGACGGAGCCGAACTTCACAAATTTTCCGATTCAGTTGCGGATATTTGATGAAGCGGAGGGTCGGCGGGCCCCGCGGGAGCGCGGTGGCCGGCGCAGGGGAGGAGCGATCCCCGGGCATAGAGGAAGCGCGGTGGCTGTCTCAGGAGGGTGCAAAACGCCCGAAACCGCCGCCCGGTCGACCCTCGCCGGGCCATAAGCACCGAGCCGGCGCAGCGCGGGAGCGCACCGGCGGGTTACACGGGCAGCTTCTGGCGGCCTGCTTGTGGACAGGGGCGCTCGTACCCGGCGGCCGGCGTCCGCCGGCCCAAGGTTCCGACCGGCGATGAGCGCCCGGTGCCGGGCTGGTCGAGGATCGCGCTCCCTGGCGGGCGTAAGCGGAGGCGGGGGATGCGCGTATATGGCTCATAGGACGCGCATGATCGGTAAAGTCTACAAGATCGATTGACTTACCCTATTAAGCAGGGAGGCCTCGAATGCGAGACGAGCATCTGATCGACGAGGACGCCTATTTCGCGGTTCGGGAGGAGCAGCTCGTGCGGCGCCTCGAGCGCGCCGGCCATATGCGACGGGGCAATCTCAGCCGCGGGGCGGCGGGAGCGATGCTGCTCGCCGGCGCCGCCCAACCGGCGGCGGCGACCCGGGCGCGCGCCACGACGCCCTCGAATGCGATCGTCAAGCCGTTGCCGCCCGAGTGGTTCATCGACTACGGCTCGAACGCCGAGATGCGCTGGGACTCGGTGTCGGGGCTCGGCTACTTCACCCCGAACGAGCGCTTCTTCGTGCGAGACCACACGGCGACGCCGCGGATCGACGCGCGCACGTGGACGCTGAGGCTGTGGGGCGACGGGCTGCGGGGAGCGCCCACGCAGGCCAATCCGGTCAAGCTTGGGTACGAGGCGCTGCGCCGGCTTCCGTCGGTGGAGATCCCGGCGCTCATCGAGTGCGCCGGGAACGGGCGCAGCCTGTTCGCCGGCCAGCAGGGAACTCCGGCGACCGGCACGCCATGGGGGCTGGGCGCGGTCGGGGCAGCCCGCTGGCGCGGCGTGCCGCTGGCGGAGGTGCTCGAGCGCGCCGGCATCATGCCCGGGGCCGTCGACGTGATGCCGTGGGGACTCGACGCCGACTACGTGACGGGCGGGGTCGACTACGGACCGGTGCGCCGGCCGCTCCCGGTAGCCAAGGCGCTTGGCGACGCGATCCTCGCCTACGAGATGAACGGCGAGCCGCTGCCGCCCGACAACGGCTTTCCGGTTCGACTGGTCGTCCCCGGCTGGGCCGGAGTGGCCAGTGTCAAGTGGGTGGGCCAGCTCCAGGTCTCCCGCCAGCCGCTCTACTCGTACTGGAACACGGCGAGCTACATCCTCGAGGGTCCCGGCTATCCGACCCGGGTGCCGCTCACCGCGCAGGCGCTGAAGAGCGTCTTCGAGCTCGCCTCTGGCGCGACGCTGCCCAACCACCGGCAGCCCCTGACCGGCCGCTCGTGGTCGGGCGCGGCCCCGATCAAGCTCGTGGAGGTCAGCTCCGACGGCGGCGTCAGCTGGTGTCCGGCGCGGCTGCTGCCACCGAACGTGCCGCATGCCTGGGTGCGCTGGGAGTATCCGTGGTCACCGCCCGGGCCCGGCCGGTACACGCTCCAGGCTCGCGCCACCGACTGTCAGGGGTGCACTCAACCGGCGACCGTCCCCTTCAATACGCATGGCTATCTGTTCTCGGCGGTCGTGAAGCACGCCGTCACCGTCGTGGGGTAGCACCCGCGGGGGGTATACCGGGGCCTCGGAGCGCGTCGCCGGCGGCAGATCAGCCGGCGCGGAGAACGGGCTCCCGGCTCACGGCGACCCGCTCGATCAGATCTGCGGCCCGGACGGTCCCCGGGCGGCGCCGGAGCCGCGCGCCGGCCGCGTTGGAGCGCGCGCGGAGCGTCTCATCGGTGAGTAGTCGGTCCACGGCAGATGCCAGACGATCGTCTTCAAGGGCATACGTCGGCAGCCGCAGGCCATAGCCGGTCTCCTGCACTCGCTGTGCGTTGTCGTGCTGGTCCCAGAAGATCGGCAACACGAGCATCGGCTTTCCGAACCACATGCATTCGGTGACGGTGTTGTTGCCGCCATGGGTGATCACGCCGTCCACGTGGGTCAACAAAGAGGTCTGGGGAAGGAACTCGGTTCCGACCATGTTCTCGGCCAGTTCGTACTCGGCGTGTTGCGGGCCCTTGCTCACGACGTAGCGGTGCGGGGTCTGGCCGAGCAGTTCGACGAGCCGCTCCATCAGCGCGAGGTCGGCCGAGCCGAGCGACCCCAGGCTCAAGTACACAAGCGCGCGGCCGTCCGGCGCGGGCGGCGTCCACGGATCATCCGTCGAGCGAACGCACGTCTCGAGGCGGTGCCAGGTCGCGGCGAGCGGCCGACTGCGCGGATAGTCGAGTTCGGCGGGATACAAGGTGAGGTTGAGCCAGGGCGATTCGTGGATCATTTCCAGCTCGGGAAGCGGCGGCGCGCCTCGCTGCACGCAGAACGTGGAGAAGTACGCCTGCATCTGCCCGATCTGTCGCGCGTACTCGGCCCGGAACTCATCGCTGCGCGAGGCATCCTCCAGGGCCAGGCCCGAGAACCGGGGCGGCAGCGCCGGATCGTTCACCTCGAGCGGATTGCAGGAGACGATTCTGACCCAGGGGCGGCCGCACGCCGGGATGGCCGGGAAGGCGCACACGTTGTCCTCGACAATCGCATCCGGCTCGAGCTCGTCGAAGATCTCGACAAGCCGCTCGTCGACGTAGCGAGCGCCGTCGAGCAGCGCTTGCCACGTCGGCGCGATGAAGCTGCCGAGCTGCTCGAGCGTGCTTTGGCGGAACGCCGGCGCCGTGTCACGGATGAAGTCCTTCCAGAACTGACCTGGCTCCTCGGGCTGCTCCGGCGCAGGGCCGAGCCGCATCAGTCGCTCCTCGAAGCCCTTTGACTCGAGCGTGCCGGCGAACGACTCCTCGACGATGAACACGACGCGGTGACCACGCCCGCGCAGCACATCACCGATGCCGACACAGTTGTTCGTCGGACCGAATGCCCCTTCGGGAAAGAACACGATCGTGGTGCCCACGGCCCCGACCATCTACCGGATCAGCGACAGAATTTCCACCCAGGCCTGTCTGGGCCACGCCGGGTCGCCGGTGTGATTGGCTCTCCGATCATGAGCGAGCCTCCCGATCACGTCGCGCGCAACCGCGTTCACTGGGATCGGTGGGCGGCGGAGTATGAGGAGGCTGGCCAGCGCAATTGGGCGGCCGACGAACCGTCGTGGGGGATCTGGGGTGTACCCGACTCCGAGCTGAGGATGCTTCCCGCCGACGTCGCGGGGTTCGAGGTGATCGAGCTCGGCTGCGGCACGGCCTACGTGTCCGCGTGGCTGGCACGCCGCGGGGCCTATCCGGTCGGGATCGACAACTCCGCGGCTCAGCTGGCGACGGCGAAACGGCTCCAGCAGGAGTTCGGCCTCGAATTCCCCCTTGTGCACGGCAACGCCGAAGCGGTGCCGTTTCCCGACCATAGCTTCGACCTCGCGATCTCCGAGTACGGCGCCAGCATCTGGTGTGACCCTTACCTGTGGATTCCGGAGGCGGCCAGGCTGCTGCGCCCGGGGGGCAGGCTGATCTTTCTCGTCAACGGAGCGCTACTGATGCTGTGCGTGCCCGACGAAGAAGTGGATGCGCCCGCGGGTGACCGCCTCCTGCGCCCCTACCTCGGCATGCACCGATTCGAGTGGGCAGGTGATGAGTCCGTCGAGTTCCACCTCCCGCACGGAGAAATGATCGCTCTGCTGCGGCGGTCCGGGTTTGAGGTCGAGGAGCTCACGGAAGTAAGACCGCCGGATGGCTCGAGCACCCGTTACCGGTTCGTCGACCTTGACTGGGCCCAGCGGTGGCCGTGCGAGGAGGTCTGGAAGGCGCGCCGGGTCTGAACGGAGGCGAGGCTTCAGGCGGGGCCGGACAGCCGTGCCACGAGCCTTCATGGCCGTTTGTCCGGGGGGTCGAGCCCGAGAACGTCGGCGGCCCAGGGGAGCGCGATCTCGAGCTGCCGGAGTTGAATGTCCCGGACGGCGGGTGCGTGCGGAATGGCTGCGAGCCCGGCCACGGAGGCGAAGAAGCCGGCGACGAGCGCGACCACTCCCGGGGTGACGGCGCCGAGGTCCTGGGGGGCGGGTCCGCCTTCGAGATTAAGACTCGGAAGCCAGAATGCGAAGTCGAACTCGGGGTTGCCGACGGCGGCGCAGTCCCAGTCGATCAGGACGGCCTGCCCGTCGGGGCGAAAGCACAGGTTGTCGCTGCGGACATCGAGGTGACAGAGGGCCTGACCATCGAGGAGCGCCGGGTCGGCGGCCTCCAGCAAGGTGGGCAGTGCATGCTCAAGCCAGGGCGCCGAGCACAGACCGAGGCCCAGGAATGGCTTCGGGTCGCGGGCCACCTCCGGCCAGCCGCCCTCGGCCATGCCGGTCGCCGAGCGAAGCCCCGGCGGCACCGGCTGGGTTTCGAGCGCCGCGAGCGTGGCGCGAACCGCGTCGACCTTCGCGGTGCTCCACGGTGGCGGCCACTCGCACGCGCTGAGATCCTCGAGGACTAGCATCGGGCGCGCGCCATCTTCGAACCCGAGGACGTCGGGAAGCCAGGGCCCACTGAGATGGGAGTAGGTGCGGTGCTCGCGCCGCAGGCGACCGACGACGGACTCGTGAACGGCTTGCTTGACGAACGCACTGCCTCCGTCGGAGAGCGTCACGATCCAGCGAGCCGCCGGGGTGTAGCCGCCGTGAACGCGTCGTGCATTCACCACCGGGCTGCCGAGCGGTCGATGGAGCTGGTCGGCAGCGCTGGCCGGCATCTGCTCTGAGCTCTTGTCCACTGCTCCCGTGAAGGGTTTCAACTGTAGATGTCGTCTTGAGCGAATCGGGCCGGCGGTAGCCTCGTGGCCATGTTTGGGGTGATCGACTGGGCGGGGGTGAGCGCGGGACGGTGAAAGCCTCCGCGGACCAGGCCGTCGATTCCGCGAGTCCACCGGCGGCGACACACCAGACCCATCGTGCGCTACGCGACGTCAGGAGTCACCTGCGGCGCTCGGCGCTGAAGCTGCTGGGGTACCTGGTGGTCGCGTATCTCGTGCTCAGGCTGATCCCGACGCTGAATGAGGCTCTGACCAGTCTGAAGCGCGTGTCGTGGGGGTGGGTGGCGGGGGCGATCGCGCTGGAGGTGCTGTCCGAGACCGGCTTCGTCGTGGCGTGGCGCCGGATCGTTGACCCGGACAAGGTTCTCCAGGCTGACGGCCGTGGCTGGCGGATGGACCAGCGTGTGGCGTGGGCGCAGCTGGGGGGCGGGCTGCTCGTCCCCGGGGGCTCGCTCGGGGGGATGGGAGTGGGCGGCTGGATCCTTCACCGCTTCGGGATGCCGACCCACCAGATCGCCGAGCGTCAGCTCAACCTGAGCTTTCTGAACACCGGGGTGGACGCGATCGCGCTGATCCTGTTCGGGCTTGGCCTCGCGGCGGGGATATTCGCCGGCGAGGGCGATCTCCTGTTGACGCTGCTTCCGGCCGCGATCGCCGCATGCGGGATCGCCGCGGCGCTGGTGATCGCGCCCAGGGCCGGGCCCTTTGCGAGCCGGTTGCAGGCCAAGCACGCCAAGGTCGCGCGCACGATCACCACGCTCGCGGACGCCGTGAACGACACCAGGAAGCTGTTTCACCAGGGGGCCACGACGACCGTGCTCGGGTCAGTGGCGTACCTCGGATTCGACCTCCTGATCCTGTGGCTCGCGCTGCTCGCCGTCCATGCCCATCCGAGCCCGGGTGTCGCGATCGTCGTAATGGCGTACATAATCGGCGCGCTCGGAGGATCGTTGCCCCTTCCGGCCAGCATCGGGACGATTGGCGGAATCGCGGGCATGCTGGTCGTCTACGGCGTGCACCACAACCCCGCCGTCGCCGCGGTCCTGCTCCACCAGGCGATCGGGCTGCTCGTGCCACTCGCCGGGGGCACGATCGCTTACCTGATCATCCGTCGGCAGGTTGGGCCTCTGCCAATCGGCGCCCACCACACCTCCGACTAACGGCCCGAGCAATCCCAGCGTTTCGCGC
>Ga0335075_10003811_pt1 | contig 23686 bp, 21 predicted proteins | sample Lox_Sample_24_FD_206723 | JGI IMG/M metagenome (GOLD analysis project Ga0335075, IMG submission 206723) | Soil microbial communities from Loxahatchee National Wildlife Refuge, Florida, United States - Lox_Sample_2.4 | ecosystem: Environmental > Terrestrial > Soil > Wetlands | place: USA...
TTCCTAACGAACCTCCGATCATTGGACCCTTTGGCTATTTCGACTCGCGGGCTTATCTCACGCAATCCGTCTTTGATTGGGAATCCATCGAGCGGTCGCGATCCTCAAAGGCGCAGCTCAAGTCGGCAGAGTTCGGCACCAAAAATGTTCGCGAGCTTGTCGTGCTCGTGATTGTCTCAAACTATCTGCTGGTGATCGCCGACCAATCTGAGGTTGAGTCAGCCACGTCGCAACGAGACACTGCCAAGGCACTGTTTCAACAGGCATCCGACCAGAAGACAGCCGGCCTTGCCTCAGCCGTGGACGTTTTGCGCTCACAGGTGCAACTGCAATCGCGCGAACAAAAACTGATTCGCGCACAGGTTGATTTGGCCAAGCAGAAATTGGTTCTGGCACGCGCCATCGGACTTCCTCTCGGGCAACAGTTTGAGATAACCACCCACGTTCCTTACGAAAAGCTGACGCCCTTGAGTCTCGATGAGGCGATCCAAAGCGCATTCAAGGATCGCCCCGATTATCAGAGTCAGTTGAATCGGGTGCGGTCGGCCGAACTCGCGAGAAAGGCCGCCGCTGCCGAGCGGTATCCGTCGATCGCTGTGGAAACCGACTACGGGCTCTCTGGAGTCAATCCGGGCTCGTCGCACGGCACGGTTGATGCGGCGGCCACGCTCAGCATCCCTATTTTTCAAGGTGGCAAAGTACACGGAGATATCCTCCGGGCCGATGCTTCCCTATCGGAGGAAGAACAGCGACTGGAAGACTTACGAGCCAAGATCGATCAGGAAGTTCGCGACGCGTATCTCGATCTGGAAGCATCGGCGCAAGAGGTCTCTGTCGAAAAAAGCGCAGTAACTCTCGCCACTCAGACCGTGCAACAATCTCGCGATCGATTCAGTTCGGGAGTTACGGACGACCTCGAAGTCGTTCAAGCACAGGATGCGTTGGCAACGGCCAATGATGCCTACATTGCAAGTCTCTACGGCTACAACCTGGCCAAGATATCTCTTGCGAGGGCAACTGGGGTCGCAGAGTCCCAATACTCAGAGTATCTCGGGGGGAATTGAGTATGTCTGAAGAAGATGCAGCAAAGAGTCCGCCGCAGGCAGCAGCATCAGAGCAAAGCGCGTCAGTGGACAATAGCGCCACAATAGTTCCGCCGACTTCTCCCTATCCGAGGAAACGCTCTCACAAGCGCTGGATCATTCTCGCCGCCATCATTGTTGTTGCTGTCGCGGGTGCATTCCTCTGGCACTATCTTTCCGGCTTCGAATCCACCGACGATGCGCAGGTGGACGTCCATCTTTATCCTGTCAGCGCTCGCATTTCCGGATACGTCCAAAAGGTCAATGTTGGGGACAACCAATGGGTGACTAAAGGTTACACTCTGGTGGAAATTGACCCGAGCGATTATCAAGTGGCATTGGCAAAAGCCGAGGCATCGCTCGACAGTTCAGAGGCTGCGGCGAAAAGTTTGAATATCGATGTGCCGATATCGACCGTCGATACATCAAGCCAATTGGAGTTCACATCCTCTGACATTGAGAACGCGAAGGCAGCTATCCAGGCAGCGGAAAAGCAAGCCGCCGCAGCCGCCGCCCGCGTTGTGGAGGCGCAGGCCGAAAATGTAAAAGCTCAAGATGACGTGAACCGTTATCGTCTGCTGCTGGCGAAGGCCGAAGTACCGAAGCAAGTTTACGATCATGCTTATGCCTCCGCGGCAACAGATGTCGCCGCCATAGCTGCGGCAAAAGCAGATGAGGCCGCGGCCCAACAGGCCGTCCAGGAAGCGCAGAGCCGTCTGACTGAGGCCGAGGCACGTCACCAGGACGCCGAAGCCGGGCCGCAACGTGTTGCCGCAACGCGCGCCGAAGCACTCTCTGCCCTGGCGAATGTACAGCGGCAAAGAGCGGCCGTTGAGCAAGCCCAGTTGAATCTGGGATACACCAGAATATTTGCACCTGTAAGTGGCGAAGTTACCAAGAAGGTTGTGGTCGGATTGAACGTCGACCCAGGGGAGCAGTTGCTCACTGTAGTTCCTCTCGACCAGGTGTGGATTACTGCAAATTTCAAGGAGACGCAGCTCAAACATATGCGTGTCGGCCAGAGAGCGAGGATTAAGCTCGACTCGAACGGCCGCACTTACAAGGGTCATGTGGATAGCATTGCGGGAGGAACGGGACCTATCTTCAGCTTGCTGCCACCGGAAAACGCAACCGGAAACTATGTGAAGATCGTGCAGCGCGTTCCAGTCAAGATTGTTCTGGAGCCAAACGAAAATCGTGACCACCAGCTTCGGCCGGGTATGAACGTCGAAGCGAAAGTTTATCTGCGATGAGCGCGACAGCGCTGGCTGTTCCGTCCGAACAGGCCGTCTGGCGCCCCAAGGTAAATCCCTGGGCGATCGCTGCCACTGTGTCAATGGCGGCGTTTGTCGAAGTGTTGGACACCAGCGTTGCCAACGTTGCATTGCCTTACATCGCAGGGGACCTGGGAGCGAGCTACGACGACAGCACCTGGGTACTGACCTCGTACCTGGCAGCGAACGCCATCGTCTTGCCCATGAGCGGATGGCTGGCGGAGATGATCGGACGCAAGCGGTACTTCATGCTGTCGCTTCTTGTTTTCACGATCAGTTCACTGCTTTGCGGCTTGGCGCCGAGCCTGCCGCTGTTGCTATTTTTTCGAGCGGTGCAAGGCATCGGTGGGGGTGGGATGCAACCGATGGCACAAGCCATCCTCAACGATACATTTCCTCCAGAGCAGCGCGGCCAGGCGTTTGCCCTCTATGGCATTACCGCAGTTTTGGCCCCGACGGTGGGGCCGATGCTGGGAGGCTGGATTACTGATAACTATTCCTGGCGCTGGATATTTTTCATTACGCTGCCCGTTGTCCTGCTCGCAGTGTATTTGACGCAAACCCTGGTCGAAGATCCACCGTTCCTCCGCCGCGTAAAGCGCGGAGGTATCCGCGTAGACTACATCGGGATCTCCTTCCTGGCGCTGGGAGTGGGTTCGCTGCAGGTGCTTCTGGACAAGGGGCAGGAAGACGATTGGTTCGGCTCACATTTCATCACGACCCTGGTAATAACGGCAGCAGTTTGCCTTACCTCGCTGGTCATCTGGGAATGGTTCCGCAAAGAGCCGATCATCGATGTCCGCATGTTCAAGAGCTTCAATTTTGCGACGGCGAACTTAATGATGTTCATGATGGGCTTCATGCTCTTCAGTACCCTGGTATTGATTCCAGAATTTCTGCAGACTCTGATGGGTTACACCGCAGAGCTTGCAGGTCTCGTCCTTTCGGGCGGCGGATTAGTTTTGCTGGTGATGATGCCGATCGTCGGCCGGCTTACGTCAAAAGTTCAAGCTAGGTGGCTCATCGCGACAGGATGGCTGTGTCTTGCGATCGGACTGTTTTATTGCGCGCACGAGATTGATTTGTTCGTCAGCTTCGGCTTTGCGACGTGGCTTCGCGTGGCGCAGGTCATTGGCATCGGATTCCTGTTTGTTCCGATCACCATGGCAGGTTATATCGGAGTACCCGAGGAGAAAGGCAACAGCGTCTCCGGCATGATCAATTTCATGCGTAACATCGGCGGCAGTATTGGAACCTCCGTCGTGACCACAATGATTGCGCGACGAGCTCAATACCATCAGCAAATTCTTGTCGGACATATCACCCTGGATTCGCCTGAATATCGTTCGACACTCCATGCACTGACCACGAAGATCGGTCACTCTGGGCTTCGAGCCGCGGACGCTCACGACCAGGCAATCGCGAGGCTGTACGAATTGGTGCATCAACAAGGTGGTGCTCTTTCTTACATGGACATTTTTTGGGTCTTGGGCGTGCTCTGCTCCATCATGTTCATTCTTGCGTTTTTCCTGAAGAAGAATGATCCAGGAGCGGGCGGAAATGTCGCAGTGGGTTGAGGGATGAACGCAATGGTCCAAACGATAACAATTGAGCGCGAGTTCGGCTGTGGGGCGTCAGAGATTGCCAGTTTAGTCGCCAGTCGCCTGGGATGGGGTCTGTGGGACGAACGGTTGACTCAGAAAATTGCACGACTGTCTGAGAGTACACCTGAGGCGGTCCATCAGAGAGAATGGCGAAGCGATCCCGTTGTGTACAGGATTTTTCAGAATTTTCTTCGAGGCGCGTTTGAGGGAGGTTTGCCGCCGACTAACCGCCTGCACTCGCTCGATGCGCGCCGGATCGCGACTGTTTCAGAAATGGCTGTCAAGGAAGCATTCTCAGGCGGACCATCGGTGATTGTCGGCCGAGGTTCGCAATATTTCCTGCACAATTACAAGGATGTCTTCCACGTGTTTCTTTATGCATCCCGAGATCATAAGATCAGCAGGCTAATCGCCAGAGGGGAAAGTCAGGACCAGGCAATTCAACTGGTCGACACAACTGACGAAGCGCGGGCTGCGTTCGTCCGGCAGTACCTCGGGCTAAAATGGCCGGAACGTCACCTGTATCACGCGATGTTCAATACCGAAATAGGAGAGTCTTGTACAGCTACGATGCTGATTGAGTGTCTCCATCAGTTCGAGCGTGATCGTGAATGTGTGAATGGGCCAGAACAACAGAGCCTCAAATGATTCCACATGCATCCGGTATGCTCGAGGAACCTGAAGAACAGCGCGGCAAGGGCGCTGGTCGACGTTATTTTCCTGATCAACCCGCATCGTTTCTGTAAAACTGTTCATCACTCAACTTTTACGGAGAAGTTTTATGGCGTCCATGGAAAAGCTCAACACTCATCAGAAAGCGCTGCGCATCAATCTCGATCGGTTGAGCTACGGCTCCTTCGCCGAAATTGGCGCTGGCCAGGAAGTAGTGCGGTGGTTCCTGGTTGTAGGAGGAGCATCCGGGACAGTTGCGAAATCGATCTCTGCGTATGACAAGGAAGTCAGCGACGATTTGTACGGTTCGGGTGCGCGCTACGTTTCCGGAGAACGCCTGCGAGCCATGCTGGATAGCGAATGGACGCAACTGATCAACCAATTGAACAAGAGTCGTGGATCGGGTGTTCGCTTCTTTTCCTTTGTGGATACCATCTCCGCCCGTGACTATGCGGGGACAAATGAACCTCACGGTTGGGTCGGTCTGCGATTCCAATTGCATCCTGGCGGACCACCGAACGACATCGTTCTGCATATCAATCTGCGGGATCCTTCCAACCCTCTCGAGCAGGAGGCAATCGGAATCTTGGGCGTGAACCTTATCTACGCTGTCTTCTATCAATTGGAGATGAAGGAATCCTTCTTCGAGAACGTTGCCGAGGACCTGGAAAAACGGATTGAAATTGACTATGCAGAAGTACGTGGCGATGCCTTCGAAGGGTGGGACCGGCGTGCGATTCTGGCTCATCTGGTGTGTGCAGGTCTTGCAGAGGCCGTCTGTTTTCCGAGCAGTGGGCCGCCTGTTCCTCCTATCGACATCCTCCACAAAAAAGCTGTCGTGCTTGCGCCGGGATCGTTCGAACACGTCGATCCCGCTCATGCGTCCATCCACAATCAACTCTTGACCTCTGGAATTCAACAACTCCGCGGAGAATCGGCTGCAAACGATCCGGCGCCTATCGGCTTCTTTTGTCTTTCTGCTATGCCACTGAAGGATGGCGATCCACCTCCGGAAATTTCTAACTTGCTGGAAAGGATTGATGCGCTTCAGGCGCATTGTGGGGATGTCCTGCTGTACCGTGAACGAGAACTCTATGGCATGACCGCTCTTGTGAACCGCTACACAAAGGAACCTATCCGCTTCGTTGTAGGCCTGTCGCTGCTGGTTCGCATCTGGGACTATCGCTACAACCATCTTCCCGGCAGCTTCCTTGAAGCCATGGCTCGCCTGTTGCCGCAAAACGTCCGCATCTACGCTTTTCCGATGAGTTCAAAGGATCTGCTGCAGGCGGTCCAAAGCATCTCAACCACCCACTGGCAGTGGACAGACACGAACGGATGGGTCTCTGCCAGTCAGCTGCATCCTCCGCCGCCCGTCGGTCACCTCTACGATTATGTCCTCGACAGCAAATTTCTCATCCCACTAGAGCTTCCGGGGAACTGAAAACCAGCGAGTAGCTGGCAGTGTAAAAGTCCGCCTCGTTGAGACTGTGACGACTTAGGCTGATACGAAGGTATCGACCCATACCTTTGTCTCATATCGCGCCTGTGGACGTTGCGGTCTCAATGACATCTCTAGTTGCATGCCCGAGCAAACTGATGATTGCGCAGCAGTCTTCGCCGGACATTTCGACGCGGGCAACAAGCTGAGCTTCTTAACGGAGAGCTGTGCGCGGCATTCGGATCATTGCGCTGAATGGGAAATCCGGAGACGTACATGACTTCATCGCCAAAAGGAGCAGGTCTTATTGCAACCGCCCCTCCCGGTGTTGACGTGGGCCGGCCCGATCGCGTTGTCCGTGGAGGCTTTGATCCTGGACGCCCGCAGCCGGGAGGATCACCGGAGGCGACAACGCAGTATCGAGCCGCTCAGTCCCCGGTCGTCGCTGTCGGGAGGCCGCCTCGGATTCTTCTGGTTGAGCCAGCCCTCGAGCTGCGCGAATTACACCTCCTGCTCCTGCGATCCATTCCGGCCATCGTGGAAACCCTGGCGTGCTGCGCCGATATGTATCTCAATCAGGAGCCCGCTTATGCACTTGTAATCCTCGTGCTCGATTCCCAAACGAGAGAGATTGCCGCGGCGACGCGTTTTGTCCGTCATCGGTGGAGCGCGGCAAGAATCCTCCTGCTCGAAAGCGAGCCCACGATGATCGACGACTGGCTCTACGACGAGCGCGTCGACCCTCGCTTGCATCCGGCGACGGTGCGCGAGGCCGCAATTCGGCTCATGACTGAAGAAAAATATTGGATTCCGTTGAATAAGCCCTAATCGACAGGCATTTGGTAAAGCTTCGCTCTCAAGTTCTGCGAGTCGTTCGGAGATACGGTAATCATCTGCAAAGCCACTAGCGACGTGTACGCAGCTTTTTCCGCGGTGAGCCAGTCAACGTCCGGTGAATCGAGAAGGATCCATCCCTTTGTATATTCCAGTGCATTGCTGTATCCACCTCGCCGGGGGCTACAGCATTAAAGCGAATGCCGTCCTTTGCATATTCGATTGCCAGATTCTGGGTTGCTGAATTCAGGCCACCCTTCGTGATTATGGAAATCGAGCCATTTACGCCCGCAATTGGCCGATCGGCAGGCGCCGCAGTAATGCTCGCATCCCGATTTTGTTTCAGCATCTCTTTCACAGTGCGCTGAGTCATGTAAAGGAATCCAAGCAGATGACCTTTCGGCTTAAAAGTTCGAATCCAATACCGCGCTGGGCACCATCCCTGCTCAAAAGCGGCTTCATCCTGCTTACCGCGCGGGGGAGCCCTGTCGTGAGGAACCGACAAATCCTCGGACGAGCGCGGCGATTTCGTCTGCGGCGGTGTCCAAGGCGAAGTGGCCGCCATCGACAATGTGGACTTCGGCTTTGGGCACATCGCGGCGATAGGACTCTGGCTCGGATGGGTCGAACGAAGACTCATACTTACCCCAGATCACCAGCAGGCGCGGCTGCTTCTCGCGCATCCATGCTTGCCATTTCGGGTAAGAATCGACGTTGGTACGGTAGTCGTAGAAGAGGTCGCTTTGAATGTCAGCCTGGCCGGGCTGATTTAGAAAATGAAATTCGTCGGTCCAGAGATCGGGGTTATGGCGTTCCACGATGGGATCGTTCCCCGCATGGCGGGACTTCGTGGTTGCGAGCGACAGGAGATTCGTGCGTAATGCGCTTTCGTTGGCAGCGCGATCGGCCCAAAAAGCGCGTCGCGTCTTCCAGTTGTCGCCCAGACCGGTATTGTGTGCTACCGCATCCTGGATGATGAGAGCCTCGACTCGGTCCGGGTGGGCCAAGGTCATGCGAAAGCCGACGGGGCCACCGTAATCCTGCATGTAGAGCGTGAAGTGGGGGAGACCGAGTGCTTCGGTGAAGTGATTCATGATTTCCGCGATGTGATCGAAGGTGTACGCAAATTTTTTCGGATCCGGCCAATCGCTGTGTCCAAAGCCCGGATAGTCAGGGGCAACCAGGTGACAGCGATCGGAGAGCCGAGCAAAGAGCGGCTCGAACATTCGCGAAGAAGAGGGAAGGCCGTGGAGCAGGAGGAGTGTCGGCGCGTCTTTCGGGCCAGCCTCTCGGTAGAAAATCGACAGCCCATCGATCTGTGCGGTGCGATAAGAAGTCGGATACTTCATTGAGTGTTCCTCACATCGCTTCTGGAGTTCAGGTTCCTACACTTGGGCAAACAATTAAAAGGACGCAAGCACGACAGAAATCTCAGTGCCATGCGGAGAGAATACGAGGACCGAATCGAGCCTGGCATGCAGAATTCCTCAACTTGGCTCCGTGTATGCTCAGGCGGCTACCCGTTCCGCGAATCGAATCTTATGCGCCGAGCCGACGTCCCCGAAGCGGCATCAGTTTCCTTTCTGCTCTAGTGTCGGCATCAAGGTGCATAACGAGTAAAGACGAGGTCGGTTGCTTTGGCCTTCTGGTGGCAGGGGAAGCAGCTTTTCATGAATGCCGCGTCGCCATGTTTGCCGTTTGCGAAGTGACCGAATCCCCAGCCGCCGGTTGCGGCGTACTTTTTCGAGTCCTTGCTCATGAACTGAATGTTCGTGGGGGCTCCGGGAACGAAAGATTGGGCCTGGCCAAAGACCTTGTTATTTTCTTCCGATGGCACGTACTTGTAATGCAAGGCGGCGATGATGGAGCCGTCGGGGAAGGGAAGCGTGCCCTTCTGGAAGGCCTTGAACGCGATATCGTTGCCCAGCACAGCACCTAAGCTGTTGAGGTTGCCGGCTTCGTGGGCAGAGGAGATCCATCTCCAATCGCGGTAGCCGTGAGGCATTTCGGTGACGAAGGGCGAAGCGGATTCTTCGCTCGCGTGTCCTGGTGCAGGGGCCATGACGGCGACAAGGCCGGCGACTGTTGCCACGGCGAGCAGGAAGAATGTGAGGTATTTCATAAGCGTTCCCCCATACCATGTGCTTCGGTAGACAAAATCAGTATTTGCTTTAAAACCCATGTCGACGCCTCTTAATCGCCAGCTTGGCCTCCTTCTTAGCTGTTTGAGCGTAGCCGGACGCGGTCGTCGTTTGCTATCAGGAATCACACCAGAAGCGCGGATGCGAAACAATTGGACGATCGTATCGTCGATACTTTGGTATCGACTCTGCGCACCCCCTGGTCTGACATCGGATCATCCCATCAGTGGCAGCCGAAGACAAATACGAAATTGTCGTCCCGGCCGATGCGATGGTATTGATCGATACGTTCGTTCAATTGTTTCGCCTGCACGCTTTCTGTCTAATTGCAAATGTGCATCACGCCCAAATTACAAGGAGCGGTTTATATGTCAAACGAGAGAACAGCAGTCACGACGGAACCAGAACGAGATAAGGTTGCAGCGCATCAGCCGGGCCAAGATGTTTTCAAGTCGGTCCTATCCGAAGACGTCGACTGGAAGCCTTTCGCGGCTTTCCCGCCCTCGGTCCGCCTGGCTGTCATCGTCGGTCAGCCCTCGGAGGCCAGCCCCTACACGATCAGGGTCCGAGTGCCCCACGACGTTAAGCTGATGCCACACCGACACCCGGAGGATCGTGTCTATACGGTAATTTCCGGCGTTTTCTACATCGGTCTGGGCGATCAGTTCGACGCGGAAAAGCTGGAGGCATATCCGCCCGGAAGTGTCATTGTTCTACCGGGCAATACTTCTCATTTTCACTGGGCAAAATCCAGTGAGTACATAACGCAAGTAACAGCGATTGGACCGCTCGGACTTGAATACATCCATATGAACGACGATCCGAGAAACCACCAATCTTAGGAGCGATCTGCGCGTTTTCCGTGGCGGAGGAAAGATAGAGGGCCGACTATGGCAAACACAATACTACGAGCATTTGAATTAATGTTTGGTTGCTGGCACCGAAATCTCAGCCGGCCATTCACCCTATCAGGGTGGACATATGAGGTGTGCCTCAACTGTGGAAAGAAGCTCGCTTACGATCGCGCTGACATCGGGTACGTCGTCGCACAACAGAAGGATCTTGATCGCGCCGCATAGCGCTTTCCGGAGCGGCACCCGATTCTAGGCCGCACCCATCGGGCAAACTAGGTAGACAGATTGTCCCACCAGCTTTCAAGAAGCTCTGGCTTTCGGATCAACCAAGTTCTGTACTGCTGCAGGTTCTTCTGACAAGACTCGTACTCGGCGACGTTTTGTCAGGAAGCCAAGTCCCCATTGCAGCAACACGAAAAGGCGATTGGCAAATCCAACGAGAAAGTAAATATGCACACTCGCCCAGACTACCCAGGCTGGGAAGCCAGCAAATTTTGCAAACCGCAAGTCGGCGACTGCGTAAGTTCGACCGACGATTGCGAGATCGCCCTTATCCCAATACCAAAAAAGTTTCGGTTGTGAACGCCCCTCCACACGGCGCCGAATGACGTCCGCAACGTACTTTCCTTCTTGTATAGCGGGTTGAGCCACTCCGGGCATGGGCATCGGTGCTGGTGATTTAATGCCGAATAAATTTCGAACCGGAGCAACCAGATGAACCGTATCACCAATTGCAAAAACTTCCGGATGATCACGCACGGACAGATTCGGCTCCGCCATAATCTTCCCGTGTTTGTCAGTTTCTACGCCTAACCACTGTCCCGCCGGAGACGCAAGTACACCGGCTCCCCAAAGGACGGTGCCGGACGGAACTTTATGTCCGCCGACGAGAACTCCATCCGAATCGACACTCGTAACGCCAGCGTTGGTGAAAACCTCGACGCCCAAGCTCTCCAAGTGCCGCTGCGCTTTGCGGGAAAGAACCTCGGGATATGTCGGCAGAACGCGAGGCCCCGCCTCATACAGAAGAATCCGAGATGTTTTGGGGTCTATATGCCGAAAGTCATGCGCCAAAGCCATGCGCGACATTTCAGCGAGCGTGCTGGCCATCTCGACGCCAACTGGCCCGGCGCCAACGAGTGCAAATGTCAGAAGGCGACGGATTTCCCCAGTCTGGGTCTCTGTTAGAGCTTCGGTAGTCGAAGCTATTTCTTCAGCCTGCTCGAATGCAAGCAGGATTTTACTTCGAATCACGTCGGCATCTTCGAGAGATTCGAGGCCCGGTGCAAAAGAACGCCATTCTTCGTGCCCGAAATAGTTATAGCGGATGCCAGTCGCCAGGATGAGGAAGTCGTATGCCAACTGTCCGTGCCTCAGATGAACGATGCGTTGGACAGGGTTGATGCCCGTGACTTCATCGAGCAAGACATCAATATTCTCTTGATGGCTGAGGATTGAACGCAATGGGCCTGAGATCTCATCGTCCGAAAGCAATCCCGTGGCAACCTGGTACAACATGGGACGAAAGAGATGATAGTTCCGTTTATCAATCAGCGTCACGCGAACCGCAGCACCGCGTAAAGCACGAGCCGCAGAGAGCCCTCCAAAACCGCCACCGACAATGACCACATGTGGAACCATCAACGGAACCCTCCTTCTGCAACCTCGAAGCTAACTGCAACGCAGCATGCAAGCGCATCGTTTGCATGCGATAAGACCTCCGGCCGCTTTGGAAGCGGAGGTGCCTCTGCCCTAACTTTCCCGGACGGCCTTGAGTTAAGAATCCGTGAAAAGTTGGTTGCCAGCGTGGCTCCCGGCTAGCGGCGCGGGCGCACTGGGATCGGTAAAGTCCTTCGTCCAGTGCCAATTCTTTATTTCTGGCATGTCTTCGAGGTGCTCGCGAATGTAGACGTGATGCTCATAAAGCTTGCGGTTGAACATGTCAATCACATCCGAGACCTTCGACCGCAGTCGAGGAACATATTTCAGCGCCTCCATCGCCAGATGGAATCGGCTGAGTTTGTTGAGAACCACCATGTCAAACGGGGTGGTCGTCGTTCCTTGATCGATGAATCCGCGTACATGAAACCGTGCCTCGTTGGAACGGCCGTGAACCATGCTATGAATACTCCAACTGTAGCCGTGGAAGGCGAAAATCACCGGTATCTCTGGCGTAAAGAGAGCTTCGAAGGAGATATTATCCATGCCGTGGGGGTGGTGATCGGGACTCCCTAGAACACCAAGATCCACAAGATTAATGACGCGAACTTTAATTCCGGGGACGTACTTCTGGAGCAGCCAGGAAGTGGCAACTGTTTCCAGCGTCGGGACATCACCGGCGCAAGCCAGGACTACATCCGGTTCCGTGTCTCCGTCATTTGAACAAAACTCCCACTTCGACGCGCCTCGCGAACAATGAGCCAGAGCTTCTTCCATGTTCAGCCATTGCAGTTCGGGCTGTTTCCCGCACGTGACGATGTTGAGGTAATTGTGACTGCGCAGGCAATGATCCATCACACTCAGCAGGCAATTCGAGTCTGGCGGGTAGTAGATCCGAATAGTTTCGCTACGCCGCGCGAGAGCGTTTGCCACGAATCCCGGTGCCTGATGGCTGAAGCCATTGTGATCGTTGCGCCAGCAATGACTGGTGAGAAAAATATTCAATGAAGCAATTGGTTTGCGCCAGGGAAACTCCTCGCACTGTTCTAGCCACTTCGCGTGCTGGGTCGCCATGGAATCGACGACTTGGCAGAACGCCTCGTACGACGAAAAGACTCCATGACGTCCTGTCAGCAGGTAGCCTTCGAGCCACCCTTCGCAGCAATGCTCGCTTAGCACCTCCATGACTCGCCCATCCCGGCTTACATGGTCATCGATTGAAATGATTTCGCCAAGGCTGCAGCGGTCGGTGGCCTCGAAAACGGAATTCAGACGATTGGAGTTCGTTTCGTCCGGACAGAAAAAACGAAAATTCGTGGGATTCGTTTTGATGATGTCTCGCAGAAATTCGCCCAGTTTGCGAGGAGCCTCGGCCGCCACCTGTCCCGGACCCGGAACATCGACCGCATAATTCGTGAAATCCGGAAGATCAAGGGCAGTCAATAATCGCCCACCATTGACATGCGGATTAGCGCCCATCCGATGTTCTCCGTTGGGTGCCAGCGATGCCACCTCCGGAACCAGACGTCCTTCCGGGTCAAACAGCTTCTCCGGTTGATAACTCTTCATCCAGGCTTCCAGCAGTTTCCGGTGTTCAGCATCCTCTCTCACATTGGCCAGCGGAACCTGGTGTGCGCGGAACGTTCCCTCGATCGGAATGCCTGCCACTTCCTTGGGGCCTGTCCACCCTTTTGGAGTGCGCAGAATAATCATCGGCCAGGCAGGTCGCTGCGTCACTCCCTGCTGCCGCGCTTTCTGCTGGATGTCGAGGATCTCCGCGTAGCATTCATCCAGAGTTTGGGCAAATGCCTGATGCACTGTAGCGGGATCGTCGCCTTCCACGAAGCGAGGAACGTAACCGTGACCTCGATACAGATCGGCGAGTTCTTTGTCGCTGGTACGCGCTTCGACCGTTGGTCCGGAAATCTTGTACCCATTCATGTGAAGAATGGGGAGCACAGCACCGTCGCGCTTCGGGTTAAGGAACTTGACGCCTTTCCAACTGCCTTCGAGCGGGCAGGTCTCGGCCTCCCCGTCACCGACGATGCATGCAACAATCAGTCCAGGGTTGTCGAACGCCGCGCCAAATGCATGCAGCAAAGAATAGCCAAGCTCTCCACCTTCGTGGATCGAGTTGGGCACGTGCGGACCGCAGTGGCTGGGTACGCCGCCTGGAGTGGAGAACTGGCGAAATAACAAACGCATGCCGTTTGCGTCCTGAGTGACTTCCGGGTGGACCTCGGAATAAGTCCCTTCCAGATATGAGTGCGCGTTCATGGATGGACCTCCATGACCTGGTCCACAGATATAGATAACGTCTGCACCACGCTCCACGATCAGCCGATTCAAGTGAACGTAAATGAAATTCTGTCCTGCCGAGGTTCCCCAGTGTCCCAACAGTCGGGGTTTGATGTGTTCAGGCTGAAGCGGCTCCTTGAGAAGCGCGTTCTCTGATAGATAGATTTGGCCCACCGTCAAATAATTCGTGGCTTGCCAGTACCGATTCATTTTATCCAGCATCTCCGGCGACAGCGGTCCCTTGATCGGGATTTGCTTAGCCGGCGCTGATCCCATGCTTTCCACCGTACTCGAAAGGGCAGCATCGAATTCGAAAGCTATCGTCTCATGCGGCGCAGTCGATGTGCGCTCACTCGCGCCGGATAAACCACTTTGTTCCGCCTGTAGCTCTTTCGAGGATTGTCCGATCATCTTAGAAGCTGTCGCCTGCATAACTCTCTCCTTATCGGTACCGATTGCTGCAATTCTCAAGAGGCTGTCGCGAACCTGTGTCTCGCCAACCAGTTCATCTTTCCCAGCCATCCCTCGCCGTCGGGGCCGAAAACCTTGTAAGCCGCCAGCTTTATACGATCGTTCACAAGGAACCATGCCAACGCATATCCCCAAACCACGAGTGCCCAATGCCAACCGATGGGCGCCATGAAAATGCCATAGACCGCAAATAGAGTTGCGACCGTCTGAGTTCCGAGCACTGCCAGCAACAGGATCGGCGCCGGCCGAATCGTCCAAAACGCTCGCCGTGTGCGCGTGACAAAGATGGTCGAATGCCCCGCCACGGATAACTTGAGATATATGAGTGTTTGGGTCGTCTCGTGGCCCAGGTGAAAAACCCTCTCGCACAGATAAAACAAACCGAATGTCGCGACGACTCCGGCGACGCCCAAGACGGTAGCGATGCCGAGGACTTCAGGCATATTCCACGACTCTGGACGATCCGAATAGTGAACCCGGTCATAAGCAATGGAAAGAATGGCTCCATCATTTAGAACGGCCAGCAAAACCAGCATCACAGCTGTGACTGGATAAAAGTTGAATACAATGATTGCCAAGGTCATAAACAACAACACCCGAATTGTTTCCGCAATTCGGTACATTGCGTAGCTCTTCATCCGCTGAAACATCTTGCGACTTTCCTTGACGGCATCAATGATTACCGACAGGCCGGGATTCAGCAGGACAATATCGGCTGCCGCTCGGGCTGCGTCCGTAGCTCCCGAGACCGCAATGCCAACATCTGCGAGCTTCAGTGCCGGAGCATCGTTGACGCCATCTCCTGTCATACCCACAATGTGTTTTTCATTCTGAAGAACCTTCACAATATGAAATTTGTGTTCTGGAAAGACCTGGGCGAACCCGTCCGCTTCATCGATGGCTTTGGTGATTTGACTTTCTTTGTAATGTTCGGTTGCAGAGAAAATGCTCGCGTCCACAATGTTTTGGCCCAGGCCAAGCTGGCGCGCCATTTCCTTGGCAATGGCAATCTGATCGCCAGTCACCATCTTGACCTTAATGCCCATCTCGGACGCTGTCGCAATAGTGCTCTTCGAGTCTGGCCTTGGAGGATCGAATAACGGCAAGACTCCCAGGAACTGCCAATGATTGTTCTCGTCCGTCCGAGCCACCCCCAAAGACCGAAAGCCTCGGGCGGCAAATTCGTTCACTGCTTTCTCGGCGGCGTTCTTTAGTTCAACAGGAGGTGCAGCCAGTTCAAGGATTACCTGAGGCGCGCCCTTTGTGATTCGAGTCTGATGAGCATTGGATTCGACCGTGGCCTCAGTGCGCTTGTGCACCGGGTCGAAAGGCTCAAAATGAACTAGCTTGTATTGCTTCAGCAGACTGGCATCCTTCAGGCCACTCAGTACCGCCAAGTCGATTGGATCCTGGCTCTCTGCACTGGAAGCAAGTGAGGCTTCGAGGATGATTTCCTGAGGAGTCACTTGGGCCGCGCAAAATGGTTCACCCAGAGTTAGCTTGTTCTCTGTCAAGGTGCCCGTCTTGTCAGAACAAAGAACATCCATGCCCGCCAGCTCCTCCATCGCAGCAAGGCGAGTAACGATGGCCTTTTGTCGAGCCAGGATGCGAGCCCCTACAGCCATGGTCACCGAGAGAACTGCCGGCATGGCTACAGGAACGGCCGCGACAGTAAGGACCAGCGCAAATTCCAGGGTCGTCAGCATTCTGTCGCCGCGAAACAAAGCCACGATCAGAATCAGAAACATCAGGCCGACGGCAATAAAGATCAGGTAATCTCCGATCTTCAAGACTGCGCGCTGAAAATGGCTCACCGTATTGGCGGTTTCCACCAGGTCTGCGGTTTTGCCGAAGTAGGTGTTCTGGCCTGTGCCGTAAACCAGCCCATCAATCTCCCCTTGCTTGAGAATTGAACCGGAATAGATGGCCTCTCCCGCCTTGCGAGTGACGGGAAGGGACTCTCCTGTCAACGCAGATTGATCCACCATGACCGGATCACCCTTAAGCAGGCGGGTATCTGCCGGCACGATGTCGCCGATACGAATGTGAATCAGATCCCCCGGCACCAGCTCTCTCGCCGGGATCGTCGTCCAGGTTCCGTCCCGCTTCACCCTCGCCTGCAGGGCCAGGGTTGCCTTGAGTGCGGCGACGGCGTTTCCCGCCTGGAACTCCTCCCAGAAACCAACGCCGGCATTCATCAGCAGCAACGCCAGGATGATATAAAAATCTTCCCAATGACGAACCACGGCTGAAAGAATTGCCGCAACCTCTATCATCCAGGGAATGGGGCCCCAGAAAAATGCGAGAAATTTAGCGAGCGGGTTGGCCTTTTCTTCGGGTAGCTGATTAAAACCATCCTGCTTAAGCCGGACCTGTGCTTCTGCGCTGCTAAGCCCCTCCCCGGATACATCTAATCGCGACTTCACAACTTCGACCGGAAGGGTTCCCAGCTCGGTTTTGGAATCCTGTTGCGGGAGAACTTTTGCGGGGTGGCCCATATGACTTGCCTCCTTTGTTTTGAAGTTGCGGTTTAGTTTCCCCGAGTTCGCCGCTCGTCACGATCGCTTTGAAACAAATTCTGGCGAAGACCTGTCACATTAAGGAGGGTTGAAGGTCGGACACTACGCATTCTCAGAGCAATTGTTGGGTGTCGCTTCTCGCAACTATTCGCCAAGCGGTCTTGATTCCGGCGCTTTCAAAGCAGCAATCAGAAAACTCGCCCCACGACCATTAAGCCAGAAGCAAAAAATCGAGTCTATTGCACGAAGGTATTGTCAATACCAAAGTCATGAACGCCCACCACACTCCGCGCCTCGTCCTGCACCACGTGGACGCGTTGGCACCCATGGGCTACCGCTAACCGGAGAGGGCCGCAGACGTTTCAATCCACGTCCCTCCCCGGCGAGCGTCTCTTTCTGGACATTTCTAATTCTCATGCCACTGAAACCACCTTCTTCTCCTTGAGGGCCGGCAGAAGAAGCTTCAGAACGGCTTCGTCCGAGAAAGGATTCTGACCCGAGATCAACTCGCGATCTTGAAGGGCATAGCTCTTCCATGGTGCGAGCACACTTACGTCTCCGCCCGCAGTACTCAACGCAAAGTCCGGATAGAAGAGAACCTTGCCGCCAATCTCTTGCGGCTCCCGCTGCTGCTCTTCCGCCGTCGAAAAGATAGTCATCTTGTATCCCGAATAGATCCATCCTTTGGCCTTTGCTCTTGCTCCAGCGGCATCGCCCGCGCTCAGCGCCGCGACGAACTCCTTCGAATTCGGAAGCGCCGAGAGCAGTGAGATCGGGCCATGGCAGAGCACGGCTGTAGGCTTGGATGTTTCGTGAAAGTGTCTCATCACGATGCCAGCATTCGGATCGTCGAGAAGATCGATCATTGGGCCATGGCCGCCGGGGACGAAAACAGCGTCATATTGATCCAGGCCCGACGCGATGACATCCGAGATGCGCATTGGGTCTCTGAGCCCCAGCAGGCCGTCACGGAATGCCATATAGTCCTCAAGCTTGGCCGCGTCCCCACCGAAGAAATCCGCAACCTCTGAATGCACATCCACCTGGGGCGTGTTGCCTATGGGGTTGGCGAAGGTGATTTCGTAGCCCTCCTTCATCAGGGCGCGAACCGGAACTGTCAGCTCGTTGAGATAGTAACCAGCGCCCGTATAAACCTTGCCATCTTTCAATGGCAAACCGCGACCGCTCGAGACTAGGACTAAGACTTTTCCTTTGCTTGTCATTGTTGTTCTCCTTTTTGAAATCGAATTGTTTTCTCCTGAAGATGAGCTAGCTCTGGGCAGGACAAACTACCTTGCTAGAGATCGCGGCCCGGAAAACCTCAAGCAAACATCCGTAGCTGTTTAATCCGCATCCCATCCGGGGCGAGCGTCAACCGTACGTGAGATCGGTGCTCTGGCCAACCTCGATAATGTAGCCGTCAGGATCGCGCATGTAACAGCGGATCTCGCCGTACTTTGGTATCGGCTCGGTAATGAACTTCGCGCCTCGACTTTTCCAAAGCTTGTAGCAGGCTTGAATATCCGCAACCCGGATGTTCATAAATCCGCTCATCTTGTCCGGATCGGGAACGCTTAACGTCACCGTCGGCTTGTCGGGCGTCGGCCCGCCTCCCACGTTGACAAGCAGCCACGTATTCGCGAACTGAATGTACCCGGGCGCCCCTGTCGTGTCGCCTTTGCTCAGAATGCGACCGCCGAAGACCGTCTCGTAGAAGCGCGCCGATCGGTCGATGTCGGCGACGGTGAGAAAATGTGCAACGCTAATCCCCTCCTTTGGGGGCATCTCATAACTCTTCTGTTCGACTTGTACGGCGTTCATTTGCGACTCCAATCTCAATACAGAGTCCTCTGGATGTGAGGTGCGGCGATTGCAGTGCTCACGATGGCTGCTACCAGCGCCACCTTGATTAGGCCAGAAGCGCGACGACGAATCCATTGGACGAAAGTATTGGCAATACCAAGGTCTAATCGTGCTTAACAATTTGAAAGATGACGCCAGACGATTAGGGCGTCCTGCTTGCATGCGCCGTCAGATCGCGAAGCCATTCGAAACGAGAGTCTGACAACATATCTTCGGTCGACCGCCAGCGCCAATTTCCATCGGCGCGGCCTGGAACATTCATTCGAGCTTCCTTGCCCAGGTTCAAGAGATCCTGCAATGGGGTCATCGCAAGCGCACCAACAGACGACCATGCAAGTTCGATGAATGCCCCTGCTGCATTGGAACTGTTGATACCGCGAGTTTTGAGGTAATTCCATATCATCGTCCGCTGATCACCGGGCAAATCGTCAAACCACGAGCGAGTCGTCGGGTTGTCATGGGTACCGGTGTAGACAACCGTGTTTGCATGGAAGTTTTCGGGCAGATATGGATTGTCCTGATGACCGTCGAAAGCAAACTGCAGGATGCGCATACCGGGAAGACGCAATCGATCTCGCAGCGAAGATACATCTGCGGTGATCAATCCCAGGTCCTCAGCGACGAACGGCAGTCTGCCCAACTCCTTTTCGACCGCTTGGAAAAGATCGACGCCCGGGCCCGGCACCCAGCTTCCTGTCTCCGCGGTCGGTGCCCCTGCAGGTACGTGCCAGGCAGCCGCGAAGCCACGAAAATGATCCAGACGGATTACGTCAACGTGGCACAGCAGGGATCTCAATCGAGCGATCCACCAACGGTAACCGGCCTCCCGAAGCGCGTCCCAGTTGTAGACGGGATTGCCCCACAATTGTCCCAGCGGGCTGAAATAGTCCGGAGGCACACCGGCGACAAAACGTGGCCGTCGCTGCTCGTCCAGAAGAAAAAACTGCGGGTTGGCCCACACGTCGCTCGAGTCCCCAGAGACGAAAAAAGGTAGGTCGCCCATCAAGGTCAATCCCTTACTTTGTGCGTAGGCCCTGAGTCGCTCCGCCTGTCGAAACAAGAGAAACTGTGCGAACGAAACCTGGCCAATGAAATTGGAGAGTTCGTTCCGCGCCTGCTCGAGGGCGGCTGGCTGACGCTGGACCAAATCGCATGGCCATTTGAGGTAATGGACGTTCCCGAATTTCGCCTTAAGCGCTCGGAACAGAGCGTAATCTGGCAGCCACTGGTCGTGGTCGTGACAAAACCTCTCGTACTCCGGACGAAGGTCAGCACGAGTACCAGTTCTGAAGCGGTCCCACGCCTTTTCGACTAGCCCATGCTTGAAGGGAATAATCGCGTCGTAATCCACGGCATTCGCGGAGAAGGATGCATGTTCGCAGTCGCTTTTGGCTAAGAGTTCATCCTCGACAAGCAACTGCGGACTGATCACCAGTCCGTTGCCGGCGAAAGATGATAACGGCTGATAAGGAGAATTGCCGTAGCCGGTAGGGCCGAGCGGTAACGATTGCCACCAACTCTGACCGGCTTCTGCAAGGCGATCGATCCAGGAGATTGCCGTCGGCCCAAGGTCTCCAATGCCATACGACGATGGCAGCGAAGTCACGTGCAATAGTATTCCGGACGCCCGATAATCGGCAGCGAACGGCATCCGGCTAACGCTCTCGCCACTCATGCTGGGAGACTCAAATCGAAACCGGAATGATGATGTGGCATAAACTTGTCCGCCCCTGCTAGCGGCTCGCATACGCACTCGCCACCAGCGTCTTCGTCGGGATGCATCCCGTATTCACGCAAGTTCCGCCAAAATCATGCCGTTCGATAATTGCGACGGTTTTGCCAGCACGCGCAAACCGCGCGGCCAGGGGCGGACCCGCCTGGCCAGTCCCGATAATGATTGCGTCGAAGTGCTTCAAGCGCGAAGCGGTGCTTGCAGTGCTCATCATTGCTCCGATCAGCCCAGCCTCGATCAGGCCAGAATCACGAGAACGAATCTATTACACGAACGTATCGTTCAATACCAAGGCATTGCCGATACCATCGTCCAATTGATTCGCCTTGGCACCTCGGTTGTAATCGATGGGTGGTGGCCGATCGCGCCACCGCGAATTGTCGGTCAAGCGCAACGCTTGGTAACGGTCAACATGAAGGGCACATGATCATGGATACATTACGTAGTGTCTTGACTCGATTGCAGCAACAAGGCGTGGCGCTAGGTCATTTCAATGTCTCCGATCTTGTGCTGCTGAAGGCAGTCGTGGCGGCTGCTGTTGAGGACAAGCTTCCGGTAATCGTTGGCGCGTCGGAAGGGGAGCGAGAGTTTTTCGGGACCTATGAACTCGCAGCCATTGTGAAAGTCATGCGCGAGGAACGTGACGTCCCAATCTTCCTCAACGCGGACCATACCCATTCATTGGCGAAAGCAGTGGAGGCGGCGAAGGCAGACTTCGATGCAGTCGTGATCGATTTTTCCGCGTTACCCTTTGACGCCAACGTATCTCGCACGAAGGAAACTGTGGAAGCTATCAAAGCCATCAACCCCACAATTATCGCGGAGGGAGAGATAGGCAACATCGGAACCGGTTCTGAAATCCACGAAACCGTCCCCGACGAATCCCGGTACCTGAGCACACCTGAGGAGTCTCGACAATTCGTCGACTCTACTGGAATCGACGTCCTTGCGCCGGCGGTCGGCAACATGCATGGCATGCTGGAGAGCATGGTGCAAGGAAAAACCAAAAAGCATTTGAATATCGAGAGAATTGCCGAGATCAAGAAGGCAGCTGGAGTCTTTCTTACCCTCCACGGCGGGTCGGGAACAGAGGATGGAGATTTCGTGCGCGCGATTGCCGCAGGAATCAACATCATCCACATTAGTACGGAACTGCGGGTCGCCTGGCGTCAGTCCCTGCAAAGCAGCCTGACCCGTCAGCCGGACGAAGTGGTGCCATATAAGATTCTGACGCCAGTCGAAGAGGCCGTGAAGCAAGTCGTGAGTTCTCGCCTGAAGCTATTCGATCCTCGACTAACGTCTGAAGAGATGCACGCATCAGCTGGGTGATGAACAGCTCACTCGCGAACTTTAGAGGAACAAACCACAGATGGCGTGCTCGCCCTCTAGCCAAACAATTTGAAGAAAGGATGCCGAAGGATGCCGGAAGCGACTTGGAAACCTCACGAGAAACACGGAGAGCTGACGACGCAGAGCGACTTACCCGACAGCGTCTACGCGTTTCCGAAACAGCGTAAAGAACCACTGACCGACGCACAACATGTGCGCAACGCGGTTGCGCGGTTCGATCAAGTCATCGACGTCTCCGATGCCGACCGTGCATTGGCGTTCGCGAATATCGAGAAAGCCGCAAATTACTACAACGTCAACCTGGCGGAAACGTCATGGCAGGAATTGGGCATCCATCCTCAAGGGAATCGAAGAGAGGCTGCCCCAAAGGCGCTGTGACGCGGGAACGACGTTTATGATGCCGTCAGCGAAGGGTCGATAGCGCCTTCTATCTCGTCTGGCTTGTGTTTGCCGTGCAAGATCGTCGATTGCTGAAGTGGGCCAAATACCGAACTTCGCGGAGGCGAGCCGATGTTGAGTGCCACAGAAGTGGTGCTTCGCGCTTCACCCCGTAATGTCGCCACGCATGGTGGCTTGATATCATTTTGCGAACAGAGACCACGAAAGGAAAATCGCAAATGAAAAAGGATCTCCGCGGAATCAACCCCACTTCGAAGCCAACTGGCGATGGCTGCGTAGAATGCCTGGCTTCGTCAGCTGGCTGGTGGTTTCATCTCCGTCGGTGCGCAGAATGTGGACACATCGGATGTTGCGACAGTTCTCCGAGTCAGCATGCATTAAAGCATGCGGCGGCCACAGGGCATCCGATCATCGCTAGCTTTGAGCCAGGAGAGGACTGGTTCTTCGATTATGAAAAGCAGGGGATGGTCAAGGGCATGACATTGCCTCCGCCACACGCGCATCCCAAAACTCAGCCCACACCCGGACCAGCAGGAAGGGTACCAACTAATTGGGAATCGCTCCTCAACTAAAGGTCGCTACAAGTAGCGAGCAGATCGAACGCCTTCTTTAGAGACTGGATTTTCCAGCTGCAACCAACTTGATCGCCAGCCGGAGCCTCCGCCTCGCCCTCGACAGGTTCAACAATCACAGTGCATCGGAGAACAATCATGACAAGCAATACAGCAGAAATTAATGTAGAAGCGCCTCCAACATTGAATCCTCTCGATGTCATCCCGGAAGAAATCCCCTTCGATGTGCCTTATGGCCTCCCGATATTGCTGGAGCAGGCCCAGTCGGTCATTCAAGCCGCTGTGGCAGAGGCGAGAAAGCGGAATTGGAAAATGAACGTAGCTGTTACCGATTCCGGTGGCAACCTTGTGGCCTTCCAGCGAATGGACGGAGCGATGCTCGCCTCTATTCAAATTGCGGAGCACAAGGCGCGAGCAGCCGTCACCTTCCGGCGGCCAACGAAGGTCTTCGAGGATGGGGTCCAACTCATGCATCTCGATTATCTGCTCGCGTTCGACGGAATCATTGCGTCTCGAGGCGGCATTCCTCTGATCGACAAGGGCACGATTATCGGCGCAATCGGGTGTTCGGGAGGCGCGGATTCTCAGGACGAAGTTGTGAGCAAGGCAGGGGCTGCAGTCATTAACAAACTCTCGACGAGAATCAAATGATAGAGCTATCAAGAAGTATAAGGATGCCGCGATGGTGCGAGCTGAAACCTCACACTATCGCGGGTCAACGACAAACGCGTAGCGTCGCTTGCCGCTTTAGCTGATGAGAGTTACCAGTAAACCTCAACCAATCTAAGAACGCCGTTGATGAGGGATCAGCGCCACTCCTGCGACCGAAAACTTCCCCTGCTCGCCATCACAAATTTTCTCCTCTACTCCTCCCGGCCGAAGACGTCGCGTAACACCACCTCGAGGTCATCGAGTGCTTGG
>Ga0335075_10003812_pt1 | contig 23684 bp, 17 predicted proteins | sample Lox_Sample_24_FD_206723 | JGI IMG/M metagenome (GOLD analysis project Ga0335075, IMG submission 206723) | Soil microbial communities from Loxahatchee National Wildlife Refuge, Florida, United States - Lox_Sample_2.4 | ecosystem: Environmental > Terrestrial > Soil > Wetlands | place: USA...
CCTGGTCTACGGCGTGACCGTCGCCGATGACCGGGTCGCCACCATCGACATGACGCTCACCAGCGCCGCGTGCCCGCTCACCGACGTGATCGAGGACCAGGCGCGCTCCGCGCTCGACGGCCTGGTCACCGATTTCCGCATCAACTGGGTCTGGATGCCGCCGTGGGGCCCGGACAAGATCACCGAAGACGGTCGCGAGCAGCTCCGCGCGCTCGGCTTCAACGTCTGACCCAGCCCGCCCCGGCTGCACCCGGCCCCGGTAACCTGGCATTGTGGACAAAACGCCGCGCGGTGCTCGCGGGGGCCTTTTACCTGCCCTGGCCGGTCCGGGATACGGGGCGGCGGTCCGGCTGCTCTGGGACACCAGCCGGGCCCTGACCTGCGCTGTCGCAGCGTATGCGGTCGCGGCGTCCATACTGCCCAACCTGGTGCTGATCGCGGCCGGGCGCGTCGTCGGTGACATTCCCGCCTCGGCCAGGTCCGGGATGGGCTCGGCCGCCGGGCACCGGCTGCTGGTCGCGCTCGGGCTGGCCGGGGCGGCCTACACGGCCGCGCTGCTGCTCGGGCCGGTGCAATCGGCGCTGAGCTCGGTGGTGAAGTGGCGGCTGATCTACCGCACCCAGGACCGGCTGATGGCGGCGGTCGGCCGGCCTACGGGGATCGGGCACCTCGAGGACCCGAAGGTGCTCGATGACCTGGACCTGGCCCAGGGGCAGCTGGTTAACCCGCGGCCCGCGGATGCGCCGATGACGCTGGCGCTGGTCGTGAGCAACCGGGCCAGCGGCCTGTTCGCGTGCCTGGTGCTGGCCTCGTGGCGGTGGTGGCTCGGCCTGGGCATGCTGGCCATGTGGGTGGCTGTACGGCGTCCTCAGCTCGCGCTGATCAGGGAGCAGGGGGCGATGTACGCCGGCGGCTCCGAGGCGATGCGCCGGTCGTGGTACCTGCAGCGGCTCGCCGCCGAGCCGGCCGCGGCCAAGGAATCCCGGGTGTTCGGCCTGGGCAGCTGGCTGGTCGAGCGCTACCGCTCGACCTGGCTGGTCGCGATGAGCGGCCCCTGGGCCGTGCTGCGGCGGCTCGACCGTAAGGTGCTGCTGCTGTCGGTCCCGGTGCTGGCCGCCTACGCGGCCGCGTGCGGGTACCTCGGCCTGGCCGCCTACGATGGCCGGGTTGACCTGGGAACCCTGGCCATCATGCTGCCCATGCTGGCGGCGACCTACACGGTGGGCGACATCTCCTGGGATGACGTGGACCTGGCCTGGATGGTGCAGGGGCTGCCCCGGATCGGCCAGCTGGAGACCGCACTGGCACCCACCGCCGGGGATCTGTCCGGTTCGGTGCCCGCAGCCGGGCGGCCGCACCGGGAGATCCGGTTCGAGCAGGTGCGCTTCCGTTACCCGGGCGCCGATCGTGACGTCTTCGACGGCCTGGACCTGGTCATCCCGGCGGGCTCGTCCACGGCGCTGGTCGGCATCAACGGCGCGGGCAAGACCACGCTGGTGAAGCTGCTCGCCCGGCTGCACGATCCCACCGGCGGCAGGATCCGGGTCGACGGGGCTGACCTCGCCGAGCTGCACCCGGCCGCCTGGCAGCGGCAGGTGGCCGTGGTGTTCCAGGACTTCACCCATTACCCGCTCAGCGCCCGGGAGAACGTCGGCCTCGGGGCCCCGGAGCACGCCGGCGACGCCGATGGCCTTGACGCAATGGCCGCCCGGGCCGGCGCGTCCGGCACGCTCGCGTCGCTTCCGGCCGGCTGGGATACCGTGCTGTCCCGCAGCTACGCGGGCGGCGTGGACCTGTCCGGCGGGCAATGGCAGCGGATCGCCCTGGCCCGCGCGCTGTTCGCGGTGCGGCACGGCGCCCGGGTCCTGGTGCTGGACGAACCGACCGCGTGGCTCGACGCGCGCGGCGAGGCCGACTTCTTCGACCGGTTCCTTGAGATCACCGCGGGCACCACCACGCTGATCATCTCGCACCGCTTCTCCACGGTCCGCCGCGCTGACCGCATCTGCGTGCTGGACGGGGGCCGGGTACTCGAGCAAGGCGACCACGATTCGCTGCTCGCCGCGGGGAACCGCTACGCGGAACTGTTCACCTTGCAGGCGGCGCGGTTCGATGAGGCCGCGCCGTGACTGGCCCGGTGACCAGCAGCTCCGCGGGCGGGGGAGTCCGCCGCCGGCGGGTGTGGGGCTCGATCCTGCGCTGGGGCTGGCAGGCCGCACCCGGCTGGACCCTGTACACCGGGGCGCTGCTGATCGCGAACGCGGTCTGCTCGGTGCTGTACCCGGTGGGATTCGCCCTGATCATCGACGCCGCGCTGCGGCATCAGCGGGCCGGCCTGACCCTGGGCATCGCCGCCGTGGTGGTGCTGTTCACGCTGGGCTGGGCCCTGGCCATGTTCGCCGGGACGGCCGGCGCCAACCTGTCCGACCGGGTCAGCCTCTTCCTGGCTGCGCGCGCAGCCGAGCAGATCAACGCGATCGGCGGCGTCGATCACCTGGAGCGGCCCAGCTATCTCACCGAGCTCGACCTGCTCAAGCAGAATCTGCGGCTGCTCGGCAACGGCCCGCGGGAGCTGCTGCTGGTCGTCCAGGTCCTGGTGCGGACCGTTGGCATCGTGATCATCCTGGCCGTGATCTTCCCGCCGCTGGCCGCTCTGCCGCTGTGCGCGATCGCGCCGGTGGCCGGGGAGCGGCTCTCGGTGTGGCTGCGGCAGCGCGCCGACGAGCGCCTGGCGCCAGACCGCCGGCTGGCCGACGAGCTGTTCTCGCTGGCCACCTCGGCCGGGCCGGCCAAGGAACTGCGCGTGTTCGGCGCCGTGGGCCCGCTGCGGGCCCGGCACCGGGCGCTGGCCGGGCGGGTGAACGCGGGTACGTCGCGGGCCGCCTTCCTGGGCGGCGTGTTCGGCGCCGCCGGCTGGCTGGTCTTCGCGGCCGGGTTCGTGACCGGGATCGCCGTGGTCGCGATCCGGGCCGCGCACGGCACCGCGACCGTCGGCCAGGTCGTGCTCGCGGTGACGCTGATCCAGCGGGCCCAGCTCCAGGTGGGCCAGGCCGCGGCGGCCATCGGCCAGCTGCTCACCACGACCCGCACCGCCCGGCGGCTGCTGTGGCTGGAGGACTACTCCGCGGCCGACGGTGCGGTGGCCCGCGCCCGCCAGGCGCCCGCGCCGGCCGCGCTGCGCCGCGGCATCAGCCTGCGGCAGGTCAGCTTCGGCTACCCGCCGGACGGCGCGACCGTGCTGGACCGGATAGACCTGGACCTGCCCGCCGGGTCGGCCGTCGCGCTGGTCGGCGAGAACGGCGCGGGCAAGACCACGCTGGTCAAGCTGCTCACCGGCATGTACCAGCCGGCCTCGGGTCAGGTGCTGCTCGACGGGACTCCGCTCGCGGACGTCGACCTGGCCGCCTGGCGGCAGCGGACCGCCGCCGCGTTCCAGGACTTCATGCGGTTCGAGCTGCCCGCTGGCCAGACGGTCGGGCTCGGCGACCTGCCGCGCCTGGATGACGTCCCGGCCCTGGACCGGGCGCTGCACCGGGCCGACGCCACCGAGGTCGCGGCGGGCCTGCCCGACGGGCTGGCCACCCGCCTGGGCCGGTCCTTCACCGGCGGCCAGGAGCTGTCCGGCGGTCAGTGGCAGCGGCTGGCGCTGGCCCGCGGCATGATGCGGGACACGCCGCTGCTGCTGATCCTGGACGAGCCCACGGCCAGCCTCGACGCGATCACCGAGGCGGCCCTGTTCGAGCGCTACCTGGCCGCGCGCGAGCTGGCCGGCCAGACCGGGGCCATCACCTTGCTGGTATCGCACCGGTTCTCCACGGTGCGGATCGCTGACCTGATCGTGGTGCTCGACCAGGGCCGGGTCGTGGCCAGCGGCGACCACGCATCGCTGATCCGGGCCGGCGGCCTGTATGCCGAGCTGTTCGAGATGCAGGCGCGCTCCTATCGCTGAGCCTTTATCGCTGAGCAGTGGCCCCGCCGAGCGCCAGGCCGAGGATCTCCGGCGAGGCCATGGCCTGCCCGGCGGCGTACTCAGCGTCGAACGCCGCGCCGCCCATGGCGGTGCGCAGGCGCTCCCGGTCGGCATCGCGCAGCCGGGCTTCCAGCGAATCGACGGTCTCACCCAGGGCGGCCAGGGCCTGGTCGGCCGCCCCGTGCAGCCGGGCCGACCGGACCGGGTCCCCGCCACTGCCCGCCATGGCCAGGCCGATCAGCGCGTAGGCCGTGCCCGCCTGCATCCGGACCCGCCGGGCCAGGTCAAATGACTCGGCGAACCGGGTCGAGGCGGCATCCGGCGAGCCGCTGAGGTACTCGGCCAGGCCGAGGTTGAAGGTCTCGTACACCACGCCATAGGTGTCGTTCAGCTCCCGGGCGATGCCGAGCGACTCAAGCAGGTGGCTGCGAGCGGTGGCCAGGTCGCCCATGGCCAGCTCCGAGTACCCGAGGTTGCCCAGCATCGTCCCGGTCTCCCGCCGGTCACCGGCCTGGCGGAACAGGGCCAGGGATTCGGCGGCATCGCGGGCCGCGCCGGCGTGGTCGCCCTCGAAGTCCACGGCATAGGACCTGACCGACAGCAGGCGGGCGACCAGATGGGGTTCACCGAGCCGCCGCGCCAGGTCAAGGCCCTGATCGATGAGCGGCAGCGCGGCCGCCTGCTGGCCCAGGCGCACCAGGACGAACGCGCGCGAGTTCAGCACGTCGGCGGCCAGGTGGTCGTCCCGGGCGGAGCGGGCGATGGCCAGCGCCTCCTCGCAGCAGGCGCCCGCGGCCGCGTAGCCGCCGGTCTGCTCGAGCAGGTAGGCCTCGGTGGCCAGGCCCTGCGCGCGCAGCGGGGTCGGCTCCCGGGCCGCGGGCAGGTCGAGGAACTCGCGGAGCGCGTCGACTCCTTCCGACGCGTGCCCGCGTGCCTTCCAGAAAATCCGGAGCGCCGAAGCCAGCCGGATACCGGGCTCCGGGTCGGCCCGCCTCAGGCAGAAGGCGATCGCGGCCCGGAGGTTGTCGAACTCGAGCTCGAGACGGTCCAGCCACCCGGCCTGATCATGGGCCACGAGCCGTGGGGCCGCCGCTTCGGCCAGGGCCAGGTAATGATCCCGGTGAGCGGTCCCGACCTCGTCTGCGGCCGAGCGGTCGTGCGCCTCGAGCTGGTGTGCCGCGTACTGTCGCACGGTCTCCAGCAGCCGGTAGCGGACCGGGCCGGCACCGGTGTCGTCGAACTGCACGAGGTTCTTGTCGACCAGCGCGCCGAGGTGCCCGAGAACCTCGTCGGCGAGGACGACCTCACCGGCGGTCACGGCTTCGGCCGCGGCCAGGTCGAACCCTCCGGCGAACACACATAGGCTGGCCAGCACGTGGCGCTCGGGCGCGGTCAGCAGCTCCCAGGACCAGTCGACCATGGCCAGCAGCGTCTGCTGGCGCGCCAGGCCGGCCCGCGAGCCGCCAGTCAGGATGGAAAAGCGCCGGTCGAGCCGGGCGTCAAGCTCGGTCACCGACATGACCCGCAGGCGGGCCGCGGCCAGCTCGATGGCCAGCGGGATGCCGTCCAGCCGCCGGCAGATGCGGCCGGCCACGGCGGCGGTCTGCTGGTCCCAGGCCAGCCGCACGCCTTGCTGCTCGGCACGCTCGGCCAGCAGCCGCACGGCCTCGGCGCTCCTGATCGCGTTGACGTCGGCGCCGTCGGCCGGCGTGTCCATCGACGGCACCCGGTACACGTGTTCTCCGTCGATGCCAAGGGGCTCCCGGCTGGTCGCCAGCAGCACGATGTTCGGGCAGGCCCGGAGCAGGACGTCGGCGAGCTTGGCGCACGCGTCGACCACGTGCTCGCAGTTGTCGAGCAGCACCAGCAGGCTCCGCTGGCCGATCGCCTCGGCCAGCGTGCTGGTCAGTGGCCGGTCGGGGTCATCGTGGATGCCGAGCACGCTGGCCACCGTGGCCGCGACCAGGTCGCCGTCCTGAAGCGGGGCGAGATCGACGAACCACACCCCGTCGCCCGAGCCGTCGAGCAGGGCCGCGGCCGCCTGCAGCCCCAGGCGGGTCTTGCCCGCGCCGCCCGTGCCGGTGAGCGTGACCAGGCGAGAGGTGGTGATGAGGCGGCGGACCTGGCCGAGCTGCGCGCCCCGGCCAATGAAGCTCGACACCTGGGCCGGCAGGTTGTTCAGCAGCCCCGGGTTGTCCAGCGACGCCAGTGGCGGGAACCCGGCCGGCAGCCCATCGGCCTCGAGCTGGAAGATCTGCTCGGGCCGGCCGAGGTCCTTCAGCCGGTGCAGGCCCAGATCCCGGACCGAGGCGCCGCCCGGCATCGAGTCGAGCAGCAGCGCGGCCGTGGCGGCCGAGAGCAGAATCTGGCCGCCGTGCGCGACGCCGGCGATCCGGGCCGCCCGGTGCACCTCGATGCCCACCAGGCCCACGTCGGTCTGCGCGGCCTCGCCCGAATGGATGCCCATGCGGACCCGGACGGCCGCGCCGGACGGCCAGGAGTGGGCCCGCAGCGCCCGCTGCATGCCGATCGCCGCGGCCACGCAGGCGCTCGGCGACGTGAACACCGCGAAGAACGCGTCGCCCTGGGTGTCGATCTCCCGGCCGCCGTGCACCGCCAGGCCGGCCCGGATGATCCGGTGGTGGCCGGCCAGGACGTCCGCGTAACCGTCCCCCAGGCGCGCCAGCAACGCCGTGGAACCCTCGATGTCGGTGAACAGGAAGGTCAGCGTCTGCGCGGCGGTCACTCCGGTCACTCCGGCCCACCCCCCGGCGGTGCTGGCTTCCGGCCATCGGACACGGCAATCGTAAGTGCCCCGCCGTGAGCGCGGTTACCTGATGCGTCAGCTCCAGGTCCGGTCATCGGCGGGGTTCGCGTCGCGTGTGACCCCGCCGTCGGGTACTCTTAGCTGGTCATGACGTGCGGCCTGCTCCTTCGCGGCCGCGGCGAGGCCCGGTAGCCAGCCCGGTCGGCCCCTCGCCGCGGGTCGTAGTGCTGCCGACCGACTCCCTGTCCGGTCATCCTTTCTCAGGAGCAGCACTGTCATGAGCAGCACCGTCATGAGCAACTCAGGTAACCAGCGCCCGTCCGGCATGCCGTGCCACCGCTACCGCCCGTTCCCCGCCGTTGACCTGCCCGACCGGCAGTGGCCGTCGCGCACGATCACCGCCGCGCCGCGGTGGCTGTCCACCGACCTGCGCGACGGCAACCAGGCGCTGATCGACCCGATGAACCCAGCCCGCAAGCAGGCCATGTTCGACCTGCTGGTACGCATGGGCTACAAGGAGATCGAGGTCGGCTTCCCGGCGGCCAGCCAGACCGACTTCGACTTCATCCGCAGCCTGATCGAGAGCGGCGCGGTGCCCGACGACGTCCGCATCTCGGTGCTGACTCAGGCCCGCGAGGAGCTGATCGAGCGGACCGTGCAGTCGCTGGCCGGAGCGCGGCTGGCGACCGTGCACATGTACAACGCGGCCGCGCCGATCTTCCGCCGGGTGGTGTTCGGCTGGGACGGCGACGGGCGTGCCGAGTGCCGGGCGGTGGCCGTCGCGGGCACCCGCGCGGTGATGAAGTTCGCCGAGAGCTACCTGGCCGGCACCGACTTCGGGTACGAGTACTCACCCGAGATCTTCATGGACACCGAGCTTGACTTCTCGCTGGAGATCTGCGAGGCGGTGATGGACGTCTGGCAGCCCGAGCCGGGGCGCGAGATCGTGCTCAACCTGCCCTGCACGGTCGAGCGGTCCACCCCGAACGTCTACGCCGACCAGATCGAGTGGATGAGCAGGCACCTGACCAGGCGCGAGCACATCGCGCTGTCCGTGCACACCCACAACGACCGTGGCACCGCGATCGCGGATGCCGAGCTGGCCGTGCTGGCCGGCGCGCAGCGCATCGAGGGCTGCCTGTTCGGCAACGGCGAGCGCTCCGGGAACGTGGACCTGGTGACCCTCGGGCTGAACCTCTACAGCCAGGGCATCGACCCGATGATCGACTTCAGTGACATCGACGAGATCCGCCGCACCGCCGAGTACTGCACCCGCATCGGCGTGCACGAGCGGCACCCGTACGCCGGCGATCTGGTCTACACGTCGTTTTCCGGGTCGCACCAGGACGCGATCAAGAAGGGCTTCGACGATCTTGAACGGCAAGCCGCCGAGGCAGGCAAGCCGGTGCGCGAGCTGCCGTGGGCGATGCCCTACCTGCCGATCGACCCCAAGGACGTCGGCCGGTCCTACGAGGCGGTCATCCGGGTCAACTCGCAGTCCGGCAAGGGCGGCGTGGCCTACATCATGAAGACCGACCACCACCTCGACCTGCCGCGCCGGCTGCAGATCGAGTTCAGCCACGTCATCCAGCGGCACACCGAGGACGAGGGCGGCGAGGTGGACGCGTCGCTGATGTGGGAGATCTTCGCCGGCGAGTACCTGCAGCCGGGCTCGTTCGACCTGGTCGACTTCGGCTCGGCTAGCGAGCAGGGCGTGGAGCGGATCACCGCGACCGTGCGCGCCTTCGCCGCCGAGCACACCCTGACTGGCACCGGTAACGGCCCGATTGCCGCGTTCTGCGACGCCCTGTCCGGCTGCGACCTGGGGCTCGGCGGGCTGAACGTCCGCGTGCTCGACTACACCGAGCACGCGCTGACCGCCGGGCGGGACGCCGAGGCCGCCGCCTACCTGGAGATCGCCATCGGCGAGCAGGTGCTCTGGGGCGTCGGCATCAGCGAGTCGATCGTGGACGCGTCGCTGCGCGCCGTGATCAGCGCCCTGAACCGCGCGGCCCGGTAACGGGGGCGGGATCAGATCGCGCTGCGCCCGCCGTCGGCGGGGATGACGGCGCCGGTGATGTAGCTGGCCTTCGGCGACGCGAGGAACGCGATGAGCTCGGCGATCTCGCTGGGCTGGGCGGCGCGGGACATCGGGGTCGTGGCGCCGAGGGCATCGGTCTCGTCGTCGGACTGGATGGAGGTGTAAACCGGCCCGGGGGCGACCGTGTTGACCCGGACGCCGACCGGGCTGAACTCGGCCGCCCAGGACCGGGTCATCGACGCCATGGCGCCTTTGGTGGCGCTGTACGCGGCGGCATGGGGCAGGCCGATCTGGCCGACCTCGCTGCCGAGGTTGATGATGCTGCCGCCGCCCCGGGCCGCCATCTTCGGGGCCAGCGCGCCGACCAGGAAATACGGTGCCCGGACGTTGGCCGCGAACATCTGGTCGAAGGTGGTCGCGTCGATATCCGCCGTCGGCCCGTGCCAGGCGAAGCCCGCGTTGTTGACCAGGACGTCGACCAGGCCGGCCTGCCGGACCAGTTTGTCCGGCCCGGCGGGATCGTTGAGATCGGCGGCCGCGAAGCGAGCCTGGCCGCCCTCGGCGGTGATGGCGTCGACCACCGCCGCGCCGTGACTGGCGTTCCGTCCGTGCACGACCACGTCGGCGCCGTGCCGGGCCAGTTCCTCGGCCGTCGCCCGCCCGATCCCCGAGGTTGCCCCGGTTACCAGCGCGGTCAGGCCCTTGAGATCTTGCTGCTCGGCCATGTCGTCTCCCCGTTCCGCACAGAACCGCAGATCGTGACCGAAGCCCGCCTGGCTAGCGTCCCCCGGAGCGGACCGGCTGAAACTGCCCGGCGCCGAGGGAACCTGACCTCACCCGCCGCCTCACCGCCGCGGGGGAAGCGGGGCCTGTGCCCGGGCGCTTAGGGTCTGAGCATTCACGGCACTAGCGACCGGACTGCCTGACCGAAGACCGCCTGACCCTGACGGCATGGGAGGAGGCCGCAGTGCCCCACAAGGTTATCCGGCAGCAGCGCAGCGACCCGGGACAGAGCCAGCGGCGCCCGGTGATGCTGGCCATCGCGGGGGACAGTGCGGCCGGCAAGACCACGCTCGCCCGCGGGATCGCCGCGGCCCTCGGCCCGGACCGCGCCACCGCCATGTGCGTCGACGACTATCACCGCTACGACCGGGCAGAGCGGGTCGGCGTGCCGTTCACGGTGCTCAATCCGGAGTGCAACTACGTCGACATCATGGAGCAGCACCTGCAGCTGCTGGCCCTGGGCAGGCCGATACTCAAGCCCGTCTACGACCACGGAACCGGGCAGCTGGTCCGCCCTGTCCTGGTCGAGCCGCGCGACTTCGTGCTGGTCGAAGGGCTGTTGCCGCTGCACACCAAGCTGGCCAGGGCGTGCTTCGACATCACCGTCTACCTGGATCCCCCGGAGGAGATCCGGCGCGATTGGAAGGTGCGGCGCGACTGCGCCGAGCGCGGCTACGCGCCACACCAGGTGGCCGCGGAGCTGGAGCGGCGGGAGCCGGAATCGGCGGCCTACGTCCGGCCACAGCGGGCCTGGGCGGACATCTGTGTGCGGTTCGCGCCCATCGACGGCCGGGCGGTCGCGATGGACACGCCACTGTCGGCGGAGCTTCTGCTCCGCCCGACCATCCAGCACCCCGATCTGACCGACGTGCTGACCGACGACGACCGCCGCACCGTCCACCTCAGGCTGATGCGGGATGCCGACGGCCGCCCGGTCGACGCGCTGCACATTCACGGCTACGCTCCGCGGGAGGACAGCCGGATAGTGCAGAAGGCGATCTGGGAGCAGCTGTCCGCCGACCACGGGACGGCCATGCCTGACTCGCTCGGGGGTTTCGCCAACGGCCGGCGCAGCGAGGCGCTGGCCATCGCGCAGCTGCTGCTGGTCTGGCATCTGCTCGAGGCACTGGAGTGAAGCAGGCTGGGGCTCCGGGCCGGGCGCGCGCTGGGTACCGCGGCGACCACGATGGGTACCGTTCTGGCATGGAACGCCCGGACCGGCCGCTGCGGCTGGTGATCATCGATGATCACCAGATGGTGCTTGACGGCCTGACGGCCATGCTCCGGCCGTACCGTGACCGGGTCGAGATCGCCGGGGAGTCGAGCGACTCACGCGAGGCAGCCCAGCTGGTCGCCGACCTTGAGCCGGACGTTGTGCTGCTTGACGTGCGGCTGCGCGGCACCAGTGGCCTGGACCTGTGCACCGAGCTCCTCGGCCGCGTGCCGGACTGCAAGGTCGTCTTCCTCACCGTCTATGACGACGAGCAGTACCTGTACCAGGCGCTGCGCGTCGGCGCCGCCGGCTTCCTGCTGAAGTGGATCCGCGGCGCCGAACTGGTCGACCATCTGTGCCGCATCTGTGAGGGGGAGATTCTCATCGACCCGGCGCTGGCCGGCCGGGTGGCGCTGTCCGCGGCCCGGCTGCACAGCGGCGAGTTCTGGCCGGGAGCCCATCTGGGCCTGACGCAGCGCGAAAGCGAGGTGCTCTCATTGCTGGTAGCCGGGCTGAGCAACCGCGCGATCGCGGCCAAGCTGGTGGTCAGCGAGGAGACGGTGAAGACTCATTCCCGTGGCATCTACCGCAAGCTGGGGGCGTCCGACCGCGCCGGGGCGGTGGCCGCGGCCCTGCGCGAGGGGTTGTTTCATTGAGCCCGGCCCGGCCCGCGCACCCCGATCCGGAGCGTGAGGCCAAGCTCCTTTCCCGCGTCATCGACACCATCTCGGCCGGGCTTGACCTGGACCGGATCTTGCAAGGGGTCGCTCGCCTGGTGACCGAGACGGCCGACACCGACGTGTGCTTCGTGCACCTGCTCGACGAGCAGGGCACCCGGCTCCAGCTGCGCGGGGCGACGCCGCCCTTCGACGATCTCGTGGGGAAGATCGAGCTCTCCCTCGGGGAGGGCGTCTCCGGCTGGGTGGCCCTGCACGGCGAGCCGGCCGTGCTGGTCGACCACAAGGCCGAAGACCCGCGGTACCGGTACTTCCCGGCGCTGCGCGGCGAGGACTACGCGTCGATGGTGTCGGTGCCCGTGGTGACCCCGCTCGGCCATCTGGTCGGGGTCCTGAACGTGCACACCAAGGCTCGCCGTGAGTTCACCGAACCGGATGTGGAGCTGCTGCGGTCGGTGGCGGGCCTGGTGGCCGGGGCGATCGAGAACGCCAGGCTGCACAGCCGGCTGGCCGAGCGGGAGGAAGCGCTCGAGCGGTTCGCCGAGCAGATGGTGGAGTGGCAGGAACACGAAAGCCGCCGCCTGGCCGGCGAGATCCACGACGGCATCAGCCAGCGCATCGTGAGCCTGTTCTTCCACCTCTCGGCGGCCGCCGACGCGATACCGGGCGAACCGGACGTGGCGGCCGAGCAGGTGGCCCGGGCTCAGGATCTGGCCGCCGCCGCACTGGACGAGACCCGCTCGGCGATCGCGGGCCTGCGCCCGCCCGTTCTCGACGACCTCGGGCTGGCCGCCAGCCTGGAGAGCCTGGGCCACTCCTTCCCGCAGCTGGACGTTCAAGTCGAGGCGGCCAGCTGCCGGATCGCCGAGCACATAGAGACCGCCGTGTACCGGACGGCCCAGGAGGCGCTGCAGAACGCGGTCAAGCACGCTCAGGCCCGGACGGTGCGAGTACACATGTCCGTGCAGGACAATCGCGTTCTGCTCGAGGTGCGCGACGACGGCCAGGGCCTGCCCGCCGCGGCGCTGGGGAAGGCGCGGGAGCCCGCCGGTCCCACCGGCTTCGGCCTGTCCGGCATGCGGGAGCGGGCCGAGCTGCTGGGCGGGAAGCTCCAGCTGTCCAGCTCGCCCGGCCGCGGTACCACGGTCCGGCTGGTCCTGCCGCTTACCCCGGCCGGTCAGGCCATCTGATCCGGCGAGCCGACGAGAAGGGCCGGGTAGACGGGCAGGTCGGGGCGGGAGGCCTGGGCAGGCCGGGACGGCTCGGCGGGCTGGCCGGGCGCAGTGCCATCGCTGAACACCCGGCTGCCGCGGACGTCGGCTTCGGTGATCTCGGCCAGGTCGGCCCGGCTGACCTGGCCACCCGCCGCTACCAGGCGCCCGGCCTGTCGCAGCCGAAGCCGGTCGATGGCGTTCCTGATGCTGCGCGCGCCCGCGAACCGCGGCTGCCGCATGCGCAGGCCGACGTATTCGCGGAACGCCGCCGCCGCCTCGGGCGAGAGCCGGTATTCCTCCTGATCGAGCATGCGCAGGGCGATCTGCATGAGGTCACAGATGCCGAAGTCGGGAAAGTCGATGTGATGCCCGATCCGTGAGGCCATGCCCGGGTTGGAGCGGAAAAACACGTCCATCCGCTCCCTGTACCCGGCCAGGATGACGACCAGGTCATCGCGGTGGGCCTCCATGAACTGCAGCAGGATCTCGATGGCCTCCTGGCCGTAGTCGCGCTCGTTGTCCGGCCGGTAGAGGTAGTACGCCTCGTCGATCAGGAGGACTCCGCCCATGGCCCGCTTGAGCACTTCCTTGGTCTTGGGCGCGGTATGGCCGACGTACTGCCCGATGAGGTCGTCCCGGGTCGCGGTGACCAGCTGGCCCTTGCGCAGGTACCCGAGTTCGTGCAGCAGCCCGCCCATGTGCATCGCCATGGTGGTCTTGCCAGTCCCCGGGCTGCCGGTGAAGCACATGTGCAGGCTGGGGCGGGATGAGGACAGCGCGTACCGCGCCCGCAGCCGGTCGACCAGCAGCAGCGCAGCCACCTCGCGCACCCGTTCCTTGACCGGCGACAGCCCGACGAACTCGGCGTCGAGCCGTTCAAGCAGCCCGGATATCTGCAGCGCCCGGCCTTCCTCGTCAAGGTCAACGAGGGCATCGGCCGGCAGCTGCGGGCGGGCACCGTGGTTCGCGCCCGGCTGGGGGTCAGGTCCCGCCGCCTGACTGCCGCGGCCACCATCCGCATCGTCGGCCGTGGGCGCGGCGCCCGGGGGGCCAGTGCCCGGGCGAGGCATGGCGAACCCGCGCGCGTCCCGCCCGGCGGACTCCCCGTCCCCGTTCACGTCACGATCCCCTTCACCCGCGGTGGCCGTTCGGATGGCCGTAGCGCTCACCACTGGGCCGGTCGGCGGCATATGGGTGCAGCGCGTAGCTGATGCGCCGGTCACCGGCCTCGGCCCGGTCCAGGCGGAAGCCCGGCTCGTGACCCGGGCGATTGACGATGAAGCTGAGCGCGGTCGTCTGCCGGCCAAGGGAGGCGTCGTAGGCCGAAACCCGGACGTAGTGATCAGGCCACGCCTGCACGCACCCGGTCACCTCGTGCATGGCCGCCGATGCGTCGGAGAGCCCGAACATGGGCAGGCCCCACATCTCCCACAGGACGTTGCGGGGGTGCGGGTCGTCGGTGAACTCGATCGCTACCGCCCAGCCGCGGTCGATCGCGTACTGAATCTGCGCGCTGATCTCATCGGCGGTGAGGTCGGGCAGGTACGAGAACGTTCCCTGAGTGATCCGCATGGCAGGCTCCTGGATGGCGCGCCGCTCACCTGGTCGGGGTGAGCGTGACGTCGGGGGTGTCGGTCGATTCGTAGTTGAAGGTGATGTCGCCCCAGGTGTCGATGGCGGCTCGTAGTTCGGGGGAGTGCCTGGCCGCATCGGCCAGAATCCGCTCGCCTTCGCGGATGAAGTCGCGGCCCTCGTTGCGGGCCTTGATCATGCTCTCGACGGCTACGCGGTTGGCCGTGGCGCCGGCGGCGATGCCCATGGGATGGCCGATGGTGCCGCCGCCGAACTGCAAGATGACGTCCTCACCCAGGTAGTTGAGCAGCTGGTGCATCTGGCCGGCGTGGATGCCTCCCGATGCCACGGGCATGACGGCGGGCATCGATCCCCAGTCCTGGTCGAAGTAAATGCCCTGGCCGGGATTCTGCGGCACCCGCCACTCGCGCAGCGTGTCGTAGTAGCCGCGCACCATGGCCGGATCGCCCTCCAGCTTGCCCACCACCGTCCCGGCGTGCAGGTGATCGACGCCGATCAGCCGGCACCACTTGGCGATGACCCGGAAGTTGACGCCATGCGACTTCTGCCGGGTGTAGGTGCTGTGGCCGGCGCGGTGCAGGTGCAGCAGGACGCCGTTGGCCCGGGCCCAGTTGGACATCGAGTGCAGGGCGGTGTAGCCGACGGTCAGGTCGACCATGATGATGATGCTGCCCAGCTCCCGGGCGAACTCGGCGCGCTCGTACATGTCCTCCATCGAGGCGGCGGTGACGTTCAGGTAGTGCCCCTTGACCTCGCCGGTGCGCTGCGCGGCCCGGTTCACGCCGTCCATGGCGAACAGATAACGGTCCCGCCAGCGCATGAACGGCTGGGAGTTGATGTTCTCGTCGTCCTTGGTGAAATCAAGCCCGCCGCTCAGGGCCTCGTAGACCACCCGGCCGTAGTTGCGCGCGGACAGCCCGAGCTTGGGCTTGGTGGTGGCGCCGAGCAGCGGCCTGCCGTACTTGCCCAGGTACTCGCGCTCCATCACGACCCCGTGCGGCGGCCCGTGGAAGGTCTTGACATATTGCAGCGGGATCCGCAGGTCCTCGAGCCGCAGCGAGCGCAGCGCCTTGAACCCGAAGACGTTACCGATGATCGAGGAGGTCAGGTTGGGGATCGAACCTTCCTCGAACAGGTCGATGTCGTAGGCAATGTAGGCGATGTACTCGTTGTCGCGGCCGGGCACCGGATCCACCCGGTAGCACTTCGCCTGATAGTGCTCGTAAGCGGTCAGCCGGTCCGTCCACACCACCGTCCACGTGGCCGTCGATGACTCCCCGGCCACCGCGGCACCGGCCTCCACCGCAGGCACGCCTGGCTGCGGAGCGATCCGGAAGGCGGCCAGGATGTCGCTGTCCTTGGGCTCGTAGTCGGCGTCGTAGTAACCCATCTGCGCGTACGGGATGACGCCCGCGCTCCACCGGTCCTGCGCTGCGGTCATGCCGTGCCCCCTCGTCGCTCCGTGGCCCCACCCGTCCCGCCCTCTCCGCATCAGCATGGCTCGTCAACACTTTGACTGTCTATTGAGACTTGCTTGAGAACTATCAAGCAAAACGCTAAGAGAACAATCCACCAATCCGTTCCGGCGAGGGTGTCGAATACGGGTCATGAACCCAGGTGACATGCGGGCGCGGCGTCCGGGTTCTGGCCTGGTGCTCACCGACGAGGTGCCCGAGACCGTGGCGGCCAGCATGGACGCCGAGCGGGTGCGCCGCTGCCTAGGCGGGCTGACCGAGCTGCAGCGCGAGTCGATCACGCTTGCCTACTACGGCGGTTATACCTACCCGCAGGTGGCGGCGCTGCTGCATACGGCGCTGGGCACGGTCAAGACCCGCCGGCCGCGGGGTCCGCGGGCGGGCCCGCCTGACTGTGATCAGACATCGACGTCCTTTCCGGGGTCGCGGAACATTCGCTTGCCCTTCCGATGTGCACGCGGTTTTCGCCCGTGCTTCGGCCTTGGTGCGGGCGTGGATTGGCCGCGGGCCGCAGGTAACCGGATCGTTACCAAACGGCCCATCGCGCTAGACGGCGGCAGCGCGTTCTGGCGTGGCCGGCCCGGGAGGATGGAACCCGCTGGCCCCGGTGTCGTTCAGCACGTGCGCGACCAGCCGGGCAGCGGGCAGCGGCAGCCGGCCGGGATGCGCGATCAGGTACCAGTCACGGTGCAGCGGGGTACCGGGAACCCGGACCTCGGCCAGGCGGCCGGAGGCCAGCTCCTGGGCCACCGCGTCACGGGATACCAGCGTGACCCCGAGGCCGACGGCGGCCGATTCGCGGATCGCGCCATTGGACCCGACGGTCAGCGTCGGCGGCGTGATGTCCAGCTCGGTGAGCAGCGCCTCGGTGCTCAGCCGGGTGCCGGAGCCTGGTTCCCGCAGCAGCCAGGCCTGGCGGGACAGCCACCGCAGCAGGCCAGTGGCCGCCGCGGCGCCAGGGGCGCCGGCCACGCCGGAGCCGGTGGCGGCAGACTCGGCGGCCAGTTCCGGTGCGCTCACGACGACCAGCTCATGCGGGCGGACCGCGTGGACTCGCACGTCCCATCCCGGCTCCGGACGCCCGGCCAGGGCCAGGTCCACCCGATGGTGCTCGAGCAGGGTCCGGACCCGGTCGCGGTTACCGGCCTCGAGCAGCACACCAGTGTGCGGATGCTGCCGCCGGTAGCCGCTGAGCAGGCCGGGGACGATCTGCTCGGCAGCCGTGGTGACCGCGGCGATGCGCAGCTCGCCCCGCTCCGGATCGGCAGCGGCGGCAGCGGCCAGGCGTGCCTCGTCCAGCAGGCCAAGTACCCGGTGAGCGTAGGCCGCGTACTCCTCGCCCGCGCTGGTCAGCCGCAGGCCGCGGCCGTCGGGGCGGATCAGCTGGAGCCCGAGGGACCGCTGCATCGCGGCCAGGGAAGCGGATACCGCCGCCTGGGTGACCACGAGCTGCTCGGCGGCCGCGCGCACCGACCCGGTCTCGGCCACGGCCAAGAACGTGCGGAGCTGATTCAGCGTCAGCGCGGGCTCCCGTCAGGCAGGCGGATACTTAAGCGATCTGCTATGAATCCTAGGTCACCATTAAGCGTGAGCTAGGAGGGCCTGCCACCGCTAAGCTCGTCCAGGAGATCGTCGGCCAAGCCCTTGGAGGCGTTGCGTGGTGTCACAAAGCACGGTTGACGGTGCGCGATGGCTGGAGGTAAGCCCCGAGCGCCTGGCGGCCTGGCTGGAGTCCTTCGCGCAGCGCCACGGCGACGCCGCCGTCGAGCCAGGCCCGGCCGTGGTCACGTTCCGCGCCGCCGACGGGGCGCTGGCACAGGCTCATGTGCCGTTCCCGCCGCTGCCGGAGGGCGCGGGGGACGGGACCGGATCGATCGCCGGCAGCGCCGAGCGGATCAGCGCGCACGCGCGGGCCGACCGCACGGTTGGCGTGCTGCTGGTCCGGCTGGGCGGGTATGCGGCCGGGGTCTTCACCGGCCCTGAAGCACACCTGGTGGCATCCAAGGTCGGTTCGCGGCTGGTTCACGGGCGCAGCGCGGCCGGCGGCCAGTCGCAGCAGCGGTTCGCGCGGCGGCGCGAGAAGCAGGCCAGCGAGGCACTCGGCGCGGCGGCCGACACCGCCGCGGCCGTGTTCGGCCAGTTCGCGGGCAAGCTCGACGCCGTGGTGCTCGGCGGGGACCGGCGCGCGATCGCCGGCCTGCGCGACGACCCGCGGCTGCGGCCCTACCTCGACCTCGCCGTGGAGCGCTTCCTCACCGTGCCCGACCCGCGGCTGGCCGTGCTGCGCAGCACACCGCGGCTGTTCCGGGCGATCCGGATCCAGCTGACCGAGCCGGCCCGGACCGGCTGAAGAAATCCGTTGCCGGGTCGGGGCGGGCCTCGGGTAGCCTGAGCGCATGCAACCGCTCCTGTCCTGACGGGCTGCCCACGTTGATGGTGGGCCTGCAGCTTCTGATGCCCGTTATGTCCGACTATGGAGCGTTCTTCTCGTGATCAATGTGAACGACCTTGAGTTGCGCGCGGGAGCGCAGCTATTGCTGGAGGCCGCCACGTTCCAGGTGGCACCGGGCGACAAAATAGGCCTGGTCGGCCGGAACGGCGCGGGCAAGACCACGCTGGCGCGGGTGATGGCGGGGGAGTCGGCCCCGGCGGCCGGTACCGTCCGCAGCAGCGGGTCGGTCGGGTACCTGCCGCAGGACACGATGGTCGGCGATCTCGAGGGCCTGGCGGTGGACCGGGTGCTGTCGGCCCGGGGCCTGGACGCGCTGCTGGCCGGCCTGCGCGAGGCCGAGCTTGGCATGGCCGACTCGGATCCCCGCAGGCGCGACGCCGCGGTGCGCCGGTACGGCCAGCTGGAAGAGCGGCTGACCGTGCTCGGCGGGTACGCCGCCGAAGCCGAGGCGGCCTCGCTCGCCTCCAGCCTGGGCCTGCCGGCGAAGGTGCTGAGGCAGCAGCTGCGGACCTTGTCCGGAGGGCAGCGACGCCGGATCGAGCTGGCCCGGATCCTGTTCGGCGGGTCGCAGACACTGCTGCTCGACGAGCCGACCAACCACCTCGACGCCGACTCGGTGGCCTGGCTGCGCGATCACCTGCGGGCCTTCCGCGGCGGTCTGGTGGTGATCAGCCACGACACCGCGCTGCTTGAGGCCGTGGTCAACAAGGTGTTCCATCTCGACGCCGACCGCCGCGTGCTGGACATCTACAATCTGGGCTGGAAGGGCTACCTCGACCAGCGGGAGACCGACGCCCGCCGCCGCAGGCGGGAGCGGGTGAACGCGGAGCGCCAGGCCAGCGCGCTGCAGTCACAGGCCGACAAGATGCGCGCGAAGGCGACCAAGGCAAAGGCGGCCCAGAGCATGCAGCGGCGGGCGGAGCGGCTGCTCGCCGGGGTCAGCGCCGACCGGGCGCCGGACCGGGTGGCCCGGATCAGGTTCCCGGTTCCCGCGCACTGCGGCCGCACCCCGCTGGCCGCGCAGGGCCTGACCAAGTCCTACGGGTCGACCGAGGTCTTCGCCGGCGTGGACATGGCGGTGGACCGGGGTTCCCGGGTCGTGGTCCTCGGCCTGAACGGCGCGGGCAAGACCACCCTGCTCCGGCTGCTGTCCGGCCTGGAAGAGCCAGACTCGGGCGAGGTCCAGCCCGGCCATGGCCTGCGGCTCGGCTACTACGCGCAGGAGCACGAGACCCTGGACACCAAGCGGACCGTGCTGGAGAACATGCGCTCCGCCGCGCCCGACCTCACCGAGGCTGAGCAGCGCCGCGTTCTCGGCTCGTTCCTGTTTTCCGGTGACGCGGTGGCCAAGCCGGCCGGCGTGCTCTCCGGCGGCGAGAAGACCAGGCTCGCCCTGGCGCTGCTGGTCGTGTCGGGCGCGAACGTGCTGCTGCTCGACGAGCCGACCAACAACCTGGATCCCGGGAGCCGGGCCGAGATCCTGTCCGCGCTGCGCGGCTTCCAGGGGGCGATCGTGCTGGTCACCCACGACGAGGGCGCCGTGGAGGCGCTCGGGCCGGAGCGGGTCGTGCTGCTCCCCGACGGGGTCGAGGACGCGTGGAGCGACGAGTTCACCGACCTGGTCGCGCTGGCCTGACAAAAAGAAGAGATCTTTTGCGGGCGTGTGGGTAGCCGATCACGAGTTCATGCGTGATCATGGCGGGAGACGGTAACGCAGCGGTCACTTTCAGCTCAACGGGAGGTAAGCGTGACCGAGACCCTCAAGAAAGGCACCCGGGTGACCGGTGCCGACCGCACGAAGCTGGCAGCTGATCTGAAGAAGAGATACAACGCCGGCGAGAGCATCCGCTCCTTGGCTGGGTCGACCGGCAGGTCCTATGGATTCGTACACCGGATCCTGACCGAGACGGGGGTGCCGCTGCGCGGGCGGGGTGGTGCCACCCGGGGCAAGGCCAAGCGCTGACCGGCGACAGCTCCCGTACTGCCGAGCTCGCGGCCAGCGGGCTGCACCTGGAGATCTCCGACGCGGTCGCCACGGTGACGCTCAGCAGGCCCGAGCGCCGGAATGCGATGACCCCGGCGGTGTGGCGCGGTCTCGCCGCCATCGGCGCCGGCCTGCCGCCCGGGGTCCGCGTGGTCGTGGTCCGGGGTGCCGGGCCCTCGTTCTGTTCCGGGATCGACCTGCGCATGTTCTCCGCAGAAGGGGTTCCCGGGGAGACCCCGCCGCCCACCGCCGCCGACCCCGGGTTCGAGGCGTCGGTGGCCAGCTGGCAGGAAGGGTACCTGTGGCTGCGCGATCCGCGCATCGTGTCGATCGCCGCGGTACAGGGGCACGCCATTGGCGCGGGATTCCAGCTGGCACTCGCCTGCGATCTGCGCGTGCTGGCCGACGACGCGAAGCTGTGCATGAAAGAGCCCGCGCTCGGCCTGGTCCCCGACCTGACCGGGACCAAGCCGCTGGTCGACATCGTGGGACTGCCGCGGGCGATCGAGCTGTGCCTCACCGCCCGTACCGTGTCGGCGCGGGAAGCCAGCGACCTGGGGCTGGCCGAGCTGCTGGTGCCGGCCGCCGACCTGGACGGGGCGGTCGCGGACCTGACCGCGGCGCTGCTTGAGATCGACGCCGAGGCGGCCCGGGCGACCAAGCGGCTGCTGGTCCAGGCCCGCGCAAATACCCTGGAGCAGCAGGCGGCGGCGGAACGCAGCGCCCAGGTGACCCTGCTGCGGGGCCGGCTGGCCCGCTCCTGACCCGCTGGTTCGCCCTCGGCTAACCCGGGAAGAAGATCGGCCGCTAAAAGGTTCGGGGCGTCATGTATGCCAATCAGTGGCACGCGATGCGCGGGTTCTCCCGTGACCCGTCAGTGACCAAACAGCGGCTCAAGCCCGGAACGGTCCGCCGGATCGCGACCTACGCGCGGCCCTACCGCTGGGACCTCGCGATCTTCATTTTCGCCGCGGCGCTGGATGCCGTGGTCACGGTGTCCTATCCGGTGCTGCTCGGCGTGATCATCGACAAGGGCATCGTGCCGAAGAAGGTCCACGTCGTGCTGTTCCTGGCCGGCGTGGTCGTCGCGCTGGCCTTGTTCGACGCGGCCCTCAACATAGCGCAGCGCTACTTCACCGCCCGGGTCGGCGAGGGCCTGATCTACGACCTGCGCACCGAGGTGTTCGGCCACGTGCAGCAGCAGCCGATCGCGTTCTTCACCCGGGCGCAGACCGGCTCGCTGGTGAGCCGGCTGAACAGCGACGTGATCGGCGCCCAGCAGGCGCTCACCTCCACGCTGTCGTCGGTGGTGTCCAGCGTGCTGCAGCTGGTCCTGGTGCTGATCGCAATGTTCTACTACTCGTGGCTGGTCACGGTGATCGCACTGGCGCTGATCCCGATGTTCCTGATCCCGGCCCGCTTCGTCGGGCGGCGGCTGCAGACGCTGACCAGGGAGTCGATGCAGCTCGACGCCGCGATGGGGTCGACGATGACCGAGCGGTTCAACGTCGCGGGAGCGATGCTGGTCAAGCTGTTCGGCAAGCCCGGCAGCGAGAACCAGGTCTTCGCCGGCCGGGCGGCCAAGGTCCGCGACATCGGCGTGGTGCAGGCGATGTACGGCGGGACGCTGTTCATCGGGCTGACGCTGCTCGCCTCGCTGGCCACCGCGGTCGTCTACGGGGTCGGCGGGTCGCTGGTCGTCCACGGCGCCTTCCAGATTGGCGCCCTGGTGACCTTGGCTCTGCTGCTGCAGCGGCTGTACGGGCCGATCACGTCGCTGTCAAACGTTCAGGTCAATGTCATGAGTGCGCTGGTCAGCTTTGACCGGGTGTTCGAGGTGCTCGACCTGAAACCGCTGATCGAGGACCGGCCGGACGCGGTGGCGCTGGTGGTCACCGGCCAGGATAACGGATCGGCCGCGGAGCCGGCCGCTGATATCGTCTTCGACCATGTCTGGTTCCGCTACCCGCCCGCGTCCGAGGTCTCGCTGGCGTCGCTGGAGTCCATAGCGCTGCCGCAGCCCGAGCGCACCGACGCGAACCTGGGCGTTCTGCACGACGTGAGCTTCAACGCGCCGGCCAGGCAGCTCACGGCGCTGGTCGGGCCGTCGGGCGCGGGCAAGACGACGATCACCAACCTGGTGTCGCGGCTGTATGACCCCGACCAGGGCACCGTGCGCATCGGCGGGTACGACCTCCGGGAGGTCACCCAGGATTCGCTGCACGACGTGGTCGGGGTGGTCACCCAGGACGCGCACCTGTTCCACGACACGATCCGGGCCAACCTGGCCTACGCCCGCCCCGGAGCCACCGAGCAGGAACTGATCGACGCGTGCCAGGCCGCGCAGATCTGGGACCTGGTCTCGGTGCTGCCTGACGGCCTGGACACGATCGTGGGCGACCGCGGCTACCGGCTGTCGGGCGGCGAGAAGCAGCGCGTGGCCCTGGCCAGGCTGCTGCTGAAGGCACCCGCGGTGGTGGTGCTCGACGAGGCCACCGCCCACCTGGACTCCGAATCCGAGGCCGCGGTGCAGCGGGCGCTCAAGACGGCGCTGGCCGGGCGCACCTCGCTGGTCATCGCCCACCGGCTGTCCACCATCCGCGAAGCCGACCAGATCCTGGTCATCGACGAGGGCCGGGTCCTCGAGCACGGCAGGCACGAGGAGCTGCTGGCCGCCGGCGGCCTGTACGCCGAGCTCTACCGCACCCAGTTCGCCAGCCAGGAGCCTGCGGCGCTGGCCTGACCTGGGCGGCGCGCGCCTCAGATTGCGCGCAGGGCACCGCCGTCCACCGGGATCATCGTGCCGGTGAGGTAGGCGGCGGCGGGGGAGAGCACGAACGCCGCCACCCGGCCGAACTCCTCCGGCGTGCCGTAACGGCGCAGCGGGATGCGCTGGGACAGCTCGGCCCGCACTGTGTCCGGGTCACCGGACCTGGCGTCGAGCTCGCGCACCCGGCCGGTCGCGATCCGGCCGGGCAGCAGCCCGTTGACCCGGATGCCCCGTGGCCCCAGCTCGTCGGCCAGCGTCTTGGCCACCCCGGCCAGGCCCGGCCGCAGGCCGTTGGAGATGGCCAGGTCCGTAATCGGCGACCGCACCGACGATGACAGCACGAACGCCAGGGATCCGCCCGCGTCCAGCTCGGCGGCGACGGCGACCGCGATGCGGACGGCACCGAGGAACACGCTCTCGAACGCGTCCCGCCAGGCCTGTTCCGAGGTCTGCGCCACCGACCCGCCGGGCGGGCCGCCCACGCTGATCAAGGCGCCGTCCAGCCTCCCGAACGACTCCTTAGCCACCGCCATCAGCCGCTGCGGCGCATCCGGGTCGCGGTTGTCCGTGGCCACGCCGACGGCCCGTCCCGCCCCGAGTTCGGCGGCAGCCGCCACGATGCCGTCGGCGCCCCGGCTGCTGATCACCACCCGGGCCCCGTCAGCCACGAGGGCCTGCGCCGTGGCGAAGCCGAGCCCGCGGCTGCCGCCGGTGATCACGTATACCCGGCCGGCCAGTCCTAGAT
>Ga0335075_10003813_pt1 | contig 23684 bp, 22 predicted proteins | sample Lox_Sample_24_FD_206723 | JGI IMG/M metagenome (GOLD analysis project Ga0335075, IMG submission 206723) | Soil microbial communities from Loxahatchee National Wildlife Refuge, Florida, United States - Lox_Sample_2.4 | ecosystem: Environmental > Terrestrial > Soil > Wetlands | place: USA...
CGCTGGACAACCCCGACCCCCTCAGCGCAGGCGGAGAACAACGCCGCAAGCTCCTCCTGGCCGGAGTTGTTATCTGCTGCGTCGTCCTTGTCGTCTGGATCGTCGTACTGGCCGTGACGCTGCCGCGTTACTACCGTGCGGGCAGCTGGCGCGGCGCCTGGGTCGGCTTCGACGTTGCGCTACTGGCGGCCTTTGCGGTGACCGGCTGGGCGGCATGGCGGCGACGCCAGCTACTGATCATCTCTCTGGTCGTGCTGGCGACATTGCTGTGCTGTGATGCCTGGTTTGACGTTGTTCTCGATGCGCGCACGAAGGGGTTCGAGCTGAGCCTGCTGTCAGCGCTGGTGATCGAGCTGCCGCTGGCCGCAGTGGCCATTCTCACTACCCGGCGGCTGCTGCGGTCGACCTACTCGGTCATGCTCAGGACCCGCGGGTATTGCGGGCCGCTGCCTGAGCTGCGCCAGATCCCGCTGATCGGCTTGGAGCGCGACCGCAATCTGGCTGAGCTGCTTGCTGCACCGGACGAGCAGCTCGTCGGGGCGGACGAGCATCTGCCTGGAGCAGAGCAGCAGGCCTATTCTGAGCCGGCCGGGCCAATAACTGCCGAGCACGCACATGGGGCGCACACCGCGGCAGAGGAGCCGTCCGAGCGGGATGTCGACTCTGGCCGCGGCCAGTATTGACGTACCAGGACCAGGAGCGGCCGCGCCTCAGGTGCCGGGGGAGACCAGGCCCGACTCGTAGGCGAGCACGACTGCCTGGACTCGGTCACGGAGACTCAGCTTCGTGAGAATGCGGCCAACGTGGGTCTTCGCCGTCGCTTCGCTGAGGAACAGCTCGGCGGCTATCTCGGCATTCGACATGCCGCGGGCGATCAGGCCGAGCACCTCGAGTTCACGTGGGGTGAGCGCGGATATGTCGCAGCAGTTGGCAGCAGCGGGCCCGGATGGCGAATGCGCAGATGAAGCCGGCAGTGCCGGGGGGCCCGGCGGCGTGGGCGGACTGCCGGACCGACCCGCGAAGCGCTCGACCAGGCGGCGGGTGATGGACGGGGCCAACAGCGCATCGCCGGTCTGGACGAGCTGGACGGCCGCGACCAGGTGCTCAGGGCTGACGTCCTTGAGCAGGAACCCGCTTGCCCCGGCGGATAGGGCCGCATACACGTACTCGTCCAGGTCGAACGTGGTCAGGATGATGATTCGCGGCCCGGTATCGGCGACGTCGAGCTCATTCACTGCCGCCGTTGGCTCCTGAACGCGGGAAGCCCCGGCCGCGACGATGCGTCGCGTCGCCTCGATGCCGTCAAGTTGCGGCATCCGGATGTCCATCAGCACGACATCGGGCCGGTGCTCGAGAACCGCCGCGACGGCCTGCTCCCCGTCGGCAGCCTCAGCGAGCACGTCGATGCCCGCCGCCTTGAGTATGAGCCGGAAGCCGCCCCGCACCAGCGCCTGGTCATCCGCGATCACCGCGGTTATTGGAGGGGGACCATCGAGACCAGCGCTATCGTTCGCGACCGCGCTGCCGGTCATGGCGTGGTTCCAGCCGGCATGACCGCCTGTACTTGCCAGCCGCCACCTGGCTGCGGCCCGGCGGTAAGGTCCCCGCCGTAGAGCGCCAACCGCTCCCGCAGCCCGAGCAGCCCCCGACCCGGTGCGCTGTTGCCCTGCTTCGCGCCGACGAGACAGCTGCCGGTTTTGTCGGCAGCCGTAGTCCCATCGCCAGATGCGCTGCCGCTTCCGTCGTTGCTGACCATGATCACGAGTTCATCGCCCCACTCCACGCTCACGGTCGTCGCGGCCCGCCCCGCGTGTCGCAGCACGTTGGTCAGCCCTTCCTGCACTACCCGGAAGGCGGCCAGATCGGCGCCCGGTGAGAGCAGCCGTGGCTCACCACTGACGTGGAGCTCGACCGGAAGCCCGGCGGCCGACACGCGGCCGATCAGCGCGTCGAGCTCACCGATACCTGGCTGCGGGCTGAACGCCGCTGACTCGCCGCCTGGTCGCGGCCCGCCAGCCCCGACAGCACCGGCGGCCATACCCGCGCCGGCTGGGCTAAGCAGGCCGAGCAAGCTCCGTAGCTCGGTCATCGCCTCGCGGCCCGTTGACTCAACGGCCAGCAGCGAGTTCTCGGCGTCGGCCGGGGAGGTCGCCATGATCTTGCGCGCAGCGCCGGCCTGCACAACCATGACGGACACGTTGTGGGTGACGACGTCGTGCAGCTCACGAGCGATCCGTGCCCGCTCGGCCGCGAGTGCCCGCTCGGTCGCCGCCGCGGCCTCGGCGGCAGCGCGGCGCAGTCGGGCGGTTGAGTCGTTGAGCCGCTGCCGCAGCTCGCGGATGCCAAGGCCGGCCACGGCGGCCGTGAGGACCGCGAAGACCGCAGTGAACCGGCCGGGGAACCGGGGAAGCTGTTGCCCCAGTGCGGCTGCGAGTACGACTGTGACCAGGGCGACCATCGCGATCGCCAGGTTCCGGTACCTGGAATGGGTGATCGCGCTGTAGGCGGCGTACACGGCAGTGCCGAGCGATACCTCCGGCACGTAGAGGGCATGAATAACGACGATCGCGGCGGCGATGACGAGCCAGGCAGTGATCGGGTAGAACCGCCGGGCAACAAGCGGCAGGGCAGTCAGCGCCGCCACCACGAGCGCAGCGAAGGACGCGTGCACCGAGTACACGCCGTAGCCCACCAGGCTGCCTCGCAGCCCGGTGTAGGGGGACAGCACGGGGAACGGCATTCTCGACACGATGGAGAATCTCGCCATCTCATAGATGGCGCCGGCTGCCGCGCCCACCGCAATGGCAGCATCGAACGCAAGCGCCCAATCCGACGGGGTCGGCTCGTGCGGTTCCGCCCGCCGGAAGAACGCGACCAGCCAGCCGATACGTCCTCGCACCCAACCATTGTGACCCGCGCGCGGGAATCGGGGATCCGCCGTGCCGCGTACTTCCGTACCTCTGAAGGATGACCGCAGTAGGCCGGCTCACCCTAAGGATTACGCGAAATCAGCATGACGAGCGACGCGGAACGGGGTTCCGCAGGCTACCTTCGCCAGCATGGACACACTAGTTCAGCTCGACAACGTCACGAAGCGTTACGACGGCGCCCCGGTGGCCGCCATCGATGCTATATCCCTCCGAATCGATGCCGGTGAGGCGGTCGCGATCATGGGCCCGTCCGGATCCGGAAAATCTACGCTGCTCAACCTCATCGCGGGTATGGACCGGCCCACTGCCGGAGCGGTCACGGTGGGCGGTGACCGGGTCGACCAGCTGTCCGAGGCGAGCGCCGCGAGGTTCCGCCGCAGGCAGGTCGGCATGATCTTCCAGTTCTTCAACCTCCTCGACGACATGACTGTGGTCGACAACGTGCTGCTCCCCGCCCAGCTCGCCGGCGCGAAAGCCAAGGACGCGAAGCTGCGGGCCGAGGAGCTCATTGACAGACTGCAGATCGGCCACCGGCGCGACGCTTACCCGGCCCGCCTGTCCGGCGGCGAGCGGCAGCGGGTGGCAATCGCCCGCGCGCTGATCAACAAGCCATCGCTGCTACTGGCGGACGAGCCGACTGGGGCAGTCGACACCGCCACCGGCGACGAGATCGGGCGGCTACTCCTCGACCTCAACGCCCATGGCCAGACGCTGATCCTCGTCACGCACAGCCCTGAGCTCGCGCACCGGTACGCACGGCGGGTCATCCACATCGCTGACGGGCGGACAGTCTCCGACACGCCGGTGGCTAACGGCACGGCAGCTGACAGCACAGGGGCTGACAGCGCAGGGGTGAACGTTACAGGGGCACGTTCATGAGCGCCGTCTTCCGCGCCGCGCGCGGCGGCCTCGGCGGTCGGAAACTGCAGGCGGTGATCATAGGCCTTGTGGTACTGGCTGCGACTGCCGCATCGACCCTCGCGCTCGGCATGCTCGCCGACGCACACTCGCCGTTCGACCACGCGTTCGCGTCGCAGAAGGGCGCGGATGTGGCAGTCACGGTGAGCACATCCGTTTCGTCCACAGCCCAGATCACGGCCGCGACCAAGGTCAACGGCGTCACCGCCGTGGCGGGCCCGTTCCCAACGGAGAGTGTCAACGCCCAGGTGTCGGTGCCCGGCATCAGCGGCACTATCTCTAACCCCATGAACTTCGTCGGCCGGTCTTCGCCGGGCGGCCCGGTGGACGACCTCAGCCTGCAGCAGGGCCACTGGCCGACCAGCGACAACCAGGTTGTGATCTCGGAGAACGCGCCGGGCCAGGTGGGCTCAAAAATTGCCGTGGGCAAGCAGGTGATGACGGTAGTCGGCGTCGCCAACTCGGTGACTAACACGGCTGACGCCTGGGTCCTGCCCGCTGAGATGAACGCGATCGCCGGTTCCGGCGGCACTGGCCAAGACCAGCTCCTTTACCGCTTCTCATCGAGCGCGACAGCAAGCGACATCGCAAGCGACATTAATGAGATCAAGGCCGCGCTGCCGCCGGGTGCTGTGCAAAGTCACGTCTCGTACCTCGACATCCGGCAGTCCGAGCAGTCGTCCGTCGCGCCATGGGTGCCGTTCATTATCGCCTTCGGAGTGATCGCCCTGATCATTTCAGTGCTCATCGTCCTGAATGTGGTCGGCGGGGCAGTCGTCGCGGGTACCACGCGGATTGGCGTGCTCAAGTCCATCGGCTTCACGCCGTTGCAGGTCGTGACCTGTTACGTGCTGCTCGTCGCGGTGCCCGCCGTGACCGGCGCGGTCGTCGGCACGGTCTGCGGCAACCTGCTGGCGGCGCCGCTCTACCGGCAGAACGCGCAGGTCTACCAGGTCGGAGTGCTCGGCGTGCCGTTCTGGGTGGACCTGACCGTGCCCCTCGTGGTGCTCGCGCTCACCGTCGCGGCGGCGGTCGGTCCGGCGTCGCGGGCCGGGGCCATGTCCCCAGTTCAGGCGATCGCCACCGGCCGCGCCCCGAGGCCGAAGCACGGGTTCTTCGCCCAGCGGTTCCTCGCCAGGCTGACGGGCGTCCCCCGGGCGGTCACCCTAGGCTTCGCATCCCCCGCGGCACGGCCGGGCCGCACGTTCGTCACGATTGCCGCTGTCTTGCTCGGCGCGGTAGCAGTGACGTTCGGGGTGGGCCTGGCGAGCTCGCTGAACCGCGTCTACGACGACATTTCCGGCGGGGCGAGGCTGCCAGTGCGGGTGATGGCGCCGCCGCCGGGCGCAACTGCTAATCCCGGTCCCGCCACCGGCGGTCCTGGCAAGAGCGGGCCTGGTAAAGGCCACCATGCTCACATCATCATCGGTCCGGGGGGACAGGCGCTGACTGCCGCGCAGCAGCATGCGATCACGACCGCTATCGGCGCCACGTCAGGAACGCTGCACTACGTATCCGTGACTGGGGACAGCCTTTCGCTGCCCGGTCTCGGGGACGCCAACGGCGGCGCGCAGGTCACCGCCTACAGCAACCCGTCGTGGTCCGGTCTGGCGCTGATCTCCGGGTCCTGGTACTCGCAGTCCGCCAGCACCCCTGAGATCGACGTCAATACGCTCTTCCTCAACGACACCAACACCGCGGTTGGCGACACCTACACCCTTGTCAACGGTACCCACAAGGTCACCGCGAAGATCGTCGGCGAGGTCTTCGCGCCGGGCAACGACGTCACCATCTTCGTGTCGCCCGCCATGCTGACCACGATCGACCCGACGGTTGGTGTCCCCGGCTACTACGCGGTCTCCGTCAAGCCGGGCGTCAAGGCCGATGCCTACGCCAGCGCGCTGCAGAGCACTCTCGGCAACAGCTACAGCGTCTTCGCCGACGGCGGCGGTGGCGCGCAACTGCTCGCCGTGGTCACCCTGGTTGCCATGCTGACCCTGCTGATCATTGTCGTCGCAGGCCTTGGCGTGCTGAACACGGTGGCGCTGCAGATCCGCGAGCGCGCCCACGACATCGGCATCTTCAAGGCCCTCGGCATGACCCCCAGGCAGACACTCACCATGGTTGTCTGCTCGGTCGGCATCACCGGTCTGGTCGCAGGTATTGTCGCCGTCCCGCTCGGCATCCTGCTGCACCATGAGGTGATTCCGGCGATGGCCCACGCGGCCAACTCCGGCTTGCCGTCCTCGATATTCACCGTCTACTCGGCGCCGGAAGTGGTGATCCTCGCACTTGCGGGCCTGGCCATCGCCATCGTCGGAGCGATGCTCCCGGCGAGCTGGGCGGCGAACTCCCGCACCGCCACCGCCCTCCGCACTGAGTAAGTCCATGGTCCGTACCGTCGCCGGGCGTTGCCCGGTCCTGTGCACTGCGTCTGGCCGGGGCACGGACCGGGCAGCGTGCTAGGCGCCTGTCTTGTCCGCGATCGCGGCCGCCAGGGCCGGTCCAATGCTCGGGTGCTGGAAGGAGAATCCGGCCTCCTGCAGGCGGGCAGGCAACGCCCGGCAGCTTCCGAGCACCTCCGTGGAGACCTCACCGAGAGCTAGTCGCAGCACGCCGGCAGGCACCCGCAAGACTGCCGGCCGGTGCAGCGTCACGGCCAACGCCTTGGTGAGCTCAGCGTTGGTTACCGGCTGCGGTGCGGTCAGGTTGAACGGCCCGCTCAGATCCGCCCCAGCTAGCAGGAACCTCACGGCGCGGATGTGATCGGTCAGCGTGATCCAGCTGACATACTGCCCGCCGGTCCCGAACTTGGCGCCGAGACCGAGCCGGAACGGCAGCTCCAGCCGCGGGAGCATGCCGCCGCGGCTGGACAGGACAATCCCGGACCGCAGGTTGACGACTCGGATCCCGGCCTCGGTCGCCGGGGAGGTTGCGGCCTCCCAGTCGCGCACGAGCGTCGCGAGAAAACCGCTGCCGGCCGGTGCGGTCTCGTCGACCGGCCGGCCCCCGGTCTCGCCATACCAGCCGATCGCCGAGGCGGTCACAAGTACCGCTGCCGGTTGAGCGGCAGCCTGCATGGCACTGATGAGCGCGGTAGTGCTGTCGATCCGGCTGGTGCGGAGCTCCTGCTTGCGCGCGGGCGTCCAGCGGCCATTAGCGACCGGAGCGCCGGACAGGTGCACGACTGCATCGAATCCATCGAGCGCGTCGGGGCTGAGCGCACCACCCGGCGCCGCCGGATCCCACTGGATCTCGCCTGGCCCGGATGGTGGCCGGCGGACCAGACGAACCACCTCGATACCGTCGGCGACGAGGCTCCGTGCGAGCGCACCACCGATAAGCCCGGTCGACGCCGTTATCGCGATCCGCACTGCCGCACCGCCCCTCCACCGGTAGATCCCTCAGCTCATTGTGACTGCGGGCCTGCTGGCGGGTGCTCGTGGGGCGTCGGACCGCTGATCAGAGGCCTAGCTCGGTCTCGAAGGCGCCCTCCTCGAGGCGCTCCTTGATCGTGAGGAGGAAGCGCGCCGCGTCGGCGCCATCCACCAGCCGGTGGTCGTAGGTGAGCGCGAGGTAGACCATCGACCGCACCGTGATCACCTCGCCGAGCGCCGGGTCCTCGACGACAACGGCACGCTTGACGACGGTCCCGGTGCCGAGGATTCCGACCTGCGGCTGGTTGATGATCGGGGTATCAAATAGCGCGCCGCGGCTGCCGGTGTTCGTAAGCGTGAAGGTGCCACCGGAAAGGTCGTCCGGGCTGACCTGCCCGGCTCTGGTGCGCTCGGCCAGGTCGGCGATCTTGCGCGCCAGCCCGCCGATGTTGAGGTCGCCCGCATTCTTGATGACCGGGACCATGAGCCCGCGCTCGGTGTCGACGGCGATGCCCAGATGCTCGGCGTCGTGGTAGGTAACCTGCGCGGACGCGGTGTCGATAACCGCGTTCAGCTTCGGGTGGACCTTGAGCGCTTCGACAGCAGCTAGCGCAAAGAACGGCAGGAAGGAGAGCTTGACGCCCTCACGTGCTTCGAAGGCTGCCTTCGCGCGGTCCCGGAGCCTGGCGATTGCCGTCACGTCGGCCTCGACGACCGTGGTCAGCTGCGCCGAAGTCTGCAGCGACTCGACCATTCGCTGTGCGATGACCTGGCGCGCACGCGACATTCGCTCTGTAGTGCCGCGGAGACGGGAGGGCACGATCGCCGGGCGCGGGCGACTTGCCTCAGCCTCGCCAGCAGCGGCCGGCGCGAACGAGGGCGCCGCGGCCGGCGGGGCAGGCGGTGCCGCTGCCGGAGCCACTGCCGGGTAAGCGCCGGGAGCTCCCGACGGCGGCTGCGGCACTGGCGCGGCGACCGCTGGCTGTGTTGCCGGGGCGGGTGCTGCCTGGGCGGCTGATGGGAGAGTGGCTGACGGGGGTGCCGCAGCGGCAGGCTGTCCGGCGCCCCCGCGGGCGAGTGCCGCGGCGTCGAGAATGTCCTGCTTGCGTATGCGTCCTCCCACCCCGGTCCCGGTCACTGTGGCGAGGTCAATGCCATGCTCAGAGGCCAGCTTGCGGACAAGCGGAGTGACGTAGGGGCCATCGGCAGCTTCGGCGAACTGCCCTGGGGCCTGACCGTTCCCCGGCTCCTCATAGCCCGTTGCCTGGTAAGCGGCGGCGGGAGCCTGATAGGTGGGCGGGGGCTCCTCGGCTGGCCCGGCGGCCGGCGGCAGATCGGCAGACACCGGGGCGGCAGGCGCAGGAGCAGCCGGTGCTGGGGCCGCGGGCGGCGGAGCAGCTGGCGGCTGGTAGCTGGCAGCAGGCTGCTGGTACGCAGGCGGCTGGTACGAAGGCGGTGCCGCTGAAGGCGGTGTGGCTGCGGCTGGTGCGTACTCGGCCGCTGCAGGCGGGGCCTGCGTCGGTGGGGCCTGCGTCGGCAGTGCCTGCGTCGGTGGGGCCTGCGGGGCGGCTGGCGCGGGGGCTGCCTGAGCCGATGCGCTAGCTTGCTCGGCCGCCGCCGCTGAGCCGTCTTCGTCGATCACGGCGAGTTCGGCGCCGACCGCCACCGTCTCGTCCTCAGCGACGGTAATGCCACGCAGGACACCTGACACCGGAGAGGGGATCTCGGTATCGACTTTGTCGGTCGAGACCTCCAGCAGCGGCTCGTCGGCCTGGACGTGCTCGCCCTCCCGCTTCAGCCAGCGGGTGACTGTGCCCTCGGTGACGCTCTCACCGAGTTGTGGCATCGATACCGAGACCGACATGGCTCGCGTAGCTCCTTCTTCGTTTGTTTTTGACTGTAGCGCGCACAGCGGATGACATCCGAGCGCTGACGCAGGGGCAGCAGGTCAGCACGTCATCCGTGATTGTGCAGCGGCTTGCCCGCCAGGGCCAGGAACGCCTCTCCGATGGCCTCGGACTGCGTCGGATGCGGGTGAATGAGCTGGGCCACGTCGTTTGGCACAGCCTCCCAGTTGACGATCAGCTGGCCCTCTGCAATGAGATCGCCGGCGTGCGCGCCGACCAGGTGAATTCCGAGGGTCGGGCCGCCGCCAGCTGTGACGATGACCTTGGCCGCGCCGCTGGTCTGAAGGATCTGGCTCTTGCCGTTCCCGGCCAGGTCATACGTGAACTCGGTGAACTCGATGCCGCGAGCAGCGGCGGTCGCCGAGGTTATGCCGACTGAGGCCACCTCGGGGTCGCAGTAGGTGATGCGCGGCACGCCGTCGTAGTCGATCGGCACGACGCCCAGGCCTGCGAGCCGCTCGGCCACCATGATGCCTTCGGCGAAGCCCACGTGCGCAAGCTGCAGGCCAGGCCGCAGGTCACCGATCGCGGAGATGGTCGGGATGTTGGTCCGGCACAACTCGTCTACCAGCACGAACCCGCGGTCCATCGCAACTCCGACTTCGTCATAGCCGAGTCCGGCTGAGACCGGGCCGCGGCCAACCGCGACGAGCATGAGCTCGGCGTCGATGGTTGTGCCGCCCTCCAGCGTGACGGTGACCCCGCTTCCGGTGTCCTTAACGCTCTCGAACCGGGTGCCGAGCTTGAAGCCGATGCCGCGGCGGCGGAACGCCCGCTCGAGCAGCTTCGAGCTCGACTCCTCTTCTGTCGGCAGCAGGTGCGGCAGCATCTCAACGATGGTGACCTCGGCGCCGAATGAGCGCCAGACGCTGGCAAACTCGACGCCGATCACGCCGCCGCCGAGTACGACAACCGAGGATGGCACGTGGTCGAGCAGCAGGGCTTGCTCACTGGTGATGACGCGGTGTCCGTCGATCTCCAGGCCGGCCAGGCTGCGCGTCTCCGAGCCGCTGGCCAGGACGACGTGGGCGCCCTCAATGACCCGATCGCCGACCTGGACCGCGGTGGGCGAGATGAGCTTGCCGGTGCCCTCGATAACGTCGATCTTCCGGCTGGCGACCAGGCCGGTCAGGCCCTTCCACAGCCGGGTCACGACCTTGTCCTTGTACCCGTTCACCCCGGCCATGTCGATGCCGTTAAGACTGCTCAGCACCCCGAAGGAAGGGCCTTCACGGCTGTAGTCGGCTACTTCTGCAGCGTGCAGCAGCGCCTTGGTCGGAATGCAGCCCCGGTGCAGGCACGTCCCGCCCACCTTGTCCTTCTCGATGAGAGCGACCCGCTTGCCCAGCTCGGCGGCGCGCAGCGCGCAGGCATAGCCGCCGCTTCCGGCGCCGAGAATGACGAGGTCGTAGCTGCCCTCGTGGTTGACGCCACTGTCACTCACGTTGTGCTCCTTGTCAGATGTACTCGGAGTAAGCCTCGTTGCTTACCACCGCCGGCGTTACAGCCACCGGACACTAGCCGTCGCGTCACAACCGCCCGTCGGCCACGTCGGCAGCGACCTGGACGAGCATCCGCACCGCGGCGCCGGTACCGCCCTTGGCGGTGTATCCGTACGGCTCGCCCTCGTGGAATGCGGGACCGGCGATGTCCACATGTGCCCAGCGCACGCCGTCCGGAACAAATTCCTTCAGGAACAACCCGGCCACCAGCATGCCGCCGAACCGCTCGCCGGCCACGTTAGCAATGTCAGCCACTGTCGAATCGAGGCCTTTGCGGAGTTCTTCTGGCAGTGGCATGGCCCACGCCTGCTCGCCTGCTTGCCGGGCGGCCTCCGCCACGTCAGCCGCTACCTGGTCGTCACTGCCCATCACCCCCGCTATCCGGGGCCCTAGCGCCACCAGCTGCGCGCCAGTAAGCGTCGCGACGTCGATGATCAGGTCCGGCGCGTCGTCCGCTGACCTGGCCAGCGCGTCCGCCAGGACGAGGCGGCCCTCGGCATCGGTGTTGAGCACCTCGACGGTCTTGCCGCCGAAGATCGTGATCACGTCCGATGGCCGCTGCGCCGCGCCTCCCGGCATGTTCTCGGCCATCGGCAGATAGCCGATGACGTTGACCCTCGGCTGCAAGGTCGCGATGGCCTGTAGCGCTCCGAGCACGGCCGCGGCGCCGCCCATGTCGGACTTCATGGCCTCCATGGCCTTCGGCGGCTTCAGCGACAAGCCGCCGGAGTCGAACGTGATGCCCTTGCCCGCGAACACGACCGTCCTGGAGGCGTCCGGATGACGGTAACCGAGCCGGACCAGCCGGGGCGGATGAGCCGAGCCCTGCCCGACACCGGTGATACCGCCATAGCCGCTGCTGGCGAGCGTGTCGTGGTCGAGGATCTCGACAGTGAGGCCGGCGGCGTCGGCCACTCTGGCCGCCTCGGCCGCGAACGTCTCCGGATACAGATGCGACGGGCTGGTGTTCACGAGGTCGCGAACGAGGGTCATGGCGTCCGCCAGCGCCTGCGCTCGGCTCACTGCCGCATCTGCATCTGGCGCCGCGCTGAGCAGCATCAGCGAAGGCGGGCTCCCGTTCGCGGCGCTGCCATTGCGGTAACGAGTGAAGCTGTACCGGCCGAGCAGCGCGCCAAGCGCCACGGCCTCGGCCTGGGCCGCGTCTGCGGCGGGCAGCGACAAGGCGATCGAGTGCGTCTTGCCGCCGGTCAGCGCGCGGACGGCCGAGCCGGCGCCACGGCGCAGGGACTCGAGGCGGCCCCGTTCCCCGCGCTGGTCTTCTGACCCCAGCCCGACCGCGACGATCAGCGGCGCAGCGGTTCGTCCGCTGGATGCAATCCGGGTGACCTCGTCCTGCCGTCCGGTGGCACCGAGTGCGGCCAGAGTGGCTGAAAGGGTACCGCCGAGCGCGGAATCGACGTCTTCGGATCCTGGTGCGGGAACGGGGCCGTCAGGGGTCTGCGTCACCCCGATAATCAGGGCATCGGCGGTGGCGCTGGCCGCATTGTCGGGGGAGGTTGTCAGCGGGTTCGTCGTCACGGTCTGAGCCTAGTGCCTACCGGGAAGTCGGCCGCTCCGCGGGCAGCGGGGCGCTTAACATCGGTAACGACCGTCATGTAGGCGAGGTGACAGCTGTTATGCTGGCTAGGTCATCCGCGGTTATCCGAACAGGAGGCAGCCGTTGGGAGCGAGTGCGACCGCGTTGTTCATCGCGGTCTTCCTGGCCTGCGTTGTTGAGGCCGTCGAGGCGACCACGATCGTGCTGGCGGCCGGCACCGCGCGTGACTGGCGCTCGGCCGGCACTGGGACGGTAGCAGCCCTGGCGGTCCTGGGTGTCGTCGTGGCGGTGCTTGGCCCCGCTGTCTCGGATATCCCGCTGCGCGGGCTTCGGGTCGTGGTCGGGGCTCTGCTGCTGGTCTTCGGGCTGCAGTGGCTGCGCAAGGCGATCCTGCGGGCGAGCGGTCACAAGTCGCTGCACGACGAAGACAAGCTGTTTGCGGAGCACATGGCGGATGCTGCGAGCCAGCAGTCACGCCGGTCGATCCTGGCACCGGACTGGTATGGCTTCACGCTGGCTTTCAAGGGCGTGCTGCTGGAGGGCCTGGAGGTCGTGTTCATCGTGCTGACATTCGGGGCTAATGCCCGGAATGTTGGACTAGCGGCAATGGCGTCCGGCTGCGCCATCGTGCTGGTCGCTGCGGCTGGCTTCGCGGTCCGGGCTCCGCTGGCGCGGGTGCCCGAGAACACGATGAAGTTCGTGGTGGGCATCATGCTGACCAGCTTCGGGGTGTTCTGGGGCGGCGAGGGCGCGGGCGCCAGCTGGCCGGGCTCCGACGCCGCGCTGCTGGTGATCATCCCGGCGGTTGCGCTGCTGGGAATAGGGCTGGTCGCACTGCTACGGCGGACGGGCAGCGGCGCCTCAGGTTCTGCGGCCGGACTGCCGGAGCCGGCCGCTCAGGCCGCTCGCTAACCACGATGCTCGGTAACCAGGGGGAGATGCAGAGATGATGTCGAAGCTACGGGCGTTCGGCGCCTTCTGGTACGACTTCGTGATCGGCGACGACTGGGTGGTGGCGGCCGGCGTCGTCGTCGGCCTGGGCGCGACTTACGGGCTGCACCAGGCCGGAGTGACGGCGTGGTGGCTGCTCCCGGTCCTACTGGTGGTCCTGCTGCCGCTCAGCCTGCGGCGGGCGATCAATGGCCCTCTGATTCCTCGGCGTAGACGCGGGCAGCGTACGCCTCCAGCTTCTCCTCACACTCCGCCAGCGAGTTGAGTGCCTGCTGCAGGCCGGCCGCGCCGAAAACGTCCCGCTCACGCACTCGCGCTAGCCAGGTGCGCAGCTTGACTAGGTCGACCTCGTTCTCCTCCAGCTCGGCGTAGCTGAAGTGGTTGTCGGCGTACTCCTTATCGACGCCGGCGATGAAGTCCACGCACTTGTCGACGATTTCCTCGTACTCGTCGTCGCGCGCGGACTGGAACGCGGCCCGGATGTCAGCTTCGCCCGCCACGACCTCGCAGGACAGCAGTACCGCGGTGCCGGACATGTCGAGAATCTCACTGCGCAGCTTGCGCAGCGCCCGCTCGGCCGCGACGCTCGCCGGCAGCGCGGCTGCGGAGCTCTGCAGGTAGATGGCGCCAAGGCTCTTGATACGGCGCCAGACCGTTGCACGCAACCTGCTCGGCTCGGACGGCACCCGGTAGACCAGCAGCAGCCAGCGACCGGGCGGCAGGGAGGCGCTGTTAGTCTCCGATGGCTCGTGCGTGGCGTGGGCTGCTGGCCGGGAGTTACCGGGCACGGAACTGGCGGGCACGCCGTCATTGTCTCAGGTGACCGGCGCCCGCGCGGCATCGCCGGCGGAGCTGCGAGGCCGCGTGTCAGGGTCGCTGGCCGGCCCGGACCAGGCCGTGCTCGTAGGCGTAGACGACTGCCTGCACCCGGTCGCGCAGCCCGAGCTTGGCGAGAACCCGTCCGACATGCGTTTTCACTGTCGCTTCTGACACGAACAGCCGATGCGCGATCTCGGCATTGGACAAGCCCTGAGCGACCAGTGTGAGTACTTCGCGCTCCCGGTCGGTGAGCTCGGCGACCTCGTCGGGCACAGCCTGGTCGCCGCCGGGCAGCAGCGCGGCGAACTGGTCGATCAGCCGCCGCGTCGTGGATGGCGCGACGACGGAGTCGCCGGAGCAGACGGCCCGGATGGCGAACAGCAGTTCATCGGGCGGAACGTCCTTGAGCAGGAATCCGCTGGCTCCGGCCTTCAGCGCGGCAAATGCATACTCGTCCAGGTCGAACGTAGTCAGCATCAGTACCCGCGGCAGGTCGCCTGCAAGGCGGATCTGGCGGGTCGCCTCGACTCCGTCCAGGCGGGGCATCCGAGCGTCCATGATCATCACGTCGGCGTGCAGGCGGCGAGCCAGGTCGATTGCCGCATTGCCATCACCGGCCTCGCCGACGACCTGCATATCTGGCTGCGCGTCCAGCACCATCCGGAATCCCGCCCTGACCAGCTCCTGATCGTCGACCAGGATGATCCTGATCAGGCAGCCCGCTGGTATGTCACCGGTGCTCGGATCTGTACCGGTCATGGAGCCCCACCTGACAAGCCGGGAGCAGCAGACCAGGCAGCCCGGACTGCGCTGCCGTCCGGGTGGGATTCCGGAGTTGCGAGCGGCTCTGGCTTCAGTTCCGCCGCGGGCTCGACTGGCGCAAGCCCGTCAGCGGTGCGGCCACGCAGCTGGGCTGACCAGCTCGGGCACGGCAGGTGGGCGGTGACCCCGAATCCGCCGCCGGGTAGCGGGCCGGCCTGGACGGTACCCCCGTACATGGCGATTCGTTCGCGCATTCCGGCGAGGCCGTGCCCGCCGGGCTGGTCGCTGACTGGCGCCATGCCATCGTCTGTGACCTCGACGGTCAGTCCCTCGGGCTCATACCGCAGCGTTACCGCGGCAGTGGCGGCCAAGCCCGCGTGCTTGCGAGTGTTGGTCAGCGACTCCTGGACCACCCGGTAGGCGGCCAGCTCGGCTCCTTCGGGCAGCTCCCGTGGTTTCCCGGTGAGGGTGTAGGAGACTTCCAGGCCGGCTGTCCTGGCCTGGTCGAGAAGCTCGCGCAGCTCGCCGAGGCCCGGCACTGGCGCGAGCTCGGTGTGCTGGTCAGCGGACCGCAGGACACCGAGGAGGCGGCGCATCTCGGTCAGGGCCTGCCTGCCCGTACTAGAGATGGCGCTGAGCGCCGCTTGCGCGCGGTCTGGATCGGAGCGCATCGCGTACCCGGCACCGTCGGCTTGCACCACCATCACGCTCACATGATGGGCGACGACGTCGTGCAGCTCGCGCGCGATCCTGGCGCGCTCGGCAGCGGCCGCGATCTTCGCCTGAGCGCTTCGTTCGGCCTCCAGCCGGGCCGCCCTGTCCTCAAGGGCGGCATAGTAACCGCGCCGGTACCGCATCGAGTCGCCGAGAACCCAGGCCGCCAGAACGCAGCCCCACAAGACGAGGGTGGCGAAGATCAGCCGGTCGGTATAGGACGGAGCCGGACCTCCGGAGAGCGGCATCCACACCCAGGACGCCAGTACCGAACCGACGAGGCAGGCCAGCAGAGCGATGACCGAGTGCTGGCGCGGCCGGTAGGCGGCGACGGTGTACAGGAGCACCAGAAGCGCGATGTCAGACGCCATTGGCGTCGGGTTAGCCAGCTGGATAAGGCCGCTGAGCGCGGCCAGCGCGAACGCCGTGTCCGGGATACGCCGCCGGACGGCAACGGGGACGATCAGGAGCAGTGCCTCCAGCAGGCGTATCCAGAGCCCTGTCGGCACAGTTACCAGATGAGTCGTCGGCTGGCCGTTAACTACGACCGCCTGCCCGTGTATTACCTGGCCGATGCTGAGCGGGATAAGCAGGAAGGCGAGCACGCAGTCCACCAGCGTCGGATGGCGGCGCAGCCAGGCGTACAGGGCGGACATGGGCACCAGGTTATGTGGCGGGGGACTGCCTCGCGTCAACCCTAGGTCGGGTCGTCGTCAGCCGCCAGGGTGAGTCCGGGCAGGCTGCTTACGAATAGAGCAGCGTGCTGACCCCAAGGGTGAACTCGTCGCTACTGCCCGCGCCGTGTGACCGAACGAGGTAGCCGCTCACGCCTGGCCGGTCCGCCACGATCCCGGCAAGCTCGTTGTCAACGAAATGGGCGGCGGCGCCGTCGTCACATGCGTGGCCTGCCGGCAGCGTTCTGGCGGCGATAAGGGCGAGGTAGGCGGGCCGCCTGGCAGGCTCTGAGCTGTAGTGCGGGCAATAGCTGCCCGGCAGTATGCCAAGGCCAGCAGTGAACGCCCGAAGCTCGGGCCCGAACGAGTCGGTCGTTCCGCCGTCGAACCAGCAGATGGCGCCGGCGCTAACCCCGGCCAGTACGATGCCCGCCTCCCAGGCCTGGCGCATGAGGTGATCCAGGCCGTGGACGCGCCAGACCGCCACCATGTTCGCCACGCTGCCGCCGCCGACGAAGATCACATCCTGGGACAGCAGCAAGTCGGCCGGGTCAGCCACGTTGGGCATCGGGAACAGCTGCAGGTGGCTGGGCCGGGCGCCGTGCTCCGAGAACATGGCGTACATCCGCACTAGGCCTGCTGGGTCATCACCGGCCGCTGTATTCAGCACGCAGACCCTCGGCTGCGCCGCGCCGGACAGCTCAAGCGCATACGCGATTAGTGCCGGCAGCCGCTGGTCCTGAGCCGGCGCCTTCCCGAATCCGCCGATCGCCAGAATGTGCCGACGTCCGTCAGCTGCCATGGCGGCAGGCTATCGTCCGTGCAATGGGTGGCGCCCGGCTGCGCGCGGCGCCGGCAGTGAACGGCGCGGGTAGTTGAACCGCGCGAGGCAGCAAGTCAGGAGGGCGGTGCTATCAGCGATTGCGTGTTCTGCGACGTCATCGGTGGGGTCGTGCCTGCGCACATCGTGCTGGCCGATGACGAAGTCGTGGCGTTCCTTGACAAGCGGCCCGTATTCAAGGGGCACGTGCTTATTGCGCCCCGAGAGCACGTGCAGACCCTCGCCGATCTGCCAGCCGCCCGCGTCGGTCCGTATTTCCTGCGGGTGCAGCGCGTGAGCTCGGTCATGCCGGCGGCACTGGGCTGTCAGGGCACATTCGTCGCCGCCAACAACGTCGTCAGCCAGAGCGTTCCGCACCTGCACTTTCATGTCGTGCCACGGACGAAGGGCGACGGGCTGCGGGGCTTCTTCTGGCCGCGTCAGCGCTACGAGAGCGAGGCGGAGGCGGCGAAGTACGCCGAGCGGCTGCGTTCGGCGCTCAGCTGAATGCCGTGACGAGCAGACACGCGGCCGCGGCGATCTCGGCGAGCGCACCAAGGACGTCGCCGGTAATGCCGCCGAGGCGGTGTCGCGACAGCTGCGTTAGCGCCAGGGAGACAGCCAACCCGATAGCGATGGCGACCGCATACGTCCCTGCGATGGCGGCAGCGCCCGCCAGCGCCGCGACCACGAGCACCGCTGCGGCGGTTGGGTGAACGGCGCCGGCGACCAGAGCCCCGAGCCCGTCCGGTCGCGCTGACGGCACCTGCCGACGACAGGCGAGCATGATGGCCAGCCGCGAGGCGACAGCTGCTGCGGCGATGGCGATCGGACCCCGCCCGATTTCATCAGCCCTGGCCAGGGCGGTTACCTGCACAAGCAGCGTCAGCACGATCGTTACGACGCCGAACGGCCCGATGTCCGAGCGCTTCATAATCTCCAGTGCCTGCGCCGCTGGTTTTCGGCTGCCCAGCCCGTCCGCCAGGTCCGCGAGACCGTCAAGGTGCAGGCCGCGGCTCAGCGCGGCGAGGACCGCGATGGCAAGCACGGCGGCTAGCAGCGGCCCGGAGTGCCCGGCGCGGCAGGCCAGTAGTACGCCGGCTGTCGCGGCGCCCAGCACCAGGCCGACAACCGGCGTCCAGTACATCGCGGCGGCCACGGTCCGGCGATCCGGCGGACGGGCGCCGGCGCCACCGGGCAGCGGCAGCGCGGTAAGCAGCGTGACCGCCAGGCGCAATCCACCCCAGACCATGACCCCCGAGCCTACGGTGAGACGGTGCCGGGCCGGGTGCCCACGCCTGCTCGCAGGCCGGTAGGTTCTGCTGAGCAACAGCGGCCGGGCGCGACGGCCGGGAGGGTCAGATGCGAGAGCGGCCGTATGTGCTGCTGTCGGCGACTATGTCGGCCGACGGCTACATCGACGACGCCTCAGCTACCCGACTGATGCTGTCCGATGACATCGACCTGGACCGGGTTGACGAGCTACTTCTCTCGGCCCGTCTGGAGTGTTGTTGCCGTTCAGGTTCTCGGTCATCGGCAACGATGAGATGTGACCACCATGTCCGGCACTAGTCAGCGGCCCTATGTGCTGCTCAGCTGCGCCATGTCCGTTGACGGATACATCGACGACACCAGTCCGGATCGGCTCTTGCTTTCCAACGATGCTGACTTTGATCGGGTTGATGATCAGCGGGCTTTGGCCGATGCGGTTCTCGTTGGTGCGACCACCATCCGCCGCGACAACCCGAGACTCTTGCTCCGCTCCCCGGCTCGCCGATCCGCCAGGCAGGACCGCGACTTGCCTGTCAGCCCTGCCAAGGTGACGATCACCGGGTCCGGCAATCTCGACCCTCACGCGAGCTTCTTCACCGCTGGGGGTGCCGAAGTCAGGAAGCTCGTCTATTGCGCCAGCCCGGCGGTCCGGTCCGCCCAGGACAAGCTGGGCATGGCTCCGGCGACGTCGATCATCGATGCGGGCAGCCCGCTCGACCTGCTTGCCGTGGTGACCGACCTGGCATCGCGGGGCATCCGGCGGCTGATGGTGGAAGGCGGCCAGAACACCCTTACGCAGTTCCTCGCCGCAGGCCTCGCAGACGAGCTGCAGCTAGTGATCGCGCCGTTCTTCGTCGGCGATCCCGGTGCTCCGCGATTCGTCGGCGCCGCAACCTTTCCCCAGGACTCGGGCCACCGGATGACACTTGCCGAGTCACGCCCGATCGGCGACGTCGTGCTGCTCCGGTACCTGCTCACCCCGCGGGCTCTGGGTGAGCAGGAGGTGTCTGCGGCCAGTTGATCACCGGCTTGTCCGGCTGGCTCGCGGGCTACGTGCGCGCCGCCGCGACCGACCGCAGTCACGCCAGGCAATCGCGCAGGGGGCCACCGGACAGCTCGGCATGGCCGCCACTGGGCATATCCAGAACTTGTCCAATGACGACGACGAAGCGGCGCCGTGGCCACCACGGAACGTAGTCAGATTCGTTGTACGTCGCGCCCCCAGGTCGCTGCCTAGCGCTGATTTGGCGCGGGCAAGGAGCTCGCGGAGTCTCCCGGCCGAGGACCCAGAACACCCGGTTCTGACTGGGATGTCCGGGCAGGTTCACGGCCTATGATTCGGCCCAGTCTCTGCTCGCTCGTGCCAGCCCAAGAACAATCGGCGCTCAACGGCTGCCAGACAACGCCAAAGGGCGCGGCAGGCGTGCAGCCTCCTGTCGCAGAGAGCAGGCGACCGGATCCCCGCCGCTGGGGTTGTCGGAACAGCACGGCCCGGGCAGACTGGCGCGATGAGCAACCGGGCGGCTGCGCAGCTGCGTGTCATCAAGGCAGTGACGAAGGTGCTGGGGGTGGCTGGCATCTCAGCATGGCTATTCGGAGGCTGGGGCCTTGATGCGAGGATCGGCCGGATCACGCGCGAGCACGGCGACATCGAGTTCTGGCTCGAACGCCTTGATGCCGAGCGATCGAAGTCGGTGCTGGTCGGAGCTGGTGCCGCGGCTCTCGCGACTCAGCCGCCAGCGGAGGCATGCGAGTTCACCTGGGATGGCGTCGACTTCAGCACAGCTTACTTTGATCGTCAGCCAGACGGATCTTCTATGCAGCTCCTGGGGCGATGGTCAGACTGGGTATTCCCGCCAGGATCCTTCGGCAACGAGCCGGTGACACTCGATGGCATGACGGTCTTGGCCATGAGCGTCTCGGGCATGCTCGCCATGAAGGAGCAGTTCCCGCAGCTGCGCAACGGCCGGCCATGGCGGCAGAAGGACATCGACGACATCAAGACACTCCGGCGGCTGGCCGCAGAAGCTGACGTTCAGCCGTAACGACACGCTTGCCAAGACATCCCCGCCCGGCCTCGCCGCCCGCCGAGGGTCAGCCTCGAACCGTGGCTGCAACGTCGGGTGGATGCCGTCTGGTTGCCCTGGGCCCGATGACCGAGCTCGGCCTGGCCACCGGCGGGCTACGGCGTGGCGGCGAGCCCGGCGACATCCTCGCCGGGAGCTGTTGGAAATGGCGCCGCAGTCAACGCAGAACGGCCTGATCGGCATGCCTGCGCCGACGATCACCTGTGATTCACCAGCCGCACAGATCGCCGGTTATCTGAAGCTCACCCTGTGCACGCCTGGCCCGTCCAGCAGGTCTGCGGCGATGAGATGTAAGCGCACAGCGTCGAGATGGTGCTTCTTAGTTGCGCGTACGGCTATCGTTGCCAGGCTGATTGCGGTGTGGCCGACTCCGGTCCGTGCCAGATCGCGGCGAACCGGCTCTGCCCAGTGTCGAACTGCTCGGCGATCATGGTCTTGCGTCAGGAGGAGGTCAATCCGCGCGGTCGAAGGCTTCCTGCGACGCTGACACGTCGCCAAGGTGCGCGATCGCCCATTCCTCCAGCGCGCGCAGCGGCTCGCGCAGAGTGCGGCCCGCCTCAGTGAGCGCGTACTCGACGCGGACCGGAACTTCGGGGTAGACGGTGCGGCGCACGAGCCCGTCCCGTTCGAGCCCGCGGAGAGTTTGGGTGAGCATCTTCTGCGAGACGCCCTCAATGCGCCGGCGCAACTCTGAAAAGCGGGCGCTGCCGTCCCAGAGGGCGCCCACGATGAGCACCGTCCAACGGTCGCCAATGCGATCCAGGATGTGGCGAGTCGGGCAGTCCGCGCGGTAGGGGCTGCCGCGGAGTACCGACTCGGCCTGAGTGGTTACCATAAAGTGCCTTCTTCCCAGAAGAGAGCTGCTCTCATATGGTAATCGCAGTGCACGCTCCGACGCCACCCGTCCAGTAGAAAGGCAGCTCGTGTCTCGCATCACAGTCATCGGCGGCACCGGCTTTGCCGGCTCTGCTATCGCCGCGGAGGCCGCCGCTCGCGGTCACCGGGTCACGGCACTGAGCCGCTCGCTCCCCGACGCGCCGATACCGAACGTGACCTACGTCCAAGGCGACGCCACCGACGAAGCAACGCTCTCGCCACTCATTGAGGGAGCGGACGTCGTCGTGGGCGCACTGGCCCCACGCGGCAAGCTGGCCGGCGCCTTCCGTGACGTCTACAGCACCATCGCGCGTCTGGCCGATGCCGCAGGTGTACCCCTGTTCGTCGTCGGCGGCTACTCGTCGCTGCGCCCGGCGCCCGGGGCGGATCGCTTCGTCACCGACCTCAGCCACATCCCCGCAGAGCTCCACGACGAGATCCGCGCCGGGGCGGCGCTCATCATTGAGGACCTCCCCGCCACGCCTGCGACACTCCGCTGGGTCTTTGTGAGCCCGGCGCTCAGGTTCGGCGCACGTATGCCCGGCGAACGACTCGGCCGTTACCGGCTCGGCAACGACGTCGCGGTTCAGCCCGAGGACGGCGGCGCGATCTCCGCCGCGGACTACGCCCTCGGGTTCGTCGACCTGATCGAGAAGGGCAACCACCACAGGGCACATGTCAACCTCGGCCACTAAACAGCGGTGGCGCTGAGGCTGTCGGCCTAGAGCTACAGAACGGCCCGTTCGGTGCGGCATCAATGGTTACACCGGACGGTCGGGCTTGGGCCGGAGGATCACATGAAAGACGATCCGAACCGGCGATCCCTCGCTGATGGACTCGCCACTGGTGTCCGCGGCGCCTGCTGCCGTGGGCGAGCTGAGCGCCGCCTGTCAGCAGCCGCCGTCGTGGTGCCCCTACCGGCGCCCGCCGCTTAGGACGGCGAGGAAGCAGACGGGGGAGCGGAAGCAGGGCCGGGCACAGATCTAGATCTGACCTGGATTTCTGGCGGACCTGGCCGCCAGGGGAGTCGGCCGCCTGATGATTGGGGGCGGCGCAAGCGTGCTCGGCCAGTTCCTGTCAGAAGGCCTGGCCGATGAGTTCCTGCTGGCGGTGGCGCCTTTCTTCGTCGCCGATCCAGCCGCGCCCCAGGTGCTCGCGAGGATGCGGCCGGGCGACCGGACGACACTTGCCGGAGTGACGCAGGCCGGCGACATGGCAGTACTGCGCTTCCTGCCTCGGACCGGCAAGCGCGGCTAGCCAGTTCGGTGCGATGCGGGCCAAGTCTGCCCCACCTGGTGAACGGGAGGCCGCAGACAGTGCAGGATGGGGGGATGAGCGAAACGAAGGCAGCTTCCGACGGAATGCAGTCCGCGATCGAGCGAAGCGGCTATTACCCGGGCCTGGTGTACGACGCCGTCTCATCCGCGGTGGGGACTGAACCCGTAGTGTCCTTCGTCGTGGTACATGACGCTGGCTTTGATCCCGGTATGGAAGTCCGGCGACATGTGACGGTCATGGCGCTCACTCCGACGCGCCTGGTCTACTCCCACACTGACGAGTACCCGGCGGATGACTCAGAACCGGACTCGCGGCCGCAGGCCGAGACCAGCACTGAGGCCGTCCGGCATTCGCGAATCTCATCGGTAGCGCTGACTCGGGTGATTCCCGATCCGGCGTCCTACGTTCCGGGTGCGACCCCGCCCACCGAGGTCGTCCTCACTATCGGCTGGAACGTTCTCTCGCACATCGAGATCGAGCCCGCGCACTGCGGCGACGAGAACTGCGAGGCCGATCACGGTTACACCGGCACAATGACGGCAGACGACCTGACCGTCCGGGTCAGTGCCGCTGCGGACGGCCCGGAGGCGGTACAGCGGGTGGTGTCCTTCGCCCAGGCCCTGACTGAGGCGACTAGTCGTCCGTGACGACTACCGGAGCGGATAAGCCGGGGGTGCAGGCCGGATCGCCGGTGCTGCCCGGATACGGCCAGAGCACCCTCGCAGATTTCAGTGAGTCGGTACTTGGCTCGCTTGGCGTGCCCAGAGCTGCCAACGTGCTCGGGCTGCCGTCGGTCAGCCGGGCTTGCCTGCTTGTGGTCGATGGGCTCGGCTGGGATCTGCTGCACACCCACCGGTCCGCTGCCCCGTTTATGTCAGGCCTGGCGGAAACTGGCTGCTGGCTGACAGCCGGCTTCCCGGCCACGACGGTCACCAGCCTCGGCTCGCTCGGCACGGCACTGCCCCCCGGACGGCACGGCCTGCTCGGCTATCAGGTCCGGGTGCCAGAGACTGGCCGACTGCTGAACGCGCTGCGCTGGGATAACGCAGTCGACCCGATCGAGTGGCAGCCGGGAACAACCATCTTCGAACGGGCTGCCACAGCCGGAATCGCGGCCTTCAGGATTGCCAGCGGAGCGTTTCGGCAGTCAGGACTCTCGCTCGCGGCGATGCGCGGCGCCGATTACCGGTCGGCCGAGACGCCTGGCGCGCTAGCCGCCCGCACGGCGGAGGCGGTCGC